>Ga0247774_1001717_pt1 | contig 10959 bp, 4 predicted proteins | sample UWRJL001104B6_FD_179933 | JGI IMG/M metagenome (GOLD analysis project Ga0247774, IMG submission 179933) | Plant litter microbial communities from Arlington Agricultural Research Station in Wisconsin, United States - UWRJ-L001-104B-6 | ecosystem: Environmental > Terrestrial > Plant litter >... | reverse complement strand
AGCTTCAACGCGTTCACGATGGCCCTCAGCATGCCCACCACCGCCCCCGGCTTGGTCACCAGCTCGGTCAAGTTCTTAGGCGAAAGGAAACCCTTGGCCGCATCCCCCAACCCCGCCCCTTTGTCGACGTGCTTCCCCTGGCTCTCGGCCGCGGCGGCGAGCAGCTCGGGCGCGAGGCTGGCCGTCATCTTTTCCGGCATCTTCTCCACCAGCTTCTTGAGCGACGACGGCAGCTTCTCGTACGTCCGCTCGATGAGCCCGTCACGGTCCTCAACGAGCTGCTGCAGATCGTTGACCGCGGTGGGGACCCCGCGGACCAGGTCGCGCAGCACCTGGTTGAAGCGGCGGGCCAGCTCTGTAGACTCGGACGTCAGCGAGAAGGCGCGGTTGTTGCGCGCCGAGAGATTTAGATCGTTGAGCACGCGGCTCATCTCGACCTCCTCCCGACCCACCTCCCCCTCCGCCGCCTTGGAGGTGTCCCTCGGCGGCGCGAGGGTGAGAGCCTTCTTGTCCTTGTCCTTGTCTAGTATGCTGGTCAAGAAGTTCAACGAGAAGCGCTTGTGCTCCTTGTCCTTGTCTTTAACCTTGACATCTCTCTCCTTCCCCTTGCGGGAGTGCTCAGCCGACAACCGTGAGTCGTCCGACTCCCACGAGACCTCGGGCGTCTTGATCCGCGGCGGCAGGGCTGGCGGGGGGGCGTCGTCGCCCAGAAGTGACTCGAGGAAGGACTCGTCGTCCTGGTCGAGAACGGGGGCGACTGAAGGTGTAGGCGATTCGCTCCGGCGACGTTCTGCCTTTGCGGGCTCATCGCCTTGCTGCTTATCCTTGGAAGAGGACGGTGCGTGATTGTCTTTACCATCCTTGCGCGCGTCCTCCTTGTCCTTCTTGTTCTTCTTGAACTTTTTGTAGGCCAAGAATTCTAACATCTTGGATGCGCCTTGGTATCTTGCCTGAAAATCGAGAGGGCTTCGTGCGTAGTGCGTGCGGGCCTGGAGCGGTGAAGACAGAGCTAGGCTTGGCTAAGAGAAACTTTGTAGTTGTTCCTGTTGTCATGTATTGGAGGTATGTCGCTTTCTATTCTCTGCTTCTTTCAGTAGCTGTCTCGGTTTTCACTTGAAAGGGGAATAGACGGTGGTTGGTGTCGAGACACTGCACAGCGCCATTGAAACTGGGAGGCCTGGTGGCGGGAAGAAAGTTCGGTCATGGCGTGGTGTCTCATTCAGGTCAGCTGCATTCTGTTGAAGCTACAGCCGGCTGCCGCGCCACGCCACCAGTGATGTCACCGAGGGAGACCCATCTGCTCGTGGAGGGGGGGGGTCTTTCCGCCAGCACCCCGCAAAGTCGTCCCCAGGACACAGCATCCCCTGGATAAACCCAGATGTAAGAGAAAATCGTAGAAACTTCACATTTACAGCCATACGTAGTTTAGCATTGCGGTGCTCGGCCGTGATAGAACTTCTGGGTATCTTGCCGAAACAGCTCCAACTTTGTACGCCACCAGTACCACCGGCCACTCTAAGTGGGCAAAATAACCCTTACCCTATCCTACGCTATCCAGAGTCTCGGTTTCGGGTCTTCGGCGCGGGTCTGCGAGGCCTACTCACTCTCATCATCCTCTTCGTTGTCATCCCTAGTGGCTGCATTGAATATGTCCCTGGCAACAGTGTCCATGGTAGCCCTTCGGTCCTTGGCATCCCGATATATCCGGGACGACGTGATGGCCCTCTCGCCCACAAACTTGTCACCACTCCACTCCGTGTTGCATCTCGGGCAGGTGTGGTTCCTCCTAGCCTGCCAGAGCTTATCCGCACAGCCATCATGGAGGCGGACAATGCATGTCCACACTGAGCACCGCTGACCCCACGAGACAATTTCCTTACATTGCTCGCACTTCTTGATGCGCTGCCATCCCCCCTCGGCCACGTCGGGGTCGTTGTACGAGGCGAACAGCCAGTTCTGCAGCTCCATCAGACCACGCGGCGACAGCGTCAAGAACTTCTCCTTGCTCTGCTCGAACCATCCACCAGAAATGAGGTCCCGGATGACACGCTCCACGTCGCTGTGCCTCAGTCCCTTGTCCGCCGACGGCGCCATCTGCTGTGCCAGGGCTGCCGGGTCCGCCCCGCTGCTCGCCGCGTCGGAGCTCGGCCGGGGCCGGTTCCGAGGCGGGTGGCTCAGCTTCAGCACCTCGGCTTTGGTGACGCACATCTTCTCCATGCGCTGCGAGTTGTACGTGTCGAAGATAGCATCCAGCACCCGCTTCACGAAGCTGAGCTCGTCGGGCGTCAACGTTGTCGCCATCTGCGTCGCGGGATCCGACTGCGTGTTCACCCATGCCCACACGCGCTCGCCTGTCCGCTGGTCGATCGAGGTACGGATCTGGTAGTCGTGCAAGGCAATGGCTCTGCCGACTGTGTTGACGATGTGTTCGATTGCCTCGAGCGGTGTCTCCTCGGGTGTTTGAACAGTACCAAGGCTACTGCTAATCCTAGCCGCTATTGTTTGTGCTTGAGAAAATGTGATGGAGCCGTGAGCCATGATGGACTGGAGGAACAGCCGATGGCCGTCATTGTAGCCCGGGGGCAGCATGGTATATTTGGCAAGCCGATCTCTCTCAATAACGAAGAATATAAATTAATAATTTTGTGAACGAAGTTATCGGAGAACTAGAGGACGGATTGCAGAAAGCTTGCTCTCGTACCCAGGATCCTGAAATCAAAGGCCAAGGGCACAAGGTGAGATGAGCTAGGATGTGGAGTGAATTCTGATTTTGCTGTATGGGATGTTGTACTGACGCGTAAAGTGGAAGGAACCGTGGTCCAGTGTCAGCGACGTGAAGTGGGGGGGCAGTTATCAGTAATTAGGGTTGCGGTGACTACCTAATATGGGTAGAAGGCAGTAGTAGCAGATACAAGGCAACCTCCGTCACTAACTTCTTATTGTTGCGTCCTTCCTCCCAATTCCCTTTTCCCCTTCATAGGTTGCTCACTCCTATCTATCTTTCTTTTCTTTCAATTCCCTCTGTTCTCTACTATATATGGCTTCGATTGGTTATACTAGCAGGACTCGAAAACTTGCTTAGCTAGTCTACCTACCATCCTAGATCTCTTTTGACCTTTTTGTTTCTAGCTCCCTCCTCAACCAAATGAGTCCATGGACTTAAACTATCAAACCAGACGTGGACTTAAATAGCTCCCGGAAGCATAGGATAAACCTAAAAATCCCGAGGCAGCTAAGTATAGTATAATCGAGTGACCCCTATAGCCTATTCTAGGTTCTCGACGATCTGCTGCCTGAACGTTGACCAGTTATATTTCTCCAGCTCAGTCATGATTATTACATGCGCAATATATCTCTACCAGCAACATGTAAGAGTCCCTCGTGTTAGTGCCAGGCGGCGGGTGGAAACAAGAAAGCAGCTCTCTAGGAGCCTGCTCATGAAGCGCCACATTCAGTTCATGCTGCGCTGCTAGCTCCGTTAAATTTTGACAAGTTTCGTTCAAGATATATGATGTGTAGTTATCTGGTAGTGGACTGGATATTCCACGTTTTCAAAGCAAGCGTGCCTATCGTCTTCATTAGAATGCCGACCACACCCCAGGCGCTTCTCAAACTCGCCCCGAGGAGCCAAGGTCATCCTGGAAGTTCTAACGGCTTCTCCAAATAGGGTAGCTCGAATTGTTTGGTGGAAATGGCCTTCGGCGGCGACAGGCTGATGAGAAAGGCGACTCTAGGAATGTACAGAGCAGGTAACGTCAATTGTTGGGTACCCTTACTTTTGTTGGTTGGATTATCCTCTTCTAACGAGGCACACCCTCCAAACATTTAAACCCGCCAGCCCGTTAAAAGGCCGGGGCAGTACACATCACTATGGGCTCTAGGCAGAGTACACGAAAAGCAAATGTGCGTGGAGAATTTGTCTTCATGACGTCTAATCTAAATCCTGCCCTTCTATCAAACGCCAGCGCTCTGCAATACTAGATATCTAGGGTAGCCATATGGTACAAGTATCAAACATCGCACGCCCTCCACCTCTATCCAGATTCTATGCATCACGTGCATGAGTTCTATAGCGACTTTTTCTCCTTGGGGTTCCAAGCTTCTAACTTCCGCAACAACCGCTGGTACAAGAACAGCATGCAACCGCTCTGGATGAACGTCCAAACTCCACGCGGCCCAACGCCTCTAAACCACCCCGCTAGACCCTCTGTCTTGTAGATCACCTTGAGGCCCGTGAGAACAGACGATGTCTCTAAGCTGATGGCACCCTTTTTCGGCATGTGCGTCGAGGGAGATGATGTTGATATGAGCCTCTTCTGCGAGTTGGCTGTGCCGGCGTGCGCCGTCGGCTTCGCCGTTCCTGTCAGATCCGGGTGCACTTGGGTCTGAAGTCGAGTCTTGACTACGTCCAAGGGGCAGGTAATCACCCCAGCAAGTCCGCCAGCAGCAGCGCCCGTCAAAAGTTCCAGCGTGACACCGATATTTCGGCTTTCCTTGTACTGTCTTGCCCAGTCATGAAATTGTTCCCAGAACATGAACTGCAGAGCCGAGAAGGGGAGGTCACGGTAAAGGGTGGCTTTGTAGCCGTAGAACAGCGCGTGAAGGCCCTCATGACGATAAATGGTCCTTGCCGCATCGAGTGTTCCCTTGTAATTATACCCGGACTTGAAATGCGGGTTGTTGTACCGGCCCTGGAGCTGCAGTCGCGTCTTGAGCACCTCGGAAGGAACATAGATTACCGATGCCGCAAGATCTCCGAGTAAGCCTAGAAAGCGTCAGCCTCCTTCGCCTTGGCTAAAACCCCTGAAAAAAATTTGGAACCTACCAGCTGATAGATAGGACAGATGAGACTGAACGCCGAGATCTATCAAATACCTCTTGCTCCATTCGTACGTCCCGAAGAATATGACCGTCCCTGGAAACGAACCCATCAATGCGGGAAGCCAACCTCCGTACAACCCCCTCCTTATCCCTTCCTGTCGCCATATAGTATAGTACGAGGAACCGAGCGATGCGTACTTGGGCGGCATATGCGGATCGCCTTGCTGTCGCGTCTTGACCGTATCTAGAGAGTGCATCAAAATGTCTCCAGTGCTTCCGCCAAAACCACCCGCTATCATAGCCTAGAATAATGGGAGAAAGATTAGCCAGATCATTCAAGGATCGTGTGACCAAAAGGGACGCCTACGTGAAGGTATGGCGGACGCCCTTCATATTCGCCATCGCCCGTCTTCATAATAGTATGCCCAAATGAGTGATCCCTGTGCTTGATTTCTGGTGGAGTGCTCGTGCCAGCAGCATGGCTATGTGCTACAAGGAATGCCGTCGCCAATTGAGTCGTTTCAAGGCCGGCTGTGGGAGTGTCCTCGTCTCCGAACAGCCAGGGGAACAGAAGCTAGACAAACCACCCTTCGTACAGTGGTATAGACTTTCAAATGGAAGCGAATCGCCGAAAGGCTTCTTCGCGGGAGAACGTGTTTTCTTGCAACCAACAACCAGGTTGCGAGGGGCAGCCTGGCCGAGGAGACGCGATCCTGTTGGTTTGAGGCTTGGTTGCCGTTTTGTTCTTATTTCGCGATCAAAAAAAGTTTGCGACGATTTGGCGGGCACTTCCGCCACATGTGGCTGTGTCACCAGTGCACTTGCTCCCTGACACACTAGCAATGTACAGTGTATCCACTGTTTGCATACTGTGGAAAGGGTTGAGAGGATAAGTTTCGATCCAGAAGCATTACTCCAAGTAGTATCTCGGTCGAGCATTACAAGGTTGATTCGAAGCTTTTGGCACCAGTTTAAATTACCAGACGACAAGGAATTGCAATGTCACTGCTGCAAGGAATTCAAACTTCTCGACGCAGCTGCTAGAGTGCAACCTGAGGCTGACCTTTCAGCGCTGACATGTGCCAGCAGCTGGAGCTGCCGCTCATTAGGAAACACGGTCGACGGTAAATCATGGATGCTGTGCTGTGCTCAAACTCTGGAATGCGGCGACCAGGTCCAAATATGTGTCCCTTCCAAAGACGACAGTATTAATCATGTCCAAATCATAATTCGGAATCGAGCGAAAACTATTATCGCTCTTAAAACGGCGCCGCCCACTCGTTGATTGGGAAACTAGGGGCTTCTCAGCCTCTTTGTCTATTTGTCGATGCCGCGCATTGTCATTTGTGACGGTATTTTCCTCTTCATCCACCACAACTCATAAGGTTGACGGCATTCCTGCGCCCTGGTCAACCTGTAGTTGGCAGCTCATTAAAATGGCGGCACAAGCAGAGTACCAGGTCTACAAAATTGCTCGCAGTGATGGCGTCGACACTGGCCCAGGATACTGGCCAGGACCAGCGGAGGCGGCAGCTGCAAAGGCTAAAAAGGGGACTAAGGATGCAACTGAGAAGCCTACGAGAACCAAAGCTCCGATGATCCGGCTACCAGAATATGGCGACAAGTTTATCGAGTGGAGAGTCAAACTAGGGATTCTTTTGAAGCAGGAACTGAGCCCAGCGCCGAATGGTAAGTAGCGTGGATGAGGGTCTTTCCTGGTGAGGAACATTTCGACTAACTGTTCATGTGCAGAAGGTCTCCCGTGGTATGTCGAATTCCCTCGGGGTTACTGGCTCTACGAAAAGTCCAACCGGACGTACGTTGTATCCGGGTACCCCAATAGGAAGTTGTTCAAGTCCCCACAGGAGTTCGGCGTTCATCTACTTTGGCTGCTTGGCAACTCAGAAAACTATGCAGATTGCTGTTGCGTCCATTGCAATATCCCTGTGCCAGGCCCGGCGAGGCCAAGTGCCCAGGTCGAGGAAGAGCCCGAGAAAGCCAATCCCACCAAGCATGCCCAAGCCCAGGTCGACAGCAGTGGAATTGGGACTTCGATACCCCCAACGACGGTCACTCCTACCGCAGCCTCAGTAGGCGGTGGTGCAGTTCAAAAGAAGGCCCAAACCTCAATACAACCAGGAGCAGCAAGTTCGGCCGGCACAAAAGGCATTGCTCCAGCTTTGGCGCCGGCCCCCTCGCCAACTCCTGCCCAGCAAGCTGCAATGACAACTGCCAGCCCGGTGCCTACGGGCATGCCTAGAGGGCCGCCAGCCTCGTTGCTCTTTCGCGTCGGCGAACTTGTTTGGTTCCAGAACGGCGCGTCATGGAAAATTGGCCTCATTCTTCAATCAACGCCATTTGTTCCGTCGGTGCCGACTACGCATCAGGTTCTACCTATTGGACTTGGCATGGTGCAGCAGCCGATAGCGCGCAAGGACGATAAAGATCTCAGACCCTTCCAAGCCTTCTCGGTGCCTGCGGTGCAGAGGAACGAGCTCAAGAACCGCAGTTTTGACAACATCAACTGGGATAACGTGATGGGTCGGCTGCATCAAGCTGCGCAGACGAACGCCTCTCCCACAGCTCAGTCTGATTTCGACACGGCCCTATTAGACTCGTCCAAGTTGGCCGCCATCAAGATTCACCACTCCACATCGCTGTTTACAAAGTTGAGTTTGGTCAAGGACGGAGCAACCTTCTACTACGGCTGCTTCCTTGGGGCGGAGCGGGTCGAGGCCAGTGATATTCTCCGGGTTAAGCCGCCGCCGCAGTTCGAAAATCTTAATAATGTCTTCTTCTTTCTCAAAGTAATCCGGATCATGGACACGCACCCGGCCACGCCTATCTTCCAAGGCATGCTGTGCCATCTCGTCGAGGGCCCCGATCCGTCCAACCGCGAGGCCGTCTCACCCGCGACCATTCCTTGGGGCCTACGCGACGAGCTGGCCTGGCGACAGAGCATCGACCCAGCCACGCCGCGCAAGCTGGTGCCGCTCCAGAACTACTCGTGCCGAGAAGCCGACGTCAAGGGCCGCTTCTATCCCTCAAGCCGTCTGGGGCCTATCCTAGCACCCGACAAAATGGAGAAAGCCAAGGAAAACAAAAACCCTAGCATGGTATCGCTCCCGCTCAACGATCGACTCAGCGCAGGGAGCGTGTCACCAACGGCAAGCCCGTACTTAGGACTCAGGAAAAATCGCCTAGATATGGCAGGTATCTCAGTGCCGCACAGTACCCAATTCGCCTTTGAGGCATCAGTTTCGGAGGAGTAGAGGGCTCTGCGAGAGAAGCCATGAATTAGAATTGTTAGAGCCACCTCGCGTTTTATCGGTCGACGATAGTGGCGTATAGGCAGATACTAAGCTGTAGATGGCAAATTAAAGCCTAGGGGCGAGATGGATGTAGGGCAAGAGCTTGCTTTGGGAGTAGTTGCACCGAGAGTCTTAGGTCGGTAGCCAGCTCGTCTCGGGGTTCAGAGTAGCGGTTAATTGTGAAATAGGCATGGATGGCCGCCTTGGGGTGTGTAAGACAACGGAATATCCAACTGCCAAGAGTCTATATCGCACCTCCGTTTCTCCCCTGTTCTGTCTACGGTGCTGAGAACAAACCTTGTGCGGCGCGGGTTGTATGCCCTTGGGAATTGACTCGGCGAGAAAACAAACCATGGCGTCCGACAGTACAACATGATCGGATTGGCAAGAATAAGGCCACCGAGTCTTTCTCGAAAGCAGCTTATTTTCTCCCTCTTTGCATCGATTTAGCTTTGTGATTGCCCAAGTTGTGGCACGGTCCATTCAGAGGCGAATTGCATGTGCAGTAGATAGTTGCTACTAGGTCATAGCCTGATTGTTTGTGACCTTGGCAAACTCGATCAGATTATTCTCGCGGATATTCATTTCTAGATCTTTTGACGGGGTGATATTAGCTCAAAAAGCAAATGGTCATCCAGATCCTTGCCGTCAGAAAATACATTTGTCATTCAACTTGATTCAAGACCTGTAAATTTTTTGCCAGGAAAGGACCGCTACAGATGATGCTTCTTCACTAAGTAATTAGGGGAGCGAAGCCATTGAACGCCACCAGTAATACGGGAAGTTGGCGCCACCACAAACTAGGCCTAAATTGTATCTGTACCTGCTAAAGACTGCCCCCATATGCGTGTGTCTTGGTACTACTTAGGCGCCGCTTCGCGATATAAATCCGTCAGAATATGGCGTCGAAGTTTTGCTATGGGAGTATTACCATTGCCCGCCCATCTTGAGATGGCGCATGATGTTTCAACCCTGCACCTAGAGCTGGAATTGTGAAGGCCGTGTTCGGTGGTTTTTTCGATTTTATCTGGATTAATTTTGGCAATCCGCATCCATGCAGGCGGTCTCGAATGTAATCAAAATACCTTCATTTTCTTTGCCAAATTTTTGTACTTGCCGTAAAGGAAATTAAACATGAATAAACCGGTCCTGTGGGCAATTAAGGGAAAATGCTGGCAATATTTTTTGTCATTTGTGATACTGACTTGAAAGTCGAGAGTTCTCTTTCCCCTAACGAAGCCAGCTCCTAGCTAGTTTACTGCGAGCAACATGCTGTTGCCCCGTGCAAAATAGTTGTCGGCACTAGGACGATTTTCGAATCAAAATACCGACCCGCCGGGTCGGGTCGCTTCAACTACTTTCTTGTCACAACCCAAACCCCACTGTCCGTCCGTCCGCAAGGGATGCGGTGAGGAAAGGATCGACAATTTGACGAACCGCCGTTCGTTCGGATCAACCGTCCAGACGGGTCATAGGGGGTGTGTTCAAAAGGTGCGGGGTTTTTCAACTAAGTTTGGTGGGGCGAGAAGAGCCGCAAGTAATGGATACAGATTCATTTTCTTCAACGACATCACATCGAAACTCGACCGGGTTGCCAAAGAGGTAAATAAAACATATGAGTCTACACGTGCGCCGATGAAAGAAAAAATCCGGATCAGATTACCCGAGGTCCTTCTAAACTAAGTCAATTTCGGAACCACTAATATGCTAGGTCCTATCGTCGGACATGATTTACTGATAGTAAAAACGGACCACGATGGAGGCGGATTAGATTACGTGCCCGACACACGCGATGTCAACATGAAGCATGTCACGATGGGGAAGACGAACTAGGCGTCAGCTAGATACAATAGCGCACCACCATGCAATCTTGAACTTTTGCCAACCTTGCGCGGTGTTACAAACACCGTCTGGTGGATTTTCCTGCTCGGGTTTGTCTGACCCTATCCAACCAAGATGCTCTTGGATAACTAACGAAAGAGAAATCCCTTTCATTTCGATCTTCTGGAGCTATTGGACGAAGCCCGCCATTTCAATCCATGCAGGTAGCGCAATACACTAGTGGCAGTTGGCGATATTGATGCAAGCTTGCGGAGGGAAAAGAAACGTGGTAGTTGAGTTAGCTAAGTACCAAGCTGCCTCGACCATCTGCTACATCCTAAACTTCCTAACGGCTATCTCCTCTATCCCCATCGACCTCCGTTGCACCAGAGAGGAGAGAAGGTGACGGCGTAAGAAAGGGTTGCGTAGAAGGAGATATGATAGAAGTAACCAGTATTCATCTTCCCCTCCCCCGAGACCTCCCAACGCAGTTACCCAAACATTCGTGGCGGCACCACAGCGCAAAGCGACAGAACACGTACGCGCTCATTTCCGTGACCTATAGTCAAACCCTATCTACCCACCCCAAAGAGCAATAAAGGCCAGAAAATATGATTATCCGAATGAATAGAAACGACGTCTCGTACGGGGTTGTTTCCTAGATGCCAAAAAAATAGGTGCGCACCGACTACCACATGTGTAGTAGGTACTACTATTCGTACGAAGTATCATGTTGAAACCCGAGACAAGCGCAGGGTTCGCCGAAGCGGTGGTAGCGATGTCGGTGTTTTGATTTGTTTGCTGGCTCGAGCCAACGCCCTCCGAAATTGAGTGCTAGAGAGTGGCGCAATGGGGGGGATATGGCTTCCTCGAGTAACGTGAGCGACGGATGACGAGCTTTGTGTCGACAGTAAATGTGTGTCAATTCGTTCGACTCTGCACCTTGATGCCAGCGGTTGTGATACCGCGTCAGAAGCGGCTACCGAAGGTATTGGGTGAATGTCTG
>Ga0247774_1001716_pt1 | contig 10960 bp, 10 predicted proteins | sample UWRJL001104B6_FD_179933 | JGI IMG/M metagenome (GOLD analysis project Ga0247774, IMG submission 179933) | Plant litter microbial communities from Arlington Agricultural Research Station in Wisconsin, United States - UWRJ-L001-104B-6 | ecosystem: Environmental > Terrestrial > Plant litter >... | reverse complement strand
GCCAATGACGAAGTCCACCGATCGAACGCCCTTCTCGATGTCGACAACCGCATACTTGCCCGGCGCCTCGACCTCGGAAAAGTCGAACCACCAAGCCTTGTCGCCGGAAACTTGGTCCGTGGCGCCGTAGTTCCACACGGTCGGCGGCCCCGCCTTGACGACCTTGCCGGTCGGAAGTTCGATCAACGCATAGGATTGGCCGGGCGCAAATCTGGCGGAATTGTCATAGCCGACCTCGGGCGTACGGATGACGGCAACCTTCCTTGATTTGGGCAGGTATCCGAACTGATCGACGACAATCGCCGGAATCGGGCCGTTGGGGCCCACCGTGAGATTTTTCTTCCAGTCGGCGGCTGCAAGGTTCGGCTGCGCTGGGATGTTTTGCGCGTTGGCCCTGCCGATTTCAGCCTGACTCGTGGAAACACTGATCAGCAGTAAAACTGCGAGGCGCCAGGCACTGCAACGCACGTCTTATGACCTCTTCTGCGCCGTGAGTGGAATTACCCCTGCGGCGCGCGCGGCTTCTGACTCTTCTCGTCGCTGTAGTAATCGTGGAACCGTTCGCCCTTGTATCGTTCAATGCTCCGCAGAGAAGATGGGTCCACCTTGTTGAGAACAATGCATACAATCCGGTCAAGGAATGTCGAAGCGTCATTGAGACACTCAAGGACCATGCGCTGGCTGGTCTTGCCCCACTCGACGACGAAGACGAAACGGTCGCAGTGCCGTGCGATCATCTTGTAATCGACGACCGCAGCCATGGGAGGCACCTCGATGATCACAAGATCATAGGCCTCTCGCGCGCTATCGAGCAGTTGCCCCATCGCGGCAGTTCCGAGCAATTCGGCCGCGTTCGGGACCCGATCCGCAACACGACAGGGGAGCACGTCGAGATTCAATTGCTCCTTCCTGACCACATATTTGGAGAGAGCAGTTGGCTCCGCCAATGCTTCCTTGAGGCCAACCTTCACGTCAGGTGCAACTCTCTCGGAAAGCGACGGGTGATGGAAGTCAGCGTCGACGAGGAGCACGCGCGTCGTCGAATTTCGGGCGAAATGTGCCGCGAGATTGGTCGCAACGGTCGTCTTGCCTTCGCCAGGAACGGAAGAGATGACACAAATTATCTTCGCTGCCGACTTCTGTTGAGCAATGTTGATCAAGGCCCAGATACTGCGCAGCGTCTCGACAAATCGTGAATAGGGAGCAATCACGGCATACTCGCCGGTTCTCACGGCTGCCTGCTCCTCCGCGCTCTCGATCGCCGGCAGGACGGCGCAAAACAGGCCTGTGACGCCAGTCACCTGCTGCGCCGTTCGGAACACACCGAACGGGAAATCCCTTAGCAGGACAAAGCAACCTCCCAGCAGCAAACCCATGATTGATCCGCCAGCCAGGATCAGCAGCCTCTTCTTTGATGCTTCCGTTTGTGTCGGCGGCGCCGCGCGCATCAGAACAATGGCATCCGGCGCGACGGAAGGCTGCCCCTCGACCTTGCTCATCTCGCCGAGCTGCTGAACTGCCCTGTTGTACTGGGTGCGAAGGGTTTCTGCCGCGCTCTCGAGCTCCCGTATCTTGGCCTGGGTATCGCCGTTGGCGCCCTCCTCACCCATGAGACGGGTCATGGTTGCGGAAATCTCATCATAGCGCGCGCGCGCAAGCTCGTAATCCTTGCTGAAAGAACCCGAGATACGCCCCTGCTCATTGGCAATTGCTTCGCGCAACTCCTTCATCTGGTTGCGCACCTTGACCGTTGCAATGTGATCTTTTCCTACTCGGTTCTCGAAATCATTCGCACGCACGGACAGATCCGAGAGCTGAGAACGAAGCCGCGTGATCAGACCATCGTCTACGACAAAGGAGTTCTCAGAACCGGCACTTGCGAGACGCTCCATTCTGGCCTTGGCCTCGGCCATGGCGACCCGCGCACTGGTGAGATGTGACTGAAGCGTGGCGATTTGTTCCCCGGCAGCCCCGCTTCTGGAATTGCCGGTAAGGTTGTTCGCGATTTTGTAGTCAAGGACCGCACGCTCCGCGTCGCTAGCCAGCCGCTTCAGTTCGTCAACGCGCTCCTGCACGACCTTGCCGGCCATCTTCGTCGATTTGACTTTGCCCGCGACGCCCGCGTCCAGATAAGTTTCGACCACCGCGTTGGCAATCGTCGACGCCTTCACCGGGTCCTTCGACGCAAATGCAACGTTGATGACGCTCGCAACGTCTTCTCGAGTGACCGACAAATTGCGCAGCACCCCGTCTACCGCGATCTTCTCAAGCGTTTCCTTGGAGGGTGCTTCCCGTGGTGTCTCCTCCCGCAAGCCCAGGGCATGCGAGGCGGCACGAAAAAGGCCGCGAATGCGCGAGCCGAGGTTCTCGGTACCCTGCTCGCCAACGAACTCCGGGTCGCTCGTCAACGACAGCGCCTTCACGACCGGCAGCACGATGCTTTCTGAGGAAATCACGTAGATCTGCCCCAGAGTATCCGCATCCTCGATCAGCGGCTCATTGGTGATCTTGTTTGATTGCAGGTATCTGGAAAGCGTCCGTTCGAACGCGATCCGAGAACTTGCTTTGTAAACCGGTGAAAGGTTAGATAATACCGCATAGGCGCCTAGAAGCCCGATGATTCCGCCTGCGATGATGAAGAACCAGCCGCGGCGCGCAATTCCCACGAGGTCCGCGATGTCGGGCTGCACGCGCCCCGGCGGCTTTTGGTTAAGCTCGTCAGCTACAGTGTAATCAACAGACGCCATGCAATTGCCTACGGTTACTGCGCGCAATCGTAGAGAGAAGCTCTCTTCTTGCGCCTCTGGCTCGGACTAGATTTAGCACACATGGTTCGTGGCCCGCGCGGAGCAAACCGAACACCAAGACCTGTAAAGCCATATAGTCGCACCTCCTGACTCAGGGCACAAGGCGACGAGAAAGGCAGCGAGGGAATTCTAGAGACTGTAGCCTATTACCAAAATCCTGGATATGTTGCCTCAAGTTATGAATCTACAATCATACTTTCATAAACATCCTCAGATGGCTACCGCACCCACTTCCTCGCGGTCGCAAGATATGAATTTGGATACACACGGACGTCGTAAAATCGCATCTTGGGCCGCTTCGCGCGGAAGAGAATGGCTATATGGAAGCTGGCAAAGCCCGCAGCTACCAAGGCCGGCTTGCCTTCGTTTGACAGACGCCAACGGAGGCCAATCCCATCCGGTTACCCACTAGGCAGGATTGTTCTCAAGATCCTTGAACAGGAAGTGGACGTCGTCCAATTCGTTGAAGAATCCATTGTAATATTGGAGGTTAAACAGGCCGCTATATGCCTTTCCCTCTATCGCGCTCGCCCGAACGAGAGTGGCACCATCAGCAGCCAGTTTGAGTGCCGAACTCGCAAGCCGGGTTAGCCTGGGCCGTCCGCTGCAGACCCGCACAAGCGACCGGATTAGGAAATGACGATCCAGGAATTCCTGGCGGATCGTCGGAAGCAACCATTTCTGATTCCGATCTCGCGCAAAAATTACATCGTTGCGTCCATAGGTATACGCTGCATCAAGCCACGCTCGATAGCTGCGATCGGCATAATGCATGCCTGCAGCCTGGATATTAAAAACAAACTCGAGGCCGTTGTTGGCAAGCCGATATGCGAGTTCCACATCCTCGGCGCGGCGGAAACGTTCGTCGAAACCGCCGGCGGAAAGAATGTGGTTCCGTCGAAGCGAGGCGTTGCCAGTGTAAAACTGCCGCGCCGTCGCCGGCCAATCTCCCCTCAGCAGTGCCCTGTATTGCTTCATCAGCATCTCTTGCTCCCAGCGGACCCAGGGAGCCATCTCGAAGCCCTCCGGCGTGAGCAGGGGCCCTAGCACTACAACATCCCGGCCAGCTTCGTGGTGCGACCGAGCGTGTTCTTCGAGGAGTTGAGGCTCCGGAACCACATCGTCATCAATAAAGATAATGAACTCACCGACCGCGGTCTGGACGCCCGCATTGCGGGCGGCCGCGGGCCCTTGATTGGCCTGGCTCAACCACCGCAGCCGCATGCTGGAGCGGAGCGCTTCCAAATAGGCGTCGGTGCCATCCGTCGAGCCGTCTGAGATTACGATGACTTCAAAAGCGTCCGATGGGTATGCCTGTCGTTCCAGCGCCGCGATGACATGTCGCAGTCTGCCCAAACGATTGTATGTCGGTACGACAAAACTGAAGAAGGGGCGGTACAATTTTAGGCCCTGACTCTGCTGGCACGGACTCGATCGCTCGAGCATAGGAGCGGAGCCCAAACTCCTTATGTCATTCTTCTGCAATTATTTCGCTAACGTAACGCAAGCTTCTGCTATCACAAACAAACTGATCTTACACCATTTGAGCGGCCTATTGAATTCAGCCCTCAGACTAACGTTTTATGTCGGCATTTTTGGCACACAAGTGCACTATGGGGTCAATGGCCCAAGCCGAAGCAGCGCTCGATCCGCTTGCGTCTTAGTGTCGCTTCTCGGGGTTAACCGCATCGTTTAAATAGCCGGCCAGCCGGTGCGCATACCGATCCAGGTTCATCTCGCATTCGATCAGCTTGCGCCCGTTGGCGCCCAGCCTGGCCGCTTCCGCCGGATCGGCCAGTAACCGGCGGATCTCGGTACGCAGGGTCGCGGGATCTCCCGGCGGCACATATCGCCCATTGGCGCCTTCGACCACGACATCGGTTTGGCCAGGAACACGGGAACAAATGACCGCCTTGCCCATCGCCATTCCTTCCAGGATGGCGGTGACGCCGGCCTGGAACTTCACGTTCTCCAGCGGCATGACCAGGAAGCGACTGTCGGCATAGAGCTGGCGCAACTCATACTGAGTGAATTTGCGCACTGTGACGTTGTCTGGAATGTTCGGGGTTGCGACGCCCTCTGCCCGCTTGGCCCAGGGCGACGCGGCAGCGATCACGACGTGGACGTCGAGATCCTCCACTGCGCGCAATAGGGTTTCGTAGTCGCGGCGCTCCAGCCCGACGGCACAGACCTGAGGACGGGCACTGGACTGTGGTGTGACCTGTCCAGGGGAGAAGAATTCTTCGTCGACCATGAAGGGCGTCCACAGGACGCGGTCGGGACCAAGTTTCCAGCGTTCCGCTATGAACCGCTGTTGCCAGCGACTGTAGGCGATAAAGCGGTCGATAGCGCTCTGTACGCCCAGCCAGTCCAGGAAGGCGGTCTTCTTCGGCTCGGAAAGGACATGCACGATCATCAAATGGCGCGGCCGCGTGCCTGGTGTGAACTTGAGAAGCGCGGCCAATGGCAGCCCAACCTGCTCGCCATCTGTGACAATGGCCTGACAGCTCTTGCGGATCTTCCAGCAGGCGTAGGCGAGAACCAGATTGGGACCTGCGAGTTTTTCAAGCACCCTGCCCGTTCGGCCGGCGATTGTCCGCGCCGCGGCATAGTCGAGAAGGTCGGCATGGAGGCTTCGCGCTAGCTCCAAATAGTCGGCCCTGGGGCGCCTGCCGTTTGCAATCTGTTCGCCGATGTCAGGAGCGATAACACCCGACACCGTCAATATTACGCGCGTGGTCATCCCAGTTAGCCCCGTCCGTTACCAGGTAAATTGTGTAGTCGAATGAGATGGCCCGGAGTGACGTGGCCATCGCACCTTGCAAATCAATTGGCGAATATTCCTATTTCATCGTCCTCAGATCAGTACCGTGCCGCGCGCCAAGCTAATAGAAAATAGCGCAGGGCCATGCTACGGCACCAAGCTTCTTGCGCTGAGCCCGGGACTCGAGACCGGATCCGCCTAACAACCATGTTGAGGTGGACGCAAGTCCGCTTGATATCATCGATTGATTTTTGGCCGCAGTCCCGCCATTGAGGTAAGGTTAATGATGCGCAAAATTATCGGTACTCTGGCAATTGCCTTTAGCGTCCTGCCCAGCCTCCCGTCTGCTACTGCGATAGCCCAGTCCGCGCCCGCCTCTGGCAAAGGGACGTGGACTGACGTCACGCCTAGCGGGGTCGATTTGGTGAATCCGCTTTCCTGCGATAACTACGGGTCGATCACCATGGTCGCCGATCCTGCACGTCCATCTGATCTTTTTACGCAGTTCAACTGCCAGGGCGTCTGGAAGTCGGTCGATTATGGCCTGACATGGTCCGGCCCTATCAATACCGGTCGCGGCGGAGCCGGGGCCAGCGGAGCGGGAGGGCTCGCCATTGCGCGAGGTCCGGATGGACAGCCCCCAATCCTATATTCGGCTGGCATACGCGGCACCGGTCTTGGCTTCTGGAAATCCTCCGACGGCGGCGTAAGCTGGACGAACTATCGCGTGTCGCCTGCCAGAGATCGGCAAGATTTTTATCCCCCTGTCGTCAATCCCTACGATGCAAATCATTTGCTCATGGCCGGACACCACATGAGCTTGATTGTTCAAAGCATAGATGGAGGACGGAACTGGTCCTCGATCGAAATGGCTGACGGAATGAAACAAGGGGGCGGCACGGGTTCAATCTTTTTTATTGATACCGGTCGTGCTGACACAACGAGAGATACGTGGATCTGGACTGCAGAGGCCACCGGAGGAAAAATCGGAACCTGGCGAACGAGCGATCAAGGGCGCACCTGGACACAGGTCGATAGCAACGAGCACGCGCACGGGCAGATGCAGATCTATCAACCCGACAACGGCGGCGTTGTCTTCATGCCGGCGCTATATTCAAACCTGGGCACCGGCGTTCTGAGAAGCACAGACTATGGTAAAACCTGGACCAGGGTCGGCGTCGAAATGAATCAAGCCACTGTCTTCGGCACCCCGAAACGCGTTTACGCGATGTACGCGTGGGCATGTGGCGGCTGCAAACTTGATCCGGCGCTTCAGTCTGCGCCACAACCCGGGATCTCCGGATGGGCACGCATGTCGACTCCGCCTGAGATGGCGATTGGCGCAGCGCAGGCTGCGACCGTCTTCGACGGCACCAACTACGTTATCCTTACGGCCAATTGGCGCGGCGGGATCTGGCGCTTCGTCGAGTAAGCGCCCGCCGGTGTTCGATACTCGTTTGTGAGCGCACCGCCCCCTTGCGTTGCGTTCGATGCCGACCCTCGAGTCACTGCGGGGCAATTTGCCGGCCGATGACTCTGCGCGGTCCAAGCCGAGTTGCCTGAACGGCTCCGGCTGGCACCGGCGAACGCTCCGTGTTTACCAACGAAAATCGAACCGACTCGGCGACCACAATAAGATAGAGCGGCCAGAAATGCGTGAGGACAAGCCAGTTGGAGTCAAGAAGGTTGATCAGCACCGCAAACAATTCGATCGACAGGAAATACCACGCTCGTACCGGGTCAATGCGCCTCACGCGCTCCAGCAAATGCAAGGAGGAATAGATAAACACCAGGAATATCCAATAGCCGAACCTGCCGGTCTCGAGCTTCAATTCGAGAAACCCGCTATGGCTCGACGGCATGTCCTTGACATATCCCGGCGCCTCGTTGTGAGGCGAATTCGGAACAAAGTAATATGAATGGAATCCCCAGCCGAACCAGGGCCGGTGCGATATCTGATAGTCGATAAAGGTCCATATGCCGGTGCGTCCGGTGAGGGTAGCGTCCCCGTACAGCCTGTATCCCAACCGCTCAATCGGGTTAGCCACAAACATCGACGCGAACACGATCGCAGCGACAATTATCGCCGGCGTCAGCCGGGTCCATTTGCAAACCTGCAATATCAGCCACGAACAAACCAACGCGACGAGCGCGAACGCCAACGCACTCTTCGACTCGCTCTCGAATATGAGCCAGAATCCCAAGCTTATGGTGCACAATGCAACCACACGCCGCCAGCCAGAAAACAGAAGCTCATGGCTCGCCACCGTGATGCCGACCGCGGCCAAGAGACCCAGATCTTGCTTGTGCGTAAAATATCCGGGATGACCGACAGGCGATGGCGGCGTATTCAAAACATAAAGAGCGCTGATAAAAAACGCGACGGCGTAGCAGAAATGTATTCCCGGTATTGTGGATTTCACAGATATGGGCAGCGCGAATGGCACAACGATAATGATCACTACCAGCAGCTGTACGACAAGCCGACTGAAGGCGAAATCCGGGCTGTAAGCCCATGTCACGCTCGCGGTCGCGAAAATAAGGTATGCGAACAGACTCATTATTGGCAGGGAGCGGAAGAACCTCCGGTCTATCAACGCCCAATTCTTGAAAACGAAAATCAGAGTTACCAGCGCCACGACCGGCCAAATCAGGACGTTCACAAGTCGTACTTTCCCCTCACCCGGCCAAAGGGGAAGGGCTACCGCGAGATAAAAAATTACAAGCACCGGCAAAATGGCCAGAAAGGTGGCGCCCGGAAAACCCATGCTGGGAAGCTTGGACTTTTCCGCACGGTAAACGACCTTCGACATCTGGCAGCCATGCTTTCGGTTGTGAATTGCAGCGTCGTATCGGCGACACGGCGACTGTGAAGATCGGTCCCGGCACAATTCTTCGCTCACCGTTCGTCAAATTCTCGGTATGCGAAGTCCTCAAATTTTTAGTATCTAACGCTTATTTTGCGGGATTCGCGAGCACAGTGTCAACATCGGGGGATTAACCTACATTTGAGATTAATCGTTCAGCACTGCGCAATAAAGTGGATTGTCCCATTGATGGTGATGCTGCCTGAGGTCCCCGTCGCCCCCCTGCGCGCTTATCTGGAGGCTGCACTGGTTTCCTTTCGCCCTGCAGGGTCGCCGGCATCACTCTTGACGATTTCGATGATCGTCTCTACGCCCGTCGCGACCACGCCCGTTCGGCGGAAATTCCCATCGATTTCGCACTCCTGGGAGGATGCCATCAGTGATCAAGCTTCGTGACGTGCCGTCCAGTCTATGGACGACCGCCGTATTCCGGTTGGCGGGTGCGCGATCGGCCGTCGTCACTGTGGATGGGCTGCATCCGGTGCTTGTCACCTTCGGATCGATCAAGTGCGGACGCTTGTTCCTGCGCTGTAAGACGATACCAATCGAAGTGGGCGCCGGCAGCAATGGAGCCCTTGTGATCGGCGAGCGCGTCTTCATCAACACCGGTTCCACAGTCGTGGCTAATCATAGCATCATCATCGGTGACGATTGCCGCATCGGGGACCTGGTGGCCATCTTCGACTCTGATCACCATTCCCTTGAGCCGTCGCGTCCAATCCGGATGGCGCCAGTTCGTCTTGGTAACAACGTCTGGGTCGGTCGGTCTGCAACGATCCTTCCCGGCGTTACCATAGGTGACCATGCTGTCATCGCAGCTGGATCGATTGTGACGGGCGACGTTCCTGCCAGGACGCTTGTGGCGGGCGTACCGGCGCGCCCAATCCGAACTCTCGATATCCCCGATGGATGGCGCCGCGAGTGAATAGCTCATCCGGTTTGGGGCGATCTCACATGTAACGCGGTTATGACCTCCGTCGACTAATCATCCTTCGCGGATGGCGCCGGGGTCGGAAGAACTCTGCTGCGCACGACTTCTATTGCGAGCCGTAGATCGCTCGGTAGGACGAGCCGGGTGACCATGGCTATCGCCGCGAACAAGAGACAAAAAAGCGGAATGAGATACAATAGCCCAAGCGGTTGCAGCATCGCCAGCGGCACGACGGTACAGAGCGAGGTGATGCAAGCTCGGACCATGTTCACCGCCATGCTTGATCCAACTGCGCCTTTTGGAAGCAAAGCCCAGCACGCGATCATCGTAGGTAGCTCCGCCACGCCGGCAATGATCACGAGCGCGATTCCTCCGTTTCCAAACCGCTGCTGCCAATAATCGATTAGAAGCCAACCCAAGACCACAAAGAGTGCAATCCTGACGATACTTATGACCGCCAGCGCATTGTTTCGGCCGACTGCGTTAACGGCGGCCGCCAAAACATAGCCGATAAACAGCAAGGGTATAAAGAATGCCCCGACCCGCAAAATCGCCGCGGTTTGTTCGAAACGGCCATGCCCGTAGATGATCGCAACTATGTCCCCTGCGAACAGGTAGAGCCCCGATGATGTTAATGCGGCCGCAATGAACAGAACCCGCCCGGTTGCATCGAGCATGCGCCGAAAATCCGGCAACGAGAGCGATGCGCGCGAAAGCTCCGGAAACGACGCGGCGACCAGAATGATCGCCGGAGAAACAACAATGCCAAATGTGCTACGGAACGCGCCGAACCATCCTACAACCGCCGGATTGGTGAGCGCGGAAAGCAGCATTACCTCGACAAAAGGTTGCGACGCTATCACCAGCGAAAAGGCTGCGATTGGCGCTCCATGTCGAACAAGTTCTCGAACCGACGTCATGGTGGGCGCTTTGACCTTGATGTCCAACCGCCGCGCGGCGATTACCCCGAAGATCAGCATCGAAATGCTGCCGATGCCTCCCATCAAGACCAGTTCCGTCAGCCCTCCGCCCAGGCGCAAGGCAATAAAGGTCGCAATCAGCGTCAGCGCCTTGCCGACAATGTTTGCTGATGCATCGATATCCATTCGGTTCCTGGCGCGAAAGGAACAGGCGACCGGTCCCAACAGCGTGCTCGGAACTGCGGTTATCAGGGCCAACACCGTCAACACAACGATCTGGGCGCCGTAGCCCAGCGCGAGCGCGATTGCGACTGCAATGGCGGAGGAGAAGACGATTGTCACCAGCCGCACGACGAGTGCGCTTCCAATCAACTCGGACTCGTCAATACGCCCTCTCGCCAGTTCTCTGACAAGATATGTGCCCTGGCCCCACTCAACGATGACAAAGGCAAATGCGCTGATGGCCACCACAGTATAGAGGATACCAAGCTGCGCAGGCTCCAGCGCGCGTCCAATGACCGCGGTCTGAAGGATCCCGAGCGCTGTTGATGCTACCTGTCCCAATCCAAGGTGAGAAACATTGCGAACCAGAAGCCTGGTGGTATTTGATCTCACGGATGGCTCCGGGTAAGGGAAAAAACTTCAGCGCGACTAAGCGAGACGGTATATCG
>Ga0247774_1001715_pt1 | contig 10960 bp, 10 predicted proteins | sample UWRJL001104B6_FD_179933 | JGI IMG/M metagenome (GOLD analysis project Ga0247774, IMG submission 179933) | Plant litter microbial communities from Arlington Agricultural Research Station in Wisconsin, United States - UWRJ-L001-104B-6 | ecosystem: Environmental > Terrestrial > Plant litter >... | reverse complement strand
GCTGGATTGCGGGGGCGGAACAGCCCCACCCAGATGCGACCGTCGCGACCGCGCATGAGGTTGTCGGGGTAGCCGGGCAGGTTGTCGAGCAACACCGAGGCCTGCGCAGAGTCACGCTGCACATGGATATCACGCGCGTGGCTATCGAGGCTCCACACCCGATACCGGCCTGTCTCGGAGACGAACAAGCGACTGCCATTGCCGGAGAGCGCCACGCCGTTGGCGAACGAGAACCCGTTGGCCACCACGCGCGTGGATCCAGTGGACGGTTCGAAGGCGAGGACGCGCCCGGATGCAGCCTGCTCGAGGATGTCGAGGACGCTGGCCTCATAGGTGCCGCCCCAGTCCACAGGCGAGAAGCGGGTGGAGGCATCGGTGAAATAGATAGTGCCGTCATCCGCAACCACGACGGAATTCGCGTAGCGCACCGGGTCATCGCGGCTCACATGGTCGGTCAGCAGGCTCACTTCGCCCTTCGCATCGATGGCGAGCAGGCCTTTCATCGCGTCCGCGGCGATCATCCTCCCGTCGGCATCGAACGCGAATCCCAGGACGCGCCCGCCGGTGTTTGCGAACACCTGTTGATGGGCGCCGTCGGGATCCATGCGCAGCAAGTTGCCGCTGGTCATGGCCGCGTAGAGCTTTCCGTCTGGCCCGATGGCCATGTGCTCCGGACCAAACTCGCTGCCGATGCCGATGGTGTGCAATCCCGCGAGGCGCGTATTGGGTGCGTACGCCCCAACGTAACCTGGAGGCGTCGGCGCCTTCCATGCAACGGGTTGCGCTGAGACGGGCCACAGGCAGAAATAGCCGAGCACGCACAGGACCAACAGCGTGAACCCACCGAGCCAAATTATTTTTGCCTGCCGCATGTCACGAGCATGCCGCAGCGATGCGAATCGCACATTCCCCGAACGGGGACATCCTCCCATCAGGCCTGATGCTATTCAGTCACCTTTTGGTCCACGGGAGAACCATTGGCATCGCTGTACGAGGAAGCGTTCATCGATTCGGTCGGAGGTCGGCTATTCGTACGCTCGTGGGTTCCGCAACACGATGCGCGTGCGGCACTAGTGGCGGTTCATGGCTTCAACTCGCACGGTGGCTACTACGAGCGATTCGCCGTTCACCTGGCCGCGCGCGGCATTGCCGTTCATGCGCTCGATCTGCGCGGTCACGGTAATTCGGCAGCGAGGCGCTCGGGCGTCCGACAGTTTTCGCAGTACCACGAAGACATCGATGCGCTGATGCGTTCGGACCGCGTGCACCAGCCCCTCCTCCCGTTGTTCATGATGGGTCACGGAGCCGGTGGGGTAGCAGCGAGCCTGTACGCACTCACGCGACAACGCGATCTGGCGGGATTGATTTGCGAGAGCATCGCCCTCGACCTGCCGGTCTCCGCCACTCTGTTCGGATGCGTCCGCGCGCTGGCCCTGATTGCGCCGAGGCTGCCTGTCCAACGACAGCCGGCGCGGACCGTCGCCGCACTGATTCGCGCCGGAAATCGGCTGAAGTCGTCGCTGGCGCAATTGTCGCTGCCGCTTCTCATCCTCCATGGCTCCGCGGACACTGTGACCCTCCCGTCCGGAAGCGAACACGCGCACGAACGTTCAGCATCTCCCGACAAGACACTGCAAATCTTTGAGGGTTATCATCACGACCTGATCAACGGTCAGGGCCATGAGCAAGTCATGGAGAGAATCCTGCAGTGGATCGGCGACAGGTTGAACGCCGAACACCGCAACCAGATCGGCATCGCGTACATCAACGCTGACACGTGAATACCATCCGCATACTCGCTGTGGACGACCACCCGCTGTTGAGGGAGGGAGTCGCCGCGCTCATCGCCGGGCAGAGCGACATGCGCCTGGTGGCCGAGGTTTCAAGTGGCGTAGAAGCCATCACCCAGTTTCGGACCGTGAAGCCGGACATCACCCTGCTCGACATCCAGATGCCGGGGATGAGCGGCATCGACGCATTGTCGGCGATTCGCCGGGAATTCCCGCATGCGCGGGTCATCATCCTCACGACATACGGCGGTGACGTGCTGGCACAACGCGCGCTCAAAGCAGGCGCGTATGCCTATGTGCTGAAAGGATCGGTGCGCAGGGAACTGCTGGATACCATTCGGGCCGTTCACTCGGGGCACAGGCGTATTCCGCCCGAAGTAGCCAGCGCGCTCGCCGCACATCTCGGCGACGAGAGTCTCTCCGAACGCGAGGTCGAAGTACTGGCGCTGGTGGCGGCTGGTAATTCAAACAGGGAAATCGGCGCACGGCTCGCGGTCACGGAGGAAACCATCAAGGCGCACATGAAGCGCATCGCCGCCAAGCTCGGCGCCAACGACCGCACGCACGCGGTGACACTGGCACTCGCCCGCGGGATCCTTCCCTCCCCCAGCGACCGGTGAAGTAGTCAGAGCGTATCGGGCCGCCGAGGGCGCGCGGTGCGCATCGCCTTGGAATAGGCGCGCGTGGCCGGAACACTCAGCTCGACCACGGTGCCGGAGCTCGCTTCGCTGCGAATCTCCAGGCTGCCGCCCACCTGTCGCGTACGCTCCCGCATGCCCTGAAGACCCCAATGACCGTCACGACCCTGCGCGAGCAGCTTCGGATCCAGGCCCACGCCGTCGTCGCGCACGCGCAAGACAAAACGGTCATCGCCCCAATTCAAGTCCACCTGCACGACACGCGCCTTCGCATGGAGGACTGCGTTCCGAAGCGCCTCTCGCGCCACCTGCAGCACGTCGTCTTGCACGAGCGGAATCATGTTCCGGCGCTCGCCCGCGACGAGAACGCGATACTCGGGCGCCTCCGAGCGCGACATCGATGGCACATCGTGAGCCATTTCGCGCACTGCCGTCTCCAGATCGCACTCGCCGGAACCGAAAGTGCGCAGGTCGGTGACTGCGACCCGCGCCTGCTCCACCGTCTCGTCACCGCGGCCCATTGCTTCATCGAGCGCTTGCGCGGCCTCTTGCGCCCGCAACGGAAGCAGGTTGCGAACAGCTTGAAGCCGGAACATCAGGCCGTGGAATCCCTGCAGCAGCGAGTCGTGCAACTCGCGGGCAATGCGGGTGCGCTCCGCCACACGCTCATTGAGGCGCATCTCGAATTGTCGTGTCACACGCCGCACGCGCAACCGGTATGCCGACACGCCAATGCCGAGCAACAGCAAGGCAACGCCGACACGAAAGGCGTTGGTGTGCCACCAGGGCTCCAGGATCGTGAGCTCGAGACTCCGAACGGCGGACCAGGGACCCGCGCCGCTCGCCCCCTGCACTTCCAGTCGGTAGCGTCCGGGCGGCAGCGAGTTGTACGAAGCGACGCGGCGATCGCTGCCCACGGCATGCCACTGCTCCTCGAGCCCCGCGAGTCGAAACCGATAGCGATTGGATCGCGCGTTCGCATAACTCAAGGCGGTAAATCCGGCGGAGAAGGTGTTGCGCGAATAAGGCAGCGTCAGCTCCCGAAGATCGGGGAGAACCGCCGGACGAGCGGCCGCGGTTTCTTCGGGGTACGGTGTGCCGGCAACGATGAGGTCGGTGAATTCCACCGAAGGCGCGTCACTCAGCGCACGCACGTGCTCGGGCTCGAATGCTGTGGCTCCCGCAAACCCCGCGAAGTACATCTCATTCGATGAGCCGCGATGACAACTTCCCCAGCCCGTCAAATCTGCGCCGGGAAGTCCATCTGCGCGTGTGAACGCGTGGACCTCACCGGTGCGCGCATCGAGCCGCGCGATGCCATTGTTGGTTCCCAGCCAGACGCCACCCCGTTCATCCTCGAGGATGCAACTCACAGCGTTGCCCGGCAGCCCATCTTCGACGCGGTAGTTGCGTATGTGGCCAGTCGTTGGGTCCAGCGCGTCCAGCCCGTTTTGCGTTCCAGCCCAGATGATTCCGCTGCGGCCAACGTGTACGGCGTTTACGCGTCCATTGCTGATGCTGCCTGCGGCACCGGTTGCCGGATAGGTGACGAACTCTCCGGTGGCCGGGTTGAAACGCTGCAGCCCATATAAATGTGTGCCCAGCCAGAGCTGGTGCTCGCCATCTTCGGCCAGTGCCAGATACTTCGCGTCCATGCCTCGCGGTCGGAAGCTCTCGAACTTGCCGCGCTTTTCGTCGAACCGGGATAGTCCGCCCCAGGTGGCGATCCAGACGTTCTGCGCATGGTCCACCAGGATGTCGTCGATCGTGTCGCCCGCGATGCTGGTGGCGTCGTCGGGATCGTGCCGATAGCGGGACACGCGGCCCGCGGCATCGACACTCAGCAGACCGCGCGCCACCGTGCCCAGCCACACACGTCCGCGCGCATCCTTCGCCATCGAGATCACATCCGAGTGGAGGCCCCAGCGCCGGCTCAGGTCTTCGCGCTTCCCCGTCGTTTCGTCGACTTCCAGCAACATGCCGACGTAGCTGATCCACAACGTGTGTTCGTCGCGCTCCAGGATGGAGTTGACCATCTTCTCGGCACGATCGTTTGCCGCGCCGGGACGCGCGGGTAGCTTGCGGAACGATGGCTTGCGGGCCGGAAACAGGTTGAGCGACGTACCATGAAAGGCCACCCAGATGTTGCCCTGCCGGTCCTGGAACAATACGGTGACGTCGTTGCCACCGAGACTCTGCGGATCGCCTGAGTTGCTTCGATAGCGGATGAAGCGCTGATGATCTGCGTCGAAGCGAAGCAACCCCTGCCCGCCTGTTCCGAACCACAGCGTGCCGTCGCCATCCTCGAGTGCGGCGTAGATGCCGAAGTCCGGCATCGACTTGCCCGTGTCGTCGAGGAAGGAAAAGCTCGTCAATGTCCGCGTCATGCGATCGAAGGTCGCAAGCCCGCTGCCGTTCGCGTGGTAGATCCACAAGGTTCCGCGCCGATCTTCGATGAGACCGATCTCACGCGGTTCCCGCAACGGCACGCGAATGAGCACGCGGCCATTGGCGCGATCGATGGCTTCGAGTCCCGCGCCGTTCGTGATCCAGAACGTGCCTTCACGATCTTCGTGCGCGGACTTCACGTCATTGCTGCCCAGTGAAGCCGGGTTGGCCGCATCGTGAAGGAAATGAACGCGGGTCCGCCCGCTCGAATCCAGTCCGTACAGACCCACACTGGTACTCAGCCAGATCGTTCCGGACCGATCCTCGTAGATGGACTGGATCGCGGCGGACAGCTGTGGCGCACTCGCATAAGCCACAGGCCTGAACATCCCTGTCTCAGGATCGAAGAGGTCCAGTCCCTGATCGCTGGCGATCCACAATCGCCCCGAGCTGTCTTTTGCGATCGCCGACACGTACACGCCGCCGAGCTGATTCCGCGCTCGCGAATGGCCGGCAAACACGGTGTGACCATAGCCGTCGAAGCGGATGAGGCCGTAGGCGGTTCCGAACCACATGAAACCCCTGTCGTCCTGCGCGATCTGAGCCACGCGGGACTGCGAGAACTCTTCCGTGTTTTCGACGCGGCTGAAGGCGATGTCGTCGCCCTCGACGAGGGTGATCGGGTGCGACGCGGGCGCCACCTGAACTGGCGTCGGAGATTGAATGTCCGCACCGGTTGAGAGGCCAGGCGCAGCAAGCAGCATGAGAAGCGCAGGCACTTCGAACTTTGCGTGACGCAAGCTTCTGAACCGCTGATCTGAGTGGCCAGACCGTAGCACGCCGTGTTCGTGCTCGGTGGAAAAGGAGGACTCGACACGCGCTTCTGCTGAATGAGATCAGCTGGTCACGGATTTGACAAGTACCTGGAGCTGCTGAGAACGACCGCGCGCGGCGCTCCGGCGGTAACCTCACCGCCGAAGGCCGCCACTCTACTGTCAGTCGTGTCTCATCTTCTGGATCGCCATGACGACGATGCCGGATCCTGCCAGAGTCGTGCCGCCCTTCCGGAACGTGGTGCTGAGGTTCTTCGAACGGACGGCATCATGGTGAGCGGCCTTCAGCAGCGCCTGAAGTTGGGCAGGCGACAGTATCGCGCCTGCTGTTTCGAGGCGCTCTCGGAAAAGCGATTCAGTCGCCACGGCGACATCGATATCGATCTTGGTTGCGATCCCGGCACCCATTCCGCGAATGAGCGGCTCGCTCTCGCACGACACGAGCACCATGCTTGCTCCGCCGGTGCGACCGGCGATTCCGGCTAACTCGATCGAGCTGCCATCGCCGAATCGCATGTATCCGTTGTCATTGTGCCCGATGAGAGTCACGACTCCAGCGGTTGCATTCCGGAGTTGCCGCTCTAAATCGTCTGCCATCGTTGCGAGTACCGGCGCGCCAGCGAGAATGGCGAGGCCCGGAATGTCCCGCGCCTTGCGGGTAGCTTCGATTGCGCTCCGGGCTTCGGCAGCACTCACTCTTTCTCCCCATACCCGTGCGGCCTGTGCTTCGTCTAATACCCCAACGAAGATCCGGCTAGCCTGTCGTGCAATTTGAGCGAAGCTCGAATTCGCAATGCACGCCAGCAGGATCACTGCTGTGAATCGGATGATGTGAGTCATGTGGCCCCCTATGCGGAGAAATAGGCTGACAGGGGCGGCGCGGCCTGCTCATCGCCGGATCCCAGCTTCACACTCTTGTCGATGAACGCACCGACAATCTTCTTGAACACCGAAGGGAAGGCGGCGCCCGCTATCAGCAAGCCGGCCGGCGTCGCGTCTTCATAGATGATCAGAGCCCCGATCGGGCCGAGTGCGATCATCAACACGGTGATGAGCCAGTATCCGGGGGATCTCAATGCCCTCTTGTACTTCTGCTGATAGAGCTTGTCCCGGAGGCCGTACCAGTGCACGACTTCGAGCAGGAGAGCGCCGAAAAAAGGAGCAACGATCTGCGTCGTATTCATTTCGACATCTCCCCTGATGCACGAGCTCGCCTGTGATCCCTTCAGCTCCCCCTCAGCATACGCCCGGATACGATGTATACGGAAACGATACAGCGCGCAGTTCCAGGCTCCGGTGGGCATCTGCGCGGGCTGGCGTTCCACCACGGCTGATCGAGAGGGCTTGCGCGCAACACTGCAGGTATCATGGCGTTCGGCCCTGCTGTTATTGGCATCCGATGAAGCCGATCGACTTCGAGACGCTGCAACGTGCAGTGGATCATCCGTACGCCACATCGCGGAACATTCTGTTCGTCGGGCTGGCCTCCTCGCGGGCGGCCTGGCGCACAAGAGCCGCCGAAGGCCTTCTGAAGCGATACGGCGGCGAGCGCGCCGATAACAGGACACTCGCGCAGTCCTTCGGCAGAAGCCCCGAGGCAATGTTCTCTCCGGCGATGGAACAGTTGCGAAAGCGCATCGGGATGCCCGCCACCGAGGCCTGGACCACATTCAGCGCATGAACCTCAAAGCCGGGATTCTGTGTGGAGTGGCATTTTTCATGAGCATCGCCGACGTCTCAGCGGCCGACCTGCAGAAACAATTGCTCGACGCCATCGCCGCGCGCGACCCTGCGGCCGTTCGTGCGGCACTGGAGGCCGGCGCGGATCCGAATGCGACGGGCGAGTTCGGGCGTACGCCGCTCCACCTGGCCGTGCGCGAATCCGACGAAGCCACCGTGCTACTTCTTGCCAGTGGCGCGAACCCGAACGTCGCCGACGGAGACGGGCGGACGCCGCTGCATCTGGCAAATAGCGACACGGCAGCACTGCTTCTCAAACACAAAGCCAATTTCCTCGCCCTGGACAGGCAAGGCACTTCTGCCCTGCATACCGCGGCGGAAAGCGATGCCGCGATGTGCCGGCTGCTGATCGAAGCTGGCTTGCCGGTGGATGCACGTAACAACTCGGGCTTGAGTCCGCTGCACTTCGCGGCGCTCGAGGGCAATCGAAACACCGCCGAGTTTCTGCTCAGCAAGGGCGCGGATGTGAACGCCCGAACCCTTGCGCCTTTTCAGTACAAGTGGACATACATCGCGTGGGATGTGAAAGGCATGGAGTATCCCGTGCCGGCAGGCAGCACGCCGTTGTCGATCGCGCGAGAGAAACACCGCAGTTCGAAATGGACCACCCCTCGTTATGAGGTGCTCGCCGAGCTCCTGGTTTCCAAGGGTGCCACCGAGCGCAGGGCTCCCGCATTCCTGCGCGGCTTCACCTTCCTCTCGCCGCTGGTGTTCGTCGGATTCTTCTGGGCCCTGTTCCACCTGGACGCGAAATTACGGGGCTGGGACGATCTCGCTGTGCGCTATCGCGCGATGGGGCCAGCACCGGTCGCGCTCACGACAGGGCAGGATGGCGCGGTGGGGCGTGTCGGACTCATCCAGATGAGACGCATGCTGCGCGCGGCGGCCACGACAGAGGGATTGTATTTAGCGATGCCTTCGTGGGTGCTCGCGGGGCATCCTCCACTGATGATCCCATGGTCCAGGCTGCGGGTGACTTCGTGCGGGAAGGGCATCGGCGGTCAGTCGCGGGTGATGCTGGAAGCTTCCACGTCGGCGTCGTCGCGAGGTCTCATCGCTCTTCGAGGTGGGGTGGCCGACGCGGTGCTGGAAAGATTTCCGTCCGCGGCCGCTGGCACTTGCGATTAACGATTCGATCGACAAGAAGAAACGAGCGCGCCTCGCAAGCCGTTGAGCGTTCGGCTCGGCAAGGAACACGAGGTGCTGTTCGCCGTCGCTGCATTCGGGGACGGGATCATCGTGTCGTTGCGCGCTCTGGCCGAATCCACGCCGAGCGATCGCCGGCCGCTGTCGATGCCACGTCGCTCGAGCTCTCGGATTGGATGGTTGCTGTAAGTGCTCTCCAGGAGCAGTCCGGTGTGTCGTTCACACCGCAGCTTCAAGAAATCGCAACGCTGGCCCGCCGCTGCCCGGACGATTACGGTATCCGCATGAGTGTGTTGCGGGCGGCGAGCGGCTACCTGCAGAAGTGGGCGCGATAGCCCAATGCGAAAGCACGTCCCAAGCTCGAAACTCAGGAGGGATTCATGAAATACGCATCGTTCACCCGAAGGGCTGCGATTCTCGGCGCCGTTCTCTCGATGGCGCTTGCGACAGCGGAGGCGGCCGCCCCCAGAGCCGTGAAGGATGCACCTTTCGGATTGGAGCGCCGTCCGATGCCGACCGGTGAGGATCTGAACACGCTGCTCCCTCCCAGCGTGGGTGGGTTCAAGCGTGAGCCGCTGCCGGCGGGCACGAAGGCCAAGGCCGACGAAGACCTGAACGTGACCTATCGGTCCGGCAGCGACTCCGTCGATGTGGGATTCAGCATCCCGGAGACCGCCGAGGATGCGCACGAAGCAATCAAGGTGACGCGCGAGGAAGCTGTGGCCAGCAAGGTGCCGCTGCAAGGCTCGAAGTTTTCGGTGGGCACCGAGCCAAGCTTCTTTCACGCGGCCGATTTCATCTCCTGGAGCCGCGGTCGTTACTTCTACTACGCCAAGGCCAGCAGCCCGGCAGCGCTGGCGCGGTTCATGACCGCCTTTCCTTTTTGAGCGCAGAAGAACACGGTTCGCCGAAGCCGCAGATCCACGAGCTCTCCTCGCTGAGCTTCATCGAGCGCGCGGAGAACGTTGTCTTTCCTGGTCCCTTCGGAGCGAGTCAGATGCAGACTTTGGTGCAGGAAAAGCACAAAACCACCGCTACTTCCTTGAGCACGGCGCATTTCCGCCCGGAAACGCCAGCCTTAGATTGCCAAGCCCGATGAACGTCGGCATCGGCCTGGTAAGCGATCAATCAGTTGAGGAGCTGGCGCGCGTCGTCGTGGGCTTCCACATCGCGCTCGGCACGTTTTTTCGTGACAAGAGTTATGGGAGTGATGTGGAGAACCTCGCCATCGGCGTAATCCTGGTGGCACCCGATGGCGACCGACTGCATCCCGTTCGCAAGCTGCGGTATACGAAACGCTGGACATTGAGCCTCACGAAGCAGGTTTATCACAACATCGTCGAATTCGACGTGAAGCCTGACTTCGCGATCTTTTCTCAACTCAGCCCCGAACAGGCCAGGCCCTATTTCGCACGCTCGATTGTTGCCGGTTCCGGTGTCCTGGCCGAACACCAGATGAAGTATCCCAACTTCGACGTGGCCCGATTCAGGGAAGACCTGAAAGCTTGTTTAGAAGCCTGAGCGGTCAACCTGGGCACGCGACGTCCTGGCGCGATGAAAGCTCGCTCGGCGCATGCAGAAAACTCATGGCGCCGCAGTCTGTGCACTTTATGCGGCATCGGAAGGTCTTCTCGACGTCGAAGGCGGCCCAAACCAAACGCTCAGCGCATCCACCAGTCCGTCCAGATCCGAGGCGGCAGCATCGCCCACCCACGCCACATACCCATCCGGCCGCACCAACACTGCTGCCGGCGCCGCGACCTTGCCGAGCGCAGGCAGCTCCCACTCGCCCGCGTACGTGGCATCGACCCACTGCACGCGATCTGCCCAGGGCGCGATGTCGAAACCGCCGGGCTCGCCAAAGTTGATCACCGCCGGTCGCGCACCGTGCAACAACGAAAAGACGCGCAACGGGCCGTCAGCGGTCACCACATCCAGATCAGGCATGCGCCTCCCAAGGAGCGGGTGCTGACTGCTGGCGGCGGCGTTCTCGCCAAAGGGGTAGTAAACCGCCAACCCAGACATCTCCGCGGCCCATCGTCGCCGAGGCTCATCCATCGCGAGCAAGTCGGAGACCGCATCCGCCAGCGCCTTCGAGCGTTCATCCGGCCGGCGCAGCGCGACTTGCGCCATCGTGTTCTTCAGCACGCGAGCGCCAACGGGATGCCTCTCGGCGTGGTAGGTGTCCAGCAAGCATTCAGGCGACGTTCCGCGGATAACCTGAGCGAGCTTCCAGCCGAGATTCACAGCATCCTGCACACCGATGTTGAGGCCCTGCCCTCCCACTGGCGGATGTATATGCGCAGCGTCTCCCGCTAACAGCACTCGCCTGTCGCGATAGGCAACAGCCTGGCGGGTCATGTCGGTGAACCTGGAAATCCAGACGGGACTGTGGACGCCGAAATCGGTGCCGTAAACGGAAATG
>Ga0247774_1001714_pt1 | contig 10963 bp, 14 predicted proteins | sample UWRJL001104B6_FD_179933 | JGI IMG/M metagenome (GOLD analysis project Ga0247774, IMG submission 179933) | Plant litter microbial communities from Arlington Agricultural Research Station in Wisconsin, United States - UWRJ-L001-104B-6 | ecosystem: Environmental > Terrestrial > Plant litter >... | reverse complement strand
AGGATCTGCTGAAGCCTCCTGCAGTGGAAGATCCCTAGATCGATCCGTAACTTGCGCTTAGCTTGCGTTCACCCGGTTCTACCAATCTTCACTTCCGGCCAGGATATGAAACAGCCTACGATAGAAGCTTTTCGCTCTCAGATCCCGGCACAGATTTGAAACACGATTGCTGATAGACTCAGTTCCTTTCGTTGCTTTTCTCAGGTCCTCAGAGGCTTAAGATCCTGATACAGTTTTCAGGACCTGGGATATTAGGGGTTTGGTGGCGTGTCAGACCCTTGGCCATCCTAGGCATCATGGCCTGCTACGAGTACCTTCGAACTTGATATGCATGCTCTAATCTCGGTGCTTTGACACGGTTGAGTCCGTCTCGATGTCTAGATATCCTAGACGAGATGTGACGAATCAGACAGTGTCATCATCAATTATATTTCGAGGACAAGGCTATCGCATCTGAGTATAGCAGACTCCTGAAGAACCTCAAGTATCACATTCTCAACGTCCACTTCGAACTCTGCATATTCATTTATGAAAGCCACCTCAAATCCTCTATATGACTTTCTTCGTCAGACAATGATATCATTAAGAACAATATCCATGTCTTCTGGGATGGCACTGCGATGATGCTACCCGAGTCCCCTTGGCGTCGACTTCCAACCTATGCCACTTCCCCAGGCTTGTCCAAAACCACCTGATTCTTTCTCTGCCAGGTGCCGGCAAACAACGCGTACCCAATCCAAATGGCCACTTCGAGGCTGGACCTTCCACGTTCCAAAGTCCGGCCTCAAATACGGTCACTCCCGGGAGTATCGAGGTAGGAGTAGAACGGTTCCCGTGGCCAGCTACGAGGCATGGACTTGAACTAGTTGGCGTTGGACTACGCCTTGTAGGCTCTGGTGCCTCCCTAGAGTATTATGCCAGGGTCGTTCGCAGGGATGAGTTCCCAAGTTCTACGCATCTGCTCTATGGTAGAGTCGTCGTGACTTATTTCCAAGCGGGCAGATACTTCAGAATGCAAGATGAAGGAATACAGCCTATCCACAAAGCCGTCTCCTAGAAGAAAACTTTGGACACCACCGGTAGTAAACATACTCAACCCTTCCTAGAAACGAGCGGTATCTCATCAAAACTGATAAGAAGCACGTCTAGTAAGGCAAAAATAGCGAGAGTACGAGGGCTACCGTGAGAGGTAAAGCTGTAAAAATTGGTTGCATTGTGAAGGAGTAAAGGCATTTCGAGACAAGCCTTGTTTACAGGAATGAAATGAAGTTGGAACCAAGCCGCCGGTAAGGCACCTCATACCACTTTAGGCGGATAGTCGTCGGTTCGAACAACAGAACAATTCGGCTTCCAGTTTCAATGGGAAGGTACAGGAACAGAGCCCGACCGCGACGACGCTGCGAAAACGGCGAGATCTCCTTCGTAGGGTCGGAGTCACACAGGGCAACCAGGGCCAAGCGTTCAGAGGAGAGCCAAATCTGTTAAAGCATCTTTCGATGTGTGCATGAGGGAAAGCAGTAGCCATGTAGCTCAAATAAATCAAGGTTTCTATCGTCTTCTAGAGATGGCAAGAATCCAGTGTTGTGGCAAAACTCTCATCATTTAAGCCCATAGCAGTACGAGGCGTTCGCAACCCGGAAGACGAGCTTCAAGTCTGTGATGACATGACCGAATATACGGAGGCCCACATCAGAGTAACCAAGTTCGCTAAATTGAAGATGGGATTGAAGGCGAAAAGGGTGGACTCTGAAGAAAAAACGGAGAGTAGCGGAAAGTTAAGTACTTCTGACCTGCCCCCACCAATGTCTCGCCAGAGTCAAAGTGGGGCTGGCTCGGTTCAATTCTTTCTGCATTAATCACCAACAGGCAGACAAGCGTTCAGACACAAAACTTTTTGGACCGACATCAGAAACGGCGATTCCGGAAGTTCCAGCAAATTTCGAATCGACTCGAGACATACCGTTCTAATCAGAAACTGCCTATCATGGACGACTCCGGATCGAGTTCTGCCCACCCACACTCGGCCGAGATCGAGCTTTATGGTAAGGCTGATACTCAGCCGCGCGAATGCTGGACTCATCTCGAAAAGTAGCTAACAAGGGTACTCTATTGCAGACCTCCTAGGAATCGAGAAGGATGCGACCCCCGATCAAATCAAGAAGGCCTATCGGAAGGCCGCCCTACAGTTCCATCCGGACAAAGTGCCTGAAGAACACCGCGAAGAAGCAGAAGCAAAGTTCAAAGCAGTGACGCAAGCATACGAGATCCTCAAGGACGACCAGAAGCGCTCGCTGTACGATGCAGGCGGGATGGAGGCCCTGAAGCGGGGCATGCCTGGAGATGGCCCAGATCTTGAAGATATGTTTTCGCAAATGTTTGGCGGTTTCGGCGGGTTTCCCGGCAACGACGACGAGCAAGAATACCATGTCACGCTTGAAGAGCTCTACCGCGGCAAGACGGCTAAGTTCCAGGTTCAGAAGCAAATCGTTTGCGAGACGTGCAAAGGCACCGGGGCCAAGGACAAGGTTCAGCCGCAAGACTGCGACTTTTGCAAGGGTCAAGGCCGGGTCATGGCCGTGCGGCAAGTCGGCCCGGGACTGGCTACGCGGGAGGTGTTGCCCTGTGAAAAGTGTCAAGGCACTGGTAAGCTTGTCAAGGACAAGGACAAGTGTAAGAAGTGCAAGGGCAAGCGGACGGTGAAGGAAACCAAGGCAATCGAGATTTACATCCCCCGCGGATCCATGCAGGGCGACAGGATCGTGGTTGAGGGCGAGGCCGACCAGGTACCGGGGACGAAGCCCGGCGACATCGTCTTCGTCTTAGTCGAAGAGGCTCACGATGTCTTGACGAGGATTGGCCAGGACCTCTCGGCGGAGCTGACAATCACCTTGGCGGAATCTCTCTGTGGATTTTCACGGACGGTGCTGACGCATCTCGACGGCCGTGGCATCCATATGACTCGGGAGAGAGGCCGTATCCTTCGACCTGGTGACGTCTTGAGGGTGTCAGGTGAAGGCATGCCTCATAAAAAAGGCGACGCCAAAGGAGACTTGTACCTTATCGTCAAAGTCGAGTTCCCTGAGGATGGATTCCTTCAGAAGGACCAGGACTATGAAACGATCCAGAAGCTCCTGCCTGGGCCGCCGCCGGAAATCAAGGCTGAAGAGATAGACGAAGTGGAGTACGAGGAGGACGCTGATATTGAAGAGGCAAGTTGACACCATCGTTTCCCTTTCTCAGTAACCGTCTTAAATTCTAACGTACCAAATTAGATGGGAGCCAATTCGGGTGATCCTCGAGGCCAAGCTTGGGAGGACGAAGACGACGGCGGTGGCCAAGGGCCTCAGTGCGCACCACAATAGAGTGACGGACATGATGGGAAGGGCGAAGATAAAGACAAAGACAAAATAGAGACCACCACGCCAACACTTCACACCGGATCCGGTGTTTGTCCCGGTTTGTGGACAAATATGATATTACGTCTCTAGTCACAACCCCTTGGGGGGCGTGCAGTCAATCCCAATCTGGCCTATGGGGAGATTATATGGGAGATAATGACCCAAAGTGTCTCCATGACTCGAGGAAGAGAAGGGCAAGGAGGAGGCAGGTTCAACGTGTCATTCCCATCGGTTGTTTATGACTTAGACAATAGACGTGAAGGATAGAAAGAAACCGAGTAAATTTCAATCCATAATTCAACGGGTTGGTGTGGAATGGTCTTATCTATATCATGTTTATATTTCTTCCTCTTCTGTCTGTCTAGCAACCTACTGGGCGTTCAAGCTGTACCAAGGTCCAAATACTCTACAGACACATCAAAGATCTCGGCGAAGTCGGTGGCGTCGGCAGGTGTCATCGCAAATAGTGCGTTAATTGGCTACTACACCGAGCCCACTTTTTTTTAAACGGCCTATCACGTGACGCACAGAAAATTTTCCCCGCTTGGAAATTTCGTACCCTAGCCCACCCACTACCGTGTAGCGAACCTCCTCTACCTTGACAAGCAGGGAAGAAAAATCTTGGTACATTCGTGTGTCGAAAGTATCAGCAAACCTCTTCCACGAAACGAACAGATCACCAGGTCACCAAGGTGCGTTGTGCTATTCGTCTCAGTACCCTTGGATTTTCGCCAATTTGAGAAGACCTTACTGACTCTCCATTTAAAGATGGTCGCCGCAAAGAAGCACGTCCCCATCGTGAAGAAGCGTACGTTCCTCCACACAAGTCCACTAGTCGATTAAGAGATACGCTTTTGAAAGCCGCTCGAATCGATCCTTCCGAGAGATAGAGAGGAAGAAGATCAATCGATAACGCCCGAGACCTACATAATACAAGGAGTCATGATGAAATGCAATTCACGATTGGAATGTTCGGACTGGTATTGACATGTGGGTTATAGGCACGAAGCGCTTCAGCCGCCACCAGAGCGACCGCTTCAAGTGCGTCGACCCCAGCTGGCGAAAACCCAAGGGTATCGACAATCGCGTCCGCCGACGATTCCGGGGGAGCATGGTCATGCCTTCTGTACGTGGAGATTCACCCCTCGACATTATAAGCCCAAGGAGGGTGCAATGGGTGTTGGAAATGGCAGTTCCGGGAGAGCCATGCAATTAAAATGAAAGAAATGCTGACTGATTGTTTCTGGCGATAGATTGGATTTGGCTCCAACAAGAAGACCAAGTACATGATGCCCTCGGGCCACAAGGCTTTCCTCGTCAGCAACCCTAAGGACGTCGAGCTCCTCCTGATGCACAACCGCACCCACGCCGCTGAGTAGGTTATCTCCGATCCGCTGGCGAGGAACGAGACCATTCGCCCTTTAAGACGGATTGGCCTTGGAGAAGCTTTTGAGGCTTGGAGGGAACAGAGATACTAATTGAGCTTATTAGGATCGCACGCAATGTCTCCTCCCGGAAGCGGGTCGACATCATTGCCCGCGCAAAGCAACTCGGCGTCAAGGTCACCAACTCTAAGGCTAAGGTAACCAACGAAGTATAAGGCGGCGAAGGAGGCTAGGTGTCGGCGAGCGGACAAAAGGCTACAGGGCGAAGGGGGGATCCGATATCCACATGGTTCATGGTCTCTGCTTTATTACTAGCAAAGGGAAGGCGAAGGTTTTTATCAACTTATTCAAATGCATCGGTACAACGGGTTTTGCGTTTTGCTCTGTCGAGGAACGGGATCCCCCCAACTCTTGCAGAGAGAGTTTCGTGGCGAGGGCGAAAGGAGGCTACCATAGACAGTTGTTTCCTAGAGAATTAAGACCCGGATAACGAAATTCTGGTTGTCTATTTCGTGCGGGATGTGGAAGTGGTGATGACTACGGGACCCTTGCGGCAGTCTGGCTGACGCTCGACCCTTATCTGGGAGAAGCGGAGGGGTCTTTGGTCTCAATCCCTACATCTAAAGCCCAGGCTATGGCCATCATGATGGCCTCAATAATACCGCCAATGACATACCTCGTGCTTAACCGCCGAGCACCCCTAGTAGCCACGGCCACATTAGGCAATTAAAGCTGTGTTGGCTCATGTGCACAGAGTTGGTAGCAGCAAAAAATTCATGTATTATATTTGTTCGTTGCTAGTCCTAATCATGAAACACCGTCTCCTTCTCGCCATGCACAAGCCATTTACCTTTCGCCGAAGCCTATGTTTCCGTCCCTAATTCCGTCCCGAGACCCCCCCCGTTATCATTCCGATCCTTCTCTCCGCTGTCCACCTCCCCAGGTCCAAAAAGTGCGAACCCTACTACCACCTTGACTAACCCGCAGCGACTTTCCGCCACCACACACGTTCCACGGCGTCCTAAAACATGTCGAATCCCCCGTCCCTTTCTCTGCACCCACGTCGTCGTTCTGGGGCGGGTTGACGGGCAAAAGGAGGGATGTGCGCGTCGTTTCAGCTCTTGAAGCAGCTAAATTTGCCCAGCGAAAACCGCCACGGCCCCCTCCTCACGCCGTGGCGATCGGCATGCACCGAGGTGCCGAAATGGCGGCCGCCGAAGTGCTTGGACCAGAAAAGACCCATTGCTGTTTTTGTCTTGTCTCTTTCTCTTACGGTGTTGTTCGTTTCTTGGGTTGCAGGGGCTTGCGTGTATGTGTGGGGATGCGATTCGCTTCGCTCTTTACGCGGCCAGATATTCAAAAGTTAGCGTCCACGGTTCTCTCTTTCTTTTATGCTCTCTACTAATTTCCTTTTTTCCGGAAGCTCCAAAAATACTCACAATGCGTTGGGGTGTTGGTGGGATGCGATCTGGAGAAGATTTTGGGTGTCAATGAGCAAGTTTGTGAAGTCCGGATTGATTGGGCAAAAAGAGATGGATTAGCACCTATTTATGTACTCTTCCCAATCTCCATGGCAAAGAAAACAAAGGCCAAGATCTTTCCGTCTGCTTCCGCCATCAACGATGGTTAAGATTGGACGGCGGTTTCGCGGAACCTTGATTGGCAGTTGAACAACGAAGCGTGCAGTAATGACGTGATTTGTGTGGCGGTGTCGTTTGGGCAAGCTGTGGCGACGCAAGCCAGGCGTGGCTGAGTTTGGCTTTAAAAAAAAACCCCTAACCCGAGTGAACAAAGCCATATAATTGACCTCTATGTTTTGTCTGTATAAACAGGTCGAATAAAAGCTGTCTGGGCATCTCAAGGTCACAGGGATGATGACAAAGAATGCCAGTCAAATGAAACATTTCAATGCTATGCCCACAGTCGTTCGCCAAGTTACCGGAATGCTCTTGGCAGGTAAATGATTTTTTAGTACCAAGGTTAGGCATGCCTAACCTGATTCAGACTATCTTTAACTCGAACATGAAATCCAAACGCCATCCTGAACACCTTGTTCAACCCGACCGGCCACCCACTCTCCGCCGTCCACTCCTCCATGATACCCTCAACGCTATCCTGCCCTCAGTAAGCCGCACCAGGCCGGTTCCAGAGGTATGCGACCACCGTACCAAACCTATATTTTCCGTACTGACAACAATCTCTCTCCAAGAGCTCTGCAGCACCATCTACAACAGCCAAACCAACACTTCTCCAAATATACACTCAAGAATGAGAAATGTCCAACACAAAGAACGCAAAGTTCTAGTCCAGCCCAGCCCGAACATGCTGGTAATAAAATGTAAAACAACCAAGAATCGGAAAAAAAAGAATGGAGATGAACTCCGTCAATGTCCAGGCATGAAGAAAAACGTAAATGGCCGTGCCGTCATCACGTTTTACCTAATACCTCGTTCGTGACAAATGCTGAATCTGAACTCGTTTCGTCCCGACGTGGAGCATCATCATGAATCGCGAAAAAGCCTTGGTAGTCATAGCGAATTGTCGAAAGAAAAAAAGAAGAGACAAATTTCTCATGGCTAGAACGCATCCTCGTCCGTCCAATCGCTTGCCGATACAATCCTATTGCCTTCCTGGTCCACCATGACCTGCTGACCGGCATGGGTCGCTGGTGGGATCCCGCGCAGGCGCTTAGACTGGCTGCCGTGTTGTATATGACCACTCTCCGGCTCTATCCTTTTCGGTCGTGTGGCCCGCACCTTCGCATAATAAGTATCCGAGGTGTCGAGTTCCGGTTCGCTGTTATCGTCATACGTTTCCCAATTCTCGGATCCCGAAACTGCCGTCGAGTGCGACGTGTTCGAAATCTGCCTCGGTGGAGGCGCCTGCGGGTAGGAATGGGCGTTTGGATGCCGCATTTCGTAGTGCGAGTAGGCGGTGGCAGATGACTGTCCCGAATTGGAGCGTGTATAGCGTTGCTCATGGGCGCGGTCGTCATAGACATCCTCGGGCTCTACGTTTCTCACAATACCGAGACCAGCGCCCCTGTAAGGATTCGAAGGCGTTTCCAGTGCCGGAGGTGGAATCAAGTCCCTCATCTTAGGAGGCGGAGCTCGCATCAGAGGAGCACCGCCGCGGACGGTGCCTGTTCCTACTCTCGATTCGGGCCGTTGCCTCTCAGGAGAGTTATTTCCATGCTTGAGGTTGGCCAAAGGAGCACGTGCGGGGATGCGAGAAGGGCTGCCTTTGTTGTTGTTGGCACCCGTGGGCTGCGAGGTCGTCTGTCCGCGCTTTGCTTGGCCAGCTGTAGGCGTTTTTGTCAAACTCCGGGACGGGGGTGGATGCTTGGCCGCAGAGAAACCTTTAGCGGCAGAGGCTGGAGGATTAGCCGGGGTCTTGGATCGAGGCCCCGCCGGCTTGGTAGTCGCGGCAGCTTCCTCGTCTTCGAGAACATTGAGGTATCGATCGCCATGAACGAGGAAGGGTCGGCCATACTCTTCTTCCCACTTCTCAAGGCCCTTGCGCAATTCGGCCGACACCTTGGGTAACTCCTTTGCAATCCTCTTTCGCATCTTCTCCTCGCGTAGGAGCTTGCCTGGATCCCTCTTCTCACCCTTCTGGCCTCTCATCATCAATCGGGATGCATCTTTCGCAGAAGCCAGTAGCTCCCTCTGTTCGGAGACGAGGCTCCTGTGCTTTTCGACAAGCGCAAGTGTCGGGGCGCGCTGCTCACGAAGGGCGTCAAGTCGAGCGATTTCGCGCTCGTGGGCCTCGAGAAGTGCGTCACTGAAAACATCGGAGAAGGCTGGCGTGAACTCGAGCATCTCATCCTCTGAGAGGTAGAGGGCATCCCACAGCTCTTGTAGCTTGCACCTGGCATCCTCGACGAACAGGTGAAGATTCTGGTGCTTCAGCTCGTTCAGTCGTGCCAGCTCATCCTCAAACTCGTTGATCTGCCGGACACCGCAACCACGATTGCCATTCATAAAAGTCTTCTGCTCACTCTCCTCCACACCAAGCTTGTGCCACAACGCCTCCACCGCAGACTTCAGATCCCGAAGGCGCTTCTCACGGTTCTTCTTTTCGTCGGCCAGCCGATCACGCCTAGATCGAAGACGAGAGATGTCCTCTTCGTGGAGACCAAGCTGTTCTGGAGCGTCGCGGTAATACTTGACAATGGCAGCGTCTGTCTGAGCTTGTGGGGTGCCAAGCTCTGCCCATAGCTGGATGGTGTGCTCCGAGAGAGCTTTGACTGTTGCAACTCTTCGAGTGTACTCCTCGTAAACCCTAGTGAACTCACTGTCTAGCTTGTCGACGTAGCTTGGGGAAAGGTCAAAGGTCGGAGGGATGGACTGGTTCGGTCCGGTAGGCGGCAGAGCAATCTTGACGAATGTCGGTTCGAGGTGTGACGAGTATGACTCCAGCGCCTGTACAAGTTCTTTGAAAAATTAGCATGGAGCGAATGGAAATCGGAGCAGGAGCACCTACTTTTCACTTGTTCAAAGCGCTCCCTATGCAAGCGACTGATCTGAATGTGCTTCTCCTTGAGGACTTGAAGACATTTGGTAAGTGGAAATGTGACATGGAGTTCGTCTTCGTCGTGGTAGTCTCTACGGGGCTTGGAGTCGTCGATAGAAGCTTCCATCTGACGGATTGTGGTCACAATGTTTTGGGCCTCCTCAATCATCCTCTTCTTTTCAGCCGTGACTTGACGAACTTGGTTGTTTAATGTGTCGGACAGAGCCGCGAAGAGCTAGCAAAGGTTAGCGGCTGGCATCCATTGTTCGAAAATACAGAGTCGCTTACCTCTGCCTCACGACTGTCGCGATCATGATCAGGGACTCCGATTTCGTCAAAGAGGCTGTGGAGTTGCCCTATGATCGTATTAACCTGCTGTGACAAATATCCGGGGTCCATCTTGGCGACTTGGTCTAAGTGGAATGGTGTTTCGACGGTACGCTCGAAGTCTCTAATTTTGCAAGTGTTGACAAGTATCGAAAACAGGGCAAAAAGTCGAGCGAGAAGTTCGTCTGTTGGACAAAGCGTATGGTGAATGGCTGCCTGCGGTTTACCGTGGTGGGATCTCGACGTGTTTACCGTCGCTGGGAGTTAGAAGTGCACCACCGAGGTCAACACGGAGTGGAACGGTCAAATAACCAATGCATTGCACGCGTAGACATCCATCCGTGACGAAAGACACCACCAAGTCGAATAAGATAAAGAATTTTGTTGAAGATGCTCGCCCTTTTTTCCCAATGAAGAGTCAAAGAGCTGGTCCAGGGTTTCTGGAAATGGAACGCGGTGGCGGCCAGGTGGTGAAGGACGGATTTGGGTTCGGTTTTAGCAGCTCGGCCTCCCGTTCGGGCCAGTTCGTGTCAGCACGCAGCAGGCAAGCCACAAACCGTCAACAACTCCGACCTCGTCTCCACAGCAACCGCTAAATTTGGCGCCTGGTTTCAGAAGCTACCCCGCCTGATAATATCGATGAACTCAGAGAATGCCCCTGGCCACGACTCCCGGGATGGAGCTTCAATTGACCTTTGTGTTTGGATCCCGGTTTTTAATCAAGAAGCGAGATTTCTTCGGCAGGCGGCATTGGGAAGGAGGGCATCTTACCCGACGACTCGTATCCGTATTCTCATCGTCATCTTTTCTCCCGACTTTTGTCACGTCAGTACGATTGCAATCCACCCGGTTTTCCGCTGCATGTTTTGAAGCGCGCCTCCCTCGGTTGCTTCTGTTTTCCGCTACCAGATTCACGCGCTCACGCGATCCCCAATGCCAAGGACAGCCCTGTTGTCTTAGTATAACAGGTGTGCCCTTCACCCTTTATGTTTGAAAACTTAGCTACTATCTTGCCATGTCGTATTTGGACCTCCCCTCGCTATTTTGCGATAGCAATGCGGAACTGCAAGTGTCCAATGCTCGGGGGGTTGTCAAATCTTCCCACGTTGGAAGCGAGCTACCCCGCGTCAACCATTTCGGAGCAGCCCGAACCGCGCCATTATTGGCCGATGAAGTCACCATGCGATATCTTTGGCAACAAATATGCTGGCGTTCGCTATCTTAAACCTACGAGCCATGTCTACCCAAGTAACACTTCACACTTGAGCCGACATGTCCAGAGAGCCTTTGATAAGTAACAATCATTGCCACTTTTTCTGTATGAAAGGAAGATGGCTT
>Ga0247774_1001711_pt1 | contig 10969 bp, 10 predicted proteins | sample UWRJL001104B6_FD_179933 | JGI IMG/M metagenome (GOLD analysis project Ga0247774, IMG submission 179933) | Plant litter microbial communities from Arlington Agricultural Research Station in Wisconsin, United States - UWRJ-L001-104B-6 | ecosystem: Environmental > Terrestrial > Plant litter >... | reverse complement strand
GGCTATAATTTTGGAAAGCTTCTCGCCTCGCTTGGACACGTATTTCTCAATGTCCTTTAGGAACAGGCGTGCACCCTCGTGATCATCGACGGCCTCGACGCTGCCATCATCGTACTCCAACGGGTCTCCAAGCAAACCGATCCGTGGATAGTGTTCTCGCTCGCACTTCAACCAGCGTTCGCACACTTCCATCACCTCATCGGGGAGCAGCGACGGCTCCGAGTTGTTCCACGTCAGGTTTTCGGCATGCGTCCACGTGCGATCAAAATTAACCGGCACGGCGGCGCCCTCCATGTCAACCGGGTCCAGTTTGTCGGACCCGAACTGAAACTGGACAATGCCTCCCGAGGACGTCCTCACCGTGTCGTCATACTGCGTGGCCAGGTCTTCGAGAGACTTCATCAGACGTCGCGACATGTATCCCGTTTCGGCTGTTTTGACCGCTGTATCAACTAGGCCCTCCCGTCCCGACATGGCGTGGAAGAAAAACTCGGGCGGCCGCAATCCTGTATAGAAGCTGTTTCTGACGAATCCCTTGGCCGGGGGTTGCCTGTTCTTCTTGACAAAGTGCGGGAGCGGTCTCTCCTGGAACCCATCTGTGACTCGCTGGCCGCCGATGATCTGCTGCCCGACCACCGCCACCATCTGCGCCACGTTGATGCTGGACCCCTTGCCGCCGGACTTGGCCATCAGAAGTGGCGTATTGTTTTTGCTGAGGGTCTCGATACAATGCTTTCCTGCACTGTCTCGGACCCTGCTTAGAATGCCTGAGATGCTATTCTCCAGAGTCTGCTCCTCAGTGCAGCCGGCAGACTTTTCCATCTTTCCTTGGTTGAACTTGGTGATGAGCTTATCGCATTCCTTGTATGCCGTCTCGACCAGCCTCGTTTTCGTCTCCGTCAGCGATGCCGTGGGATAAACGTCGCCGGGACCAATGGAAAAGCCACGATTGGTGAGTTGTCGGGCGCACAGCTTCGCCAGGCGATTCATGGCGTCTACGGCCGCGTCGGGCCCGTAATCTCGCAGAATGACGTAGAAGATGGACGACTTCATTCCCGGGCCAACCGTCGACTTGTCCATGAGTCCGCACATGACCTCGGAGTTGCGCACCACCAGGTAGCGGTCGTTGGCGTCCATGTCCGGACACTGGTTCTTGTCCTTGTTCTTGAAGTCTCGGCATTCCGCGTCCAGGTTCACCTTGACGGGCGAGGCCTTGTTGGGCCGCATCAGAATGCTGAAGACTTGCTTGCCCGTCCACAGCGCCCGCGGCTTGACTACGGCCGGGTGCGGAAGGTCGAGCCGCGTCTTGCCGTCTAACATGTGCATGCAGATCTGCGTAAATGTCTTGCGGTCGAAGAAACGGTCCTTGCTGCTGAGCAAATAGGCGGCCGTGATAAAATCCTGCGTGGCGGCAATGATCGGCTCGCCGTTTTTGGGCGTGATCAGGTTGTTCTTGACCCCCATCAGCGTCAACGCCTCGGCCCTGGCCTCTTCGGTCTGCGGCACGTGGAGATTCATTTCGTCGCCGTCAAAGTCGGCGTTGTAGGGCGTGCACACGCACTCGTTCAACCGAAACGTCCGCCACGGCCGAACCTTGACGAAATGGCTCATGATACTGAGCTTGTGTAGCGAGGGTTGGCGGTTGAACAGGACAATGTCGTTGTCCTCCAGGTGTCGCTCCACCACGTCCCCAACGCGGAGTCGCTGCGCCGCCTGTTCCCGATCACCCCATCGCAGTGCAATCTTGTACGTTTCTGTGCCTTCCGTCTTAATCACGCTCTGCGCGCCCGGCCAGACGTCGGGTCCGTTGCGTATGCACTGGCGGAGCTTCTCCAGGTTGTAGCGCTGCGCCTTTTCAGGGTAGGTGAGGTTCTTTGCTACTGGCAAAGGAACGGCCACCTCGTTGATTGCCAGATTGGGATCAGGCGAGATAACCGTACGGCCCGAAAAGTCCACTCGCTTGCCCGACAGGTTTCCACGGAAGCGGCCCTGCTTGCCTTTGAGCCGCTGGCAAAAGCCTCTGAAGGGCTTGCCATAACCTGGTTGCTGCAGCCCGGGCACCTCGCTGTTCACGTACATGGCCACCTGTAACCCCAGGTACTCCCACTGATGCATGACAGCGTGGAGGGCTTCTCCTTTCTGCAGCTTCTGTCGGATAAGGCTCGAAACAAAGACAATCTCGCTCAGCTTCGCCGTGATGTCGTCCTCGTTGCTTCCACCTTCTTGCTGCACCGACGGTCGAAGGCAAACGGGCGGTACGGGTAGGCGTCGCCACAGGAACATTTCGGGACGGCCTTCCCCTGGTCTCAAGCCCAGCAGCTCGCAATTCTCGTCGCTGATGTTCTTGAAGAGCCTAAGAACCTTTTGCGGGTTCAAGTCATCGAGCGCCCTCCGCAGATGTTTCTCCAGGTCTGGGTTGTTGGCTTTTGCCTCCGCGAAGGACAGGTCAAACTCGATTTTGCTCAGCGGCGGGACTTTCTTGGCCGCCGTCGACTTGTTGAAGTGGACAAACTTGTCGTGGACGAGCTTCAGAGGGCCTGTCTTGCGGATCGCACCATTTATAGCCTTGCAGTGCGGGCAGACCTTGACCTTGCGGCATTGTTCATTGATTTTCTGACAGATTTTGGCTCGCTGCAGGGCATCGACGTTGGGGCGTCGTAGGTCTCGGAGGAAACGTCGACGCTCTTCGTCGGCGAGCAGCACCTTGGAGCAATCCTATCACCACAAGTTAGGCACGGCTTGACAGGCGCTCACGGGTCCAAGACGAACCTTGCAGATGCTTTGCAGCACCTTCAAGATATAGCGAAAATATCCAACGTGGAAGACAGGCAAAGGTAGGCGTATCTCGCCGTAGTGGCCAAGGCAAGTCTGGAGCGGCTCGTGACAGGTCGCGCAGGACGCGCCTTTGGTGGACGTACCCTGTTGGACGTTGATAGTTAGCTGCCGGCCTTGACATCCGTTCGAGGCGGGGAGAAAGATCTGGAGCACCAACCAAGCGCGCATCGAGAGGTGCATGGGCATGAGGCCGACGGTTGTTCTCGATATCGTAGAGATTGTTGGTGGAAACCTCGAGGACTGACTGCTTGGCGATATCTTGGATCGACTGAATGCCAAAGTTGATTTGTTTGAACTTTTTGGGAATCCCGTCATGGACCTGTTCCTTGATAGGATTTATTGCAGAGGCGGCCATTTTGTTGCATCTCGTTCCATGAATACCGGGAGAAATGCAATTTCGACGAGGGAAAATGCGCAATCTGCATGGCAAAAGACTATGGGTAAAAAAGCCTGCGGACAAAATCGTGAGCCGGGACGATACCGTGACTCAAAAAAACTGCTTGGTGGGTTGGTGAAGCCATTGATATTCGGATATTCATATTGGTTGGTCGCAGCTCCACCAGAGCTAGCAGAGCTGAGAGCTCCAGGCAGGGCGGTGCATTCATTAGGGTAGCTTGAAGTAATCAGGTGCACAGTCATCCGTATCTTTCGACCCGTTAGGGTTACGGACGGATCAAAGCAATCCGCCTTTCCTCGGGCTGTACGAATACTTTTGCATCCTACGCTCCATGACGTCGCGGGGGTTTCGTTTGTGCCTGTCAAGCCTCCGAGTAGCAGATGCCACGGGTGCTCTGTCTGTTAGCACCAGCGGCGACCATCAGTCACTTTTGAGAAAAGATGCCAGCAATGGCACGTGTCAGAATACGCTAGTCGTCCAAGTAAGGCAAATATTCGAATTCTAGCTGGAAACGTCACTCATTCGGATCCGCTTTGTTGTGTCCAATAGACCCCACAAGCGGTAGACGAAAGACGGCGGGACACGAGCACCAGCCCAAAACTGCCTGCTCAGTCCCAACACAGAGATTTCCTCCTCTCCTCTATTTTATTCTTCCTTCTCGGTGGGTATGAACGCTTTTGAACTGGTTAGCACTCGCCGAACAACTCAAACTCTATTGTCACTCGCGTGCCGCCGCAATCTCTTTGCACAAAGTTCCGGATGGACTCTCCATCGCGCAACAAGAGCAACCATGGATCAATCTACCACCAAGAAAACTGAGAGGACATATCTCCAGTCGGCCATGGGACCCACCAGTCCATGGGCAGGGAGTCCCCCAACCGCTGACGGTAATAATCGCGGGCGGCAAGAGGCTACCACCTCGGCCGACCACAGCACCAGCCACCTGTACGGTATTAGCGTACGAAACTATCCTGGAGACTGTCCGCCGCTCAAGGTGCAATGGTTCCACGCCGTTGATGCAAGTTGGCCCCCCTTGAACCCCCGCTTTCTTTTTAAATTTATCTTTCCTTTTTTTTATCTGTTGCAGGGCATGGGTGGATCATGTATGTGACTGACGCAAACTCTTCGTAGATACCCAAACGCAAACCACAGTTAGGACGAAGGAAGCCCAAGGGCGGTGATGAGAGCGAGAAGCCGTCTGCCCAGCCCAAGAAGTTTGTTACCTTTTCCGTGTCGGATTCGGACTCGATTGAGGCTGCCTATCAAAAGCTCCTCGAAGGTGCCGAGACGCAGAGAACCAACCCGCCGTCGAAAAGAAAACTATCATCAGCATCAGGAAAAAATGTCGAGTCCGACGAAACTCATGTCCCGGTAAATGAAGACTACCTGTTTGATGTTGACATTGCCGAGCGGGAGTTGTCACCTGTGTATTGGCTCGGCCCCGTGTATGAAGTCCGAAGGGGTACATGGTTTTACCAGGAAAGCTCCACTCTCAAGCCATGCGAAGAAAACCTGGCGTCGCAGCTCGAGGACGGTTACCTCAAGACTAAGCCTTGGCTGAGCACTGGATCTACCTCCAGGACGCGTTCAGTGTCCCCGTCCAAGACGAGCATTACACCAAAGAGGTCCAGGGAGAACCTCACCGCTGCATCGGGAGCACAAGCCAACATACCCCCTCGGCAACATCGCTTGTTCGGGTCCTACATGAACACCGTAGCCACGTATGAAGATGCCAATACTGTGTGGCTTAGTTCAGACGGGATGCTCTCCTGGGTAACTTCGACCGTTTATGAACGCTTCTCTGCAGGCGCGCATCGGGGTGGGGTTAAATTGGTAAGGGGCTTCTCCGAGACAAGTAAACCCAGGGACGGGAGCGTGATTGGGAGTCGACCAGAAACTCCAGTAGAAGCCTCGGAACTTCTGAAGCTGGACGACAAGCAACAAAAGCAGCTGAAACGACGATCGGCTCCCCCGTCCACGAAAGCCTCGGAGACCCCAGTTGCGACAGCGGAAAGTGGCGAGAATCGGCAAAGCAAGGAGCGAGAGCGAATGCTCCAGAGACAGCTGTCCTCTTTGTCGAGAGATCCGGACAGGCGCGAAGAGGAAATTCGGGAGCGCGAGGAAAACGAGATACAGGACGACTACAGCGGCCAGGCTGGAGAGAAACAGGGCAGAGAAATCGAGCACCTCGTCTTGGTCACCCATGGCATCGGCCAACTTCTCGGCTTACGGTGAGGCTCCAACAGTGTGCTGACCAGGAGGTGGAAATATGATTGCTGACCAATTCCTCTGCAGCCTCGAAAGTGTCAACTTTGTCCACGATGTCAACGTCATGCGAAAGATGATGAAGTCGGTCTACTCCAGTTCTGCAGACCTGAAAGCCTTGAACGGCGAATTAGGACCGGGGCCGGGGAACTGCCGCGTTCAGGTCCTCCCGGTTTGTTGGCGACATCTCCTGGACTTTCCAAAGAAGAGAGAAAGGAGAGGAGAAGAAGATATTGGCGTGGACCAACCCCAAGAAGATGAATGTAGGTTCCGAATGGTAGCCAATGTCATCCGAGCCTAGGTTGGGGAGCTGACGACGAACAGATCCGTCTCTCGATGACATCACCATCGAAGGGGTTGCTTTCGCCAGGTCACTCGTGTCCGATCTTGCGCTCGATGTTCTTCTGTACCTAAGCGACTATCGCGGTCAAATCATGACCATTGTGCTGCAGGAAGCCAACAGGATACTGAAACTCTTCAAAAAGCGGAACCCTGAGTTTAAGGGCAAGATTCATCTTGTTGGGCACTCACTTGGATCGGCCATACTTTTTGATCTACTTTGCGAGCAAAAGGAAGTGGTGCAGCCCAGTGCAGCGCAAAGAGCGTTCCGGTCGTGGGCGGGCCAATCACCGCCAAAACCAGACGAGTGGGCGCTTGAATCGGATATTGAGGATTTCTATAGTCTTGGATCGCCAGTAGGCCTATTTCAAATGCTCAAGGGACGGTGAGTTACATCTTTATTATCTTTTATTCTTCGTGGCTCCTTTCTTTCCTACTTCTTTCCCTTTCTCCTCACATATTAAATCAGAGAAATGGACTAACTCACGGGGTTCTTAGGAAAATATCGGCCCGACAAGTTCCAAACTTGGCCCCTTCGCAGAGCCCGTTGGATCCAGACTCGACATCTTCACCAAAGGTGAGGCAGTTGTACAATATCTTCCATCCGTCGGACCCCATCAGCTACCGCATCGAGCCGCTGGTATCACCTGCTATGTCGGCGCTCAAACCACAGATTCTTCCTTATACCAAAAAGGGCATGTTCGCGAATGTTGCCCCTCAAGGTTTGTCCAGCATTGGCGTCAAAGTAGGACAAAGCGTCAGTGGCCTGTGGTCAAGCCTGAGCGCGGGCATCGCCTCGAGCCTCTTAAATCGAAGCCTGGGACTAAGTAGCGAAGAAGTTGCTCGAATGAACGCAGAGGTGTCGTCGGCTCAAGGACTAGGTGAACGAGCAGACGGACGGAAGAGGGAGGTCGCAAATGCTTCCGCCGAACATGGGACTACCCTGATTGACGATGATTTGGAGACGCTCTACGCCAAATTCCAAAAAACTCATCGTCACCTTGAAGCCAGCGGCTCTGGGGCGGACGACCAGCTGGATGATGAAAAGCGAGAGGCGCAAAAAATGTGGACGGAAGATGCGAGGGTTCGGGCGCTAAATATGAATGGCCGTATTGACTACAGCATCCAGGAGTAGGTTCCCTCCTTTCGCCCTTACACTCCCCAGAAATGCTCTTCTGCCCTCTCAAGCAAGAAAACCGAAAGGAAGAAACCGCAGGCTGCTAACATTGAACAGGAGTGTCCTTGATTACAACCCTATTAACACTATTGCTTCTCATATGAGTTATTGGGCAGATGAAGATGTTAACCACTTTATTTTATCGCAACTCCTGTCAAGAAAAAAGAAATAGAAAGAAAATACAGGGAAATTTAGGAAGTAGGAAAGGGAAAAGGGGAGTAGGAAGGAGATTTGTGCTTAAAGATGCCAGTCAAGGAGCTCGGGGCGCGTTTCTTCAACTCCAATTGATGATGCTGTCATTTTTAGAGCCTGGCTGAAATCGTTTTGTTAGTGATACAACAACTACTGTTGCCTTCGCCAGCGTCGTCAGCATAACGTGGCGGCGTACGCAACCCAGGGGGTGGCTAGTTATTTTGACACCCTTCAAGAGCTGCAGCAATTGGCGCATCTAAATCTGCAGGGCTTTCAACTGCAATGTACTTTGGTAGGCTACCACCATGAGATGCGACGACACCCTCGATCAGTTTTAGCTGGCGCTTTGCCTGTTTCCCTGTCCCCTCCAGGACTTGTCCTCCGTATTCTGACCTGATTACGAACACCGCAGAAGATATCTCTACCAGAATACCGACCTTGTAGGCACCAGCATTCCGACCCCCTGTTTGGACTCTGAATCCTAGTTCTTGATTACCCCAGGCTTCAGAGAGTAGATCAACTTTTCCAAGCCGCACCATGAATAAAACCCGTTTACTTATCTTAGATACACATTTAGCTACTCGGCTAGATCAGATGGCCGGAATTTCCCTTTACCAAACAGGTGGAGCAGATTCTAGTTGGTTGCGACGCGGCTAGGAAGCTACCCCACTTGGCAGTTTAAAAACCTTGACTTGTTTGTTGCCCCTCTTCACCAAGCTCTAAGCTTGGTCACCTAGCCCTCCCCCGCCATTAGAGAAGTAGAGTACCTATTCTGACAGGGGAGCTAAGGCTGCTAACCCTGGCGCGCGCGATGCCTGGGAGTTGTAGATATTGGATGAAAAGACATGGAAAGTGCCCAAATGCCAAGTTGCAGTGGTTCAGGCGCTATTCATACGTCCTTACTCGGATGCTATTGCTTGAATGTCAGAGGCGCATTTGCATAGTACAAGAGCGAGCTGTGCCGCCTGTTGTTCGTCGCAGCCCAGTTTCTCATCTTCAGAGGTACGCGGCAACCTGAAACCACTCAGTCCATTACATCATCCCCCGATTACTCCCGCTCCCGCTGCGGTCACTGGGGGCATTGAACTCGCCAACGCATCTGTCTCGCACAAGGCAATAAACCGGTTGGGACGCTCGCTATACACATACACGCTACTAAACCGAGCTATTCCTGTCCTCCAGCTTGGGTCCAATTTTGATCTGTATCCTTTTACGGAAAAGCCAAGACGGCAAGCGTCACGCGAGCCCGATCGTCACGAGGATTTTTTGTACTGAACTGACGTCGACCGTCATATTCTACCCCGCCAACCTGCCCAAGGCCAGCGCTCCGATCAGATTCCGGCAGCATCAGCGCCCATCATTCTACAGGACTGCAGTCGAAATGAATGTCATCAAGCTTCAGAGGTATGAGGGACGACCTTTAATTTGGAGGCGTGGCTAACCTGGCTTGTCCCATCACCAGGAAGTATCCTCAGTTCCAGCAAAACGAAATATTTGCCCTGTCAGATGCCTTTCGCAAACTCGATGTAGATGACAAGGGTTACTTGGACGAGGCGACGGCCATCAAGGCCACGCAGCAGAGCGAGCGACAACCCTACGATGTGGTTCGCCAGGCACTCAAGGAGGTGGAACTGGACTCGTCGCGGCGAGTGGAACTGGAGGACTACGTCGGGCTCGTAGCGAAGCTACGCGACTCTTCGCCGGCCCAGAAGCGCCTTTCCTCAGGCCCCGCGCCTGCATCACCGGGCGCCGTGTCCCAGCGCACCGGAGGACATGCTTCCAAGAGCAGCGTCAGCGGCAAGATCCACGTTCAAGGCTCGAATGCTAACATCACGCACACCATCAACGAGGATGAGAGGACCGAGTTCACCAGACATATCAACGCTGTCCTCAGTGGCGACCCGGACATTGGCGCCCGACTACCCTTCCCGACCGATACGTTTGAGATGTTTGATGAGTGCAAGGACGGTCTCGTGCTGGCCAAGCTCATCAACGACAGTGTTCCCGACACCATCGACGAGCGTGTCCTCAACGTGCCCGGAAAGAAGTCCAAGTCGCTGAACGCCTTCCAGATGACGGAGAACAACAACATTGTCATCGAGTCGGCTAAGGGTATCGGCTGTTCAGTCGTCAATATCGGCAGCGGGGACATGATCGAAGTGCGCGAACATTTGATTCTGGGTCTTATTTGGCAGATTATTCGCCGTGGTTTGCTGGGCAAGATTGACATCAAGCTTCACCCTGAACTGTATCGCCTCCTTGAGGACGACGAGACCCTTGAGCAGTTCCTGCGCCTGCCGCCCGAGCAGATTCTTCTGCGGTGGTTCAACTATCACCTGAAGGCCGCCAACTGGCCGAGGAGGTACGTGACCGACCGTAAACTTGGCCGTCTCTCCAACGGGTATCGCTAAGTGGTTGCTAACGAGGCAGCAGAGTGGCCAACTTTTCTACCGACGTCAAGGATGGCGAGAACTACACGGTTCTTCTCGCCCAGATCGGATCGGAATACGGCTGCACACGCGCACCTCTTCAGACAAGGGATCTGCTCCAGAGGGCCGAGGCGGTGCTCCAGAATGCCGACAGGCTTGGATGCCGTAAGTTCCTGACGCCTACGTCGTTAGTTGCCGGTAACCCGAAGCTCAACCTTGCCTTTGTGGCGAACTTGTTCAACACGCACCCGTGCCTTGATCCCATTACCGAGGAAGAGAAGCTCGAGGTGGAAGACTTCGACGCCGAGGGCGAGCGGGAGGCACGTGTCTTCACTCTATGGCTCAACAGTTTGGATGTGCAACCGGCCGTCCAGTCCTTCTTTGACGACCTGCGTGATGGCACCATCCTACTGCAGGCGTACGACAAGGTCATCAAAGGATCAGTCAACTGGCGCCACGTCAACAAACGACCGGCCCACGGCGGCGAGCTGATGAGGTTCAAGGCGGTGGAGAATACCAACTACACCATCGAGCTTGGCAAGCAGATCGGCTTTTCGCTCGTGGGCATCCAGGGCGCCGACATTACCGACGGCCAGAAGACTTTGACGCTCGGCCTCGTCTGGCAGCTGATGCGCAAGGACATCACGGTGACTCTGTCGGCCCTCGCGCAAAGGATGGGCAAGAGGGAAATTACGGATGCCGAAATGGTCCGATGGGCCAACGATATGTCGCGAAAAGGCGGGAGGAACTCGGCTATTCGGTCATTCAAGGATCCTGCCATCGGCACTGGCATATTTCTCCTCGACGTGTTGAACGGCATGAAGAGCAGCTACGTTGACTATGACCTTGTGACACGTGGCCATACTCCCGACGAGGCGTACATGAACGCCAAGTTGAGTATCAGTATTGCGAGAAAGATGGGCGCCACCATTTGGCTTGTGCCGGAGGATATCTGCCAGATTCGCAGTCGTTTAGTTACCACCTTTATAGGTACGTCTCCTTTCCCCCTTCTCTTTTCTTCCCTGTTGTTCTTGTCAGAAATATCGTTGGGAGGACAAGAGACTAACAATGGTTAACAGGGTCACTGATGGCGACCTACGACAAGATGCACTGAGAAAATGGTTCATCTTTTGACGGGATCAGGGCTTGGAATCGGAAGTAGAAGGCTACACACTGAGCGAGGTGAAGGGGGTAGAAGGGAGGAGTGGTGGGGGGTATGAGGGTCAGAGTTTTGTCGTTTCAGTTGCTTCTTGGGACGGCCCCGGAAAAGCTAGCCTTAGCGGCATGCGTTGCTGCTGTTTTCTTTTACTGCTCCTGTCACTATTACGCGGTCAT
>Ga0247774_1001710_pt1 | contig 10970 bp, 10 predicted proteins | sample UWRJL001104B6_FD_179933 | JGI IMG/M metagenome (GOLD analysis project Ga0247774, IMG submission 179933) | Plant litter microbial communities from Arlington Agricultural Research Station in Wisconsin, United States - UWRJ-L001-104B-6 | ecosystem: Environmental > Terrestrial > Plant litter >... | reverse complement strand
TGGCACGCCGCTGTGGCGGTTTCAGGGGCACCCACCTCGCTTGCGAACGGCACAAGAAAATCTTGCCGCAGTGCATAAATAACCCTAGCAGCTCGCCTCCTAGCTTGTGGCACTGGTGGCGTGGATAGCCTACATTGGCTCGTTTTTCCCCGTTACTAGTGTACCCACACACTTTTACGGCCTTAATCTACAATTTGCACCAGAACCTGGCCAGGTTCGACCTCCTTCTATCTCACCATCTGCACGATTGATTGCTACAGGGCTCAGTTATAGCGGCTGAGCATCACATATCATCCCCTGGGCCATCGCCGCCTCTCCGCCAGGCGTAATGACCACGTTCCTGGAAAGCACTCCCATGAAGTTAAAATCCTGCCTTCGATTTTATTTATAGGGATCGTGGAACTGTCAAAGGCGCAGGAGAGGTGCATTCTGCCATGCGTGCGTATATCGATCGCTTCGAATGCGCCAACTTCAACCGAAGCCCCCTACGGCACACAACGTGACCAACCCAGCACTCGGAATTATGCGAAAGAAAGTATAAAAGGCGGGAGCCAACTCTGATCCTTCACCTTAATCCTCACAGGCAACATTAGACTCTCTATCCAGGGCAAGCTACGAGATCCAGATCTAATTCCCCAATAATACTCAATAATTACAAAGCCCCAAAACGCACCCCACGTCATCTCCATCCCGCAAAATGTCTATTAGCGACGTTGCCGGAGTTCTGGGAATTGGCATCGCTGGCACGGCCGGCATCCTTGCCAACGCCGGTGACCCAACAGAATGGAAGAACCCAGCGGGCGGCAACATGATCATTTCCCAATCCGCCGAAAATATCAACTGGGGAAACATCAAGCCTTCGGACCTCGTCGGTGAACTCCGCAAGGTCTGCCATGCCGTCGGATGCGAGTCCGACCCCTCGCTAGACACGCACGTCGTTCGGGACAAGAAGCGCTACTCTGAAAAAGTCACCATGAGCATTGAATCTGCGAGCTTCCCCAGCAAGGGGCATGGGTCTAAGGATCAGATGATGGACGTACTCGAAAAGTACTTGATGACAGATAAGGTGTTTGAGATGCAGAGATTGCACTGGCGAGCTCCGGATGGATGCCCTAATAATGCATCCCCGTTCTGCAATAGTAAGTTTTTATTGTCGATGTTTCCTTGCCATCCTTCGAGTTCAATACTGACATATTTTCTCTAGCCCCTGAAGGAGATGAGGACCAGTGGTTTGCTCCTAAAGCTATTGAGGTTCGTTTCGAGAATGACGGCGATGGTGATCTTACCTCCGTTTTGAATGTGAGAATCACCGTCGAGGCACCCGAAAAGGATGCTCTATGCGGTGAAATCGTTGGGAAAGCGGGCGAGATTGCTGGAATGGTGGAAGGCATCCCCGACGCCGGTTTCGCCCTTGGAGAGCTTTTGTGTGGTTTGTTTGGCGGCGCTTAACTCGCTACGATTAGTAGCTTGCTTGATACGAAACTGAATATCTACATTTATAAGAGTTTATACCCAATATACCAACCTTTAACTAAACTAGTTTAAATATCGGATCAGTCCTAGCGGCGGAGATCTTTTGATCTAATACTTTACGACTGGGTTTCTCCACCTCTTTTCGTGTGATTCGTTCCGCCCCGTGATCGTCTTCGTCGTTTAGTAACTCGACAGGAGGAGGGAATGTCTCTAATGCTGCGCATTGTTGCGCCGTATCTCGTGTTCGTGGCGCTCGTCCGTCTCCCGCAGCAGATCCAATAGCACCTGGGTGGGATGAATGGAATTTCGCATCGCAGGCAATATTCCCTGTCGCACCTGCATTCAATGCAGCTAGGATGATGACGAATCCCTTCTGCCCCCTCCACTTCCCGGTATCGTGGACACGGTCCCAACCTTCCTCATGACGGAGGAGACGACCTTGCTAACCTGCATGGAGTTGCGCCGCGGCTCGTTGAACACGTGGTCCGACCCATTCTGGACGAGATATTGGCGGTACTTCTTCATAATGTCATAGCTCTCAATGAGCTGTACCACGTCCCTGTCTGCCGTTTCTTCGGCTGTGTCTCGAATCTCTCGCCAGTTCTTACTGAGCCCCCCCCCCTTCTCAAGCAGCATCTCGGTAATGGCGTAGTAACTGTGCGTGATGGCCTGATACAGTGCGCTGACATGGACTCGGTCCGTCTCAAAAACGCAGGCCCCGGCGCAGTAATAGCTGCGTGATGCTCTTGCGAGAATTATCCGCCACCGCGATGAGCGGTGAGCCGTACTGCCCGCCTATAGCATTAGCTCAGGCTCCATGATCGAGCAGCATGACCACCGTGGGCTCCTGTCCGAGAGCTATAGCTGCCTGCAGGGACGTCCTGTACTGACGGCACTCTGCGTCAGGGTCACAGCCCATCTCGGCAGCGAGGTGAGATCTTGCAAGTTGTGCGCCGTGATGGTGGAGAGGAGGTAATCGCCAACCGTCGCGGAAGATGTGCTAATCAACGTGGCAATGGCCTGATTCTCCGTCTGCAAGGTTGGCGTTTCCTGGAGCGTTGAATAAATGGTGAGTCCAACTAATATTCTACTACAGCCATCTTGGGTCTTCAGACACGTTGCTAAAAATATTCTCAGCATATAAACTCCTATCCGAAGTGAGAGGTGTCGAAGAAAAATTGTCAGGAATGCCAACCTATTGAATGGCAAACGTAGTGAAATTAGCGAGACGGACGAGGAGTCCCTTGTTTCCAATGTCAACAAGCCTATCTTGGTCGATGTTCTGGACCAACAACGCGGGCCTCTCTAGAGTTTCGCATAGATCGATGATCGCCTCAGACCTCTATCATTCCTCTCAACTCACCAGGTCTCGTCGGTCGAATTCAATCCCCTCGCTTTGACCAAGCAGGAGACTCGTGATGACACGTTGTCTGATAGGTTTCCTCAGGGTAATCCTTTACTTCAGAAGACACTCTAATTTGCGGACCGTACCTCCAAGTTCCCTGCTCGCCTTCGATGGGTGATCACAGATCGCGCAAAGGCTGAGAGCTTACTGCCGCAACTCCGGGCCTTAAACAACTTTCTTTCGAGACATCCTCCTCGGTGCGCATCAACTAAAAATTCCGAGGAACATCAAAGTTAGCCGAGACTACCAAGCTCTACAGATGAACAACACATTATACGATCTCTGTGAGATCATTCAAGCCGGCGTGCTCTCACTTCAAACGAGACATCACAGGCAAATCTCTTGGAATCATTTCATGGAGAGAATATAGTGGGACAAACTTATATTTATTCAACCACTAGAATCTTTACCTAACCGGAGCTCCTAGAAGAAAAATTGCAACCAAAGAAAGATATATTAAAGCGTTGTTCAGCTTGCGGTTGTCTGCTTCTCTAGTGCTATGGAATGGTCGTATTCGCAGATGATACGAGCGGTATCCGAAATAGAAAGTTTATGCGACACTTCCAAAGCTTTAGAAACCAATTTCGGGAACAAGGGCCTCGGTCTTGGATATGTTCATCCTAGAATAGGCAACAAGTATGTGCACAAGAAAAATATAGGACTAGAGATGCTGCTCGAGCAGGAAGCGCGGTATAGGCCTGATAAACATCGCTGGTAAATCTACACGAGATACATGTCCTTCCTCCCGGAGACGAAGTGGTAACGCGATAGTAGGATTTGGGAGTGGGGTGGGTAGGTCCTACAGCGGGGTGGGCCGACCCGCGACCCACAACTAGTGGAACATCTTATTTAGTCGAGTTCGTATTCTATGTAACTTGGTAACTAAGTTTTTGTGCCGAGGTTACCGGCAGCAACGATTGGAGGCCGCCCTAGTGTATGGGCCGTGCGGACTAGCCGAGCGGGGTTTGAGCTGCAATCGATACAAGAAATCCCCGCAATTCGGCCTGAAGAAGGCGAGCAGCTCGGCCCAGACACTGCTCCACCATACCCCAACGAATGCCCACGAAGCTATCGTCAAAGCTCATTTCGACCACGGTTCTATATCTGAAACAAACAGCTAGGATTGGATACCGTTTAGATGAGCAAGCATAATCATAATTTTGATTAGAATTCTTAATGTCTTCTACTCCATTTGAGAGATCCAACAGGTTCGCTTGGAGGCGCGAAACCCAGCTCCAGTTGTGGTGGTGGGAGTTTTAGTTGCATTCAGTCACCACTATTATCCTAGTTGCAGCATCCAGCGACATCCAGGTGCACTATGGTCAGAGCTCCGTGGACCGCGGAGAGCGCATCCGCTAGTGGGCCGTGTTAGAAAGTACACAACTCTTCGGCCAACCCAAACTTGGCAAGCCGAGGGTACAAGCAGATACTAAGCGATACCTCAGGACCTATGGCAAAGGTGCTAAGAAGATGTATCTGTACGTTCTGATGGCCGACCGCAAAACATGTGCTCCGATAAGAAGCTCCAAGAACCTTTATCCTGCCCCGCACCTGTCCATGACCAACGCGAGACTCGAACATCATTCCGTCTCGCTAAAGGTGTAGAACCTCGTGACCATGAGCCTTCTCCTGCAAATCTACAAACTCCGGTGGCTCTTGGCCTTGGCCGTTTGTGTGATTTACGTTAGCCGTAAGATTCAAGCTTACTACCGCCTAAGGGCTTTCAAGGGTCCCTTTAGTACCGGGTTCTCCGAGCTTTGGCACTCCCGCGTGCTGCTAAGCACGACCTGGCACTTGGAGTACAAGGAAGTCTGCGCAAAATATGGTAAGTTCCGCTGTACCGTCTGCGATAGATACTAATTTCGCAGGACCCATTGCCCGAGTAGGCCCCAACGACCTGATCACATGTTCGCCCGAGCTGCTCACCCGTATGAGCGCCGTCCGCTCGCCGTATACGCGGACCGCGTGGTACAATCGTGCCACTCGCCACCGACCCGGGACCGACCACCTCTTCAGCGAGCTCGATGAAGAGAAGCACACGCGACGGAGGCAGCAGATGGCGGCAGGGGTAAGCTTGCGACTCTATCGATCGAAGATATTGGGAGACAATGCTTAACTGTGAGTTGTAGTACTCGGGCAAGGAGAATCTCGCGCTCGAAGGGTCGATAGACAAACGCATTGGGGAGCTAATACGGCTAATCCGGTCCAAATACCTTTCGACTGAGGCCTTCTCGAAGCCAGTGGACTTCGCACGAAAAATTCAGTATCTCACTCTCGATGTAATCAGCGATATTGGCTTCGGCGAGCCGTTTGGCGACCTACAAGCGGATGCAGACGTGAACGACTACATTAAATCGGGCGAAATTGGCCTCATGATCTGCGGAATCTCCATGGCCCTAGGCCTGACCAACATTCTACAAATCCCATTTATCGCTCGGGCTTTGGCACCATCTGAAAAGGATGCAGTGGGCCTTGGCCGAATGATAGCTAATGCACGATCCATTGTCGAATCCCGCCTTACACGAGATACGGAGAAGCGCTCTGACATGCTCGCTTCCTTTGTGCGCCACGGGCTAACTGCTGATGAGCTCCTTACAGAGTCAACCCTCCAAATCATTGCCGGTTCAGACACCACGGCGACGGCTCTCCGGGGAATAATGTTATATATTCTTTCACACCCACGCGTTTATTCCAAACTCCAAACCGAGATCGACGCTGCCGTCCAAGATGGCTGCTCCTCGGGCATTATTACGGATGCCGAGGTTAGAAAGGTACAATATCTACAGGCCGTCATCAAGGAGGGAATACGCATTCATCCGCCCGTAGCCGACCAGGTACCCAAACGAGTCCCTGACGGTGGCGATACCGTCGTGATAGATGGAAATCCAATTTTCCTCCCTGGTGGTACCAACATCAGCTACGCAGCATGGCCTCTCCATCTAAGCAAGGATGTCTTTGGTGATGACGCCGATGAGTTCAGACCGGAGCGGTGGCTACTTGAGAAGGACGAAAAGAAACTGGCCGCTATGAATCGGATGCATGAGCTCATCTTCGGCTACGGCAAGTACCAATGTCTAGGTAGGCCGGTTGCGTTAATGGAAATCGGAAAAACAGTCTTTGAGGTGAGTGGTGGCAATTCTTTCTACAAGCCGATACGGAAGAACGCGCCGATTTATATAGATCGCCTGCCACGCTGCCTCGCCAACTTCTCATGCTAACGCGGATGCAGCTATTGCGCAACTTCGACTGGTGCATTGCCAGGCCCGAAATGCCGTGGAAGGAAGCCAATTACATGGGTATATTTACGCATAGCGACATGTGGGTAATTGTAATGGAGCGGCATAAGGCAATCTGATATGTACTAGTAAGGCAGGCAAGCCTTGATCGTGGCGGGCTCTAGATGCCTGCCAACGGTCCTGGGAAGCCCTGGATAGTATCTGCGACAGCGATGATAAATGTTGAATAGGTAGATACCTGCTCGCTTATGAATCTGGCAAGGAAATCTATTTGACGCAGTTTACGTTATGTTCCTATTGAGATCGACGACAAAGCAGACGACGCCTTGATGGAGATCGACCGCCAACAGATGAAGCACTACAAGGACGCATCAATCCAAGCAGCAATATTATTTCATGGGAAAGACCCTGAGTCCCCTTGGCAGAGAATGTATGAGCACTACTTTTACGATCCTTTGAAGAGAAGAACAGAACCCACGGAGACTGATTCACGATCGTGAGTTTTTTTTGTCCCATAGCCTCGAGTTGTGCTTTTACTGGCAGAGAAAAAGAAGCAGGATGCTAGAGACACGGGACTAGACGAGATGCGTGTATATTTTGGCGTATCGATGCCGTGCGCTAACAAGGTCATAATTCTATCTAAGGGCATCACGCAATAAGTTCTACTACGAATTTTTTGAAACGTAAGAACGCTGGTTGACTAGACTACTGTTACTATGCTGGTCCCGAGGATATAGAGCTAATTACTAATTAACTGCTGGATCCGATCCAGGTCGAGAGACCTTACCTGGACTCAGTTTCGCGAAGACGGGCCATTTAGCGAGAACCGGAGTGGCTTGAGTCAGCCACGACAGATTGAGGAAGTTGGCGTCGCACGGCCTGCGCTGCCATGTCACGCGCGCGCTCGACCCACCGTCGCCGGGGACGCAGAACAAGAACGGAAGCGGGAAGCAGCGGCCCTCGGACTTGTTCGTGTATCCTTGGCTCATCATTGAGCACAAGCAAAACCTAGATGGCACAAATGACCTCGAATTCTATTGCCAGGCAGCTAATACGGCGGCGGCGGCGCCGACCTGTACGAGAACCTGGCCTACTATGCGGCCGAGCGGAGGTGGGCATCGCAGATTCCCCCCGTGGTAAGCGTCACAGCCGTGGGAAAGGACGTGAAAGTTTGGATTGGGTAGAAAAATCCTAGGAGAGGAGAGCAGGGAAGCTTTTTGTAGGTCACAAAAGGTACTCTGGTTCAATTCCTACCCCCCATTTATTACCTATGGGTAATGCAGCAGTCTCGGCGCTGTCACGTACATGCTCATCCGTCAAAGAACCTCGTAACTCTAACTTAAATTCGAGAGGCAATCCAGAACCAATGTATATGGACAAGAGATATCACCAATATCACGGACGTAGTAAAGCTTGACGCTTTGCTTGACCACCTGCACAGCTGGGCTATGCGGGTCCTGCGTCCCCGCATCTCCCACTACCTAGATCAATGGACGCGCCGCAAGCTGCCGGAAATCTACATGGATGAAAGGTCGTCCGATGACAAACCCCAGTTCTTAAGTCTCCCAGACGACAGTCTCATGGTTCTGGACGCCGCGGAGTCAAGATTGCGAAACGTTATGGCTTGGTACCACGACGAAGCTTTGGAGATGATTGACAGGATGGTATCGAAGAAATTGGGGCGGACGGTGAATGTGAGAGCGAATGTGAGGAGTTGTGCGACTCAAACTGACCGCGAGAAGAATAAAGGGCTTTACGGTGAAGAAAATACGGAAAAGAATAAAGTACGGTCAGATTTTGCAGAGGATAATGCTTCATCAGATGAGGGGCCGGTGTTGGCTGTAGAACCAGAGACATATATAAGGGAAGAAACGACTACGCCTGGTGGCAGCACGAGACCTGATACTCAAAAAGATTCAAAGCCGCCTTCTGTCAGCCAGGACATCTCCCCTTTTGGCCCCGTGCTGGGCGTTGCCAGGACGATCGACTCGACGACGCGCAACATAGCCTTTAGTGCAACTAACGAGAAAACCTCGCTGCTGAAAGCGCCTGATTGGTTGCACCGCAAGAATGTTGAGAGGTTGAGAAGCCAGCCCCCTCCCGGGAGCTCCACTAGTGTTGCAGCGGGTCCTCCTGCGAACTCGCGTAGTGAAGAAGGAGCTGGTGATAAGTCAACAACTACGCCAACCCGATCGACATGCACCGAAATGGGATTCGATTCCGGTCGATTCCCAATTGGAGATTTCAACTTCAAGTTTCAACTGCCGAAAAAGCTCATGAACATCCAGTCTCTAAGGGCAATACGCAGCACTACTGTGATGAATCTGTTTGCTTTCCGTCTTTATTAAATTCATCTTGTATGTGCGCAGATATTCAAGGCAATTTTGGAATAAAAAACACTCACTAAAATAAAGTACAATAACCAGTGCGAACCAGCGATAGCAGATCAAAAGTGCTATAAAGTATTGGATAACGCATAAGGTCCACCCCTTCACTGAAAAATGTGCTAGCGCGGGAAGCGGGACAGGATTTTTGACTTACAACATGAAAATGGCTAGAGCCACATAAGTGCCTACTTGCAAGACTCCGACAAACATGTATGGCAACTAGTAGTGAGGGGAACGCAATATAGGTTGAGCTCACCCTATATGGGCAAAGCAAGCGTATGGGAGCTTGATGGGTTTTTTTTCGTAGGAGGCTAAAGCGAGCTTCCAAATAAGAGTCCCTAGTTCCGAGAGTAATCTTAGTTGAAAGGACATCTGGGCTAATATTTCTTGCGCGCCTGCTACTTACGCATGTGTTACTATCATTTATAGATATTAACTTTTAGGTTAGGATGCGGGGGTAAGAAAAGTTATATAGAGGTCGTGGAAGTAACGGAGAAGAGGTATTAGAGACACGTAGACGCTGGGAGAAGGGGATTTATAGGTTAGAAGATTGCCTCGACCATGATTTCCTCTCCGAAATAGCCGGATATAGAACAAAAGTCTCCAAGATTTTCAAGGGGCATGCAGGCGCTATCCCTGAAGCAGATGGAGGTATCGGTAATCAGCTGACTGAGATACTGAGAGGTAGCATCGTCAAGATGATGGTCTCTCCCCCTCTCTAGCCAGTGTTTATACAGCCGAAACTGCCTGTCTCGCAACCGCATCTCTTGGCATACAAATGCCTACCACGTCTCACGCGTATTTATCCACATCTTCGTCTAGTTGGTAATGATCTGGACACATTCGTGCGTTGCTGAGGAAGGGTTTGACCTGCCCCCCTCGTCTGCTCGTTGCTCTGCCCGCCGGTGTGCGTCTCGCTAGGCGTGGTCATGCTCGACTTCACGGCCGAGAGTACGGAATGGCACGACCCAATAGAGAGCTTCTAAAACGAATTCAGGGCCAACCGGCAGGAGGAGCACGAAAAGAATTGCCGCCTCAATCACAGATTGAAAATGCACACGTGCCACGCCTGTCATCGATAATTTAAAGAAGACTTGCGCTTAAATGGCAGTTGTATAGCTGTGGAGCCGGGAAACCGGCCCACACGGAGGAGAATCGTCCCAAACCTGATAGGTAAGTAGGTGCCATAGCTAGGATAGGATACTGTCCGTTTCGGCTCGTGCCTGGGTACTGGCAGCTTGGAGAGATTAAGAGATTGGCGAGTTGTCACTAGAGCAACGGGCTTTCTTTAAGCTAGTTTGCGGGTCCTCTAAGCCTCTAATTATGGATTCAATTTGACACCCCTAGAGAGTTCGGGGGAAAGGCAATGATGAACCCCTCTCCAAATTGTGTTTCACCAATGGCAGCGGCCCCAGATCTTGAACTAGTCCTTATAATTAATTGTGATCCGGTAGCACTACTTATCACCAACCAGTACATTATCAACCACCTTTCGGATTGAGACTGTACCTCAAGCAGCCTGCATCTTTAGAGCCGCCGCGAGTATCGTCACCTATGTCAAAGATTAGCAACCAGCCGTAATGAGAGCTATTTGGAAAAAGATTCCAACCTACAGCCATCGCGTCCGTTAATCCATACCACATACATTGCATAACAGAAGTTCGGCATCGGATTCGGCTCGTTCAGCGGATTCTGTGGAATCTGCGAGTCCACATTCGTGACACAATCCTTAATCCACTCGATAACAAACGTCTGCTTGAGCAATTCCTTCTTCCAAGGTGCGTCCCCCGGTCTGAATACTTCAGGGGCTTCCGCGCACACTGTTGATGACGCGGTTGAGAACTCGAGGTTCGATTCGAACCAAGCGTCCCCATTGTCCGGTGCCCAACACTGCGGCTCCTCCATCTTGAACGGTTTCTTAGCCGGTGTCTGTGGCCGCGGAGCAGGCTGAGGTTCAGGTGTAGGTTCAGGCTCAGGCTCCGGCTGTCCTGGTAACGGTTCTGGGATGTTGATCGGAGGCGGTACGCTGAACTCCCAGCCATAGACACCGCAATTCTGATTCCACGAGCCGGATTTGGCCATACCGTCCTTCTTTGCACCAGTCTTACCGCCTGGTACTCTGTTAGCATCAACTAACATGTCCCTTGAAATGGTGTAAACTTACATTTCGAGGTAGCAACCGCGGCAAAGGTGTCGGCACAACTCATTCCACAAGAAGCGAGGTTGATAGGCTTCGCCGGCTCCCATTTCAGAGTCATAAGGAAGTTCCCTAGGCCATCCAGATTCTCTGGAACCTCTCGTTTCTTTAGGCGACGTCCGGTTCCGACTGCCACTGTCACTTGGTCACCATCGGCCTCCACCGTCCACTTCAGTGGCTTATCCCTTGCTTTCTCCTGTTCCTTGCAGAATTTCTTGGCAATTTGCCACTTCTCGCTCCAGAATGCGTCCGCTGGGAACTCGATTGAATTC
>Ga0247774_1001709_pt1 | contig 10970 bp, 15 predicted proteins | sample UWRJL001104B6_FD_179933 | JGI IMG/M metagenome (GOLD analysis project Ga0247774, IMG submission 179933) | Plant litter microbial communities from Arlington Agricultural Research Station in Wisconsin, United States - UWRJ-L001-104B-6 | ecosystem: Environmental > Terrestrial > Plant litter >... | reverse complement strand
TGCAGCCTGTCGTTGCTACTGCGGTCTGGCGACTACCGAGATCGAGGCCGCGGCCGTGGAGCGCGAGTGGTTCTGTCGCTGCGTGACAGGCGAAGACGTAGAGGCCGAGGAGCGAGGAAATTTTCAGACGCATCTTGTATGGGAGGAGACAGAAACCGTCCAAGCGGATGGTACGGAAGACAGATGTGAAGAGACTTTGCGGGGGGGAACAGGTGACTTGTACCGCGGGGCTACGACACATCGATGTAGTCGTCCAAGACGGGTCCTATATATTTATACATGAACTGTTAGGTAACCCATTCGGTAAGGCCTCTCCCAAGCCTTAATTAATTACCGCATCACATTTAACCCAAGCAATACGAATGCCCACCTCGGGTTATAGACCCCCGTAGATTCCGATCGTGCTTATAGGTTGAATTTTCAGCTCCAACGCCAAGCCATATACACCTAGTTAGGTTCACGCGTTGAAAGTAGGGCATGACAGTTTGGTGATTCTGGTCGTTACGCCAGTGGCCCGTTCTTGCGGTAAAATGAATATATTCACTTAGTAGACCAGGGTGCTCGTCCAGCGGTAGATTGACCCGGAATCCGGATCGAGGAACCAGTGCGAATGGAAGCGGCTGCGGTAAGCAAACTTAGCCGGCCAACCGCGCCGGTCGGAACACCAACAACTTGCACAGTATCGGGCGGAAGTACCGGGTCACGCCAGGGCTGTTCTTGCCACGGTAGGAAGTGATCCATGGAAATTTCCGAGCTGTAAACTTCTCTGAGTTTCTGGAGGTTGGCAGCTTGTCTCCTCGAGCACGCAGTCTTCTGGGAAGCGATGAGAGTAGGGACTTTTTGTGACAACAATCGCTAGCCACCCCCAATCTCCGCAGGAACGGGAGAGTCTACTGGTTGTATTAGAATATACTGTTTCGGCTTCAGCCTCCTTGGTTGGAATTGCGGAGCTAGGAGGGAAGGAGATACAGCGGTGGCAACGGCCGCCCAAGGACCCGTAGTAGCCAGCCATGTCCGGGCATCGCCTATCCAACCCACCTCATTTTGCTGCAAGACCTGATGTTCTTGTTCTTCCGCCGGAGCAAGAGGATTCTTTACCGCTCGACGGGGCTCGGAAGCAAGGGAACGGACAGTGGGGAGACGGAAGCCACGCGCCCAGACTTCAGAGACACGGCGCAGCCGGCCCAGACCCCAACTCCTGGTCTGGCATGGACAGAGCGTCTCCACTGGGCCTTTCAATCCCACCCGTGAGCTCGTTTACCAGCAGAAAAGAGGCAAAAGTAAGAGACAACTGCCACGGGGCTGTCTGGTCATTTACAGGAGCCGAATACCTCTCGCAACTGCAAAGCCCACCTGAACATTAGCTATGGTAGGTGCACAGCATGTGTACCAGAGGTACGCTGACTGAAGAGAGATTGAACGAGTCTCACCTTGCCAGTTCATGGACCGGTACCATAGAGGGTTTGACTTGGATCGTTCCCTGAGCTCTGGGGCGGTCTGCTCGATGATACCGCGACATGCGAGCCGAGGATCTTTTTCATCAGGCATCACAAACATCCAAATGGACTTAGCCTCGCTCTCGAGGTTGCCGTATTCGTCGGACTTGGTCTCTTCGTTGGCCGGTCGGTCCTGATATGCTTCAAATCGCCTCTGCTTCGGGGATTCCATCAGGGTTTCTTCGTCTACCGCTTATCGATGCTTGCTTGAGGAAGCTTAGAGCGCAGCCGGCAAGCTTAGATACCCCGAACTCGTGGTTCGTCATTCTCGTTGTCGAAAGGGAGCTTAGCGAAGGCGTACGAAGTAGGGAGGACTCGGGGCCGGTGCTCATGGCGGTGTTGCATGGGTGTTGTTGCGGTTGCCTCTCCTGGTCGACACGGGGAGGGATGCCGGGTTCCCTCGCTTCAATCAGTGCATGCCTAACCAAACAGTGCGGCAAACCACTTCAGCGTACTTTTTTAAACGCCGTCTGGCAACTTCAAACCTCAACCACTGCGAAGGTTGATAAAGGCAATTTTCCAATTGTTTAGCGCAAGGCAGCCATTAATTCGTACGGGTTTTCATTCTTGTTTACGATTTGGGTGTTAATTTCTGACAAGGTTAATTAGATTGTATTAGTTTTCCGTAAGTCTTGTATCTATTTCTACCTGCTATGTTATTGAAGGAAAGTACATCTTTTGCCTTCAAGGAAGAGTAAGTCCCTTGCTTCTTTCTTGTTCCATTTCTTGTTTCCTCGCATACTCACCATAATACACAATACGGCAGAAATACCTCCGCCATGGGTGCTACTGAGTCCAAGGTTGATAACAAAGACATTAGCAACCCAGAGGCAGTCACGAGATTGGCACCCCACGGCATTTAGGCCTTTATAGTGACTCGAACGAGTCTCATCAGGACCCAGATTCCGACACCAATAATTCTCACGCGGTGGAAGCCAGCGGTCGTGCCGCGACTGATGAGGGTAGCGGGCAGGAAGCGCAAGACGTGGTACCAAGGATGAAGTCAAAGCCCGAGGAGCATAGGGGCGGTGCGACGGAGCCACCGCGACGTCCTGGAGAACGCCTAACGGATGGGTTCATCCGCCGTACCCATGATGGTTCTTTACCACGCTTGCGAACCCTCCGATGAAAACGTCCTCACGGGAGGTAGAGAGAGGCCTTCTCACATCGCAGTCGGCGCGCGTGAACTTGGGCAAATCTCGGATAGCAAAATCATTGAGGATTACCAGCGACTGTTGGACCCATATCACCTGAATCGGCTGTTGTATAACTTCTGGAACGATAGATAATTTGCGTGGCGAAGGGAGTTTGGCCAAGCGCATCCCATCAAGAATCTGCCCTGTCGAGCTGGGCTTCTTCGCCGGGTCGGTAGCGAAACGCTTTTAAGCGAGCTGGCTGAGCGCGCCACGTGCATTCCTACTGCCGAATAGGCTGCTCCTCGAAGCTACGGATCTCGTGCCTCGTGTATTGTAGCGAGAGTTTAGCAATGACGACGAAGTATGTTTCGCCTTCTCCAAGGCCGTGGCAATCCTACCTTGACCATCGCTGGTGCTCAGCCGTGGCGAGATCGGGCCCTCGGCCCCCAGCCAGTTTATTTCTCTGGTTTACAGACCGAGCTCCCCATCTCTAGCGATCGCCGTAGTACAATTGCAGGTGTCTTTGTCTCTTTAACTTCCAGGTTGGAGTTTCAGCAGTTCCGATCGAAGAATGGCCCAGAAGAGTTCCTGTTATCATAGGTCAAAAGAAGTGAAAGTGGTAATGGGGTTTTCCAAACTGCCCCGTCGATGCGTGCCTCGACCCAGAGCCTAAATGTTCCGGCGTCCCGGGGCATCCACGGTAGCAAATTCAACACTTAGCACCAAAATCGCACTGCAACAGCGAACTGCTCGTTGACGGACTTGACAGTGCGGAACGAGACCGCGCGACGTGTCGTTAACTTGACGGCCGGATTTCCACAGATTTTGCCCAGCAGCCGGCTGCCACGCATTTGATTAACTCGCAATGCGAGCAGTCATAATACGTAGTTTCGGCTAATTCGCGAGCCTCGCACACAAGGCGTTCTCATCCCCATCCTCCGCAGCCGAACCAACACAAATGTAGTTATGGAGCTAACGAGATTTTCCCACATCAGCGAAAGCCCGATGAAGGTCGGATCGATTGTATTTGACCAAAATCTTCCTCGGCTAGGAGCATGTCATAGATACCATGTCAATGCTGCTTTCCTCCGTACCTAATCCAACCTCCACCCGAAAATGGTACCCTCACCCCCCCCCAACCCCCGAACCTTGCTGACCAATACTGTCACTCATTGTCGCAGTGGCGCCGACGAAGTTGGGGCTAGACCCGGGGCGTCAAGGTATCTGTGTTCCTAGGGTGAAGCAAGTGAACTCCGTAACTAGCGTCGTAATGGTGACCAACGGCGGCCCGCCATCGTGACCCCCCGGTCCATCGTGATGGCCTCCCGGACCCTGTGGAGGGCCACCTCCTCCACCCCTTCGGGGGCCACCTCCACCGCCCCCGACGGTAACGGTAACTGTCTCGATATTGCAGTTCAGACACGGCCCGCCGGTGTGAATGGTCTCGGTGACGTACACGGTGCCGGCTGGGGGCCCCCTCACTGTTCGGGTCACGCGTGTTGTGCAGCCCGTCGTCGTCATTGCCGCTGCGGACTGGCGCCTATCGGCGCCGAGACCGCGGCCGTTAAGCACCAGGGGCTGAGTTGCTGCCTGGCAGGCGGAGGCGTAGAGGCCGATGAGCCAGGAATTGTGCAGACGCATCTTGCTTGAAAGGATAGAAGCCGTCTAGTATGGAAGTCAGTGTAAAGAAATTTTGCGATAAAGAATCGGTGGTCTCTCTGCCGTGCGACAAGGATACGTTGGTGTAGGTCGTCCGAGATGGGCGTTCCCTATATACATGGACTTTAAGTAGCCTTTTCAGTAGTGCCTCTTCCGTCTAACACTATTACCTAGCAATATGAACACCCTCATAAGTCGATTTTTTCAGCTCTAGTACCAAGCCACACGTACCTAGTATGTATTTCCGGGTGAAAGAAGGCATGAAAGTCTGATGATTCTAGTGGCTATAGGCCGCCTCTACGGTTAAAATAAGTATATTTACTTAGCGGACCCGCAGATTCGGCCCGCGGTAGATCGTTCTAGATTGAGGAACCATTGCGAATGGAAGCGACTAAGGTAAACGGACTTACCCGGCAAACCGCCAGTCGGAATACCAGCCCCTTACAATGCATCGGGCGTAAGCTTTCAGGATAACGCAGCAGGCATAAATATACAAACATATTAAGATACAAGCGCTAGAAGGCGGAAGGCAGAGAACATCCTATGTCCCATTTTTGAGAAGGAGATGCTCCAAGTTGGCCATTTCTGCACCAGGGTACATGAGCAACCTCCGTAACTTGTTGGAAACGCTGGAGATGTAGACGGCTGCAGGCGGCTGTCAGGAAAGAGGCACCAGCGGTCTCCACTATAGTGGAGACGGGTAGGCCTCAAAAAGGCGGAAAATCTTCAGCCTCAAGAAAAGAGGACAAGGATAACGAAATCAGAGACGTCAAATACACACTTTTGCCCTGCCGGCTGCATCAATTGCCTTCATCTTCTGCTGTATCGTTACCTGCTGATATCTAAAGACTGCTGCGACGTACAGAATTGTCCAGGCGTTTCTGACAACTCTTATTAGAAACACGAAAGAATAACGCCGATAACGCAGCTGTATGCAATTGACGGTCTACGACCAAAATAGGGCTGATTCTGCCTTGATTTCGTGTTACTGATTATCCTGATAATAATCTCTTGAAGATGAGCCTTCAGTATTGTTCTTTCGCTTGACGTTACTATTGAAGGCAACTATAACGCTACCGCGATCCCGGGATGTCCATCTTGCGGGCAATAGCCTCTACCACATACGCTCAGCGATCGATTTCGAAAGTTACACTTCAAAAAGCCACTTCTGCTATCGTCGTCTCAGGGCATGGAGCAAAATCCTCCAGTTCAACGCATGCCCGTTTCGCCGCCTCGTCATGCGGTGCGTGACGTAGCTATCGCGTATAAACGTCTAGAAGCCGACGATTCTGTGTCATTGATGAACTAAATGAGTTGGAAGTTATGTGTTGTCTCGTGTCCTTCTTACGTCACGTGCATTCCTGACAGGCGCTCCAAAACGGCCTCCATCTAGGCCACCCAAAACGGTCAAGGCCAGTTCACTATTTACTATACTCTAAACCCTTGAATGCAGTGTACAATGATGCCCAATGTCCTGTAATACAGCGTACTGTATACTGTAATACCCAATGTAATGATATCCCTTCGGATGAGAGTAAGCCGCTGGCTAGGCTGTTCCAGGCCGCTGTTTCGAACGCGACGACGATCGTGTCCAGGTCCACCGCCATTTCGCCCACGGACCGAGCCGCAAGTGAGTCGTGCCTCGACACCCCGCCGCCGAAATATCTAAACGACCGACCAGGTTTTAGGTATTGCCAAAGTTTCGACTTAATATGATCAATGGGGTCGGAATTCCTTAATCCCGATCGAAGACGATCTGCCGTGGTGTCGCCGCGTCGACACCAGCACTACGAAGGCTGGAACCTGCGCCTGGATCTTCTCGGTAATATATTTTGTTCCTTTTTTGTAGCAGCAAATATATCCTGTGTGGCCGGAACGAGGTGTGAGGCTGTGCAGCGGATGCACCGCATCAGGATCACCATAGCTGCTCAGGTAAAGGCGGTAGCAACTTAGAACCGTGCCCAACAATGGAAATTACTGAGGGTAGCATTCGGGAAGCGCATTATGCTGTAGTACAGGACAAATTCGTAGATTCCGTAGAGTGGATTTTTCCATCCTCGACTTCTCTAAGACTTGGAATGTTACTTTCACCTCTTATAAAAGTTGCTCTATAAAAAAGCTTGTGTGCATGAAATACTGTGCTCAATAAATCTCATTCTACGGACTTTATTTTGGCGAGAGCGTGATTCTAAACTACTCTTGCCCAGAGCTGCCTCGCTCGGGGTAGAGAAATCTTTCATATATGGATATGAGATTGGAAGTGGGATACGGGAACTCTTGTGATGAAGTGATAAAAAATCTCGATTCTGGAACAGCTGGACGTGGAAATGGTGGAGCACTAACGGAGACAGGACGCTTTATGGCTATATGAAAGACTATACGGGCAAGGAAGCAAAATCCATCGCATGACATAAAACTCAAGGAAATCTCCACTGCAGAAGGATATGGGTCTATGCGAGGACGTTGAAGGCAATTGGATAAATTATTGGCTTTTATACGATCGATCCTCTTATGTCGAAATCTCTGCTTCTATTAAAAGCCGAAGAAACTAAGTACGTAAAGCTTTCTCGACAAGGATAGAGTAATGAAAGAACCACGCCCAGGGAACAAGTAATAAGAGGCCTAGGTACTCTATTTCATGGAGCCAATCCCTGCTAGCTTTATAACTGGGACCAAGATATATTTTTACTTTATCCGTTCCTTCAGACTCGCCAGCAACTTTCATCTGTAGGTGAGGTACACTCAAGTGTGGAACTCGAGCGGGCAATGAACTCCCTGCGGGAATGGCATGCGTTTTTTCAGCTGGATGAACCTATTGGAGGGTCGGCCCTATTAGGATCAATTATTTGATGCGAGTCCCAGGCGGGAACGTAGCGCGCTTTAAACGAGGAATCGGTGGTGAGACTGATCTTGGTATAAGTTGCTACAAGAACTGCGAGATACAGGTTGAAGTGGCAGCTTTTACCCGACGCAATACTAGCAACCCAGCGACGCACACGCAAAGGAAGCGCAGCGGAAATGCAACACGAACGCAGCATGCAACGGTTTCTGTAACAAAAAACAGGAGAACCGCATGGAATATAGAGAGTACTAGCCACAAGCAGCGTAATAGTAATAATAATAATAAGGAATCAATTTATACTTCTAGAATATTCGGATTCTTATACGTGTTGTAGGCTCGGCTTGAGCGGATGTCCAGGAAGGCTGATATAATCCGCACGGGTACCAGTGGCTCTAGTTGAATATCGGGCCCTTGCCAGAAGGCATTCAGAACAAGACAGACAATCAGGTGAGCGCCCCACCCACTCTCCAACTGCTGTGATTACTGGACGTGCGTTAAATCTCGTTTGTCCATTGATAGGCAGCATGACGTGCAAGTGCACCGTAAGCCGGCATTTTTGTTACATTTGCCCGAAACGCTTCGGCTCCCGGCGCGGCCCTACCGGGCACATGGAGAACCGCCCTCCCGAGGCACATCTCAATATTCCTGTCAAGAGCCAGAAGGACAGATGTTCAGAGCCTGGATGCTATTATCAGGGGAGAAGGGACCACGTGGTTCGGTACTGCAGGCCCAGGCATAGGAAATATTTAACAAAAAGGAAGAAAAGATAAAGCTATCGCTATTTTTCATTTTACATTCTCGGTTATTAGATTATTTTATCCTATATATTCTTATTGGAGTCTGATTTCTAGCTATAATATCTTATTACCGACTTGTTTTAGACCTCTACATTCTCTTCAATAGCCGGCTATTTCTCTTCCTTTCTTCTCCAGCTTTGGATAGACAATCTTGAGACCCCAATTGTTGCCCAACCGTTGGCCAGCCCTTCACAGTAGGGCGCTAGAGAAACGCTTCCTTGAACAATGTATTAGCTGCAACTTATTTATCGATTCACTTAATACTAATACTATAGAACGGCAAGTAAAGCTTCCATTTAATAGATATAGGCACCCTATTACTTCTACAAGATATCGTATACCAAATTCGCGAGTTTGGTATTGGAAGTAATACGGTTTATAAACTTCAACCAAAATAACTAACGGCAACCTCCAGGTCCGTATTGTACCTACCTATAGTGCAGTTAACTTCAGCCGATAGTGCAACCTGCATTTGCCCCGAACGCGGCAGACAAGGGCGGACAACAGACTTGAATCTAATACTGTCGCGCTTTTGTATTGCTGTCAAGGAACTAATCGCCAAATTCACCAAGCCTAGCAACGTCGTCCTCGTAGCCACTAATTTCAACAGCGTTAGTATATCCTGCTCTGTAGTCTAAGCGCAGCATCGATCTTACTTATTTCGTCGTGTTGTGGCCGTCTAGCAAGTTAGCTTCGTGGTCTCGGGTTTCAGGTCTTCGCCTATAGAGAATATTACTACCGATATTAAGAGCCTGGAATTAGCCGTAATTTCGACGCGGCAAGAGCATATCTAGCGGCACATAGGCCGAAGTGATGGAAAGAAAGATATAACAAGTCGTTTCCTTATAAGCGTATTAGGGAGGTAACTTTGCTAGAAAACTCGTGTTTTGTGTTTGAAACCTGTTGATAAGAGACCTTGCTACTGCTTGGAGGTTATAAGTTAGTGTTGCTATTATAGAGATCTATTTATATTTAACGTATAGGCTCGATAGGTAGTTTAGATATATAATACTCTTAGCAGAACGCTAGGTGGCCGTGTAAAGTAGTAATTCTAAATTTCCGGGTTCTATACTTCGGGTCGTAATGCAAGCAATTATGTTGTTACTCGATTGTCGCCAACTCTGCCGAATAACCCCACCATTTAGACCATGCAATAGTTAAGTGGAAAAGTTGACGCAAAGTTATATCCTAAGTTTCATAGTGCCAATTTTCCGATGATGCAATGTCGACGGAACGCCGAGAAGCAGGGCAGGTCCCACGCATGATTCAAGGATCTTCGGTATGTGGCGACCGTGCGAGACTGGTCATCCCAGCGACTCTTATTATTAGCCGGCGGCTGTAGCTGTGTTGAACGCCAGTGTCCGCAGCATTCACCCGGCCGGTAGACCAAGATTTTGGGGACACGCTTGCAATTGGAATCGTGTCAATTTCAAACTCAGGCCAGGGATCCAGATCATTGTCTTTGATCCATCTTGTTTCACTTATTCCGCGAGTGTACCTCTACACAATACTTGCCATGCCACCTGCATTCGGATCGCAATTGCAAAGCCTCGCCATCCTCGTCTCCCTCATCCTCTCGGCTTCCCGCGTGGCTGGAGCAAGGCAATCCCAATGCCCATGGAATCCTGTCGCCTTTTTGCAGGCCCCAACTCCGGCTCGTATAGTCGACGACACAACCGGCAACGATAGCGGCACACCCTGGGCAAATGACCCATATTGCCTTGTTCCCAGGTCGGTAGGGGAGCAGGAAAAATTTTGCGTGTACTCCGCTCCCTCGTTTAATGAAGCTAGGGGTCTCAGCCTCATTACTTTGCCCGAAATAGCGGCTAGTCTAGCCGCCGGCGTCCAGAATCCTACGTCTGCGGGACACGCGAGGCGGCATCTTGCAGGGCAGCATAAATATAGACCCAAGGAAGAGCCTGAACTTCCATATGTGGTCCGGGAAGTTCGTGGCAAAGGGATAGGGGTGGTTGCGAAGCGGGACATCAAACAATTTGAGCTCGTCATGACGGGGCTTCCAGCTATGGTCGTGGACAACGATCTGTTTCCCTCTTTGGAGCAGGAAAATCCGCCTGATGTGAGCTGGTCGTTGTTCGAGAAAGCCTTAGAACACCTAACGGACCAACAGCGATTCTTATCCCTTGCTAGGAGCATGCCTCAAGAGCTTCATGCTGTTGACGATATCATTCGAACAAATGCCTTCGGGGTGACTATTAACGGACGAAGACACAAGGTATTATACCCAGAGGTTGCAGTATGTACTAAGCACCCATGGCGTTTCTCGCTACTAACACGGACTTAGAGAATCAACCACGGCTGCGATCCGAAGCAAGCTCCCATTTTCAAGCTGGAATTCGATGCTCAAATTACTAACTTCTATAGTGTTGTCGGGAGAGTCAAAATCCAGACTTTGGCTCAAGACATCGTCGCAACGAGGGATATAAAAGCCGGCGAAGAAATTTCCATAAGCTGTCGGAATCACTGATACCCGATTTTAAAACAAATCCCGCGACTTTCTGTGCGCTAATTTGTCGTTAACAGATATCCCAATCGGGCTGCCGTACTCGTACCGTACCCGCGGCCTCTCCAACTGGCTGTTCACTTGCACTTGTAGTCGCTGTTCAGCATCATCCGAGGAAAGAATACAGTCAGACGCACGCAGATATCGTTTTGAAGTCATTAAGCGAGCTATCAACAACCAACGAGTCCAGGACTATGAGGAGCTACTAAGGTTAACTGAGGAAATGCTGTTAATTATCGCAACGGAGCGCTTGGAGAGAGACATGCCCGATTACTGCCGTATCTTGATGGTGGCGTATTCCAAGTTTGAAGATTTTCCCAGGGCAATACAATACGGTGAGGAGGCTCTAAGGTATGAAAGGGATATCGGAGATATAGAAACGTCATTTTATAGGGAAATTGTAGAAGATTTGGCGGTGTTGGAGCGCCTCACTCAGCTTACCGAAAATGACTAAACGTACCGGCGGGTACATATTTTAATATAATTAGCAAAAACGGGTATAATATTTGGTTCTTATAT
>Ga0247774_1001708_pt1 | contig 10974 bp, 4 predicted proteins | sample UWRJL001104B6_FD_179933 | JGI IMG/M metagenome (GOLD analysis project Ga0247774, IMG submission 179933) | Plant litter microbial communities from Arlington Agricultural Research Station in Wisconsin, United States - UWRJ-L001-104B-6 | ecosystem: Environmental > Terrestrial > Plant litter >... | reverse complement strand
AGGATGGTTCGGCTTCTAGTTTTAATAAAGCAGTGGTTAAGGCTCGAACGATTCCGGCTAGCGATCCGCTCTACCCGCAGGCTCAGCAGGATATTGAGCGCTGGAGTTTAACGATTTTGGATATAGCTAACGGGCGGGCTGCTCGGGGCGATTTCCAGGGGGCGATCGGGGCGGCTAAATTGATGCCTGATGTCAATGAGCCAGTTTACAATCAGTCGAAACAGGCGATCGCTCAATGGGAGGAGCTATCCAAAAGCCAAAAAGTAAATGCTGCTTTGCTATCGGCTGCTAAGGGTCAAATTAAGCGGGGGGCTGCCTCTTCTTACAGTAAAGGCATCCAGCAAGCTAATAAAATTCAACCCGGTGAGCCGAAGTATGAAGAAGCTCAGCAGTTGATTGGACAGTGGAGCGAAACTATTCTCAAAATTGCTCAGTTGCGCGGCTCTCAAGGAAAGCTGAAAGAGGCAGTTGAAGCTGCTTCTCTTGTGCCGTCGGGTACTAAGAGCTATCAGCAGGCTCAGAAGAATATCGCCAATTGGAAAACTAAGTTGCAAGGCCAGAAAAAAGGTTGATTTTATTGAGAATTTCCCGGTGGAAAACCGGGAAATTCTCTTAGCTACAAAGCCCAGATAGGTGGAACGCTCGCTACCTCTTGACACTGCAAGAGGATACCTACAAAGGGATAATTTAAAACCAATAATTTAATTCACCATTTCTTCTTGGCAAATCCGGCGCCCAAAGAACAAGCGTATCCTATTAGCTTTCGTCGAGCTGGTTTGCCGCCCCAGCGAGCAAGTACAAGTTCTTTTATCAATTCACTTGCTGTTTCTTCCTGCTTATTCCCCACAATTACAGCGAGCTTAACGTTTGTGGCCTCTCACCAATTAACCAATTGCCAATCGCTCCTTCGAGTCGTTGGATGAGCTTGAAGTTGTGCTATTCGATCGCTGTCGGCGCTTGCTTCAACAGCAAGACTCGATCCGTGGTTTAACTTTCTTTCATTGGTGGCCCTCTTCTGCTGCTAATTGCGATCGCACCCCCACTCTACCCAGGACGATGCTCGCGGACTTGATATGATTTGAGATAGGCTGATTTGACAGAAGCAATTTTAAGCCGAATTGCCCACTTAGTTAGCAAACTTAGTGGGCGCTGACTTAAGCCGTGCTGCTCTAAAACGAGCCTCTGTATTTCAAGCCGATCGAGAGAGAGCAGTCTTACGAGATACGAATCTGGTTAAGACCGAGCTCAGACAAGCCAACTTGCAAGATACTCAGCTAAGGGGTTCTGCTTTCTCTGGTTGTCGCGTCAAAGGATCCTGCTTTAAAGACCCTCAAGGGTTAACTTGCCAACACAAGCAGTGGCTCAGAGCCAATCGAGCCTTGAATATTTTAACCTAGCCAATTGCTATTTGAATGAAAAAAATTGAAGAACTTGTTGAATTTGCGATACTTTTAGTTGCTACAGAAACAGGGGTTTCGCTTAACTATATTCAAAAAGTATTGTTGCGAGAATCTCTACTTGAAGAGCAAAAAAGTTACGCTCAAATTGCTGAAGAAAATAAATACTCTGAAAGCTATATTAAGTTTTCTGTTGCGCCTAAATTATGGCAGTTGCTTTCACAGGCGTTTGGTGAAAAAGTTAATAAAAAAAACTTCCAGGCGCTGCTAGAACAGCATTTTGTAAATCAGAACAATCCTGAGCCAACTGAGACAACAACAGCAATGCCGAGGGCGGGCTTGACTGCGGAACACTGCGTTCTAGAATCTCCAGAAGGACAAGTTCCCCTCGCTTCGCGCCTGTACATTGAGCGATCGACCATCGAACAAACCTGTTATCAAGAAATTCTCCAACCCCGTGCATTCATTCGCATTAAAGCACCTCGAAAAATGGGGAAAACTTCCCTAATTGCACGAATTCTGGATTATGGCAGCCGTCAAAATTACCACACAGTGAGACTTAGCTTGCATTGCGCCGGCACACAGGTGTTTGCTTCGAGCGATCGCTTCTTACGCTGGTTCTGTATCAATGTCACTAAACAGTTGGGTTTGGAATCTAGATTAAATGACTACTGGGACGAGGATATGGGAGCTTTGATTAACAGCACGATTTATTTTCAAGCTTATATCCTTAAGGAAATCTTTAACCCTATGGTTCTAGCACTAGATGGCATCGACCAATTATTTCAGTATCCAGAACTCGCTGGTGATTTTTTCGTTCTGTTGCGTTCCTGGTATGAGGAAACAAAGGACTCTTCTGTTTGGCAAAAGTTACGAGTCGTGATGGCTCATTCCGTTGAAGTTTACATTCCCTTACCCACTAATCGCTCTCCGTTTAATGTAGGATTGGCGATCGAACTCCCAACCTTTAGCCAAGAACAGGTGCAAGATTTAGCCGAACGTCAGGGACTTCAACTCACCAAGCCTGAACTTGAAGAGTTAATGAAGCTGACTGGTGGCTTTCCGTATTTAATTAGACTAGCTTTGTATCAAAGTAGTCGCTTGAATATTCCTATAAAAACCTTACTGCAAGATGCTACAAATGAGAGGGGAATTTATCAACAACATCTTCAGTATCAGTGGTGGAATTTTCAGCAACATCCTGACTTATTTGACGCTTTTCAGCAGGTTTTAACGGCTCCTATTCAGTTAAATAGGGAAGTGGGGTTTAAGTTAAAAAGTTTAGGATTGGTGCATCTTGTTGAGAATCAAGCAATTGTTAGCTGTGAGTTATATCGAGAGTATTGTCGCAATTATTTTTCTTAATTGTTGAGCCAGGTAAACGCATCTAAATTAAGTTGACAAATGCCTGAATTTGTGCATTACTAAATAATTCAAAAAAACCTTCTTAGAATTTTTAACCCTAACCATAACGCCGGCCGATTAGATCAGAGCTTTAATAATTTCTTTAGTATCTGTAATTCGTTATCGCGCCTCTTGGAACCAACCTGAGCTTTTAATTGGCAACTAATTGACCAATTTAGATTATTGACAAAAGTAACAAATTATGCATTCTGCAACTTTTGTAATATAACTTTACACAAATATACCAACTTTATCTATTTCTGCTTGAGCTAAACAACTGAATAATAGTTAATTATCCTACTCAGTCATCTAAGAAAGTAACCCATGCTAACTGCATTTTAGAAGAAGAAACTGAGCTTTTATTTTCAGGTAAAGGAAGATTTCTAGTATAAATAGCAATACCGCAATCAGTGAGGCTGAGGCTATTTACTTGAAAGATGCAGATGGAAATCAGTATTTTGACTGTTTAGCTGGTGCAGCAACCTTAGCACTGGGAAACAATCACACTGTCGTACTTGATGCTCGCAAACGCTCTCAAAGCAAATCTTCCCTTACATACTCTAGACTGAAGCACTCCGGTAAAAAATGAGATTGTGACAGCAGAACAAATTGACAGCATCAGCGAAATTTTCTAAGCCTGCATTCAGGTAGCAGAAAAACAATTATTGTCAGTTCTTTCTCCAAGGTCTTAAGGATGTTAAAATCTGCCAACTTATTTTTTGTCAAAGATACAGCCAGTTTTGACAGCCACTTTGCGATTCTTTTGAGTCTTCTACCATGACATCTATCTCGATTCCAACTATCCGAACCGAAATCAAAGAATTTTTACACCTTGCTGTTCCTCTAGCCAGTGCCCAAGTCGCCCAATCCAGTGTCGGGTTTGTAGATACGGTAATGATGGGGCATTTAGGATGGGAAAGTCTGGCTGCGGGTGGATTAGCATCTATCACGTTTACCACACTGCTACAAACTGCAAGTGGCATTGTTATGGGAGTTATTCCTCTGGTAGCAAAAGCTTGCGGAGTAGGTGACAAACTACGGATTAAGCAGGTGGTACGTCAGGGATTGTGGCTATCACTGGTGTTAGCAGTTCCAATGATGCTAGTCATTGGACATCTAGATATGCTCATGCTTCAGCTTGGACAAGATCCTGCGACTGTCACATTGGCAGATACTTATCTGGATGTCATGCTTTGGTCAATGTTTCCAGTCTTGGGCTTTGCTGTACTCAGAGGGTTTGTATCTGGTGTGTCGCAAGCCCGTCCCATTATGGCGATCGTGATTGGAGGAACCCTCTTCAATATTATAGGGAATTACATCTTGGGTTATGGCAAGCTGGGATTTCCTAAACTGGGACTGAGAGGTCTGGCCTTAGCGAGTACCGCTACCTTCTGGGGTATGTTCGTGGCATTAACCCTCTACATTCTTATTCATCCTCAATTGAAATCATTACGCATCTTTAAAAGGATAGATTGGCTAAAGCCGTCCATTATCGGGGAGTTGCTGTGGATTGGTACACCAATCGGAATTTCTGCTGCCCTAGAATTTGGGCAAGTGAATGCAGTTACTTACATGATGGGTACATTGGGAACTAATGTGCTGGCAGCGCACCAAATTGTTTTCCAAACGGGGCTGATTAACTTCATGCTGCCGCTAGGAATGTCCTATGCCGCGACAGTTCGAGTGGGGCAGTGGTTCGGAAAGCAAAATCTGGAAGGCGTACAAAAAGCGGGGTACGTTAGTATGTTTTTCGGAGGTGGGGTTATGGTACTAATGGCGATTACACTAATTACCTTCTCCAGGCAAATAATTGGACTGTATTTAGATGTTAATGACCAGGCGAATGCAAGCATTGTGGCAATTGCCATTCCTATGTTTATAGTTCTGGCAGTACAGGAAATCTTTGAGGGAGTACAACGAACCGCTTATGGGGCGCTGCAAGGATTTCAGGATACTCGGGTGCCCATGCTGCTAGGCTTCTTGGCATTCTGGGGAGCTGGATTGCTCAGTAGCTATATGTTGGGATTCTCCTTTGGTCTAGGTGGCGTGGGTTTGTTGATCGGGGAGGTAATTGGTATAGCAACTGCAGCAGGATTTTTTATCTGGCGGTTTCGCCAACTCATCTCAAACTACACTACGTTAGTTAATGATGAAGCACGAACAAAAAGTTTGGGGACGTGAATATGTTCTATAGCAATCCTTGCAGGAGTCGTCAATTTTTTACCCTACCCCAGCCCTCCCCTTACTAAGGGGAGGGAGTAAGAAATTCACAAATGATTTAGGATTGCTATAGTCAGACAACTTTATGAAAAAAAGAACTGAACAATACAAAATAAATCGAAAATTGTTCAACAGCTCGTGCAGCCGCAATGGGCGATCGCTTGATGAATCATCTACGTCAGATACAAACAAAATCTCGTTGTATTAGTGGAGTACGTGGGTGCGGGTTAATGATTGGGGTTGAGAGCGTCAACACGCAAGCATAAGCCGACAAGCACGGCAAGTATCCTGGCTATTCACTCCTAGCCAGTCGCATTCAAGACGAGTGTCTGCGCCGAGGTTTGATAATTGAGATTGGCGGACGATTTGATAGTGTTGTGCGTTTTTTACTACCCTTAATAGTGACAGCAGAAAAAAATCACAGCATCAGCGAAATTTTCTAAGCATCTATTCAGGTAGCAGAAAAACAATTATTGCCAGTTCTTTATCCAGAGTTTTAAGGAAGTTAAAACCAGCAAACTTATTTGCTGTCAAAGATACAGCAAATTTTGAGAGCTACTTCTTAACTAATGTCCCAACTACAAAATGATTCACGTATGTAAGCTGCGGCTTTGAAATACCAACAGAACTTGACTGACCAGACAAAACAGCAACATTAATCTTTTGCGATCGGCAAAATTTACTTGAGGACGGGAATTATGACTAATAGTACTTATGATATAATCGGCATAGGCATTGGACCATTTAACTTAGGTTTAGCAGCACTTTGTGAACCTGTAGAGGAAATCAAAGCTCTATTTCTCGACCAAAAATCTCAATTCCACTGGCATCCAGGTTTATTACTTGAAAATACTTCTCTTCAAGTACCATTTCTAGCTGATTTGGTAACAATGGCCGCTCCCTGTAGCAAATACAGCTTCCTTAACTACCTCAAAGCTCAATCCCGTCTCTACAATTTCTATTTTTTGGAAAAGTTTCATATTTCGCGCCGAGAATACAACCACTATTGTCAATGGGTGGCAGAACAATTACCCAGTTGTCGCTTTGGGGAAAGAGTAGAAGCCATTTCTTGGGAAGAAAATAGACAGGATTTTGCAGTGAAAACCCAGAGAAAGGATGGTACTAACTTTACCTATTATTGCCGAAACTTGGTTTTAGGAGTTGGTAGTGTTCCCTATATCCCAGCTTGCTTCCAAGATGTGCCTTCCGAGCAGATTTTTCACTCATCAGAATTTTTGCACAAGCGCGATCGCACTCGTCAATCTCAATCAATTACTGTCATCGGCTCAGGGCAAAGTGCAGCAGAAATTTTTTATGAAATGTTGCAAGCTCAGGAAACATACGGTTATCGCCTCAACTGGCACACTCGTTCCCAAGGCTTTTTTCAGATGGAATACTCTAAATTGGGCTTAGAGCATTATTCTCCCGATTACATTCACTATTTCCACAGCCTACCGCAAGAAAAGCGCGAGCGATTGCTATCAAGGCAAGGCTTTCTTCACGAAGGGATTAGCTTAAGCACCATTGCTAATATATACGATCTGCTTTACGAGCGTTCTGTTGGAGGAAATTATCCTGAGGTACAGTTACTATCTGCGATCGAAGTGAAGGAAGTGGAAAAAGCAGGCAATGGCTATCGTTTAGTATATCGACACTTGCAGCAGAATCAGCCGTATACTCATGAAACCGACTGCATCATTCTTGCTACTGGATACCAAGATAAAATTCCCGATAGTATTGCAAATATCAGCCATCTAATTCAGTGGGACGAACAGAAGCGATACATTGTTAATATTGGCTATAACCTGGCTCTGACCCAAGGCATTCCCAATCAAATTTTCGTACAGAGTGGCGAGTTTCACACTCACGGCATCGGCTCATCAGATTTAGGATTGGGGGCGTACCGCAACTCTGTAATTATTAACACTTTGGTAGGGCAAAGCGTCTATCCTGTTCAACAGCGCAACGTATTTCAGCAGTTTGGTATTATAGCATGAATAATTATCAATTCTATAGTGTTTTCAAACAAGACAGGCAAAATTATTGTATTTTTTTAGGTTTGGAAAACAGGAAGGAGTACAAGGCTGACTTATCGACTTGATACAACATTGCCGATCGATATTGGTATGCGGTGCTGACTAACTCCGAATTTACGCTTGGTGTGGGAAGGTCAATCGATTTGAGATTTGAGATTTGAGATTTGAGATTGACCCCACGGATAAATGCGGGGGCTTGAGGATTTTAGATTTGAGAAAAGGGATTGATTCCACGGATAAATCCGGGGGCTTGTACCACCTTTGAAATTCGCTTGTCAAAATTCCTCCCACAGGCGCTTGGGATCCAGTAACGTTGAGTAGCCCCATCTAAAGCAGAGCTTCGAGATGGGGTGCGTTCAAGCTCACGTGGGCGAAAAGCTATCCTCATTCAGCTTTTGAGCCACTCGTCACCCCTCTAGGCAGAAAACCCCACAATTTCCTCTAAAATAGTTGGTTTGAATAATCAACTTCTTATGCCCCAAGATAGCTATCAACTCGGCGGCAGTTTAACCATTGATGCACCTAGTTACGTACAGCGGCAAGCCGACTCGCAACTGTATGAAGCCCTGAAGCGAGGAGAGTTCTGCTATGTCCTCAACTCGCGGCAAATGGGCAAATCCTCACTGCTGGTGCGAACCAAGCATCGCCTTGAAAAAGACGGCTTTCGCTGCGCTGCCGTCGATTTGAGTGTGGTGGGCAGCGAACAAATTACTCCGCTGCAATGGTACAAGGGATTTGTCGGTGACTTATGGCGACAGTTGGGGCTACTGGGAACCTTAAACCTGAAAACTTGGTGGCAAGAACGCGACGATTTGGGTTTACTGCAACGTCTGCGGTTGTTTATGGAGGAATTGCTACTGGTGCAGTTTCCCGAACAACAGTTGTTTATCTTTGTCGATGAAGTTGACAGTCTGTTGGGGCTTAGCTTTTCGATTGATGACTTTTTTGCCTTAATTCGCTTCTGCTATAACCAACGGGCAATCAACCCAGAATATCAACGCATTACCTTTGCCATTTTTGGGGTAGCAACTCCTTCGGATCTGATTCGAGACAGAACGAAGACACCGTTCAATATTGGGCAAGCTGTAGAACTGAAAGGGTTTGAGTGGGATGAAGTGACTCCCTTAATTCAAGGGTTGGAAAAGACGGTGGAACAGTCGGCATCGGTTGTGAGGGCGATTTTAGACTGGACGGCTGGACAACCGTTTCTGACTCAGAAGTTGTGTCATTTAGTCGTGGAATTGAGTCAGCGGACAATGGGGGACCGCGGCTTAAATTTTATTCCACCAAGTACGGAATCGTTCTGGATTGAGAACTTGGTCAAAACTCGCATTATTGAGCGTTGGGAATCGCAGGATGAACCGGAACACCTGAGAACGATTCGCGATCGCATTGAACGTAACGGTCAGCGGGCTGGTAGAATTCTCGGCATTTATCAAAAAGTTTGGGAAGGAATTGAAATAAAAAGTGATGATAGTCAAGAACAGATTGAATTGTTACTTAGTGGCTTAGTCGTTAGACAGGAGGGAATATTAAAGGTAAAAAATCGCATCTATCAACAAGTATTTAATCTGCAATGGGTTGAAAAAAAATTAGCAGCATTGCGACCTTACTCGCAGGTGTTTGATGCTTGGCTAGCTTCTGGGCAAAAAGATGAATCGCGATTGTTGCGCGGACAAGCGCTCAAAGACGCTCAAACCTGGGTGCAGGGCAAAAGTTTAAGCGATTTGGACTATCAGTTTTTAGCAGCTAGCCAAGAAGTAGACAGACAAGAATTGCAATTATTTTTAGAAGCAGAACGGCTTAAGGAAGTAGAAGCTAGGCTGGCGCTCAAGAAAAAAAGTGCCAAACGCCAAACTTATTTGATTGCGGGACTTTCCTTCGCTTTAACGCTCGCGATCGCAGCGGGAATTTTCGCTTTCTCCCAGTACCAAAAAGCCCTCGCTAGCCAACGCAATGAAGAAATTGAAAAAATTCAAGGAATGGCTAGATATTCGGCAGCCCTCTTTGCCTTAGATAAAAGGTTAGATGCTTTAATTGAAGCGCTTAGGGCCAGAAGAGAACTCAAACACTTGGCACCAAGCGACCCGCAGACAGAAACAATGGTGGAGTTAGCCTTGCGACGGTCAATTTATGGATCTGTTGAATCTAACCGCTTTTCGGGTGATGCCTCTGTCAAAAACGCATTAGATGTCAGTTCTGATGGCGAGATAATTGCTGTGGCAACAATCGGAAATGGTGTCCAAATTTGGCGGCACGATGGTAGGTTGCTGGGTACCTTCAAAGAATATCAAGGTCCAGTTATAGGCGTGGCAATCAGCCCCAACGGTCAACTCATTGCTTCATCAAACGGAGACACAACCGTCAAACTCTGGCGACGTGACGGTACTCTCGTGAAAACGTTGACAGGGTTTAAAGCTGTAGCTGGCAAAGTTAAGTTTAGTCCTGACGGAAAACAGATTGTTTCCTCCAGTGGGGACGGTACGATAAAACTTTGGCGCAGCGATGGCAGATTGCTCAAGACTTTGAAGCATGGCGTGATCGGCACACGAGTAGTTTTTAGCCCCGATGGAAAGCTGATGGTCTCGGCTGCTGACAGCGGCACTTTAAAACTCTGGCAGCCCGATGGCAGGTTATTGAAAACACTTTCAGATATGCCATCTCCTGTTTTCTCAATTGCATTTAGTCCTGACGGCAAAATCCTGGCAACCGGCGATGCAGACAGCAAGCTGCAACTGTGGCAGCGTGACGGCAGTTTGTTAAAGACTTTCACCGCACACGATGCGGCAATTAACGCCCTAGCGTTCAGCCCGAACGGGCAGATCGTCGTCTCTGGATCTGACGACAAGATGCTCAAGTTTTGGAGCAAGGACGGTACTTTGTTGAATGCCATTAAAGGCCATGATAGTAACATTCTAGATCTGGCATTTAGTCCCAGTGGCGACACACTATACTCTGCATCTTTGGATGGCACGGTAAAAGTGTGGAAATTACGCAATCGGTTGCTGACCATTCTGCGAGGACATACGGAGGGAATTTGGGGAATCGCTTTTAGTCCCGACGGACAGTTAATCGCTTCATCAAGTTCAAAGGAGACGATCCTCTGGCGCAAGGACGGCATTAGCGATCGGCGCTTAAAAGGACCAAGCCCTCGGTCGAGTTCAGTGGCTATCAGTCCAGATAGTCAAACGATCGCTACTGTTGGTGCAGATGAATCGGTCAAGCTTTGGAGGAAAGACGGTAGGTTGCTTCGCAGTCTCAAAGGGCATCTGGGTAATATTAAGCAAGTTGCTTTTAGCCCTGACGGTAAGATGCTTGCTTCTTCGAGTAGCGATCGCACCGTCAAACTTTGGCGGATAGACGGCACCGAAATCGCTACTTTTAGAGGACACGCGGCGGGGACTTGGGGGGTTGCTTTTAGTCCCGATGGTTCGACACTTGCATCGAGCAGTGGTGACAAGACAGTAAAGCTTTGGCATTTGGCTTCGGTTTTGAACAAGAAGCGCGAGCTAAATTCTCGCTTGGAGGTCAAAAGTGAGGATAGTTTATTCAAGACTCTTCAAGGTCATACTAATACAGTCACTACTGTAGCTTTTAGCCCTAATGGAGAATTGATTGCCTCGGTCAGTGAAGACAGAACGGCTAAACTTTGGAGTCGTGACGGCAAGTTACTGCATACTCTTAAGGGGCATATTTCTGGAATTTGGGGTGTCGCGTTTAGCCCGGACAGCCAGACCATTGCTACAGGCAGTAATGATGGAATAATTAAACTCTGGAAGAGTAATGGCACATTGCTGACTAATCTAATTGGGCATAGTGCTGGAGTGAAGGGATTAGCCTTCGCTCCTGATGGCAAAACTCTGGCTTCGGCTGCTGAGGACAAAACGGTAATTTTGTGGAATTTAGAGCAGTCTGTA
>Ga0247774_1001707_pt1 | contig 10975 bp, 4 predicted proteins | sample UWRJL001104B6_FD_179933 | JGI IMG/M metagenome (GOLD analysis project Ga0247774, IMG submission 179933) | Plant litter microbial communities from Arlington Agricultural Research Station in Wisconsin, United States - UWRJ-L001-104B-6 | ecosystem: Environmental > Terrestrial > Plant litter >... | reverse complement strand
GCCAGCGGGAATACCCATACCGGAAATCAAACCGCGATTCGGACAATTAAACTCAACTTTTAACGACGGCGGCGACTGAAAAGCCACAGCATTATTTAACAAAGGACTGTTGTCAACACCGCTGCGGCGGGGTAAAATAGAACCGTCAGCAACAAACGCAACTAATCCGTTTTCAGCTAACTGCTGCCGCAGCCAGTCAGCATCTTCTACAGTTTCAACGTGACGGCGACATTCCGCAGCATTTAAGTGAGAATATTTGAGAGAATTGCTGACAATTTGCGGGATATCTTCGCACAGCATTTCAGCAGCTTGTCGCCCTAAAATACTGCGTCCCCTCGCTGGAAGTCCGACGGCAAATCGCAGTTCAACTCCTCCTAAATCTTCAATATCAGATGTATGTGAGGAAATGATAAATGCGGAAGTTCGCTCTAAAACTTCTTGTCCGAAGCCAGTCACTGCAATCAAACCGCTTTTCCCAGTGCCGCGCTTGCTGCTGATGCTGTGTGCTGCTCGGTCAAACTGGCGAGTTAGGTAATCTCGCAAGGCTATTTCTCGAGTGCGAGAATTGAAAAGTTCGCCAGGAATTTGAGCAATGTTTGGCGGAACTCTGACTCTAAATTTACTGGGAGAAGCAAACGGATCTCCCTGCACGTAATCAATAATTAATGTGAATTCAGAAAAGTCGTAGTTACCTTTAATGTCTTTGTAGGCTTTGTAGCCTCGATTGTCTAGTTGCCGTAAATGCCGTTGCAGGCTTTCTTTGTTAGTCATTTCTTATTGGTTATTTGTTATTTGTTATTGGTGGTTTGTTATTTGTTATTGGCTATTTGTTATTTGTTATTTAGCTGCTTTTAGCTGGTTCCTAGGCTCTGCCTAGGAACCGATTTCCAGAGGCTCTGCCTCGCTTGCTTGGCGTGGGAAAATTGGAGGCAGAGCCTCCAGATATGCGTTACCAGGCAGAGCCGGGTAACGAGTAGATTACCGATTACCAATTACCGAATTTCCAATAATTTAGCCACGGCATTAACAACAATTTGAGCAGAACCGGCGAAAAAAGGTCGATCGATAGTTGCTAATGTATCGCTAGATTGGTGATAGTGGGGCGATCGCAAATTTGCAGTATCCGTCACCAGCACAGCACCAATTCCTTTATACCAGAAAGGCGCGTGGTCGCTGCGCAAAACATCGGGAGTCAGCAACCCTTTCAGGGGAACCGGCAGCGCCACCACCGCAGGCAAATCGGCTTTTCCAGACTCCGCAAAACTTTTCAATAGCAGCGGATGTTCCGCATCCCCAATTACAGCGATAAACTCGCCTTTGTCGGGAGATTTTACCCCCGATGCTTCTAGAAAAGGTTGCGCTGTCAATCCTTCGGGATATTGCTGGCATCCGGGCGTGCGGCAGGCATAACCTACCATATCCAGGACGATCGCTCCCTGCAAATTTTTTAACCGCGCCTCGCTACGGGTGAATGCTAAACTGCCTAAAAGTCCGATTTCTTCCCTGTCGAAAAAAGCTATTTGCAATGTCCGAGGCGTGGGGCGAGAACCCAGCAATCTTGCTACTTCTAAAACTACAGCAACTCCCGTCGCATTATCGTCAGCCCCGGGCGAGTTGGGTACAGTATCGTAGTGTGCTGCGACTAAAATTGCACCTGCGTTTGAGTCAGTTCCTTTTCTCTCAGCGAAGACGTTGATTCCTCGATCGAACCGCTGCAACTGAGCGGAAAATCCTAATGTTTGCAGTTGTTGGGAAATGTAGTCTCTAGTAAAAGAGCGATCTCGTTCTCCCTCGCGTTCTCCTGCTAAAGTATCGACGTGTTTCCACAACCGGGAGGCGTCAATTTGGGGCTGAAAAAAAGCATTTTTTTCAGCAGGAAGCGGTAAGGGAGACGGGTTTTGGGAAGTGTGGATATTGCGATCGATCCCAACTTCGGGTACAGCCGACAACCGCTGCCACGAGTGAGAACCCCAACCCGCAGCCGTCACCGCAACCATAATAAATAGCGCTATCCAAATCAATTGTTTCATCAGTAAGTCTATTGGAGATTTTAGACAGGGCTTACGCACTCCTCACTCTCATAAACCGGGCTTTTCAGCGGCAGCGAGGGCTGCAACAAAGTCTTTTCGTATAACCCGGTTGATGCGTCCTGGACTTTTAGAGTTTAGATTTTACATTGACACCTGAGTTAAAAATAAGCCTGTTTCAAAAAATGAAACTCAAAACTTTTAACATTAGCTGCGGTCGAGCCAGTTTTGTGTTTTTTTATTTAGCTAAGAAAGCAGGTAAAAACCTTTAAATGTCGCCGCCCTTATGTCTCTTGCTTATTGGGTGATTCGACAGATCCATTCACCCCTACTAATTCAAGGTTCAAATTTTACCATTCAACACTACTTTTTTTCCCACTCAATATCCTTGTTTTCCAATATCAAACCGCTGCTGCTGGGAACAGCGTAAGGAATAGTTGTTGCAGAAAATTTGACTATTTCAGTTGGTTGTTGAAACCACTCGGAATAACTGGGATTGAGTTGGTTGTACAGTGCTTTTAAAGCTTGGATTTCTGCCTCTAACTGCGCTGCTGCTTGATTGATTCTGCGAGCTTGTGCTTGCAAGCGCTTTTCCCCGGTTTGAACTTGGTTTTCTACTTCTTGCCAGTGCTGTCCGGCAACTAATTTATCTATTTCAGCTTGTTTGTAGGCCAGTAAAGCCTGTTTTTGTTGCAGTTTCTTTTCAGTAATTTTAGTCTCTCGGTCAATCTCCTGGATTTGCTGCAACCACTGATCCCCAAAAGCAGCATTTTGCTGATGGAACTCGGCAATAGCCTTTTGAGTATTATCCTTGGGAAAACTGACTGCCAGTCGGCACTCAGAGCGCTGTACGCCAAGTTTTTCCCGCGACTCTTGCAGGGCGGCAACTTCTGCTTGCAGCGCGCGGACTTCTTTTTGGAGTTCTGGGATCGTCTGACTCATAAAAAAATTCGGTAAGTGGGAAACGAGCGTCACAAAGAGTGCCCGCCCGGGAAACGACTCGGGGATTACAATTACGCGAGTGAATCTTTCCTAGACAGGGGGATTGCTAGAAAAGGTGTAATGAATGTAATGTACGAGCGGTGGGACAATTACCAACTCAAACCGAGCAACCCGCGATCGCATAATCTTCGCTCCTTTATGAGCCTCCATGAGAGGGATAATGTTAGCGATCGCCAAAGTTTACGCTCGGTACTCGATCTAGGACACTGACTTAACCCAATAAATCTGTTTAATCCTAAATTTCTCTTGGCAAGGAACTATGCGAAGCATTCCCTGGTAGGTATTTAACTCTTACGGCTAACGTAGTACGCAGGTACGCATGACTGTCAACTCGGGTTTAAGTCTCATGCCCGAAGCAAGCGTGTCTTTAGACCAGCGTCGTTGACTGGTTCAATTAGTGGACTTCTGCATCGATTTTAAGCTAATGGTTTATTTTTATAACCAATCCCGGCCGCCTCCTTGCAGGAATTATCTAATTTTAGCGTGCTCACGGCCGATGTCTAGGCATAATGGCTTATAATTGGTGGCACAAGGGCTGATGACACATTTTAAATTCAGATTAAAATTATAATTAGTTACGAGCCTAATTTATTTGTGTTGAAAATCCCACTTGCCAAATTAACATAAATTCAGGTTCGATATCTTTGCCTTTCCTACCTCTACGTCCGCTCAAATTTTTTCAGGGTTTTGACAGCGAAAAAGCATCTATTGAAAATCAGGAGAGCATATGAAAATTACACATCGATTAATTTGGGGATCTTTAATTGCTGCTATTTTTGGTGTGGAATGTTGCATTAATGCCAAAATATTGGTGGCAAGCGTAGGGGATAGAGACGGCAATCGCGCTCTAGGAGCAATTTGGGTGGCGCCTGAGAAACATAGCTATTTGCGATCGGCATCTCGCCCTTCTGCTTATGTAAGCGCTGACTTATTGTTGGATAAATTATCCCAAACTGAACCCGTAAATTTACCGAGCGACAATTTTATCCAATCTCAGGAAATTACGGGAAAAGAGCGTAGTTTGAGGTTAATAACAATCTGTGCTTATCTGGCTTGTATTTCTGTAGTAATCTTCTTATTAATCAGGACGCATACAGTAAATATCTTATCCCAGGCGATCGGCTCCCGCAAACCGAAGTCTGAAACAGGGAAGGACAAGTTACCAGAAGGAGAGAAAGTGTTGCCTCCAAAAAAAGAACAGGATATCTGGGATACTCTTGCCAAAATGACCCAAGATTTGCAGCAAACTGCCGAATATGCCCTCGATATTTGCAAGGAAATGAACGTCTCGATAATTGCGGTCACCCCGGGCGGTCATATCCTGTCCTTAAACCAAACTACCTGTCAACTTTTGGGATACTCTAAAAAAGAGTTGTTAGGTAAACCAATAGCCGGACTTTTTAAGAAAACTGAATCACCGGCGCCCGAGTTAGAATTAGCAAATTTAACAGCCGAAGGTTCTGTCCGCAACGTCGAAAAAGTCTACGTTTCTAAACATGGCCAAAAAATAATTGTACTGCTTTCTATTTCAAATATTCGCGACGGCAAAGGCGAGGTCAGCGGCAAGTTGTATATAGCACAAGATATTACCGAGAGCAAGCGGGCTGAAAGAGATTTGCGGCGCAGTGAAAAAAAGTTTCGACAACTGATAGAAACTGTTAATGCTGCTGCATTGATATATCACCGCAGACAGTTGCGCTATGTCAATTCTCAGACAGAAGCTCTGACTGGATATACTCGCGAAGAATTGCTAGCGTTGGATTTATACGACTTAATTCATCGAGATTTTATAGAAATAGTTAAAAGCTGGGGTAAATCCAGCCACCGGCGAGCGAGTGCCGGTTCAAAATATGAAGTAAGAATTCTCACGAAAACTGGAGAAACACGCTGGATAGAAGCAACTGTAGATATTATCAAATTTGAGAGAAAAGCGTCAATATTAATCACAGCGTTTGACATCAGCGATCGCAAATTAGCAAAGCTAGAACTAGAAACATCTCTTTCCTTGCTTCAGGCAACCATTGAATCTACTGCGGACGGCATTCTGGCGGTTGACGGCCAAGGAAAAATTGTCACCTTTAACCGTAAGTTTGCCCAAATGTGGCAGGTGCCGGATTACCTACTCGATTTGAGAGATAACAACCAAATTTTGGGTTTCGGAATCAACCAGTTAAAATACCCGGAAATCTTTCTCGACCGCGCTAAAGAATTGTCCGATCGCCCGGCGGCAGAAAGTTTTGATATCATCGAGTTTAAAGATGGCAGAATGTTGGAGCGCTACTCGCTGCCCCAGTGTACGGAAGGCCAAATTACTGGTCGAGTATTCAGCTTTCGGGATGTAACGGAACGGGTGCAATCCGAAGAAAAACTCCGCAAAAGCGAAGAACGCTTTCACCTGCTGACGCGGGCGACAAGTGAGGCCGTATGGGATTTGGATTTGTTAAAAAATGAGTATTGGTTGAGTAAAGAGTTTGAAAAAGTATTTGGATACAAACTCAACGAAACTCAGACGATAGATTTAGAATCATGGTGGCTAAATATTCATCCCGAAGAACGGGAAAGAGTGATATTAAGCTTCCAGGAAATAATGAACTCAGACGCTAAAAGTTGGTCGGAGGAATACAGCTTTCGCCGTGCAGAGGGGGGATATGTTTTTGTGCTCGATCGCGGGTACATCATCCGCAATGAAAGTGGCAAAGCAGTAAGGGCGATCGGCACGATGATGGACATCACTCAGCGCAAGCAAGCTGAAGAAATTCTCCGCTATCAAGCTGTTTACGACCAACTCACGGGTTTACCGAACCGGCTACTTTTTAACGAGCGGCTGCTGGCGTCATTAAAAAAAGCTAAAAAAACCAAAAAAATGCTAGCTGTGATGTTTTTAGACTTGGACAAATTCAAAAAGATTAATGATACCCTAGGTCACGCTGCGGGCGATCGCTTGTTAGAAGGTTTTGCCGGACGCATCAGCGAGACTTTGCGATCGACTGATACGGTAGCCCGCTGGGGAGGCGACGAATTTACCCTACTCCTTCCCGACATCAATTGCTTAGAAGATGCAGTTAAAACAGCTCAAAGAATACTCAACAATTTAAAGCCAGCATTTAAACTAGAAGAACAGGCGTTTCACATCAGCAGCAGCATCGGCATTGCCGTTTATCCCGATGACGGTGAAGATGCCGAAACTTTAGTCAAAAATGCCGATGCCGCCTTGTACCGCGCTAAAGAAATGGGAAGAAATAACTATCAGTTATATACTTCAACAATTACTCCCCAAGGCAGCCACTTGCTAAGTATAGAAAGCAGGCTGCACCAGGCTCTAGAGCAGGGAGAATTTGAGGTTTTCTACCAGCCAAAAGTAAACATCACTACTTGGAAAATTCAGGGTATGGAAGCCCTGCTGCGCTGGCACCATCCTGAATTAGGTTTAGTTACTCCCGCTACATTTATTTCGATCGCCGAAGAGAACGGACTGATTGTACCTATTGGGGAATGGGTGCTGCAAACTGCCTGCACTCAAAATAAAGCTTGGCAGGATGCTTTGCAGCCTGATTTGCGGGTAGCCGTCAACGTTTCGGCTCGGCAGTTCCAGCAATTTAATTTATTACAAATGGTAGCGAACTGCTTGGAAAAAACTGGTTTAGCACCCAAGTATTTAGAGTTAGAAATTACCGAGACTACAGCCATGCAAAATGTGGATTATACCACAAAAGTTATGAAAGATTTGCAGAATATGGGAGTGCAGATTGCGCTGGAGGATTTCGGCACGGGTAATTGTTCTCTAAATAATCTCAAAAAGTTGCCCTTGAATATCTTAAAAATAGACAGGTCGTTGGTCAGCGAACTGACGACCGATCCGCGCGAACGGGCGATCGCCAATGCCGTAGCGACGCTGGGGCGAGATTTGAACTTGAGTGTTTTAGCCGAAGGAGTAGAAACTAAAGAGCAGTTGGAGTGTTTGCGAGCGCTCCACTATCGAGAAATTCAGGGTAACTATTTCAGCCCTGCCCTTTCGGCTGACGATGCTAACAAACTTTTGGTAAATTCTCAGTTGCGACAAGTGAAAATTGCATAATTAGTCCTCAGTCACGAGTCATTAGACTGATTGCATAATTTTTTGATTAGGGAAACCGCAGATCCAAGGCACCCTAATAGCAGATGCTTTTCAACAGAGGAGAGCGAATGCCTGCAATTCAAGCCTACTGAAAAAGCCAGCGATTTCAACAATCGCTGGCTTTTACTACTCCTCTTTCATCCGGAAAGAAAATTTCGATAGAACACGCGGGCGGCCCCGATGGGATTTTTCGGTCTAACGGCAGTCAACTACCCATCATCAAGCGGAGTACCGCTATGATGTGGGCTTGTATCAGAACTCCACCGCAATTCCGAAAACCTTTGCAGGATTTGGGCTTTGGTTTCACCGCTCGATACATCAGGGGATGCTGACAAGCTCAAGAGTGCTCATCCAGTCTTGCCGGACAAGCAACGCTCTCATTGCAATATTTCGCGCACCAACCAAATCAGCGTGTAACTCATGACTACAACATTCGCATCGAAACAATAGTCCTTTGTTAGGTCTATTAGCATCCGAACTATGTCCACATTTAGGGCAACTTTTCGATGTATAATGAGCCGGAACTTTAGTTGCTAACGAACCATTTAGATTGGCTTTGTAGTCGATATACCCGTGCAATTCGGCAAATGACCATTTAGCCTTATTTCTATTAGCTATGCGCTGTTTTTTGCTAGCCTTCTTCCCAGACTTAGACTTAGTTCTATCTCGGATTCCGGTCAAGTTTTCTAGTCCAATCATGCTGTTAGGCTTGGCAATTTCCTTGCTGATTTGGTGGTTTACATCAGCGATAAACCGTCTTTCTCTTCCAGATAAAGCGATTAGTCTTCGCTTTGCCGAACGAGTGCCTTTACGCTGAAGAGTTTGTCTAGCTTTGTGATAGCGGTTGGCTTTGTGTCTAGCGTCTTTTCCTAAGTAGAATTTAGACTTATTTTGTAAGTCCGTTTCTACTGCTAAGTAGCGCATACCCACATCGACACCAGAGACTCGGGTTATTTTTAGTGGGTTAATTTCAGGTACTTCTACTTCAATACTTACCATTAAGTAGTAGACCTTAGAAGAACGCTGATAGAAAATTTTAGCGGCTCCAATTTTAGCGCCATTGGTAATTAAATCTAGATGCTTGTTGTAGCCATCATACGGGACTACTATTCTACCTTGCAGCGTGATAATACTCACTTGCTGCTCGGTCTTAAAAGAGTAGTCCCGTTGATAGTTTAGGGTACAGGTTCGAGAAATGTATTTAGGGGGTTTATCTAGCCCTTTATACCGCCTCTTTGTGTAACCTTTAGCGATAGCATCGTTAGATTGTTTTACCTTAGACCAAAGGGTCTTATAGGTGGCAGATACTTGTCTGGGTACATTGCAAGCCATTTGCGCTCCAAGCCCAAATTGAACTCGCAATTCATTGTAGACAGCCTTCTGCAACTTAGCGCCATTACTGGTTCTACCCGCTTCAAAAGCGACTTGTGAAGTATAGTTCAGAGCATCCCGGTAAGCTAAAGCAGTCTGAGACACCAAGGCTTTTTGCTCGGTGGTCAGGTTTAGTTTCAGCTTGGCGGTGATCACTTGGGGCATTGTCACGCGCGTACTCTGATATTATTGTATCTCGTGAAGATAGTAAAAACAAGGGGTAGGATCAGGAATCTGTTCGTTCTTCGACCACCCCTTCCCGTACAACATATAAAGATTGTCGGTTTCGGTCAGGGGTGGATCTCTTCACTCACGCGCATTACGGACGACGCTCACCTTGATCGGTAGAGCGCGGGACTCCTGCTGTCTTAGTTGAGAAATCTCCTACTTTCCGTGGGAAAAGCCGTTTTAAGGGCGATTCCCTACGGGATAGCTCCGCTTCACGGCATTTGCACAGGGCCACGGCAGTTAAAAGCTTAGCTGGGCTGGGGACACGGCACGGCTTCGTTCCGATACAGATTGTCGATACAGTCGATCGCGATCGCCCCTGCGGGTTAAAACTTAAAATAGTGTGCAGAATAACGGACTTGCGGCTAAAGACAGAGGAAAATATCGCTACTCCAACATAAGAGCTTTGTCTATGCAGCCGATTCGCACATTTAACGTTTCCCCGTCCCTACCCCCAATCCTCGAACCTCTGCGCAAGCTGGCCTACAACTTGCACTGGGACTGGAACGTCGATACCAAAGACCTCTTCCGCCGCCTCGATCGAGACCTCTGGGACTCCAGCAACCAAAACCCGGTGCTGATGCTCGGAACCATATCTCAAGAGCGACTGCAAGAAATGGCAGAAGACGAAGGCTTCATTGCCCAAATGAACCGAGCCGCCCAGCAGTTAGACGATTATCTCAAAAATCGCGCCTGGTACCGCAAACAGCGCGGCACCGAGCTGCAGGAATGCTACGCTTACTTTTCGATGGAATTCGGCTTAGTTAAAGCCCTACCCATCTATTCCGGCGGTTTGGGCGTACTCGCAGGCGACCACCTCAAATCAGCTAGCGATTTGGGCTTGCCCTTAGTCGGTGTTGGCCTGCTGTACCAAGAAGGTTATTTTTCGCAGTATCTCAACGCCGACGGCTGGCAGCAAGAACGTTATCCGCTTAACGATTTCTACAATATGCCGCTGCACCCAGAACGCAATCCCGACGGTTCGGAATTGCGGATTGAGGTAGACTATCCCGGCCGCAAGGTTTACGCGCGGATTTGGCGGGTACAAGTGGGAACGGTTCCTTTGTACCTGATGGATACAAATATTGCACCTAACAGCCCCTACGACCAAGATATTACCGACCAACTGTACGGTGGCGATAAAACTCTGCGGATGCACCAAGAAATCATGCTGGGCATCGGCGGCGTAAAAATGATGAAAGCCCTGGGGCTGAAAGTCACGGCGTATCACATGAATGAAGGCCACGCGGCTTTCATGGCTTTGGAACGGATACGGATGCTGATGGAGGAATATCACCTGAGTTTTGTGGAAGCGGAACAGGTGGTGGTTTCGAGCAGTATGTTTACGACTCACACGCCGGTTCCTGCTGGGTTTGACTTGTTCGAGCCGGATATGGTGATGCACTATCTGGGTCAGTATCCCAAGATGTTTGGCTTGTCGCAAGATCAGTTTTTGGGATTGGGCCGCGAGAATACTGGCGATTTGTCCGCACCTCTGAATATGGCAATTTTGGCAATTAAAATGTCGAGTTTTGTCAACGGGGTGGCGGCTTTGCACGGTGTGGTGTCGCGCCCGATGTTTAGCGGACTCTGGCCGGGTTTGCCCGTGGATGAGGTGCCGATTACTTCGATTACAAACGGGGTGCACGCTCGCAGTTGTGTGGCGAAGTCTACTCAGGAGTTGTACGATCGATACCTCGGCCCGGATTGGGAAATGACTCGCAAGGACGATCGACTCTGGGACAGGCTGTCGTCGATTCCTGATGAGGAATTGTGGCGGAATCACGAACGCTGTCGCTCGGAGTTGGTGGTGTTCGCGCGGGAGTGGCTGGAAAAGACTTTGCGCGAGCGCGGTGCGGCCCAAACGGAAATCGATCGGGCGCGGGAGGCTCTTAATCCGAAGGTGCTGACGATCGGGTTTGCCCGCCGCTTTGCTACTTACAAGCGGGCGACACTGTTTTTGCGCGATGTCGAGCGAATTATGCGGATCATGCGGGACAGCAACCGTCCGGTGCAGTTTGTGATTGCTGGGAAGGCTCACCCGATGGATATTCCGGGTAAGGAATTGATTCGGGATATCGTTCACTTCATCCGCGAGCACGACACGATGAGCTCGATGGTCTTTTTGCCGAACTACGACATTAACGTCGCTCGGATGATGGTGTCGGGCTGCGATGTGTGGCTGAATACGCCGCGCCGCCCGCGGGAAGCTTCCGGGACTTCGGGGATGAAA
>Ga0247774_1001706_pt1 | contig 10976 bp, 9 predicted proteins | sample UWRJL001104B6_FD_179933 | JGI IMG/M metagenome (GOLD analysis project Ga0247774, IMG submission 179933) | Plant litter microbial communities from Arlington Agricultural Research Station in Wisconsin, United States - UWRJ-L001-104B-6 | ecosystem: Environmental > Terrestrial > Plant litter >... | reverse complement strand
CCTTCTTCATCATTGACCGATCGCATTCCAAGTTTTAGGCGAGCGGAAAATGCACCCGTTCGAGGCGGATTGCTAGCCTAAATTTGTTTCTTTTCATTAAATATAGTACATAAAAGTACAAGTGATCAGTCAAAATACTTAACCTCTCTCCCTGACCGCTGCACCTTCTCACAACCCTGCAACCCTGCAATTCTTTTATCCTGCTGCGTTTGCCGTAGCTTTTGCCCTCGCGCCAAAGCTACCGGATGCGAGATCCCTTTGCCAAGCAATCTTTGAGCCCATAAATCGTCCGCTCTTGTTGATCCCTCGACAGTTCCGGAAACATCGGCAAAGACAAGACTTCGCGACAAACTTGCTCAGCCTGTGGCAACTGACCGACAACATAGCCCAAAGATTTGTAAACAGGTTGCAGGTGCAAAGGTAACGGATAGTAAACCATCGAACCGATGCCGCATTCCTGCAACTGAGCTCGCATCCAATCTCGAAAATCGCCAGAGGGATTTTGCGCGTCTTCTGGACTTGTCAAGCGGATCGTGTATTGATTCCAAACTCCTTTTGCTAAGGGCAATTCTTTGGGGACGGCAACTCCGGGCACGCGGGAGAGATATTCGCTGTAAAGTGTTGCGTGAGAACGTCGCTGGGCGTTCCAACTGTCGAGATATCGCAATTTAATGCTGAGAATCACCGCTTGCAGGGCATCTAAACGGCTGTTGTATCCGATTTCTTCGTAGAAATACCTAGAAGACTGTCCGTGTTCTTTGAGCATTCGCATGGAAGCTGCGAGGGATCGATCGTTTGTCGTCACCGCGCCACCGTCACCGCAAGCGCCTAAGTTTTTGGTCGGATAAAAACTGAAGCAGCCGACATGGCCGATGCTGCCGACTTTTTGAGACTGCCACTGGGCGCCGACAGACTGGGCGCAATCTTCAATTACGGCTAAATTGTGTCGAGTCGCAATTTCCATCAACCGAGTCATGTCTACCGGTTGCCCGAAGATGTGCACTGGCATAATTGCCTTGGTTTTGTCGGTAATTGCCGCTTCGAGGAGCTCGACATCCAGATTAAAAGTCCCGCTGTCAATATCGACAAATACTGGAGTCGCGCCGACGGCGCTAATTACCTCAGCCGAAGCAAAAAAGGTAAAAGGAGTGGTAATGACTTCATCGCCGGGGCCAATTTTGAGAGCACGCAAAGCCAAAATCAGGGCATCGGTGCCGGAGTTGCAGCCAACGCACTCGGAAACGCCGATGTAGTCGGCGAACTCTCGTTCAAAACTCTTCACGGCCGGGCCGCCTACGTAGCCGCCAGAGGCAAGCACTTTTTGCACTGCTGCGGTTATCTCGTCGCCAATCTGCGCGTATTGGCGGGTTAAGTCGAGGGGGGGAACATTATTCACTCTTCACACCACAAATTTCAAGCATTATCAAAGCAAATTCTTGCAGCAAAACTGTTTCGCAGAAACGTTTATTCAAATATCTTATATTTGGACAGGCAAACAATCACGTTATCGAAAGGGTGGGCCGGTGTTAATTCTGCTAGATTTTACTGATTTGGGTTGGGCTTTGGGGATGGTGGCGATCGCGATCGGGCTTTCGGCGTGGCAGGGATTGGGATTGGAGGGGGCGATCGCGATCGCGGCGGGGCGCACCCTGATCCAGCTAATCTTAGTCGGGTACGTGCTCGCAGTCGTATTTGACCCGCAGGGGAAAAATCCTTGGCTGGTTTTAGCAGTTTTAGCAATCATGCTGACAACTGCTAGCATGGTTGCCAGCAACCGCATCAGCAAAAAAATCAAGAACTTACTGCCCTTAGTTTGGGGTTCAATTTTTATCAGTACGGCCTTGACTCTCGCCTATACAAACTTGCTAATTTTGCAGCCTGACCCTTGGTACGAACCGCAATACCTGATTCCTTTAGCGGGTATGATTTTGGGCAATGCTATGAACTCCGGGGCGATCGCGGGCGAAAGACTTGTGAGTACAGTTAATAGCAGCCAGTTAGAAATAGAAACCCATTTAAGTTTAGGTTCCACGCCGCAGCAAGCAGTAAAGCAGTACCGCAAAGATGCGATCAAAGCTGGATTAATCCCGCTCTTAAATACAATGACGGTGGTAGGAATCGTGACTTTACCCGGAATGATGACAGGTCAAATGCTGAGCGGTGTCAGTCCTGTCGATGCAGCATCTTACCAGATTTTGATTATGTTTGTGTTAGCGCTGGCAACTGTAATCGCAACTCTGCTGTTGACTGAGGGATTGTCCCGGAAGTTTTTCAATCAAGATGCACAATTGATCAAATGGTAATTGGGCATTGGGAATTGGGCATTGGGCATTGGGCATTGGGCATTGGGCATTGGGCATTGATAATTTTAACTGGTTCCCAGGCTCTGCCTGGGGAACCCATATCCAGAGGCTCTGCCTCGTCGCTTCCCAAAATGGAGGCAGAGCCTCCAGATATGCGTTACCAGGCAAAGCGCCTGGTAACGAGTAAACTTACATTTTGCAATATTTTTATGAACAGGCAAGATGCCTGTTCCACAAAGAGTGAGTTTTATTGTGGGGTGGGCAGAAGAGCCCGCCCTGGTCCTCACTAAGGATAAATAGCCATGATTCCAACTCCAAATCAACCAGTAACCTTTGAAGAATTTGCGGAATGGAAACCAGAAAACCGACGTTACGAACTGCACAGCGGAGGGATTATTGAAATCGCTCAGCGACCGGGAAAACATGAAGAAGTTATCGGTTTCTTAGCCTCGGAATTAACTCTTGAATTTGTCAGGCTAAACCTTCCGTACCTAATTCCAAAACAAGCATTAGTTAAGCAACCAAAAGAAGAATCCGCTTATTTTCCAGATATTTTAATATTAAATCGCCCCAATTTAGCATCAGAACCTTTGTGGCCAAAGTTCTCAACTGTGACTAAAGGAGCATCAATTCCGCTGGTTATTGAAGTAGTTAGCACTAACTGGCAAGATGACTACCTCAGAAAAGTAGGGGAATACGAACTAATCGGCATTCCCGAATATTGGATTGTGGATTATCTCGGGTTGGGTGGCCGCCGATTTATTGGCAATCCAAAACAACCTACTATCTCAGTCTATCAGTTAGTTGATGGCGAGTATCAAATCAGCCAGTTTCGGGGAGATGACAACATCGAATCCGCAGCTTTTCCCGAGTTGAAATTGACGGCGCAACAAGTTTTTCAACCTGGATTGACTGCGGATAAAATTGCTGGAAATACTGATATCGGGTAGGGACACGGCATTGCCGTGTCCTCTATTTCATCGCCGTGCCCTGTATTTTATCCGGCCACTGAGATCGCCTATGAGGCTAGGCCTATTTCTCGGCTTTGCCCGATCGCCTGATCAGGACACTGATAACTTGTCCCGGCTGTGGGCCTGGCTGCAACTTACTCCAATCCCCGACAGGGGCAAATCCCAGCCTGTATAAAGTGTGGATGGTTTCTAAAACGATTTTGCGGGAACCGACAACCGATATCCGCACGACTTCTTGTTCGGATAATGCTGAGTCGGAGTTTGGACGATCGTCTGGGAGGTCTGGGCTAACGAACGAGTTATCCTCAGGCACGAATTCCTGTGACATAATATGGTCTCCTGGTTTTTGGTTTTCTAGGAAAACCCAAAAACCCAGCCGCCCCGCACAGTAACGCCAAGCAGGGCGGCTGCAGAGAATGCTAAGATTCTCGATCAGCCTCCAGACTGCCGTGAACAGTTTGGCGGTTAGCTGTCCATTGCTGTTACCAGCAGCTTTGGGCAGTGCAACTAGATTTTCGGGCGACGCCGGCTGCTTCATCTTCAGGCAAAGCAACCTTACTTTCACAGCGTAGCCGCAAGGGGGGGCCGCCGTCAATCGATTTTAGATTTTAGATTTTAGATTTTAGATTTTGCTCCAACAACTCGGAAACTCTCTCTGAAATTTATTCAGCAGATCCAATGATTGGAATTAATCGTTCCTCGATTTCATCAATATAGGCTGTTAAGCCTGTATGAACACCGTTTTTTCGTAGATGTTCCAGATCCGTCTCTTCCCAGCACTGTTGTTCGCGCTCCATTCTGCCACCTGTTAGCTTTTCGACAACTACTTTAGGATTTCTAAGGCGATCGGGTTCGGTCAATGAGTTGCGTAGTCTGTGTGACTCCTCGCAAGGATTAAACGTCAATTGTGTCGTTATCTCTTTAAGGATTTGTTTTTCGTCTTGAGTAGATGGAATAAACCCATTCAAAACCCAGGCTTCCCGCATTCTGTCGGGTGTACCAATAATAATTGCTAATTTAGGTTGTCGATCGATGTGTTCTAAACGTGCTTGCTCGATATGTTCTCTTCGCTCAGGTTGATTGTCTAAATCACGCATAAAAATAACTGCTTTAATATCTCTCTTTTGTTTGTATTGTAGAAAGCTGATTAACTTCATAATTTTATTAGCTGATTGACCATCAGTTTTAAACTTTCCATTTGATCTGATGGTGGGAAATTTAAATTTATCGGAAAGACGTTTAGTTATATCATCGATATTTTTCCAGCAAGAATTATCTGTACCAGCTTCTAAACCACTCCATTGAAAGTGGTGTTGCAGCGTCTCATGCTCTAACCACTCAACTTTCTCCACAAAAAGGCGATCGGCTAATTTAGTAGCGGTTCGTGCGTCTGCACTACTTTCTACAATCACCACAAACTCAATCATTTATTTCTCCTGCAACGACCCAATCTTCTCCCTCGGCATCCCAGAATTCTCCCGTGGTTAAAGTTTGTTTTGCCCATTCTACATCAGGATGTTCATCCAATCGTTTGCAACGAGTCACACCTGAATTGTTGTTACTTAATACGTGGACTTGAGAAGGAATAAGTTGATCGACAATGTAAGGAGAATGGGTAGAAAAAATAATTTGCAGATTGGGGTTGTCTTGAAGAATATCCTTGAAAACAGCGATTAAGTCTCGTTGCGCTTTTGGATGGAGTCCCTGTTCAACATCATCTAGTAACACTAAATTAGGTTGATTGGGATTCATCAAAACAGTCAGTAATCCGAGAGCGAGCATTGTTCCTTCGCTAATGGCATGGGCTGGAATACCCTTACCAGTATTCATGTCTAAGACAACTTCTTGCCCTACAATTTCCTGACTTTCTTCGTAGGGGATAGATTTGCCATCGACTCCGATTAAGCGTTGGCGATTGACCATAACTTTAGCTCGCCTTACCACTATCTTGCGTACACCTGGTACAATCCGCTTCAACATTTCCTGTAAAGATTGAAATTTATCTGGAGCTTCGGCACGAAGATAGTCTAAGGTAGGTGCTAACCCTGAACCATCGAACTCAACTCGCGGTGTAATTGCATCACTGTAAGCTGCTTTAGCAAGATTACTGGCTACGAGCTTAAGATGAACTGCGTTTCTCAAAGATTGGAGAATTGGCCCTGGAGCACTCATGAAGGAACTTGCCCCTCCTTGGCTAGCTCCCGGCTTTTTATCTGCCTTCCATGATACTTTAGGAGACCAAGGATAATTAACTCTATCTATCCAGTTATAAGAAGCTTCCCAATCATTTTGATCGTCTGGGTTTTTCCAAAAACCACTTGCAGTAACAGACAAATTATCTTGCCCAATTGTTGTAATAAATTGAGGCGGTTTTTCATGCTGAAAAATATTGTCAAATGATGAATTAGCAAGCCGACTGAGATAATGCAATGCTTGCAACACTGATGTTTTACCCGAACTGTTTTGTCCTACGAGTGCGTGTAGGCGTGAATCATCTAAACTAAGTTCTGTATCTTTATGACTTTTGAAGTTATGAAGTTTGACCTTTTCTAGCATTTGATTGCTAACATCCTTTTATACAGTTTGATTGCCGAGCTTGTAGTGTGTGTTCGGATGTTCTAAGTTGTTAGCGCGCATTTAATTGTAACAATCATGTTTCTTGAAACCATGAGTGGGGCGTTGCTTCTAGCCCGCCCCAAAAACTAAAATTAAATGCCGTAACAGCTTACTTCGGTTCGTGACTCCCAATCCGCTTGCCTTCGGCATCGTACACCTGCAGCGGGATTTTGCCGTTTTCGGCGATCGCCTCCAAGGCTTTTTGCAAAGTTTGAACGTGCTTTTCTACAGCTTGGCGAGTCTTAGTAGAGTTGTTGTTTTCCGCTTGGATGAAAGTTTGTTGCAGTTTCTGCACGTAATTAGAAGTCATCTGCACCGCAATCAAATCTTTGCTAACAGTATAGTCGCAAATCTTGGGGTTGCCTTTACAAGTTCTATCTAAATCCGTGCGGGCTTTTTGCACTTTTCTTTCTTCCTGCAACCTTACTTCTGCTTGCTGCAAGGAAGTTTTGTAGGAAGCGAGCAGCGGTTGAGTTTTCTGGGAATATGAAGTTGCCGCCGGCACTTGCTCCGCGTAACTCAAAGCTCTCCGCCAGTATTCTGATGCTTTAAACCAGGCGTTTTTGCCCTCAAAAATTCTAGCTTCCGCTCCTAAAGTCACAGCTTGAGTATAGGCATTTTCCGAAATTCCTTCGACATTTTTGCGCTCGCGAGCTTCTGAAAGTTTGGTTTCGTATTTGGGAACTAACAGTTTAGCTTCTTGGTAAGATGTCGTCCCCGTGGGAATTTCTGACAGGATTGCGAGGGATTCTTCCCAACCTGCTTGCACTTGAGCCCAAGTCTCGGCTGTCTGAGCTACTGCTTCGCGAGCTTCTGCTATTTGGGCTGTATTTTTGGCGGCCAGCAGCGTTTTTTCGGCTTGTTTCTCTGTGCTTAACTGCCGATTTCCTGTTACTAAATTCTTCCGGTATTCCTTCGTTTTTCTCTGAGCAAACGGATAAACAGGGCTGTCTGTGGGGATTTCTCCGAGTTCGGCGATCGCACTTTGCCACAGAGCTTGCGCTTCCTGCCCGTCCTCGGCAGAATAAGGCGGATTTTGGGTTTTTTGGGCTGCTGACTGTGCCAGGCGCGCTGCATCGATCGCAGAGTTTAAATGCTGATTTTGCGAACCGTACTTTTCCAGGGCGCTTTGAGCTTCACCGCGATGAGTTGACCATGAGGGAATCGGTTCTAAAAGGGCGATCGCCTGTTTTAACTGTCGCTGCGCTTCTTGGGGGCTGTTGGCAACTTTTGACGTTTTCAGCGTCTTTGTCGAATTCTCGCTCAACTGTTTGGCATTAGCTAATGCAGTACATTCTCCGATGACGCAGGGGCGGCTCAGCAGATAATAACCGCCTGCCAAAACTAGCGCCGCGATGCTGACGATTCCTGCTGCAGCCAGCATCGCCAACGGTGAATGCTTGGGTTTTTGGGCAACTGTTACCGCTTCCATATCCAGCGGATTGAAGGGATTGTCTGCAATATCTGTCGGTATTGCACCTACCTTAAAGGCGATCGGATCGGAATTGCTGGAACTCTCCGACAAATCGGGAAAATATTCTTCACCCCCCGCGTCTTTAATATCCGTTTCTAACGGTATCTTTTCCTCTACATCCGGCGTCTCGACCGCATTTTCTGTTAAGACTATCCCCGTTTCTGCTGCGGGGATATTCTCGGTTTTTTTGAACAAATGCACTGTTTTGGGTCTTGACAAAACAGGGTGGTGCATGGTAAAAGAATGGAAAGCATAAGGCTGTTTTTGCCCGGTAATTTTTAGGCAAAGTCCAATCTGTTGAATAGCTTCCGGTTGAATTTCGAGAATTGCTGCTTCTAGCACCGCAAAAGTCGGTTTTGCTTTGAGAACTAAACTGCGCGGGTGTTCTCCCACAACCGTTAAAGATTCATCTCGAAAATCGCAACTAATATAAAGCGGTAAATTTTTAAATCCGGCTGCTTGCAAGTGCTGCTGCAACTTTACTTCGAGAATTTGTGCGTTGCTTTGTCGCGTTGCTACTGTCATATTTTTCCTCTCTCTGACTCACCACTTTCGATTTTAGATTTTGAATTTTCGATTTGATATCATGTCCGATCGATTAACCATAATATCTCGGTCGGGGCGGGTTTTTGAGATGGGAGATTGTTGGCAGGTATTGTTGGTGAACCCGCCCCTACAAAAATCGCCGTCGCTCGACCGGACATGATTTGAGATTGCGGAACAGTCTGGCTTTTTGATTTGTTTGAACTTTGGCACCGATTAATTCCAAATCTTAACTCTTAAAATTCAAGTTGCTACAAAATCTCAACTCTCAAATCTCAACTTGCAACGCCTGTCCATAACTTTCGCTGTAATAAACTTGAGTCACGTCAAAACGCCCGCCATATTGTTTCAAAGGTGCTGCTGCATAACCAAGGGGCAGCAAACAGCAAACATCTACTTCTTCCGGAATTTGAAAGGCTTCTTTCACCTTAGCGCTGACAAAACCTTCCATCGGACAACTGTCTACTCCAAAGCTTTTAGCTGCAATCATTAAGTGAGCTACTGCGAGCATTGTATGTCTGTTTGTCCAAGTTTCTAGGGACTCAAAGCAGGGACGGTTCTCGAACAATTGCGGGATTGCTTTTCGCATATAACCGGCTAAATTGTCATTCATTGCGCCTGCGGCTTTGCCCAATTCGATGACGGCTTCGATGTTTTCGTGCCCGGTGGCGCGCCGGTCGCCACAGCAGATTAATACTGTTGGGGCTTCTACCACTTGGCGCTGATCGAAGGCGCAAGCTTTTAATTTTTCCTTGCTGGCTGCGTCTTGAAGTACAATAAACCGCCAAGGCTGCAAGTTGAAACCCGAGGGCGATCGCACTCCCAACCGCAAAATCTCTGCCAATATTGCTGGGGGAATCGGATCGGGTTTGAAGCTGCGCGCGGCCCGGCGGCTTTCGATCGCGGTTTTAGCATTAATTGAAGGTTGGATTTCAATTGTCATGGATAATGGGAATCGGTAATTGGGAATTGGGAATTGGGGATGGGGCAGAAAGGCCCAAAGGAATCGGGAATTGGGAATTGGGAATTGGAACCAATAAATAACTAATGACTAATGACTAATGACTAATGACTTATCCCAAGCCCAACTCGCGCTTAAGCAAATTAATCGACTTAGAGCCGATGTAATTTTCGCAGCATACCAGTTGCGGGGGACGAATGATATCTTCTCTGGCGGCGTTAATGGCAGCTTTTACTGTAGCAAAACTCGGTTGGTCGCAGAAAATTGTTCTGGCCGATCGCACAATCGAGTTAATCTTGTACTCGTCTGACAGCAAAGCCGTCATCACCAGCAAATCCTCTCCCCGGATGCTGTGGATGATGACTTGGGTCGATCGCAGCATTCCCGAACTCAGGCTGACAAGACCCAAATAACTGTCTTTCGGCAAACCCCCAACTAGCTGGATTTCCTGGCCGTAGTCGTAGATGTCTACGGGAATAACTCGCACCGAACGCGGTGCCGAAATCGATTCTGCTTCTCCGATAAAATATCGGCTAGTGATCACAGTTCCCGAAGAGATTTGGTCCAAAAAAGTACCTAGCTGTTCCATCGGCACTAACTGTATGGGAATGCGGAGAGCTTGTTCGAGTTCTTTCGCCATCAGCTCGCCCACGCCGATGTCTTCTGTGGGGGCTGTGACGACCACTCGGGCGCTGCACCTGAGCCGCCAGTCAATTTCGGCCAAAAATAATTCCCTCGCTTGGTTGAGCGTACAGCCCTGTCCCAGCAGTTGATCCATACTTTCTTGGACTATTTTGTTGGCAAGGGGATATTCTTCGAGGATCGGGGATTTGAGTTTGCTGCCGCCTTCGTGGCCTTGAGCGCGGACGTAAATGCCCGATCCTGCTTGGGCTTCTACCAGTCCGGTATTTTCGAGCTGTCGGTATACTTTGCTGATGGTGTTGCGGTGCAAACCCGTCTGCATGGCTAGCTGTCTGGTGCTGGGCAAGCGGTGCCCGGGCGGAAATTGTCGCGAGGCGATCGCAAACCTGATTTGATTGAATAGTTGGGTGGATGCTGGAATTTCGCTATCTGTTTGAATATGAAATTGAACCATTATTAAAGGCTCCTAGGACTTCAACTTAGTATTTTTATAACGTCGAGTACCGCGCATAGGATTGCTCGGATATCTCTGTATATAGCATAATCTTATTTGGCTGGTCTGCAGCAGCCGTTATGCCGAGCGGGCGATCGCGCCCTTCTAGCCGATCGATCGCAGCCTCCGGAATTTCCCTCAACAATCAGGTAGATTCAAGTCTTAGTTTTATTTACTCTAAAATTTTGAGGTCGCTTGCTCTTTTTGGACCCGTCAGGAAATAAGTCCGCATTTCCCCTTGACCTTTAATATCGATTAAGCCGCGCTCTTCAAATTCATATTTATCCCGCAGCAACTCATAAGTATAGAAGCTAACTTGAATGCGACCTGGTACGCCGTGAGATTCCATGCGGCTGGCTGTATTCACAGCATTTCCCCACAAATCGTAAATGAATTTTTTAGTGCCGATTACCCCTGCTACCACCGGGCCGCTATTAATCCCGATGCGGAGGTCAAAAGTCGCCTCTAGCTTTACATTTAATTCCTCAATTGCTACTAGCATATCCAGCGCCATTTCGGCGCTCGCTTCTGCGTGGTCTGGGCGTGCAATGGGAATACCGCCTGCTACCATGTAAGCGTCCCCGATCGTCTTGATTTTTTCTAAGCCGTGCTTCTCAGTCAGTTCATCAAAACTTGAGAAAATTTCATTCAGCAAGTATACTAATTTAGTTGCAGACATGGTGGTAGAAATTTGGGTAAAATTCACCAAATCAGCAAAAAGAATTGTTGCTTTTTCAAACTTGTCTGCAATTACCCCCGGTTCCTCCTTCAACCTTTCGGCTATCGGTTCTGGCAAAAGATTTAGCAGTAAATTTTCAGTTTTGTTCCGTTCTTTCCTGAGTGCCGATTCCATTTTTTTACGCTTGGTGATGTCGTGAAAAAACACCGAAATGCCGTCGCGACCCGGAAAAACCCGGACTTCCCACCACACTTTTAAGGGACGATAATATTTTTCAAAAATCACTCCAACTTG
>Ga0247774_1001705_pt1 | contig 10984 bp, 9 predicted proteins | sample UWRJL001104B6_FD_179933 | JGI IMG/M metagenome (GOLD analysis project Ga0247774, IMG submission 179933) | Plant litter microbial communities from Arlington Agricultural Research Station in Wisconsin, United States - UWRJ-L001-104B-6 | ecosystem: Environmental > Terrestrial > Plant litter >... | reverse complement strand
CTGTTGTTATCGGCTGCTGGAGAGTAGCATTCTCAATAACAAACTAGACTAATTGGCCATTATCTGGATTCTTCAACTTGGTAACTCTGCGATAGATGGTAACAGGTCCCCCCTCCCCCTCCCCCTGCTACTGATATGTCATCTTCTGGTCCCCGGCCCCTGGTGGGATTTGTCCATCATCGACATATGGTGGCGGCGGCGCATCCTCCTGACTCCCCTGGTAAGGGGCACCAGGCTGGACACCTGACGATGGCATCACCGTCACCGGGTCTCCGGGGCGCTGGCTCACTTCGGCCCGTTTCAAGGCCTCCATCAAGGAGTCCGCCCCGGCCGGCCACAGAAAATTGCCATGCATCGCCGTCACCTTCCCTCCCAAGATCCTCTCCACTGGAATGGGCTCACCGTAGAAGGCGGCATTGGCGTCCTTCCTCTCCGTGATAACGGTCCCATCAACCTGGATCCCAGCGTACAAGCCCCGGGACTTGACGTAGGAAAATACCGGCCCAAACTGCGCGGCGCTGTTGGATCGTTTGTGCTTTTTCCCGTCGGGCCTGAGCTTTCCATCACCCTCTTGTTCTATTGCAGGTGTCTGACCCGGAACACGACCCTCCTCCTTCGCCTTCTTCTCCGCATCGGCGGCAGCAAGACGATCTCGATGAGGAGGCCCCGAGCCCGCACCAAAGTCGACACTTCCGCCAAGTCCGTATGGCCCCGCTGCAATGGCAACGTCGGGCCCCAAGCTGACACGAGTGTGCATGAAAGCCTTGAGTGCATCCGTGGTATTGATCACGCACACGCAATCATAAATGTCCAAGCCAACCATGAACCCTGCGCCGAGCGAGTGCACCTGGATTCCGGACGGGGGACTCCATGATCCGTCGGGGAGGCGGGCGACGAGCACTCCGGAGCCGGTTGAGGCCGAGATTTGGAAGCCTGCGCGGGCTGTCGTGAAGATGGCTAGGCCGACGGCGTTGTTAATGACTTTTCGAGGAATGGTGACGAGGGCTCGTTCGCGGGACTTGGCTCTGCGGCTGCCTCCGGGGGTGGTCGGTGTGGGCGTCGTTGGCGTCGGGGCTGTTGGGGTCTTGGGAGCGCTGTCTGCGCTGTATACGCCGTCCTCTGCCCGTGGTATTTTATGTTAGCGTTGGTTCATATCCTATTCAATCGTTTCCTCGTCCAGATACGGTAGCTGGGGAGAAATCAAACGTACTGCAAAAACTCAAAAGAATAGCAGCCGCCTTTTCACACTCCTTGTCCATCGTGGTGGGTAGGAACGCCTGCGATCCGATCTTGTTCGCTATGGCGTTGATCGGGGCCGCTGCCTTGTGGCCTAGCTTGTGCAGCTTGTCGCTCCACGCCTTGCCTCTCGCGCGACGCCTCTCGTCGTCGCTCGGCGGGTCGGGCTCATTTTGCACGTCGGCCGGCGAGGGAGCAAGATGAGGATCGGCCGGATTATAGTCGGGGATGGGAATCTCGTTGGGATGCCGCGTGTGGATGGGGGGAGGTCCTCCAGGGGGAGGGGGAGGAAAGTCGTTGCCCACCATGCTGTATTGGTGCGGGGCAGCAGCAGCCGGAGCGGTTTGAGAGAGAGCTGGTGCCGGTGCTGCCGGTGCGCCCGTCGGAGGTTTCGAGTCTTTTTGGTCTGTCATTGCGTGGGAGAAGAAGTTTTGCGTGTGTAAGTTGAGGAGGGTTGAAGGGAGACGTGAAATGGATCTGGATTGTTGGATGGTTGTGACTAGTATTTCCCAGGGCAGTGAGGCTGATTGAGGCAGGATTTAAGCTTTTTTTGGCTGAGCATCGCAGTGCGGGAAATGGCGCAGCTACGCTGATGTCATCGGCCGCGTACCAAGCGGCGGGGTCACTCCCACTACCACTGAAGGACCCCTGATTGCCAGCCGATATTGACGCATCGTTTCCGCATGTGCCTGACCACTGGGCTAAGGAAACAATACTCGGCCACACCATGGAGATTCTTCTTTCCCATGCATAGACGTCTTTCGGCACTGACTGTCGCCCATACGAATCTCTATTAGATTAACCAACTGCTCTCAACGGTACTGGTGCAATTAATCGCAACCTCCAAGCGCAGGTAACGTAGCGTAGCGTCCCCAGCAATTGAATTTCCCATGCATGTACCAGCCGAGCCTGGCTCAGAACGAAAAAAAAAAACAGTGGCAGTACCTTCGCAGGCTCGTGTCGGAAGTCCGAAGGCGATTGCATGCTTCGATCGTATCCGTAAGCTTGAACTTGCAGCCCGTCTGCCTGCTCTTTTCAGCCGAAAAAAAGTTGCTATCAAGACACCTCTCCCGTCCGTGGATGTCTCCGTAACTCCTCCAACACTTCCCGCATTCCGTTTTCCGTTGTTCGCTGTCTGTAACCTGCTCGCCGGTTCATCGTCTACTGATCCTCTGTCCAAGCACACCATGGCGGCAAGCAAGGACGGCTCATTGGCTTTGCCGCGCATCCTCTGTCTTCACGGCGGTGGTGTCAACGCCGAGGTGTTCGAGCTCCAATGCCGCAACCTGGTCACTCGGCTCAAACCTTACTTCAGACTTTGTTTCGTGGATGCCCCATTCATCTGCGAACCGCACCCGCAAATCGTCAGAGTATATGGGGACTACGGCCCCTTCCGGCGATGGATGCGTTGGCTTCCGGAGCACGCCGAGATCGACGACGCCACGACTGTTTCTCAAATCGAATACCAGCTCAGGCTTACCATGGAGGAGGATGACGAGAAAGGCGGCACCGGACCTTGGGTGGGACTGCTAGGGTTCAGCCAAGGCGCCAAGATTTCTGCCAGTCTCTTGTTCACACAACAGAAGCTCGGTGAGACAATTGGAAAAGATGCCGCATGGACCAAGTTTCGGTTCGCCGTCCTTCTCGCCGGGAGGGCGCCGGTTGTTTCCCTCGATTCTAGGGTGGTACCGGTTCCTGCCGGGGTGGCGGCGGCATCGGAGCTGAGCATTAGCTTCCAGAACTGGCCGGACCCACGCGACACGGACCAGCGGATTCGGTTGCCGACAATTCATGTTCACGGCTTAAAGGATCCTGGGCTGGAGCACCATCGCAAACTGCTCCATCTCTACTGCGAAGAAGGGACGGCAACTTTGGTAGAATGGGATGGGGAACACAGGGTTCCCATCAAAGCTCAGGACGTGGAAGCTGTGGCAAAAGAGATGATTGCATTGGGAAAGAAGCTAGACTTGATTTCGTAGACGTCGGCGACGACGCTGCATCTGCTTGGGGTTGACATGATGCCAGTCTTGACCCGCATCAAGGCGACCACCAACTGAATGAGTCATCGTGAGCGGGGAAGGATGCATCTTAATAGACGTGTATATCTAGAGACGAGACCCCCCACCGTCACGTCGCAATTCAAACCCTTTCATATAAGAAGAAGAAGAAGAAGAAGAAGAAGAAGAAGAAAGGGGGCATCCAGGTCACCGAAACCACCGTCAACAATTCGAAAATGGCGGCTGAGAATGTGCTTGTCACCGGCAGCTCGGGTCATCTCGGCCACGCTTTGATGCTTTCGCTCATTTCTTACGGATACAACAAACCTGTCGGGGTCGATATCATCCCGGGCGAGACCACTGACTATGTTGGCTCCATCTCGGATAGAAACTTTGTCTCGGGCGTCTTTGAATCCGCCCCCGGCGGAATCCAGCACGTCCTCCACGTCGCGACCCTACACAAGCCTCACGTCGAATCCCACCCCAAGGAAGCATTTGTCGAAACCAACATCCTCGGCACCTTGGTTCTACTGGAAGAAGCAAGCAAAAGAAACGTCAAGTCGTTCATATTTACCAGCACGACATCGGCATTTGGCTCAGCCCTGAGCCCCGCGCCCGGACATCCGGCGGCGTGGATTGACGAGACTGTCGTATCGGTTCCGAAGAACATTTACGGCGTCACCAAGGTGGCTGCGGAGGACTTGTGTCATCTTATCCACAAGCAAACTAAGATGCCGACGCTTGTATTAAGGACCAGTCGGTTCTTCCCCGAAGAGGATGACGACGAGGAACGCCGGAACTCGCTCAGCGACGAAAATCTCAAGGTTTTGGAGCTTTGCTACAGGCGCGTAGATATAGCTGACGTTGTTTCGGCCTGCGTTTGCGCCATGAGGAGGTCAAGTCAGATTGGATGGGGAAAATACATAATCAGTGCGCCAAGCCCATTCGCCAGTGATTCCGAGACGCTGAAGCGGCTTGACCTGGACGCAGCAGTTGTGGTAGAAAAGGCGGTGCCAAGCTGTGGAGACGTGTTTAGGAACAAAGAGTGGAAGTTTCTGGGTCGAATTGATCGGGTCTATGATTCTAGGAAGGCTGTTGTAGAGCTAGGGTGGAAGCCGCAGCACACCTTTGCTAGTGCTGTTGAGAAGTTGGGCAGAGGTGAAGAGTGGAGAAGTGAGCTAACTTTCAGGGTGGGCAAGCGAGGCTATCATGAGGTCTCTACTGGTATCTATACGAAGCGATGAGGATATGTTGCGGCGTGTGCTTGTGTGCTCTTGGGCTCCCGGTGTGTCTGAAGTAGAGGATAATCTATATCGAGCTGAAAACCGCCGTTTCGCCCTCCGATATCCATCATCCCGCATGGCCTTCAAGACCCGTCCCCACGTTGGGCAGTTCAGTGCCCTGACGGAATGGTGAAGAGCTTCTCGACATATTTTCGTGGTCGGGGTTTAAGGCTGGTTCTCGAGTAATAGAAATGCCGACATGAGAATCAGTATGGCCCTCTTCATGACCTGAGTCTTTGTCGGGACAAACTTGGTGGCCCTGGTTATGAAGCTCATGAAAGACTCCGCCATGATCCGCGTGAGTGCCCTCTCGATTCTGAACATTTTGTCTTGGCTCTTCCACTATGGGCTTAGGCCCGAAACTCAAGGTGACCATCTTGAAAACCCTCTCAATGTTGAAAGCCTCACTGCCGATGTATGTATTGTAGCATCTGACGATATCCAGAATCGCCGAATGCGGTCCTCGGCTCTCGATCGTCGCGCGCTGCATCATCATGTCCGAGTCTATTGTCTCCGACACGAGCCCTAGGACCCGCGACCACTTGAAGCCGAAAAGCTGATCGGATACAAACCCGTTGGCACTGAGCCAGATGAGAACCCACAGGTCGGCGCCACTAAAGTCAGTCTGCTTCTCCAGGCGAAAGCATCGGTCGTTCGAGCTTTTGGCGGTAGCAAGGATTTTGGCGATCCCCTGGGCGAGACCCCAGTTCTCAGGGTCCTCGATTGGGTACTTGGCAATGACAGAGGCGACGATGGCTCGGTCGCGCCAGTCTTGGGCTTTGGTGATGATATCGAAGGCGAGACCACACTTAAGAGCTGGGTCCATGACCGGTGGTGAATGAATCGAGATGGCAATGTAGACTTGGCAAGATAGTAGAGGCAGGTAAAGATTTGTGCGATTGCGCGATGTGAAAATGTCGGCGGACGGAGGTGTGTGAAGATGGTTTGTTGCAGACACCTCAGCATTGGCGTTGCTTGAAGTTGATGAGGCACGAATTCACAGGCGGCGCCCTTACAAGGAGTTGAGCTTTGCGTTCGCTGGCGTCCAAGTGCTGCTCCGGCAGAGCGGTGGAAGAGGGCCTGCGGAAGAGAAGGAGCTCAGAAAAGGAAAGGATGAAGGCTAAAAAAGGGACTTGAATTCACATATAGAGTAAGTGAGGAAAACCCTAGGCCTTTATTACGATAAGACTAATAAACCAACGGCAAGAGGCACTGGAAGTCAGGCTGTAAATGCCATATTCATGACTGGATGCCAATGTCGCTCTTCCTACCACGTCCATTAAAAAGCCATTCGTCGTTACCCTCAGCCTCATACTGACGGAAATCTTGACGGGCCAGCCCTCCCATCATTCAAGTTCATCGTTACACTCCCGAAGCCAGACCCTCGTGTCGGGAAGCTCCCACACTCGTTGCTACGATATCCATATCCCAGGTACATCCTAGAGGTCTTTGTCAAACGGCTCGAAGTTCTAGGCAAAGGCAACCGCACTGCCTTGCTCCGGCAAGAATGACACCTTCCTTAATGGTATCGCATTCCCGAACTCGGATTCTTCAGAAAAGGTCCATATAAACACCGACCCGTGATCGAGCGAGAAAATAACGTAATCCTGGTCCGCCCCGACATAACATGCCATTCCGGATCTCGGGTCGGTGGAAATACCCAGATGTCTCTCCGATACCATTGTCTCAGGCCATGACTTCCCATTTCGAGAAAGCTCAATAGGACCTGGGTCATCCGAGTCGTCCCTCGACAAGGCTTCAAGACACTTGGCCTCATTATCATGCACTAGGAGCTTGTCGAACCAAAACCACGAGGAGGAGTAGAAAGGATTCAATTCACAATTGATGTGCAATGCTCTTTTCAAGTAGGTATAGGTTCGGGTGGTAAGCCGTTTACGTTTTGTGTCGAATGTAACTGCCGTCACGTACGTTGCGTGACGAGTCGAACTAATGGCCGTGCAAGTGAGGATGCAGTGAGTGCCTACGTCGACTGTGGAAGGGAACGAAGTAACCAGGACAGCTCCCCGCATCGCTGAGGTGGTATCCGTGGAGACGTCTGAGGGTAGAATGTCGCGGGCTGTGAACCTCCGAAACGCCACTGCTTCTCCACGCCGCAGTTCAAATACTGCCACTGTAAGATCTTCGTCCAAGTCAACATCCCAGCGCTCACCGAGCGTTAGCGGCGAACGCTGGTTAGTTCGTCTTACGAAAGAAAGAAATACCGAGCTCAACATAGGGCAAAGCATTAATCCAATGCTAGACGAAGTGACGAGCTGCTCCGGGTCTATGCTCTTGGCGTTGACCTCTATCAGTGTTTTCACACTAACGCCGTCGTACTTGAAGAAAACCACGTCCTTGTTTCCGAGGGCTACGGCGAATCGATCAGGTTGGCACACGCAACTCATGACGTAGTTTGGCAAGGCAACCCGTGCCCATGAGCGCGTCTCGAAGTGGAACAACATGCTGAGATTATTAGCAAGATAAAGAAGGTAAGACAGAAAACTTACATGTAGTTAGAAACTCCCCGTCCCCCATTAAGGCAGAATAAAATGAACGACGTGCTTAGATAGCAGCGGCGAACCGACAATCCGTGCAGGAGTGCGGGCCCTTTAAGCTCCAGGACAATTCTCTTGAGGGTTCTGAGGTTGTCGAGAACCACAGCCCGAACATGGATTTGCCAAGCGAAACGCCCGTGCCCATATCCCAAAGGGGCAAACCGTCGGAGATTATATCCCCCTTCTATGTCTGGGTACTCGCCGCTGGGGTGGTACTCTGGGTCGAGTTTGAACGTCTGTTCGTCAGAGTACCTCAGAGCTTTGCAGACGGTGGATTTCGGCTTGCCGAGATGCCGGCGTAGGAAAGGACGGCTGAGTAGCCGAAATGTTTGTAGCGACGTATCGTTCTGGGGAGCGTGTTCAGGGATGAACTGAGAGTACATCGAGGAGATGATAGCGGGTTGAGTCCATGCCCGGTACCATGCCTTGGAGATGCAAAGGCAGCGGAGCACGTCGGGGAGCCGCAAGAATCTAAGCACCATTTCCAAAAGCTCTGGAGGAAGGTCGGCAAGATTTGCAAGCCGGGCGCCATTTTCGAGCCGCTTTTGCATGTGCCACACTTCGTATGACGATAGATGAGGGACGATGCGAGAGAGGTATTCTGTTCGAGACGTAGGAGGTAATTGTTGAAAGGATTGAAGCAGCGCCTCGAGTGTGCTGTCCTCGCCTGACTCATCTTCGCATGCATCACCCTCAACTAGAGTGTTCGGCTGCATCTTAGTCGGGCTATTGAGGTGTTTTACCAATAAAGCCCGAGCTCTATCGGTGGAGAGACATGCGACGGACAAGAACCAACCTGATGTGTTTAGGAATTAATCGGAAGAGATCCAGGGAAGGAAGGTCTGAGAGAACATGCCGTGAAGAACCCCACTAGTCTGAACTGGTACGAAGATTCAAAAACCCTACCCCTAAGATCAGAGTTAGGATTGCAGGATAGGTAGCTGCGTGTAGGCATCCACGATCTCCGCAGGTACTCTACTCCGTAGATATGATACTCGTTTCTATTTGGAGAGACTCAACTCGAGCCGTCGTTTCCACCTATTTACAGCAGATAGCCATCTCATGTACAAACAAAATTCTAGTCTAGATCACGATGCCCCGTTGAGACCATCCGTTCCTTCCCTTCCACGCCCAGAGAACCAAGAAGCACGCCAGCCAGACGGTAATCGTCATGGCCCAAAAAGTCGGAGCGTAGCACTCTTGACCGTAGCAAAAGATATCCTCGTCTCCCAGAGTTGCTGACCTCTTTGCCCCGTTTTCGTACACCCGAGAGTAAACTAGCCCCCAAAATGTCGACCCGAGGGCTGGGAAGGTTGCCACAATGCCCCAATTTGTTGCAAAATTTTCGACTCCCCAGATAACCGTGATGATAATGGGCGTGAGGCTAAAGACGGCACCGTAGCCCGCCCCCACGAGCGACGAGACAATCCAGAACCGTTCGCCGTGATTCTGGATAAAGCCTGAAGCAAGTGCAAGCAGTCCCAGGGACAGAATGATGCCAAAGCTAATGAGGAACACGAGCCGTGAAACTGTAAACCTTTGGCGGAAGAAGGGCGTCGCAGCTACTTGGACATGTTGGGTTTGGGGGGACGGTGCGAGCAAGTCGGTCAAGGTTCCGGTTAGTAGCCGCGCAACCGTGCTGGTGATGCCCACGATGGACACGTGCGTTGCTGCCGACGTGGGGATCACTGAATACTTGATCTCGGGCGGGTAAAGCGTGCCGATGACAGTCCCCAAGTTGTTGATGAATGCCTCGCCCGGTCCAATCATGAGCAAGAATCCCGTGGCAAAGAGCCACATAGTTTTGTCTGACAAGAATCGGCGGGTTTCGGCGTTGAGGACCCAGTTCTTTCTAAACCGTACATCGTCATCATCGTCCTCGTCCAAATCCTTTGCCGGGTCAAGAAGGGCAGTTTCCTCAGCCTCGACCGCCCGTCCATTAGTTGCTGCATCGTCGAGGGACCCATATTCAATGGCCCCGTATCCTCGCGCGTCTGAACATCGTCGTCCTCGCAGCGGGCCGCCATCCAGCAAGCCGCTGTGTTCGAGCTCCTCGATAGCCTCCTCGATCAACTCATCCTCGTCAACAACCTGAAGCGCAAACGTGCCAACAAGGCCAACGACGAAGAGGAGAACTGCCAGAAAAGCAAAGAACTGAAACACATTCACGTCGCCACAGGACCCGTCAGGTTTCGGCTCGCAGAACACGCGACTACCAACCTGGCTCAGCCACATGCCACTAAGTCCAAAACCGGCGATGGGCATGGCGAGGGCGAGACCGCGGTGTCTCCCCTTACCAAAGTTTTTTGCGCATGTCGCCACGGCCGACAGGTACATCGCACATGTCGCAACGCCGATGCAAGCAAACGCACACACCATGAGCGGGTATAGTCTATCCACCTCATCACTCCTTTCCTCCCGATCTATTCTCCTGTATATCACGGCCGCAAGGCCATAACCGAGCGCGAAGAGGACGGCGGCGAGGAATGAAAGCGGTTTCGTACCGAATCGATCGCAAACGTAGCCGAAGAGGGACACGGGAAGGTAAAGCGCGATAGAGCTTCCGATGGCGACACCGTTGACCTGCAACTGCGTGTAGCGAAGGCGTTCCTGGAAGATATGGCCGTAGAGAGAGAAGACCGTGAGAGAGCCTGCACAGAGAGCCGAGCCCACCGCCGTGACGAAGGCGATACTTCGGACAATCGTCTTTCGACGCCTGCGGCTTCCTGTCACGGAGGAGGACGCCGAGGTTGCGGTTAGGGTCGAACTGCCGTCGTTGTCTGTAGCCGACATGCTGGGTGGTTGTTTTGGAACAGTTGATCGGAGAGGACGGAGGCGTGAAGCAGCGTGCACGACTTCGCGCCTAGGTAGAGGAGGGCAGAGGGCAGGCAACGCGGAGCGACGCCAAACAAAGCAAGAAAAACGAGGAGCAGAAGAAACTCAAGTCATCTTCACCGAGACTCGAAAGAGAAGGAGTCGAAACGAAGGAAATACTATGCGAAACCAAATTATATTCGGTTGCGTGCTTGTTGCATGCGGTTGCGCAGGCAGTCAAGGACGGTCGAGATTGCGTTTGTCACATGGTGGGGTCGGGTGGTGGAAAGGCGGGAGGCAGTGCTGACGTCTCACCATGCCGTCCTGGTCAACCAAGGATTATCCGGGGAAACACCGTCCGGGAATATTTGAGAAAATCCAGACTTCAGCGGTCGCCAGGTGCCACAATGCCAAAGAAATACAAGCAATCGTTGGGATTTTCGTAGATGCGCATTTTTCGAGAATTGTGAAAATCCTCGGACAAGGCGTCCATATGCATTGGCTTGCTAGCTAATATCTCTCATCGAAGGCGATAAGTCCGTTCATGCCCGGAAGAATGTGTCTTCTGGCGGAGGGCCGATCGCCTTCAACTTCCAAGCTATCTCATTTTTCGAGAACGACGCTGACGTATCGGGCGGTCATTTCCTTGGCAGGGCCAGCTTAGGGCTACATTAGCATCTAAGCCAAAAGCCTAAAGCCTCATCCCGACCTCAGACATCTAGTCTTCAGTGGCATTTGTCAAGTAAATTCAGGCGTCCGTCGTTGCTGTTTCCCTGAACTGTTGGTGAGCCGGCAGCTCCACTATAGACCAGATTGCCACTGCATCCTGGAAGCGCCAAAGATAAAGTCCGAAGTATTTTCTATTGACGGGTAATAGTCGAGGCACATTCTTCCTCTCAAGTCCGACATGGCGCCCCAGATATCCAAAATACTCTTCTAGCAAGCGCTTTGGTCGCTGCGCCTGAAGGTAGATTTTCCTACGAGATGGTTTAGGGATATGAGACCTCAGGCGAATCTGAAAGAGGCTCTCTGGACAGTCAAGAAACGGGCAGGACGGAAGCCGATGGTGGGTTTTCTAAGGAGAGAAATCTCCAAGGCC
>Ga0247774_1001704_pt1 | contig 10985 bp, 8 predicted proteins | sample UWRJL001104B6_FD_179933 | JGI IMG/M metagenome (GOLD analysis project Ga0247774, IMG submission 179933) | Plant litter microbial communities from Arlington Agricultural Research Station in Wisconsin, United States - UWRJ-L001-104B-6 | ecosystem: Environmental > Terrestrial > Plant litter >... | reverse complement strand
CATCTTCTCGGTGCCGAGCAGTCCCGCCAGGTGCCCGTCCTGGAACACCCACACCACGATGCCCAGCGCCGCGCCGATGCTGAGCAGGTTGGTCAGTATCGCCTTGACCGGCAGCAGCACCGAACCGGTGAACGCGAACAGCAGCAGCAGCGTGCCGATCACCACGACGGCGATCGCCCAGGGCAGCCGCGAGACCAGCATCGCGCGGTAGTCGACCATCTCGGCGGTGTCGCCGGTCACCTGGACGGCGAACGGCGCCGGCAGGTGACGGATCCGCGTGACGGCGTCACGGGCCGCCGCGTCCTCGCCCGTACCGGGCCGGGGAGCGGCGTTCAGCACGCTCAGCCGGGAGCCGTGCGGCTCCACCGTCACCCCGTCGATCCCGGGAACGGCCGCGACGGCCTGGCGCAGCCGCGCCAGCGCGGGATCGCCGGCGGGAGCGTCGGCGATCACCTGGATGTCACCCGCCCGCTGGGCCCGATCCGGGAAGTGCGTGCCGAGGGCGTCCCACATCTGATGGGAGGAGGTGGAGGCCGGCAGCATCCGCGGGTCGCCCTGGGAGATGCGCAGTCCGAGTATCGGCGCGGCCAGCGTCAGCATGACGCCGACCGTGACGACGAGAGTGAGCGCGGGCCTGCGCTGCACGGCGCGTGCCACCCGCGCGAACCGGCCACCGCCGGGACGCTCGGGCCTGGCCGGGGAGATCCGGTGGCCGAACCGGGCGAGCAGCGCCGGAAGCAGGGTGAGCGCGGCGGCCATGTCGACGAGCACGACCGCGGCGCCGGCCAGTCCCATCGAGCGCAGGAACGGATCGGGGAAGACCGTCAGCCCGGCGAGGGCGACCGCCACGGTCAGGCCGGAGAACATGACGGTACGCCCGGCGGTGACCGTCGTACGGGCGACGGCCGTGCGTACGTCGGGTGCGGTGCGCCGCTCCTCACGGAACCGGTTGACCATGAGGAGGGCGTAGTCGACCGCGAGGCCGACGGCCAGCATCGTGGTGACCTGGATCGCGTAGACCGAGACGTCGGTGACGGTGCTGAAGGCGAACAGCACGCCGAAGGTCCCGCCGACCCCCACCGCGGCGATCAGCAGGGGCAGCCCGGCCGCCAGCAACCCGCCGAAGACGACGAGTAGCAGGACGAGCACCACCGGCATGCTCAGCATCTCGGCCCGCGCCACGTCCTTCTGCGCCTGCCCGTCGAACTCCGCGTCCGACAGCGGCCCGCCGGCGACCGACACCTTCGCGTCCTCGATGCCGCGCAACCGGCCGGCCGCGGCCCGCGCCGCGTCCTCCTGCCCGTCCCCGGGGGCCAGGGTGACCTCGACCAGGAGCGCGCCGTGGGTCGTGGACGAGGTGAGCGGCTCGGACACGCCGCTCACGCCCGGCACCGCCCGCACCCCGCCGACGGCCGAGGCGACGCCCTGCCGGAGCGCGGGATCGAGGCGGCCGGAGATGACCGCGGTGAGGGTCTCCGGCCGCGGTGCGACCTTGTCCAGACGGCTCGCGGCGCGGTGGGACTCGCTGCCGGGCACCGTACCGATGTCGCCTACGAGCCGGCCGAAGACCCCGGTCCCGACGCCGAACCCGACGCCCACGATCACGAGCCAGACGGCGATGACGATGAACGGCCGCCGGACGGCGAGGCCGGAGACGGCGGACGGCCGGGCGCGAGTGAGTGACATGACAACCTCCAGGTGGTGAGCTGCCTTGATGCTCGTCCGCGAGCGGCGGCCGCGAATCGCCGTGAGGAGTGGAGTCACGTCCCGGTCGTGCGACCGAGGGGCCTCGGTCTCAGGAGTGAGCCGGTGGGGCGTTCTCGCCCGGCAGGACCAGTCCCGACTCGTAGGCCAGCACCACCGCCTGCACCCGGTCGCGAAGGCCCAGCTTTCCCAGCAGGCTGCTGACGTGGGTCTTGACGGTGTGCTCGGTCACGTAGAGCTCACGGGCGATCTCCGCGTTGGACAATCCGCGGGCGACCTGCCGCAACGCCTCCGCCTCGCGGGCGGTGAGAGCCGCCAGCCGGGGATCGGCGCGTGGGACGGCGGGCGCGGGCCGTGCCCGCCCCACGACGTCGGCGATGAGCCGCCGGGTCACGGTGGGCGCGAGCAGCGCCTCGCCGGTGGCCACGACGCGGATCGCGTCGATCAGCTCGTTCCTTCGCATGTCCTTGAGCAGGAAGCCGCTCGCCCCGGCCCGCAGCGCGTCGTAGACATACTCGTCGAGGTCGAACGTGGTCAGGATGAGGACCTTCGCGCGGGTGTCGCGGCAGATCGCGGTGGTCGCCTCGATCCCGTCGACGTTCGGCATGCGGATGTCCATCAGGACCACGTCGGGGCGCAGTTCGCGCGCCGCGCGGATCGCCTCGTCCCCGTCGGCGGCCTCGCCCACGACCTCGAGGTCCGGCTGGGTCGACAGGATCATCGCGAAGCCGTCGCGTACGAGCACGTGGTCATCGGCGATCAGGACACGTACCGTCTGCGAGGCGGGCACGCCTCACCTTATGGGCAGACTGGCCGCGACGCGATAGCCGGCTCCGCCGGGCCCCGGGCCGAGGCTCAGCTCACCGCCGGCGGCCGTGACGCGCTCCCGCATGCCGACCAGGCCGTGACCTCCTGGTTCGCCCGTACCGGCGGGGCCCTTCCCGTCGTCGCACACCTCGAGCCGCAGTGCGTCGTCCCGCCAGCCGACCCGGACCCGTACGGTGCTCGCCGCGGCGTGCCTGACGGCGTTGGTCAGTGACTCCTGCACGATCCGGTACGCCGTGGCGGCGAGGTCCGGCGGCACCGGCCGCGAGGCGCCGTCCTGCTCCAGCGTCACGGTCAGGCCGGTCCGCCGGACGCCGGCGACCAGCTCCGGCAGCGCGTCGAGTCCCGGCTGGGGCTGACGCGCCGCCTCGTCGGACCGCAGCACGCCGAGCGCGCGGCGCAACTGGGCCAGCGCCTCCCGCGCCGTGGCGGAGATGGTGTCGAACACCTCCTCCGCCTTGTCCGGATCGGTGCGCACGGCCACCGGGCCGGCCTCGGCCTGGATGACGACCATGCTCATCGAGTGGGCGAGGATGTCGTGCATCTCGCGGGCGATCCGCTCGCGTTCCCGGGTGGCGGCGGCGTCCTGCTCGCCGGCGAGCCGCCGCGTCCGCTCCTCCAGCATCGCGATCCGGTCCCGGCGCGCGCGGGCGGCGGTGCCGAGCGCGTACGCGACGGCGAACGCGATGCCGACGACGCCCAGGTTGAGGACGTTGTCCTTGGGGATGACGATCGACAGGGTGATGCCGACGACGGTGCCGGCCACCCCGATCAGCCGCCCCACCGGCGGGCACAGCGCGGCGAAGGTGTAGGTCGCGACGAGCTGTGCGGCCGGCAGGTCGCCCGCCGCGCCCATGACGGCCAGCCAGGTGGTGCTGAAGCCGCTGACGGCCGTCACCCAGAGCGGGTACCGGCGACGCCGGAGCAACGGCAGCGCGTTGGCCGTGGCGAGCAGGCCGACCGGCCACGTCAGGTGGCCGTCCGCGAGCGCCTGCATGATCACGTTGACCCAGCACACCGTCGCGATGAGCGCGTCCACGGCGAGCGGCGGCAGGCGGCGCGCCCGGTCGGCGAGCAGCCGCCCGTACGCGGGAAGGGTCGGCACCGTGGTCTGCTCCTGCGCTGGGGGATGAGCACCAGTATCGGCGCCGGGCCCCGCGCCGTCCTCACTCTCAGGAGGGAGTGCGCCCCGCCACCTGGAGGGGCACGCCGCGTGCGCGCAGCGCCGTCAGCTCCTCCTCCGGCGTCGCGGAGTCGACGATGACGAGGTCGAAGGCGGTCAGCGGGGCGAGCTGGTGCAGGCCGTTCTTGGCGAACTTGCTGTGGTCCACCAGCAGCACGCGCCGGTCGGCCGAGTCCATCAGCGCCCGTTTGACCGCCACCGTCTCCTGCGACTGGTGGTAGCAGTGGCCGTTGGTGATCGCGGTCGTGGACATGAACAGCACGTCGGCGTGGAGCGAGCGGATGGCCTCGCAGGTGCGCAGGCCGAGGAAGGCGTCGTAGGCGGGGTAGTACGCGCCGCCGAGCGAGATGAGGTCGACGCCGGGCGTACCGGCCAGCAGGTTGACCGCGGCGAGGAAGTTGGTGATCACGGTGAGCGGGCCGCGGGCCGGCAGCAGCTCGGCGACCGACAGGCCCGTGGTGCTGTCGTCGATCATCACCGAGGAGCCGGGGGAGACCAGGCCGGCCGCGACGCCGGCGAGCTCCCGCTTGGCCTCGGCCATCGCCTGGAGGCGGTGACGTACGTCGCCGTGGTACATCGCGGACGGCTCCGCGGTGGCGCCGCCGCGTATCTTGCGCAGCCAGCCCTTGCTCTGCAGCACGTCCAGATCGCGATGGATCGTCATCACGCTCACGTCGTACGTCTCGGCGAGGGTCTTGATCTGCACGAACCCCTCGTCCGCCACGCGCTGGCGGATCTTTTCCCGGCGGTCTCGCGACCCCGCGCCGTCGCTGCCGGCCGGCGCCGTCGCGTCCTCGGTCACCCAGGCTCCTTCCCCGTACACGCCGCGGTGTGATGTCGGCGTGGAAAGTAACGTACACCGACTTCCCCGGTCAGAGCGCCGCGACGACGACCGGCGCCCGCCGGCACGGGCCCGCTGTCACCTTTCTTAACAAGAGTTAACGCGAATGTCGTTAAGTATGCGTTAGATATTGACACTAATCAGCCAAAAGGTGTTGTGTTCATCACGTCAGCAGGCGGTGACCCGCCGTGCCTCCTCGTCCCCCTTCATCGGAGGAGAACGTGAAGAAGCTCCTGCCCCGAACGGCCGTCGCGGCCACCGCCGCCCTGACCGCGCTCACCGCGCTCACGGCCTGCAGCTCGAGCAGCTCGGGCGGTACCGACAAGGCCAAGATCGCTTTTCTGATGCCGGACATCGCCTCGACCCGGTACGAGCTGTACGACGCGCCGCTGTTCAAGGCCAAGATGAAGCAGCTCTGCCCGGGGTGCACGGTGCTCTACCAGAACGCCGGCGCCGACGCCGCCAAGCAGCAACAGCAGGCGAGCTCGGTGCTGGCGCAGGGCGTCAAGGCCATCGTCATCGACCCGGTGGACTCCGCCGCGGCCGCCTCGATCGTGCGCAACGCGCAGTCGCAGAAGGTCAAGGTGATCGCCTACGACCGGCCGATCCCGACGACGAAGGCCGACTACTACATCTCGTTCGACAACCAGAAGATCGGCGCGCTGATCGCCCAGTCGCTGGTCGACCATCTCAAGGAGAAGAAGGCCAAGGGCGGGATCCTGGAGGTCAACGGCTCGCCGACGGACGCCGCGGCCGGCCTGATCAAGAAGGGCATCCACAGCGCGGTCGACCCCAGCGGGCTGAAGCTGCTGGCCGAGTACGACACGCCCGGCTGGGAGCCGGCCAAGGCGCAGGACTGGACGAGCGGGCAGATCAGCAAGTTCGGCGACCAGATCGCCGGAGTGGTCGCGGCCAACGACGGCACCGGCGGCGGCGCGATCGCGGCGTTCAAGGCGGCCGGCGGGCCGGTCCCCCCGGTGACCGGCAACGACGCCGAACTCGCCGCGGCGCAGCGGATCGTCGCCGGCGACCAGTACAACACCATCTCCAAGCCGATCAAGATCGTCGCGGAGGCCGCGGCCACCGTGACGGACCAGTTCCTGCGGGGCGAGCCGCCCGCGGGACGGACGACGCTGTTCGACACGCCCTCACAGCTGTTCACGCCGACCGTGGTCACCCAGGAAAACATCGGCACGGCGCTGCTCGGTCCCGGCGGCGCCCTGAAGGTCGCCGAGGTCTGCACCCCGACGTACGCGGCGGCCTGCCGCAAGCTCGGCATCAAGTAGCGGTCCGCCGGTTCCGGGGCGACAGACCGGAGCCGGCGGCTCCCGCCGGCTCCGGCGGGCCGTACCCACGAAGGATCGTCATGTCCCCATCACCACCCCCGCCGGCCTCGCCCGGCCGGCCGGGCACGCTGTTGTCACTGCGGGGTATCACCAAGACCTTCGGCGCCGTCGCCGCGCTCACCGACGTCGACCTCGACGTCGCGGCCGGTGAGGTCGTCGCCGTCGTCGGCGACAACGGCGCCGGAAAGTCCACCCTGGTCAAGGTGCTGTCCGGGGTCCATCCGCCCGACGCGGGAACCATCACCTTCGAGTCGCAGGCGGTGACCGTCCCGAGCCCGGCCGCGGCACAGCAGCTCGGCATCGCCACCGTCTTCCAGGACCTGGCGCTCTGCGAGAACCTCAACGTGATCGAGAACCTCTTCCTCGGCCGGGAGCTGCGCGCGCTGCGTCTCAACGACGTGGCGATGGAGGTGCGCTCGCGTGAGCTGCTGGAGCAGCTCTCGGCGAAGATCCCGACGGTGCGCGTCCCGGTCGCGGCCCTGTCGGGCGGCCAGCGGCAGACCGTCGCGATCGCCCGCTCCCTGCTCGGCGACCCCAAGGTCGTCATCCTCGACGAGCCGACCGCCGCGCTCGGTGTGGCCCAGACCGCCGAGGTGCTCAACCTGATCGACCGGCTGCGCGAGCGCGGCCACGGGGTGATCATGGTCAGCCACAACATGCCGGACGTGCTCGCGGTCGCCGACACGGTGGCCGTGCTGCGCCTGGGCCGCAACAACGGGGTCTTCGACGCGCTCACGACCTCCTCGGAGGAGATCGTCACCGCGATCACCGGCGCCGCCGACAACGCGGTCACCCGGCGCGCGCGGCGGGCCCGCCGGGCCACCGCGGCGGCCACGAACGAGGAGGCCGCCCATGAGTGACCTCACCCTGCCGGGAACCCCCGGGGCCGAGGACGGCGGGCTCCGGGCGCTGGCCGGCCGGTTCCGCGGCGGCGACCTCGGCGTGCTGCCGGTCGTGGTCGGCCTGGTCGTGATCTGGACGGTGATGCAGATCCTCAACCCGGTCTTCCTGTCCAGCACCAACCTGGTCAACCTCACGCTGGAGTGCGTGCCGGTCGGCGTCATCGCGCTCGGCGTCGGGTTCATGCTGCTGGTCGGGCAGATCGACCTGTCGGTCGGTTCGCTGAGCGGCATGGCCGCGGCGGTCACCGCCATCCTCTTCGTGACCCACGGCCTGTCGCCCTGGCTGGCGGTGCCGGCCGCGGTGGTGACCGGCGCGGCGGTCGGCTGGCTGTACGCGCAGGCGTTCAACCGGCTCGGCGTGCCCAGCTTCGTCATCACCCTCGCCGGCCTGCTCGGCTTCCTGGGCCTGCAGCTCTGGGTGCTCGGCGCCGCGGGCTCGATCAACCTGCCGTTCGACTCCGGCCTGGTCACCTTCGCCCAGCTCGACTTCCTGCCCGCCTGGCTGTCGTACGCGCTGGCCGTGACCGCGGCGGCGGGCCTGTTCGCCACCGGGTACCTGCGCGCCGTGGAGCGCCGCCGGGCCGGGCTGCCGGCGGCGTCGACGCGCGGCCTGCTGCTGCGCAGCGCCGCGCTGCTGGCCGGGCTCGCGCTGGCCGTCTGGTACCTCGGCCGCGCGCGCGGCGTGGGCTGGATGTTCGTGCTGTTCCTCGGGCTCGTCCTGGTGACGCACTACGTGCTGACGCGCACCAAGTTCGGCAAGTCGATCTACGCGGTGGGCGGCAACGTCGAGGCGGCCCGCCGCGCCGGCATCAACGTCACGATGGTCTACACCTCCGCGTTCGTGCTGTGCACGACGCTCGCCGCGATCGGCGGCGTGCTCGCCGCCGCCCGCCTCGCCGCGGCCAACCAGAGCAGCGGCGGCGGTGACGTCAACCTCAACGCGATCGCCGCGGTGGTGATCGGCGGCACCAGCCTGTTCGGCGGGCGCGGCAGCGCGTTCGCGGCGCTGTTCGGCATCGTGGTCATCCAGTCGATCTCCAGCGGGCTCACCCTGCTGAACCTCGACTCCTCCTACCGCTACATGGTCACCGGAGCGGTGCTGCTGCTCGCGGTGGCGCTGGACGCCGTGGCCCGGCGATCGCGTGCCTCACACGGCCGAGCCTGAGGAAGAGGGAAGGACATGACCATGGCGGCCATCTGCGTCGACGCGGGCACCACAATGATCAAAGCGGTCGGGTACGGCGAGGACGGCGCCGAACTCGTGGTGGAACGCGAGAACACCACCGTCCGCCACCCGGTGCCCGGCCACGCCGAGCAGGATCCAGGCGAGGTCTGGCAGGCCGTCGTCCGCGGCGTACGGCGGGTGGCCGGGCGCCTGGACGCACCGGTGAGCCATCTGGCGCTGACCGCGCAGGGCGACGGGAGCTGGCTGGTCGACGCCGCGGGCGCGCCGACCGGGCCGGCCATCCTGTGGAACGACGGCCGGGCCGGCGCGATCGTCGAGCGGTGGGCGCGCGACGGCGTCCTCGACGCCGCGTTCCGCGTCAACGGCTCGCTGACGTTCGCCGGCCTGCCCAACGCGATCCTCACCTGGCTGCGCGAGCACGATCCGGACCGGCTGGCGCGCTCCGCGGCCTCCCTCACCTGCGGCGGCTGGATCTTCGCCCGGCTCACGGGGGAGCTGGCGGCGGACGAGTCGGACGGCTCGGCGCCCTTCATGGACATCCGCGAGCGCCGGTACTCCGGCGAACTGCTCCGCATGTACGACCTGGAGTGGGCCCGGCCGCTCCTTCCCGACCTGCGCGGTGACGACCGCCGGTCCGCGCCGCTGACCGCCTCGGCCGCCCGCGAGCTCGGGCTGCCCGAGGGCACGCCCGTGGTGCTCGCGCCCTACGACGTGGCCGCCACCGCGATCGGCGTCGGGGCGGTGGGCGCCGGGCAGGCGTGCACGATCCTGGGCACCACGCTGTGCACCGAGATCGTGCTGGACGAGCCGCAGCTCGACGCCGACCCCTCCGGGCTCACGGTGGCGCTCGGCGGGCGGTACCTGCGGGCCTTCCCGACGCTGGCCGGCGGCCAGGTGGTCGACTGGGCGTGCCGCATGCTGGGCCTGGGCGAGGACCCGGCCGCCCTGTCCGCGCTGGCCGACCGCTGCCCGCGCGGGGCGGACGGCCTGGTGTTCCTGCCGTACCTGTCACCGGCGGGGGAGCGGGCGCCCTTCCTCGACGCGCGGGCGCGCGGTTCGTTCCTCGGGCTGTCCATCGACCACGACCGTGAGCACCTGGCCCGCGCGGTCCTCGAAGGACTCTGCCTGGTGATCCGTGACTGCCTGGCCGCCTCAGGGGCGCGGCCGGTCGAGCTGCGGGTCAGCGGTGGTGGATCGGCCAGCCCGAGCTGGCTGCGGATGCTCGCCGGCGTCGCCGGCGTGCCCGTGGTGCGCACCGCGGACGCCGAGGCCGGCGCCCGCGGCGCGTTCCTGGTCGCGGCCGTGGCCACCGGCCGGGCGGCGAGCGAGCAGGAGGCCGCCGACGATTACATCCGGCCCGGCGACGTCTTCGCGCCGGACCCCGCCGACGTCGCGCACTACGCCGGCGCGTACGAGGCCTTCCTCACGGTACGGAGCACGGCCGCGGCGGCCTGGCCGACGCTCGCGGCGCTGCGCGGCGGCCCGGCATGACCGAGGCGGTCTGGCTCGGCGTCGACCTGGGCACGCAGAGCGTACGCGCCCTCGCCGTGACGGCCTCCGGGAAGATCGCCGGCAGCGGCGTACACGGCCTCACCGGCCGGCGCGAGGAGGACCGGCACGAGCAGGACCCGCGGCACTGGTGGCGGGCGACCGCCGCGGCGTGCCGGCAGGCGCTTGCGGGCGTACCGCCCGGCGCGGTGCGCGCCGTCGCCGTGGACGGCACGTCCGGCACCGTCCTGCTCACCGACGAGGACGGCGACCCGCTCACCCCCGGCCTGATGTACGACGACACGCGCGCGGCGGACCAGACGCGGCGGGTCAACGAGGCCGGCGCCACGGTGTGGGAGGAACTCGGCTACCGGCGGATGCAGCCGGCCTGGGCGCTGCCGAAGCTGCTCTGGCTGCTGGACCGGCACCCCGGGCCGGTCCGCGTCGCCCACCAGGCCGACTTCGTGAACCGGCGGCTGGCCGGGCACGCCGTGCCCGCCGACCTGAGCAACGCGCTGAAGACCGGCGCCCACCTGATCGAGGAGGCCTGGCCGGCGGACGTCATGGACGCGCTCGGCGTCCCCCTCGGCGCGCTCCCGCCGCTGGTCCGCTCCGGCACCCCGATCGGCGCGGTCTGCGCGGCCGCGGCCGAGGTCACCGGCGTCCCCGAGGGCACGCCGATCATCGCGGGCATGACCGACGGCTGCGCCGCGCAACTCGGCGCGGGCCGGTTGAGCGTGGGGTCGTGGAACTCCGTGCTCGGCACCACGCTCGTCCTGAAGGGCGTCACCCGAGAGCTCGTCCGCGATCCGTACGGCGCGGTGTACTCCCACCGGGCGCCGGACGGCGCGTGGCTGCCCGGCGGTGCCTCCAGCACCGGCGCCGGCGCGATCTCCCGGGACTTTCCCGGCCGCGACCTGCGCGAGCTGGACCGGCTGGCCGCCCGCCACGAGCCCGCGCGTGCCCTGGCCTATCCCCTGGTGTCCCCAGGTGAGCGGTTCCCGTTCACCGCCCCGGACGCGCGGGGCTTCCTGCTCGGGAGCACCGGCGAGGAGGCCGATGACTACGCGGCCGTCCTGCAGGGCATCGCGTACCTCGAACGTCTCTCGTTCGACCACCTCGACCTGCTGGGAGCGCCGATCGACGGTGACCTCACTCTCACCGGCGGGGCCACGCGCAGCGCGTACTGGTGCCGGCTCCGCGCCGACGTGCTCGGCCGGCCGGTGACCCTGCCGGCCCATCCCGAGCCCGCGCTCGGCGCCGCCGTGCTGGCCGCCTCGCCCGGCCGGCGTGTCGCCGAGGTCGCGGCGGAGATGGTCGCCGTACGCGAGACAATCGACCCCGGGCCGCACGGCGACCGGTTCGACGGCGGATACCTGCGGCTGGTGGGGGAGCTGGAGCGGCGTGGCTGGCTGCCCGCGCCGACGGCCGCACACGCACGCGCGCGCACCGAGAGAGGGACCTCACGATGACCCAGCTCGTCCTGGTCCGCCACGGAGAGACAGAATGG
>Ga0247774_1001703_pt1 | contig 10987 bp, 10 predicted proteins | sample UWRJL001104B6_FD_179933 | JGI IMG/M metagenome (GOLD analysis project Ga0247774, IMG submission 179933) | Plant litter microbial communities from Arlington Agricultural Research Station in Wisconsin, United States - UWRJ-L001-104B-6 | ecosystem: Environmental > Terrestrial > Plant litter >... | reverse complement strand
GCAGCTTGCAGCTTCTCCACCAGCCGGCTACCTACAAATCCCGTTGCTCCCGCGATCGCTACTTTCATCTTTTACCAATAATGCACAGTTCTAGCAGTTTAGACGATCGTCCAAACTTGTGTTAAATCATACAAAAATAAAGAGCAGCCTCGATCGCCTCCCCACAAGCCAAGTGTATTTTCATTAAACTGATAAAGGACGCGAGGAACACAAACCATGCCTGCAAAAAAATCAAAGCTTCTAATTGCTGCCTCCATTGCCGCAGCAGGTAGCGCTGCGGTCTACTTTTACTTCCAGGGTTTGAGCCAAAAAGTATCCAACCCTCAAGACAGCGCCAAAGTTGTACCCGACGAAGCAATGATGGCGGCCTTCATCTCCCCAAATCCCCAAGCGTTGTCCGAGTTGCAGCGATTTGGCACGCCCGGGGCTCAAAAGTTGGTCGGCATGGGTTTGAAGACCTTTGAAGAACAAAGCTTGGCAGGCACTCAAATCGACTTTGACAGGGACTTAAAGCCTTGGGTGGGGGGGGTGATGGTCGCTTTGCTGCCCCCTGATGCTGCTGCGAAAACCGAGCCTCCTAAGCTGCTGGTTGTAGTCAGCGTCAAAAATAAAATTAGCGCTTGGAATTTTGCGAATAAATTAAAATCTCAGCCTGGTGCAATTACTCAAGAAACCGAGTATAAAGGAGTTAAAATTTCTGAGATTGCAGAGCCAACCGGCAAGCGCTACAGTGTGGCTTTGCTGAACGACCAATTAGTGATGGCTCCTTTGAGAAAGCCTCTGGAATTGGCGATCGATACTTTTAAAGGAGAACCCTCCCTCGCTACGCAGCAGAGCACAACTAAGTTTTTTGCAGAGAGTGCTGGTGTCAAGAATCCGATCGCAACTGTTTATATTGCTGACTATCCTGCTGCAATTGAGCAATTGAAAGCTAATTTGCCCGCAGATATCCAGTTGCCTTGGACAGTGTTTTCCCAGTTCAAACAAGTCAAGTCAATGGTAGCGGGAATTGGGGCGGACAGTGCGGGATTGAGGGTAAAAACTATTGCTCAGTTAGACCCTAAATTCGTGCAGCAAAATCCACAAGTCGCATCGAAATTGTTACCCAGATTTCCCGGCGAAACCATTGCTTTAGTCGGCGGCAAGGGACTAGATCGAATTTGGTCGCAGGCGACGGCAAGGGCAAAAGATAGCCCGGAGGTTGACAGGGGAGTTCAGCAGGTGATAAGTAGTTTTAAACGGTTGGATTTGGATGCGGACCGTGATGTTTTTGGTTGGATGAATGGGGAATTTGCGATCGGGGCGATCGGTTCGGATAAAGGTATTTTGTCTCAGTTGGGGATGGGGGCGGCGATGATTTTTGAAACCAGCGATCGCCCTGCTGCAGAAGCAACCCTGAAAAAACTCGATGCGATCGCCAAAAGCAATCCTACAGTCAGCGTCGCCCCCAGACAAGTTCAAGGCAAAGAAGTTACCGAGTGGCAAATACCCCAGCAAGGCACTTTATTCGGGCACGGTTGGCTGAATGAAAATTCTGTGTTTGTAGCTTTCGGTGGCCCTTTAGTCGATGTGATTACTTCGACACCGCCCCAGCCCTTAAGCAGCAGTCCGAGTTTTCAGGCGATCGCCACTTCTTTAGGGCCAGTCAACCAAGGTTACTTTTACATAGATATGGAAAAAACCATGTCTTGGGCTAACCAATATTTGCTCGCAGTACAGCCAAATTTAGTTTCGCCGCCCGTCGCTGAATTGCTCAATTCTCTCCGAGGAATTAGCGTAGCCACAGCTTCTACAGAACCGACAACTGCTCAGCTTGAGATGCTTTTTGCGTTCAAATCTAATTAACTAATTGGGAATCTATTAGTCCGGGCGGACGAGAGATTGTGTTGAAGCGGTTTCAACCGCCGAATGAAACCGCCTCATCTTCCTCTCTTGAATTTAGCTAGAATATTCTTGAAATTGGCGATCGACAACATCCGAAACCGCACCGCAACCCCCCCACCGAGATGTCAAGACTTATTTGATTTAATTTATCCTGGTAATTTTGGGCATTAATGGCGATCGTATTTTAACGATCGTTGTTCCAACTCAAAACTACCGTAGCTAATGAAATCAGCAATTTCCCCATCTAAACCAATCGGAAAACCTAAATCCATCGTGTCGATGCGTTCAACTTGCCCACCGTTACGCACGACTAGGGTTTCTTCGTGCTGTCGGCTGATGCTAATATTGCCATCGGCGTAGTTGGCAATAACCAGGGTTAGGCTTTTCTCTCAATTCATCCGCTGCACATTTTTGTAAATTGTGCGATTCAAAGTATCTAAAAATATCACGGGGTCAGTTTCGCGGCTCTCTTGCAGAGTACGGACAGCCGTTTGAGTCATCAGCATTTTAATACTCGGAGAGTGACAGAAGAGGGATAATAAGCTGTTGCGGCATTTAAATTGTATGTCAAAAAAAATCAAAGTCTTGTGGGGTGGGCGTCCCGCCCGCCCTGAATATACAATTTAAATGCGCGACAGCTTAGCTTTTTGACTACTGTGAAAAGAAAGATAGCCAACTAAACCAGCAGCAGCGACAATTTGCAGCACGAAAGGCACCACAAGCGTAGTGCGGAGACGGAGTTTTTGGCGGACTGTTTTGGTAACCCTCATAACTTTATTTCTCCCAATCAATCAAAAATCGCTAAACTGCGATCGCCCATTAAGTACCTACTTCTACTTTTACTTCTCATTTAAAGCTTCCATACCTTCCCATCCCTCCGGCGTTCCATACTGTTGATACTTTTCACATCGCTTGATATAAACCATCGTAGCTTTATCATACGGATTGATTTGTAAAACTTCCTGAAAAATTCCCTGTGCCTCCTGAAATTGTTGTTGATAGTAGAGAAACACCGCCACTTCAAACTGTGCCTGAGTTTGTGTCTTTAATCGCTTTTGTTCTGGAGGATCGCCATCATAAACTTCAAAGACAGCAACGGCAGACTTTTTCCCTTTCACCATCACTCTATCCAAAAATCGGAAGCATTGTTCTTGATAATAGTCAAGACAACACAAGGTGTTATGGCTGATTAAAATTCCGGCTCCATAGAGCTTAGTTAAGCCTTCCAAACGAGAAGCTAAATTGACAGCATCAGCAATGACAGTGGTTTCCATGCGTTCTGATTCGCCGATGGTTCCTAGCATTAAATTGCCTGTATGCAAGCCAATTCCTATAGCGATAGGAACGTCACCTTGTTGTTGGCGTTGTTCGTTGTAAAGGGCTACTTGTTTCTGCATTGCGATCGCAGCTTGCACTGCATCATTAGCCGAATCAGGAAACAAAGCCATAATCGCATCACCAATATATTTATCAATAAAGCCTTTATGCTGGCGAATGACTGGGCTAACTTGACTAAGATAAGAGTTGAGAAAATTAAAGTTTTCTTGAGGAGACATTGCTTCCGATAAAGTTGTAAATGAGCGAATGTCAGAAAACATTACCGTCATTTCTTGCTGAACTTGATCGCCGATTTGGACATCTATAATGCTTTCCTTATTTAAAAATTTCAGAAAATTACGCGGCACAAATCGTCCATAAGCTAAAGTCAGTTGGGTAATAGATATATGAGTTCGGATTCTCGCTAGCATTTCTTGTTTTTGAATCGGCTTGGACAAGTAATCGTTGGCTCCTGATTCAAATCCCTCCACAATATCTGCCACTTGATTTTTAGCAGTAAGCATGACAATAGGCAGTTCATAAGCTGGAAAGCGATCCCGAATTTTTTGACATACTTCATAACCAGTCATTTGCGGCATCATCAAATCCAGTAAAATCAAGTCAGGGATAAAACCATTTTCCATTGCTGCTAAAGCTTCGTGTCCATTACTAGCTTCTGTAATCGCATAATTGTATAGGGAGAGATTGTTGATTAGTACCTGACGATTAATGGGCTCATCATCGACAATCAAAACTTTGAACTGTTTTTCATTATTGATTACTAAGGGTAATTTTGTGCTATTTATTGGAGCTGCTAAACCCAGATTTTGGATCTTTTCTATAGCTGTAATCTGTGGCTTAGATTCAGCTTTACCAGTCGAAGTGGGCAAGGTAAATGTAAATTGGGAGCCTACTCCCACCTGAGATTTAACATTAATTTTACCCCCGTGCAATTCCACCAATTGTTTCGTTACAGCTAATCCTAATCCTGTTCCCCCGTATTCTCTAGCCGTAGAGCCTTCTGCTTGTTCAAAAGATTCAAATATCCGGTCAAAATTTTCTTCTAAAATCCCAATCCCTGTGTCCGATACGGTAATAGCTAGAGTAGAAACTTGCTCCCCCCTTGCCAAGGAGAGAGCGGGCAAATCTACGACTTCTGCTGAAACTATAACATTCCCAGAAGAGGTAAATTTAATAGCATTTCCTACAAGATTATGCAGTATTTGTTGCAGGCGCTCCTCATCAGCTTCTGCGGGTGGAAATTCGGCAGGAATAGAGTTGATTAGTGTCAAACTTTTTTGGGCAGCTAGGGGTTGACTGAGGGTCAAAACTACATTGGTAACCGATCGCAAATCTACTGGTTTGAGCCGCAATTCTAAGTTATTATGCCTCAGTTTAGAGAAGTCGAGAATATCGTTAACTAGATTAGCCAGACGGCGACCACTGGAGACAATCAAATTTAGGTTGGCTTGAGTAATTTGGGGTAAATCTCCAGTGGCACCATCTATGAGAGATTCAGCAATGCCAATAATGCCGTTGAGGGGAGTACGGAGTTCGTGAGAAGTATTCGCTAAAAATTCGTCTTTGAGTTTATCTACCTGTTTTAACTCTTGGTTTTGCTTTTCTAAGGTGGTAAAAGATTCTTGGAGTTGTCTTGCCATGCTATTGAATGAATTTGCTAGCTTTTCGATTTCAATAATATTGGTAGGTTCAACGTGCTGTTCTAAGTTGCCTGTAGCAATTTCTTGTGATGCTTGAGAAACTTTCAGAATCGACTGCGTAATCCAGCGAGAGGTGAGAATGCCGATAATAATTGCTACACTTAAAGTAGCCATACAAAGCAGGATGCTAGTGCGCGTATTGGCATCAATCTCTGCTGTAAAATCTGATTCGGGAACGACTACAATCGTTAACCAATCTAACACACCTGATTCATCTTTAAAAGGAGAAACCAGCACAAATTGTTTCTGGCCATTTAGAAAAAATTGCATCTGTTGAGGAGCATCAATTTGATTCAAGCTACCAAAGCGATAGAATAAATATTGAGTGGTTTTTTGTGTTAAACTATCGCTGATTTTATCAGCACGAATTCGTTCTATTTTACCATCAGCAGAGAGGGTAAAAGGTTCTTTAATAGTTGAACTGGCCACTAAAAGTCCGTTGCGTTCGATGATAAAAGTCTTACCTGATTTACCAATTGTGAAACTGTGCAGGAAGTCACTAATTTGTGCTAGGGAAAGATCGCTAACAAAAATACCCATCAGTCCTCCTGTATCGTCATAGAATGGGGAGACGGCTGAAAGATCGAGCCTTTTACCTAATGCCGAAGCTTCAATCGTGCTCCAAGTCGGGCGACCAGTTTTGATAGCAGTTTTATACCACTCGCGCGTCCGAGCATCATAATTGGATTTTTCGCGAATTATTTTGAGGCGGTCGCCTTGATTATTGACTGCATATCTGCGGATAGCATTCCCGGTTGCTTCACTCGCTACAACTGTGTATCCCTCAGACCTATTAGCACCTACAAATTCCCCTTTAGTATTAGCAAAAGCAGTGGTTCCAAAATTTGCATCCAGTGATTGGCTTTGTTGCCAAAAATAAAGCTCCATTTGCTCAAAATTACTGGGGTCAAGTAACTGTTGGCGAATGGTATTTATATGAATTTGCTGAATTAAATGAGGCTTTGCCAAGTAACTTTTTAGGTGGACTTGGACGCGGGATATCACTTCACGCCGCAACTGATCGGCAATATTGTTCACTGCTTTCTGTCCGTTGCGGAAGGAAAGATAGCCGACGAGTCCAACAGCGACAATTATTTGCAGGACGAAGGGCACTACTAGCGCCGTCCGGAGCCTGAATTTGCGGGTGATGTTGCTCATAGGGGGGCGTGAGGAATAGGATTTTGGAGTGTATGATGCAGTATAACTCTCTTGATTTAGCGATCGCACCTCTTTTCCGTTCTGGCAAACGCCTGAAGGATAACCTGAGCTCTTAAGACCTATATTAAGAGTATATTATTTATAATTTTAATTTTAGTTTATTAGCCAAGTTGAGCGCTTTCTGTGTTTCCTGCGTGCGCTCCTAAAATCCCAATAGCCAATTTCCAGGTAAGGTAAGATCGTCAGTGAAAAAGAAATCATTAGCCAGTTGCCCAAAATCTTCTTTTGATAGTTCACCACCTCCATTTACCTCAAGCTTATTGAAGGTTCCCACCTCGAAGTTGTTAGTAACATTCTCACCTATTAGAAAGATTTCATATTCTTCTTAGCTGAGATTTTTTTCACCATCTCTATCAAGTAAATCACAAAAATAATCCATAACTTAGATGTTTTTTTCGGGTTATTTTAAAAGCGGCTCAAAATATTCAAGCCATTCATAGAAAGTAACTTCGTTATTTTGAGCGCGATCGGCTACTGTTTGCAAGCTATTCCACAACCGTATATACAGCAGATTGTAAGTAAGCTGTCGCGCATTTAAATTGTATATTCAGGGCGGGCGGGACGCCCACCCCACAATACTTTGATTTTTTTTTGACATACAATTTAAATGTAGAACAGCTTAATATCAATTCCGCTTGCATTGGAATGATTAAACCGCAGAGTACGCTCTTAACGCTCTTGAAGAGAACAGAGAGATGAATACAGGACGATGAAGGGCAGATTGTAACTAAGTAGAGTACACCAAAGGCTATACATTAACGAAAAGAATGAAACTTTCTGTCGCTACTCTACTCCATAAGCCTGCAATCTGCTGTAATATTACCCACAGTCAGGACAGGTCAGGGGAGCATCTCACTTTTGCAGCCAAGCTAGACATCTAAGTTTTGAGGCAGGAGGCAGAAGGAAAGAGGAAGAAGGAAGGAGCCAGAAGAAGTGTTTTTACAAATATGAGATGCTGCCCAGGGCAGTGCCATATCCCTACAATTAAATCGATTATTTTGGGGTTGGGAAACGGTGCGGTGTCCTCTATTGCCGTGTTGTCGATCGTGATATCAAAATCGAGGGCGATGGCGTCGGATCCGGCAAGCTACGGGCAATTTAATCATCCAATCCGGTTGATTTTAGCCGTTACCCACAGCATTAGATACCGTAGGGTGCACAGCCATCAAAAATCTACAGATCAACTCGAAAATCTCGCAGCGACGCACCCTACAAGGGACAGTCAATCGATTTTAGATTTTAGATTTTAGATTTTAGATTGAAGCATTGACCCCACGGATAAATTCGGGGGGCAAGTTTCATCGGATACAGGTTTTTTATTTCTGGACGGATGAATCCGGGGGCTTGTATCCTGGATGCTTTCGGTCAACTGTCAACTAACCAAAAAAAGATGCTGCCCTCCTTAGAGGGCAGCTACTCAAATAAAGCATCTTAAAGTCTCTCAAAACTTTAGAATTAACCTTCAGACATTCCTGATTTATTCGGCAATTGCAAATCATCCGGATCTACATAGTGACAAACTGCTTTGTCCATGCAAATCAAGGCCCAGCCGGATTTATCGATGCTCATCAACTTATAAGAAGCTGGCTGAATAAAGAAACCTTTGTGGTTGCGGGTTGCTGGTTTGATGTTAACGTGGCTGTCAGTGCTCATGTTTTTACAACTCCTAGATAGTTATCGTAGTAAAATCTGAAAACCGCTAAGCGGGTTTGTCAATCGTCTAAGTTTTCAAATACTAGCACTGACTTCCTGAGTTTTCCATAAAGTTATTTATTGATTTATTACGATGTCGTAATAAACCGCAAATCCAATTTCGTCGCTCCCCGCCCCGCGATCGAATTGTTTGCAAAGTTACGGCTCCAGAAGCCACTGTTTAACCCGGGCGAGACTCTTCCAGTCCGGTTTTCTGCTTAATCCTTCTTCAAAATTTTTTTTAACTTCGTCGAGCAACTCTTCCGAAGCCATCAGCAATTGCTGAGCCACTTCTACGTGGGGGCGCACTCCTTTTTCTTTGAGATCGAGGATTGCTACTGCTAGGTTGATGCGAGCTTGGGGGTCGTGAGGGTTCAATTTAACGGCGGTTTTTGCTGCCTTTTGAGCCGATGCGGGTTTATTTTCTAAAAGGTAGAGCCACGCGAGGCTAGCCCAGGCATTGCCATTTTTGGGAGCTTTCTCGCACACTTCTTTAAACACGGGGATCAGATTAGCCGGGGCTTCGCCAGCTTGGTAGCGATCGAAACCGTCTTTAAACAATTCTTCAGGGGTCATTCGATTTTAGATTTGGGATTTGAGATTTGAGATGGGAAAGAGGATTGGGTGCCGGCCTCCGCAAGGCAGTCCGAGGCCTTCTCAGCAATTAGCAATTACCAACCCCCAATGCCCTATTTTCCGATTTATGTAGAAAAGGAACTGCCACAGCCGCAAGTTTGAGTTGCGTTGGGGTTAGTAAACTGAAAGCCGCCCCCGATCATAGCATCGCTGAAGTCGAGAACCAAACCGTAGAGATAAAGAATGCTCTTGCGATCGCAAACTACCTGAAAACCGTCGTAGTCGAAGACTTCATCGTCGGATTTCACAGTGCTGGGATCTGCGAAATCCATCACGTAAGACATACCAGAGCAGCCGCCCTGGCGCACCCCTACCCGCAAGCAGAGGTCTTTACCTTGCTTCTCTCTCAGAGCTAAAACTTGACGGACAGCAGAGTCCGTCATTTGAATGCCGCGCTTTTGTGAAGTGGCTTGAGTCATAATTTGCCGAACTCCTGAGATTGTCTAATGCTAAGAGTTTAATCTTATGCCTCCATTGTACAGGCATTCGCCAGAAGGCCTTGGGTTAGATGCTGAAGGCCGAATTTTTAGCTTCTAATTTTTAATTCCCGTGGGGCCTCGTTCCCAAGCTCGATGTCCTCTCCCCCTATAGGGTTTATGATTGATAAGCAGCGGTTGACCGGCTACCGGCACCGCAACAATGCTTCACCCAACGGGCTTACTCTATGGCAGCGCTGAATCGCACTACTCTTCGTCGGCTACAAAACTTACCTCAAATTCCCAGCGTGTGGGAGGGCGATCGCCGACCCTTATCTAATGCTGACTCACACCTGATGATAGATGACGATGACATTCTAGAAGGTGGTGGCGAGTGCATTCTCTGGGTCGATGGCTCCGAGGGAGTCGTGAGGGCTATGGACATGGTAGGTCCAGATGCCGGTCCAGAGGCGATCGTCCGGGCCCTGCTACGGGCAATGGAACATCCCCAAAGTCCGGCTCCTGCAGGTCGGCCCCAAAAAATAGTAGTCAAAAACCGAGAAATTCAATTTTATCTGCGGGGCGTACTTCAAGATTTAAGCATTTCCATTGACTACGTGCCGGAATTGCCCTTAATTGACGAAATATTTCGCGGCATGGAAGAGGTCGCGATCAACAGGCCTCCTGAGTTGCCCCCTCAGTATGCTGAAGTTTTAATGGAAAAAGCTGCTCAAATTTGGCAAGATGCTCCGTGGCGGACTTTGAGCGAACACCAAATTATATCTATTGAAATCAATCAGTGGGATGTCGCCAGCCTCTACGTTTCCGTATTGGGGCAAGGCAGAATGGATTACGGAGTTTTACTGTACCGTTCTCTAGAATCCTTGAAGCGGTTTCGAGAACGAGTCGTCAATAATGATGAATCTTTTGAGGATTTAGAACAGGCTTTTTTAGGGCAAGACTGTTTGTTTCTCACCTTTGAAAGTGCAGCAGATATTGATGAGGACGACGAGGACGAAATTGATTTAGCGGATTTGCCTCCATCGGAAATTGAACCAAATTTCGGCAACCTACATCCTTTAGAAGGATTGCGATCGATTCTTTACGAAGAAGAAGCCCTCACGATGTTAGTTGCTCTCGAAGCATTTCATCGCTTTTTCCGCAACGGCCGCCGGAAATTGGGAGCAGACACTTTTCCCAGTCTTAGCAGCCGCTACCGCATCCCGGTTCCGCAGCCTGACGGAGAAATTCAACAGGTATCCGTTAAAGTTGCAACGATGCCGGATGTGTCAGACGAATTATTACAGATGCTCGGTGATGACGATGATGACGATGATGACGATGATGATGAATTTGACAAGCCACTGCTACGGGACGATTTGGTGCCGCAAAATTCATTTTTGAGTCTCGGCGCCGTACCTTGGGAAACGGTAGAGTTCCTGCGCCAAAGTGTCCAGTTTCACCAAGGCGCAGAAATTGATATTAATACCGCCGGAGATGGTTTGCCGGTGGTGATGATCCAAACTTCTCATCCGAAGGCAAAAACTATGATTCAGGATTTGAAAGAAGCTGGAGGCGTGAAGGGGATTGGTTTTAATCCGGGCGAAAATCCTTTTCAGGATGAGCAATATGACTTGGGTATTTTGCAAACCAAAAATGGGGAGCTGTATTTGTTTGGAGAGTTTAATGAAGACGATCCGGTGCATCAGGAAGCTCGCAAGAAATGGGATCGCCGCTGTAAATTAACCAACGGTTGGTGCGGTTTGATTATTGCTAAAGGGTTGATGGGTGCTTCTCGCGGTCAGCCTCAGTTTAAGGATATGATTGCTTTGCTTGAGGTGCGCTGGGTGTCTGCTAAAGACTTGGGAATTGGGCCACTTCAGTTGATGCCGATGTTTTAAAGTTAGTTGACTGTTGACTGTTGACTGTATGACTGTTTTTGTTTTGAGAAGCAAGAGGTAAAAGTAATTTGTAAGGTGCGCTGGAGCGCACCATAGTTTTTAAATTATTAAGGAGAATCATTATGTCAAATCCTACTCAAAAGCGAGAAGTGTTAGTCGCCCTTGATGCTGAATTCGCGGAGAAAATAGACCAGCTTACTGA
>Ga0247774_1001702_pt1 | contig 10989 bp, 8 predicted proteins | sample UWRJL001104B6_FD_179933 | JGI IMG/M metagenome (GOLD analysis project Ga0247774, IMG submission 179933) | Plant litter microbial communities from Arlington Agricultural Research Station in Wisconsin, United States - UWRJ-L001-104B-6 | ecosystem: Environmental > Terrestrial > Plant litter >... | reverse complement strand
ATCTCTGCTTCTCGGTGTCTTTGAAGATCTCCTCATTCGTCACGAAAGTGACTTGGAAGTGGACGAGGAAGGTGATGGAGATGACGAGACTTCTTCATGTGACTCGACGTCACTCCTGGAAGATGACGAACCCTTGCAAATATTCATAGGAGAATCTGTTATAGATGTCCCATTCGATACGATATTGCCCGTTCTCTGGAAGGGCAAAAAGTTGGCCAGCGATTGCTATTACTGCTCAAAGCCTTTCCTGGACGAACCTCCGATCCGCACATTCCGCAAGTCGGGTGATTCGGAGGACAGTTCCATCAAAATTCAGATCTTCAATCGACACTTCAAGTGTCTGAAGGAAGGAGGTCAATCATTTGTTCCAATCTCCCATGTCTGGCACGACTCCATTCGCCATGCAAACGACGACGAAAGTATGTCGACAAAGGCAGCCAATTCGATCGTCGTCAAATCTCTTAAGGATCTATTCGAGGCAACTGAGGAAAATTATAACCCACAGACGGAATTTTGGCACGACTACATCAGCGTGCCCCAGTGGGAGCGTCCAACGAAGCAGGCCCTCCTGGCTTCGCTGCCGGCACTATATCGTCTTGCGGACGAGATATTGGTGCATATGGCTGATATGCCTTCCCCATTCGTTTCACTGATCCTGCTGCGGGGAGTTCTTGGCCCGCCTCGCAGCATCAAGGAAGCTATTGATTACATATTACCTCTGAGAACTCTGTGTTCGAGCAAGTGGATGCAACGAATGTGGGTGACGCTCGAATATGTCCAATGCAAGGAGGCGTGCATCATGGACAAATACAACAACATCCTCAGAAGTCCCGGCGATGCCATTGCTCCCATCTTCGGCCGCGACGTATTTACCAACATGATTCGAGGGGCCCACCGCCAACTCAACGAACTGTGCCGCTATGCGTCAACCTTCACTGACACACTCACTTTGCCAGGTGAGTTTCTCGGAGGGTTGACCGAGATAGGAGGAAAGAGAGACGGGACGAAAGGGATATGTCTGGGCGAGGCGGTCGAAGTCATCAATCGAAAACGGTGTTTTGAAGAGGCGGACCGGTATTTAGCACTTTACCTGATTCTTAACCCGGAGGTTACGCCCACCTCGACACCTGCTATACCGCGGAATGTGTCAGATGCCTGCATCTGGCTATGGAAACATGCGTTGCTCAAGGGGGACTACTCACCTTTGCTGATTCAGCCAAGGGAAATCGAGCAAGGTTCAAACCCGGGCAACAGGACTCCATCCTGGGCGGTAGGGTGGAATGGCCTCAAGTCTGGGGAATGGAGAATGGGAAGCCTGAGACATGACTCGAATTGGATCGGCAATTACTCGGATGGCCACTCATTACGGATTAGACTTGAACTCGTGGGGAGAATAGAAGCCATCTACCATCTCGAGGTTGGAGATTGCGGAAAACTTTCCGGTATTGAGTGGAGTATCCGTCTCCTCGTCACACATGCCGAGAAGGACAGACGAGCCGTGCCCTCCGCCCACGACATACTTCGAAGTGTCAACTCCATCTTCCCGCTCGACATAATTCACGCCGCCATGCGTTCAGGTGTCAGTCCCAACACTGCAATGGATCGGCTAGAAGAGTCATTCATTGCGTTGGCGGAGGAGAAACTTGGTATCCTGCGCTATATCGACGGAAGCAGTTCTCCAATGAAGGAGCAAGTCATTCAAGAGCTGGCGAAAGCGGTTGCGGAGACTCTTCAGTTCGAGGTACTTCTTTGTGAACCAATGTCGAAAAACGTGTCTCGACTCAATCGATCGAGGGTACTTGCGGAGCGGCGGAGAGAGAGGGGCGTTCTAGAAGGGGAGCCAATTTGCCTCGTGCAATGCGCCGACTGTGGCATGTCGACGCTGTTGCGTCTGGATCTGAGACAGACAGCTCAGGTCGGCGATGAAGTCTTCCGCATACCACGTCTGTCTTATGATGAAACTATCGAAGGTGGGGTTGGTTTGATTCTGTGCCCAGAACGAAGAATTACTGGGAGAATGCTATACGGCTCATCGACCTGTCGTTGCCAGTCTCCCCATTTGGTGGAGATTCATTAAGCAGAATCTTGTATTATTAACGACTTGCGCCGGTTTCTGCGTATTATATTATTCTTGAATATCTACTCTCTCGCTCTTATGCACTGAATCTTACCTTATAGGCTTATCCTTGTTTCTAAGACTTTTGGATTCTTTCATTAATTTTACCCGTTGTGCTGGCTATATCCTATTATACAAAGCTTATATTCATACTAACTAAAAGTGAACTCGCCTTCGTGCTACCGCCATTCATGGTACCGCCGGTAGCGTACCCATACCTCCAGTTCTGGATCTGAAGATAAGTCTGGACCGGGAATATTTTATTGGTTTAACACTGGCTAGTAATGCCAACCTAGCGTTGACGTATACAGAACAGGGCTGAGAGAAAGAAGCCGATAAGCTACACGTGCAAGAACTAGAGACATACTCGAGGGTGCCAGGGGACGAGCACCCCGATACGCGCAAGTGATAGTGACGGGAAGGGACGAGCATCCCGACACGCTGACTAGCATAAATAACCTTGCGTTCATGTTGAATGGCCAGGGACGCCTCGGGGATGCTCTGGTCTTGATGCAGAAGTGCTATTCTCTTCTGACGTGGGTACTCGGTGCAGAGCATCTCTGTCAGCTTCGAGGAGTTCGCAGCAGGAATCTGAGCGGTAAATCTGGGACTACGCATAATGGCGCCGCGTCAGATTAATACAAATCTACGGATATAAGTTTACATACTCTATTACTTTAGTATTTAATCTATTACTTTAAATCAATAAATCAATCGTTTTATATTAATGTGCTGCACACTACGACCTGTACGAGCCATAGAATCAGATTCAGTTTGTCGTGGGAAAGCAGTCTGTGCCGGGACAATTTTGCGTCTTGCGCGGGGAAGCCGTTTTCGCTAGCTACTGCCTTGGCCGTTGAGCCCGCAAGTACTGTAGGATACCTCTCTAGTACAACTGGAATCCACAGACCAGTACTGCGCCACAGCCCTTAAAAATGTTAACTAAAATTTTGGCGACACCCATTTCGCCTTCTACTGTACCTGGCCGCTGCCGTACAAGGTGGGACCCATTTCTGGACCGCCTTGCTAGGCCCGATTTTAGTCCCTGGCCCAATATCGGGACTCGATAATAACTAAACTTATAAGAACAGCGTTCGATCAAAAAAAATTCTTGAGCTTCAATCCTTTCCTCCCGTTTTTAACTGCATACCAAAATGGAAAGAAGGAAGTTGCTAAAGCATTGCTTATCGGTTGCGTTGTTGGCTGCCTTGGCAAGCTCTCTTACATTGGGAATTAAGGCCCTATACGGAGACAATGCAGAGTCTGGCATAGCCACGTTACATGTGAGTTATTATTCCGACTTTTATGATAAGAGAAAGCTAATGAATATATCTTAGTTTGATATTGCTAGTAGTTTCGAGCACTCTATATTCGGAAAACGAGATCTCCCGAAGCCTGGCTTTATCGATTCTATTCAAACCGAAGCCGGAAACATCCCAGGAGCAATAAGCAAAGTCCAAACGGCCGCCGATGCCGCTGCTACAGCAGTTTCTAGTGCCATTGAAGAAGTATTTCCAAAAAACTGTTCAGTCGGAACTAGAAAATTTTGTGTTGGACTTAGCAAGAGCTTGTCTTGCCACAATTTGCCTCTGAGTCTTTCTGATATTATCCCGCCGGAAGTTGAAAAGCCTTTTCGAGATACCTTTACTGATATTAGCGCTTTCGATAAGCTTCTCAAAGAAGTTACTACACCATACATCCGAAACTCCCTAACTGCAGGATTAATATCGATATTCACTGCGGGTGTTATTTTTATATATTCTATACATGGTCAGGTTTTGAATTCCGTATGTAATGTTATAAAAACAAAGGTTTGGATACTTTTACTTTACTTTACTTTTGGACTAATTTTTTCTTCGCCATTCCTCATACCCACTGTTATCCTATATATTCTGCGATCCAAGGTCGACCAGCTACCCGCATGGATTCAAGTACAGCAAGGCGATGTATACAAGCTTTGCTTAGGCTCGCTTTGCTGTGCAGTCTCCGTAGTAGCTATAGGGTGCGTTGCTCTAGCACTCCGAATGCATGGACGAGATCCGGGAGGATTTGAAAGGCCGAATTATAAGAAGAGCGTTGTGCCGCTCTAACATGAAAGAGCTGGAGTTATCGTAGATTTAATAGACATATGAACAATACCTAGTTATTCTTCTATATAATATTTTCATTGCTTTTGCAAGCAGCAAGAGCCTAGTTGGGGAGGCATATGGACAGAACTCCGTTTCGCCCTCAATCGAGACGCTCAACAGATCAGCCACATGAACAACAACCACAATATGATTTTCAGATTGGAGGGCTTTAGTATATTGAAAAATAGCTATAAAATAACGTCCGTCCCTGCGTGCCGGAAAACCCTGCGTGCCGGAAAATCTAACGGGTACTTTAACTTTACGTAATCCAAAAAATCCACGCATCATCATGGCTCTTAAAATTTAATATAAAGCATATTTTATAGCCATTTCTAAGTGTCCTTGAGCTCTCCAAATTGTAAATTACCCTGTGGTTGTTGTCCTCGCGGCCGATCTGTTAAACGTCTTCATTCACGGCAAAAGTGAGTTCCGTCCATATACTTCCACCATCAAGCTTTTATCACCCAAAATTTTGATAAAAAGATTGCATCCGCGCTTAAGAACCTGGGCACTACCGCAACAGTCGTCTCGAGCTCTGTGGCTCCTGTTCTGTCCAGATCTTTTTAAAATCGATGCTCTGATCTGTACTTCGGAGCATATATAGTGATAATTTTGGTGGGTGCGAAACAACCCTGGCACAGGGTACATTGTGAAGGACATCGAAAATCACATGACCTTGGGCGTAGCTGACGTAAGACATTTGGTTCGGAATTTGATTGGACCTGCGGTTTAGCCGACTTGGCACACTGTCTGGCCGTTCGTGCAGAATCCGGGACAAGCCATATGTCAATTAGCCACTGCCCTGTGTCAAATACGTCATTCGTGACAGACATACAGATCAGCACATCGATTTTATAAAGACCTGGACATCACAGCAGCCACAAGGCTCATGAAGATAAATGGCGTTGTTTCGAGGTTCCAAAGCTTGGATCTAACCTTTTCGTCAAGTTTGCAGGCATTAAAAGCCAAATGGTGGAAGTATATAAACGAAACTCTTTTTGGTCCTTAATGGAGACCTTCTACAGATCAGGCACGAGGATAATGACGATAGGTAATTTTCAATTCAGTGAGCTCCAGAGTAGTTAGAAACTCGGCGAAGCACAGCCACCACCACTTTTTTCCACTTTACGGCCCCGCGAGGTAACCTAGACGTTGATTGGCATCGATCGTGTGCCAACTATTTTTTTTCGGGTGATTTTCTATAGTTAGTGCGATGAGAATGCAGGCCGATTTAAAACTTCCTCTGCATCGAGGGTTTCTGGTGTGCAAATAGACGTCAAGCCGTTCCGCATACGTCTGGACTCGAGCAGGATGTGCCAGGGATAGCGGGTTTCCTGGCATCACCTTTGGCAAGCCTCTTGCCTTTTGCATCCCAGATCTTGATGGTGTTGTTGTTCGACCCGACTGATCATGTAGAGCCGTCCCTGGGAAGAAGCTGAAGAGAAGGGAACGAATGAGCCAGACAAGCGTACGGGAGGGTATTCGGAGGGTACGGGTCAGGTCCGCCAAGATGCCCAGGAAGTAAGCGACCAGTGTGCTTTCCAATTTAAGTATCAATAAATTCGACATCAGACTTTGTGAATCTGCGATCAAAAACCAGGCAGAAATTTGTATCAATTACCAAACGTGCGAGGCTTTGGCTCAGGGTTCCCCTAACTTACACACCGGGACAACAGGAGCAAAGTAGCATGGAGACATCACAGCTACCGGCCCGGGCGCCAGGTCGAGGGAGCGTGCCGGGCTGCTCCAGCTCAGAATTTGTACAGTATGGGATGGCGCTGATGTTGATTACTGTTGTGTGGGCTCGATCCGCTGGGCGCGGAACTGGAAACCTTGCACAAAAATTTCAACTAATCAGTGATGCTCTGGTCGCGCGGCGCTCGTGCACAAGCTCCGCCACACCACCAAGACAAGATTCCCACTTTTCGACCAGCCTCGGTCCGATGTTTTCTCGGTCGCAGTGATTGCGCATCAGCAGGCACTAGCACCGAAGTGACACAGTAACTGTCAGTAGCCAAACAAATTAACGTGACAACACTAGCATGTCTTGGATCCGGCAGCAATGCACGTACCACGATAAATACATGTCCCCCACGTCCAGGAAAATTTCTCTCTCGCACACCCAGATTCCCCCACCTTCTATTCTCGTTCCTAATGACGGAGTCAACTCCACCTTCGGCTGCCAATCCTCCCACAGAATTTCTTTGGCGGCATGCGTATGTTGACTGCAGATTTGCCCGTACCGTCATTTATTCTCCAACCGCCATCGCTGCCCTTTCAAGTCTGCCGAGCTCTCGCTCGAGTACGCATTCACTTTAATTACTCCTGCGCCAGCTGCTACGAGAATCGATGCCAACCTGCATGTCGGGTTTAACTGCGGATGTCTTGTCCGTACCGTCACGAGCTGGTTCCTCCAACCGGCTTGACTGTCATTTTCGAGCCTGATGAACCTTCGCTTGAGTAGGTGTTGTACACCTGATTTTTCTCTTTTTGTACTAACCGAATAGTATCGTGTTCGTCCATGGATTGACTGGTCATCCAGAGCGGACATGGAGTCACAAGAATGGAGTTGCCAAGTACGGTCATCAGTGCGACGAGAACGATGGATCATCCGAGCGCCCTCCCAAAAGGCAGAAAACAATTTTTCCCCCTAAACTTCGAGACCCCAGCAGCGGCCCCCACGACCAGATCTACTGGCCGCGAGATCTGCTTCCAAGAACCATCCCGACCGCGCGAGTCTTGACCTACGGCTACGACACGAATGTTTCGCATGTCCTGGCTGCTCCTAGGAACAAGAGTACCGTTTATGAAATGGCGTGGGATTTTCTAGTCGAGCTTGAGACTAAGCGCCAAGCAGACTCATCAAGACCAATTTTGTTCGTGGCTCACAGCTTAGGAGGCATCTTCGTCAAGGAAGCTCTAAGACGGTCCGCGGGCTGCCAGCCACATCCTTCCCGCCCTCAATTTCGCTCCGTCTTCGCTTCCACAATTGGAATCATGTTTTTCGGCACGCCTCACAGTGGTGCAGATCCTCGAAGACTGCTAGAACGCATTGCTGAGCGAACCGTCAGAGCCGCGGGCTACTCAGTCAATGAACATGTCATCAACACTCTTCTGCCCTCGTCAGAACGCCTCAGGGAATTGAAAGATGAATTCAGCCCTGTTATTCGCCAGCAGAACTGGGTAGTGTATTCTTTCCAAGAGGGAGTGGGCGTGCAATACTTGCGTGGGGAGAAGGTTCGTAAATAGCTTCGTGTTATTGTCAATATGTACTGATTGTTTGCAGGTTGTCGAAGATGGGTCATCCTACCTAAACCTTCCTGAAGTCGAGACAAGGCAGCATATTGGGAGGAACCATATGGAAATGTGTCGCTTCACAGGACTCGACGACATTGAATATGAGAAAGTCGCCGCCGCACTGACCCAGATAGTTGGGACAGTTCTGAAGCGGTCGTCATCAGCCGCATCACTAGCCGAGGCACCAGCTCTGAATGATGACCAGAAACGGGCACTGCTTGATTCGCTCAACTTCGACCAAATCGATGCCCGCCAGATGTCGGTTAAGGTTGCGCATGCGAGGACGTGTAAATGGCTCCTGAAGAAGTCGGAATACCTCGACTGGCTTGATCTTGAGAAGCTCACGGACCACGGCGGCTTTCTGTGGATGAGGGGAAAGCCCGGAACTGGGAAGTCGACCCTAATGAAAGTTGCGCTCGACAAAGCTCGAAGAACTATGAAAGATAGAATCACTATCTCTTTCTTTTTCAACGCACGAGGTGCAGACTTAGAGAAGTCCACGATGGGCATGTATCGGTCGTTGCTCGTACAACTCCTGGAGCGGCTACCTCAGCTTCAGCGTGTCTTCGAGTCAGTTGGTTTTACAAGCTGGAACATTAGCAGCCACCATTCTTGGGGCATTGAGCTGCTGAAGGATATGTTTCAACGGACAATCCAATTGCTTGGCCAGACGGCTGTGACCTGTTTCGTCGACGCTCTGGATGAATGCGAAGAAGATCAGATTCGCGACATGGTAGCCTTTTTTCAGAACCTTGGCGCACTTTCTGTCGAAGAGGGAATCCGGTTTCAAGTCTTCTTTTCAAGCCGACACTATCCTCACATCAAAATCTCGCAAGGGCTTAGCTTGGTCCTCGAGGATCAAGAAGGGCACGACCAGGACATTACGAATTACGTCAATAGCACCTTAAGAATTGGCCAGTCTGCTCCAGCCAAGAAGATACGGGCTGACCTGCAAGAAAAGTCGTCAGGCGTTTTCATGTGGGTTGTTTTGGTGGTAAAGATGCTGAATGAGGAGCACGACCAAGGCGGGTCCGCAAGCCGTCTCCAGAAAAAGCTTAGCGAGATTCCTGGGGACCTTCACGAGCTGTTTCGAGACATGCTGACGAGAGACGGTCGTAAGAAAGACGAACTGCTTCTCTGTATTCAATGGCTTCTTTTCGCACGCCAGCCACTTAAACCCGAACAGCTATACTTCGCCATTCTTTCGGGAACCGAACTCGACGACGTATCGGCGTGGGATCGAGATGAAATCCCCATGGACACGATTCGGAAATCCCTTCTCAATTCATCGAAGGGACTAGCCGAAGTCACGAATTCTAAAGTGCCAACGGTCCAGTTCATTCACGAATCAGTGCGAGATTTTCTTCTGAAGGAGAATGGCCTCAGTGCCGTTTGGTCAGATCTCGGGGAAAACTTTGCGCGACAAAGCCACGACCGTCTAAAACAGTGTTGCCTTGGGTACATGGGCATTGACGTCACTGGCCACCTTAACGTCGAAGGTCCGCTTCCAAAAGCATCCTCTACTGAAGGCAAAAGTCTCCGCCAAAATACGTTGGAATGTTTTCCATTCCTCCAATATGCCGTGGAGAATGTCTTATGGCATGCTGATAAAGCACAGGGAGACGGGCTTTGCCAGAGGAACTTTCTTGGAGGATTTGATACCACAAAGTGGTTGCAGCTTAGCAACATGATGGAAAAATTCGACCGCCGGCGGCATACCTTGAAGGCAAGTCTCCTATACGTACTGGGAGAGTGTAATTTGGGTGCTCTTATCAGAGCATACAACAACAACCGGCACTGTTTTGTTGTGGAAGAGGAGCTTTATGGCCCACCAATTTTTGCGGCATTGGCTTGTAGGAACCACGAAGCAGTTGCGGCTATGCTCGAAGCACAACTGCAAATCCATCAGGAGTTATGTACATTTCAGGTTCAAGAGGTCTCGGCTGGGGAAAAGAACGACATCTTCAGTCGTGACTTTTCCTTTTCCCAGCAGCGAGGGGTTCTGTCCTACTTGGTGGACAGCGGCAACGCATGGCTTATGCGCTTCGCTTTAGCGGCTAGCGAATGCAACCCCGAATCAAAGAGCAAGAGCGGCCAAACCCCGCTTCGCTGGGCCATCGAGAAAGGCCATGAGACGCTAGTCAAGCTGCTTCTCGAGAAAGGCGCCAATGCCGACTCGAAGGATAGTTTAATCCGTGGCCAAACCCCGCTTCGCTGGGCCATCGAGAATGGCCATGAGGCCATAGTCACGCTGCTTCTCGAGAACGGCGCCAATGCCGACTCGAAGGATAGTTTAATCCGTGGCCAAACCCCGCTTCGCTGGGCCATCGAGAACGGCCATGAGGCCATAGTCACGCTGCTTCTCGAGAACGGCGCCGAGGTCGACTCAAAGGATAGTAATGGCCAAACCCCGCTTCGCTGGGCCGTCGAAAACGGTCGTGACGCAACGGTCAAGCTGCTTCTCGAGAACGGCGCCGAGGCCGACTCGAAGGATAGTAATGGCCGAACCTCGCTTCGCTGGGCCGTCGAGAACGGCCTCGAGACGATGGTTAAGCTGCTTCTCGAGAACGGCGCCAAGGCCGACTTGGAGGACAGTTTGATCCGTGGCCACACCCCGCTTCGCTATGCCGTCCAGGAGGGCCACGAGGCGATCGTTACGATTCTTCTCGAGAACGGCGCCGAGGTCGACTCAAAGGATAGTAGGGACCGAACCCCGCTTAGCTGGGCCGTCGAAAACGGCCGTGACGCAACGGTCAAGCTGCTTCTCGAGAACGGTGCCGAGGCCAACTCGAAGGATAATAGGGGCCGAACCCCGCTTAGCTATGCCGCCGAGAACGCCTATGAGACGAGCGTTACGATTCTTCTCGAGAAAGGCGCCGAGGTCGACTCGAAGGATAGTGATGGCCGAACCCCGCTTAGCTATGCCGCCAAGAAGGGTTGGACCGGCTGGGGCGGTTGGACCCGCCGGATCGAGGCGATAGTTAAGCTGCTTCTCGAGAACGGTGCCGAGGCCGACTCGAAGGATGGAAGGGGCCGAACCCCGCTTAGCTACGCCGCCAAGGGCGGCTGTGCGGCGAGCGTTACGATTCTTCTCGAGAAAGGCGCCGAGGTCGACTCGAAGGATAGTAGGGGCCAAACCCCGCTTAGCTATGCCGCCGAGGGCGCCCACGAGGCGAACGTCAGGCTGCTTCTCAAGAACGGCGCCGAGGCCGACTCGAAGGATGGTAGGGGCCGAACCCCGCTTAGCTATGCCGCCAAGACGGGCCGTGAGGCGACAGTCAAGCTACTTCTCGAGAACGGCGCCGAGATCGACTCGAAGGATAGTGATGGCCGAACCCCGCTTAGCTATGCCGCCGAGAACGGTTGGGCTAGCCGGGTCGAGGCGACAGTTAAGCTGCTTCTCGAGAACGGTGCCGAGGCCGACTCGAAGGATGGAAGGGGCCGAAC
>Ga0247774_1001701_pt1 | contig 10995 bp, 10 predicted proteins | sample UWRJL001104B6_FD_179933 | JGI IMG/M metagenome (GOLD analysis project Ga0247774, IMG submission 179933) | Plant litter microbial communities from Arlington Agricultural Research Station in Wisconsin, United States - UWRJ-L001-104B-6 | ecosystem: Environmental > Terrestrial > Plant litter >... | reverse complement strand
ATCGCATCGATGACGACGGCTTCGTCGACCTGTGGTACGAGGACGGCTTCACCGGCTACCCGCACGAGGAAGACCGCGACCTGCTGAGGGACGGGGCCGCGTGCTACCCGATCCTCTGCGCCACGACGAGCGTGAACCACCTGCTCGCCGCCGACCTCGGCGATCCTGAGAACCGCCACGTCCTCGACCTGTGTGACGAGGACGTCATGGACGACCAGCACGCCGGCAGACCGGGCACCGAATCGGTCCACCCGGCCTTCGCCTCGTACGCGGCCATGCTTTCGCACGTCGTCGCGTGCCGGACCAAGGACGGCACGGTGATCCGCGCCCGGGGCCTTTCCTGACCTCCGGGAGACGGTGGGTGGCCGGCCACGGCCGGTCCCTAGTCCCCGGCGGCGAGGATCTCGCCCAACCGGTGCTTGGGGACGCCGCCGAACTTCGCGCGGATGCGGAGCAGGTGGTTGCGTACGGTGCCCTCGGACAGTGACAGCCGGGCGGCGATCTCCCGGGCCGGCAGGCCCTTCTGGGCGAGAAGCGCCACCTCGTGTTCGCGTGGGGTCAGCCCCGCGTGGACCACGTTGCGCTGGCTCGCCGGGATCTTCGGCAGGCTCCTCGAACGCCGCAGGCGCCCCTCCCGGAGCACGGCCGCGAGCGAGCGGTCCGCGCCGGTGTCGCGGAACAGCTCCATCGCGCGCAGGCGCAGGCGGTTGCCCTCATGGACGTCGGAGGCCCGCCGCGCCGCCGCGTGGAACGCCTGGCCCGCGCTGATCGGCTCGGGCAGCGCGAGGTACTCCTCCCCCGCCTCCACCAGCGCCGAGACGTCATCCGACAACAGCCCCTCGGCGTACCGGCGCGCCGTGAGAGCACGAGGGCCGGCCGGCCACAGCGACCCGAGGCCCGCCATCACCACCTCCGCCTTGGCCGGGCGGAGCTCGGCGAGGACCACCACGAGGTCCTCCCAGCCGAACCGCCGGCCCCGCTGCCGTGCCGTGTCCAGCGCGTCGAGCAGGCGCCGGTGCGGCTGCGGCTCCCGCCGTACGGCATGGATGCGCGCCTGCTCGGTCAGCGCGAACGCGCCCAGTTGCTCACTGGCCGCGACCACCCGCGGCACCGCGAGGTCCAGTGCACCGCCGTCGAGCCGCGCCTCCCGCTGGTAGGCGCACGCGGCGGTCACGACGGCACCGATCGCGCCCGCCTCGCCGGTGTCGTCCGCCGCACGGGCGGCGGCGTCCGCGGCGGCGGCCAGCTCACCCCGGCGCAGCGCGATCACCGCCTCGACGGCCGCGAACGTACGCTCCCAGCGCAGCCCGCGCGCCAGGGCGGCGCCCTCGTTCACCACGCGCGCGGCGACCGCGTACGAGCCGAGGCCGGTGGCGGTCAGCGCCCAGTTGAGGTAGTTGAGCGAGACGACCGGCGCCGTACGGGCGTCGATCTGCGAGGGCATCAGCTCCACCGCGCGCCGCCAGCGGTCCAGGGCAGAGGGGCGTCCGAGGTAGGTCTCGCAGGCGGCGAGGTTCCCGGCGCACAGCGCGATCGCGTACGAGTCCCCGGACGCGACCGCGAGGCGCAGCCCGTCGGTGCCGAGCCGTACGCGGTAGTCCAGCGACAGCTCGGAGTCGTCGTCGAACGGAAACGCCAGGCCGCCGAGCGCCAGCGCCCTGCCCACCTGGTCGTCGGCGACCGCGAACTCGGTGAGCGCGGAGGTGTAGGACCGGCGCCGTTCCACGCCCTTGCTCACCCGGCCCCGGGCCAGCAGGACCCGCCCGCGTGCCGCGGCGTCCCGTACGCGTACGAGCGAACGGTCGCAGATCTCCTGCGCGACGGTGTGCCGGCCGCCGAGCCGCTCCAGCAGCATCGCGTGCTCGGCGACGGCCACGTGCTGCTCGGGTGCGAAAACGTCCTCGGCCATCTCGGTCAGGCGCTGCAGGGCCGTATCGGGCTCGCCCCGCAGCCCCAGCTCCTCCACCCGGTCCAAGGCGCGCTTCAGCCGGTTGGGGAGTCCTCCGTCCACGGCGGGAGCGGAGGTGTCGCGGTCGGGCGGAATGCCGCGCATGATCACACATTACCCGCGTCCTGACTTTTTGTGCAGTTTGTGCATGCGACGTGACCTCCGAAAAGTTCTTGAATGGCGCTTGGCTGCGCATGACGGGTCTGACAAGAAGGGCCGCTTCGGGGAGTCGGCCGCAGCCTCCGCGATCCGATTCCAGAAAGGATCGAAATGAGGAGACGTGCAGGGGCCGTCGCGGCCGCCTTGCTGACCTCCGCGCTCACCGCGATGGTCCAGCAGGCGTCCGCCGCCACCCCCACTCCGCCAGCGTCCCCGCAGCCCCGGTCCACCGTCGTGAACCGGGCACTGTCGGCCGTCGCCGCGCACGCCGGTGCGGTGCACGGTGGCGCCGGACAGGCGTTCAAAGCCGTCGACGTGCAGGCCGACCACAGCGGGACCACCCACACCAGGATGGCCCGCACCTACAAGAACCTGCCGGTCCTCGGTGGCGACTTCGTGGTCCACCAGGACGCGAAGGGAACCTGGCTCGGCGTCGACCAGACACTCCGCCAGACCCCGTCGGTGACCACCACCCCCACGGTGTCCGCCGCCTCGGCCGCGAAGGCGGCCGCCAAGGCGACCCACGAGACGGCCCACGGCACGCCCAAGCTGGTGGTCGAGGCGCGCAAGGGCACGCCCCGGCTCGCCTGGCAGGTGGAGACGACCGGCAAGCAGACCGGCGGCACCCCCAGCCGCAAGGCGGTCACGGTCGACGCCGCGAACGCCACGGTCCTGGTCGCGGCCGAGCAGATCTGGACCTTCCTCACGCCCCGCAACGCGCGGAGCGGCCAGACGGGCGGGCACGCGGGCACCATCGGCCCGAAGGTCACCGGTGACGGACAGTCGCTCTACAGCGGCACGGTGCCGCTGGAGACGACGGCGGCCGGCAGCGGGTACGAGCTGTCGGACCCGACGCGCGGCAACACCTACACCACCGACCTGAACGGTGGCACGGGCAGCGACGGCCCGCCGATGACCGACGCCGACAACCACTGGGGCGACGGCACCAACAACGACCCGGCGACCGCCGGCGTCGACGCGCAGTACGGCACCAACCAGACCTGGGACTACTACAAGAACGTGCACGGGCGTACCGGCATCGGCAACGACGGTGTGGGTTCGCACAACAACGTGCACTACGGCTCCGACTACGACAACGCCTTCTGGGACGACAGCTGCTTCTGCATGACGTACGGCGACGGCGACGGGTCACTGTTCAGCCCGCTCGTCTCACTGGACGTCGCCGGGCACGAGATGTCCCACGGCGTGACCTCGCGTACGGCGGGCCTGGTCTACGCCGGTGAGTCCGGCGGCCTGAACGAGGCCACGTCGGACATCTTCGGCACCAGCGTGGAGTTCAACGCCGGCAACGCGAACGACGTCGGCGACTACCTGATCGGCGAGGAGATCTCGGTCCAGGGTGGCGCGCTGCGCTACATGGACCAGCCGAGCAAGGACGGCTCGTCGCTGGACTGCTGGTCGGCCATTGCCGGCGGCGTCGACGTCCACTACTCCTCGGGCATCGCCAACCACTTCTTCTACCTGCTGTCCGAGGGCAGCGGCGCGAAGACGATCAACGGTGTCTCCTACGACAGCCCGACCTGTGACGGCTCCACCGTCGCCGGCATCGGCCGTGCCGACGCCGAGAAGATCTGGTACCAGGCGCTGACCGCGCACTTCACGGCCATCACGCAGTACGCGGACGCCCGTGTGCGGTCGCTCGAAGCCGCCGCCGACCTGTTCGGCTCCGGCAGCGCCCAGTACCAGGGTGTCGCCGCGGCCTGGAGCGCGGTGAACGTCCACTAGGGAGAATCCGGCGGGCCGCAGGCCCTCTGTACCGGCGGTCGCCGAGCGAAGACCTCGGCGGCCGCCGGTCACCGTCGCCACACCCTCGGTGATCTTGTTCGCGTTGATCACTGGCTGGCTGTACAGTCAACGTTCTCTCGAACCGAATGGAGAACGATCAATGGCCGCACGTGACTGGGCCGTCAAGAAGGCGGCGTCGAAGATCCTGGGCCCCGACGAGAAGCTGGTGGCCAGCTGCATGGCCAACCTGCCGGGCACCCTGAAGCGCGAGGGCTACTACTCCGCGCTGCAGAACGTCGTGGGGATCAGGTTCGTGGACGTCGCGGCGGACGGCGGGCTGCCGCCGAAGATGAACCTCGCGGTCACCGACCGGCGGGTGCTGCTGTTCGAGCAGTCGACGCTCGGCCGCGCCAAGGACCTGGTCGCCGAGATCCCGATCGGCCAGGTCGCCGAGGCGCGCCTGATGGAGTCCGGCCGGGCGCAGGTGTCGGTCAAGGTCCACAACTTCGCGATCACCTTCACCGGCGGCGTCGACCTCGAGCTGGAGTCGCCCGACAAGGGCGGGGTCAACAACGTGGTGGGCGCGATCAACGGCCGCGTGCGCAGCTGACGAACGGCACCGTGGCGACAGGCGGCAGGTGACAGGCGACAATGGAGTCCGCCATCGATCTTCCGGGGGTTCGCTTGTCGCCACGTTCGGCCGAGGTCAACCGGGAAATGCGTGAGCAGTCCCAGCAACGCATCCTGGAGGCGGCGTTGATGTCGTTCGCCGAACGCGGGTACGAGGGCACCACCATCGCCCAGATCGCCGAACGCGCGGGCGTCGCCCGCGGACTCGTGTCCTACTACTTCCCGGCCAAGGAGCAACTGCTGCAGGCGCTGCTCGGCCAGGCGCTGGAGGGCTTCCTCGCGCTGACCGACCCGGCCGAGGGCGAGGTCACCGCGGACCAGCGGCTGGCCGGCTGCATCGACCGCACCCTGGCCGCGGCCACGGCCACCATCGGCGTCCAGCGGCTCGTCCTGTGCCTGATGCTGCAGCCCGGCACCCGCGAGATCTTCGTCGGCGTCGAGGCCGCCAAGGCCGACGTCGTCGAGGAGTTCGAGCGCCGGCTGCGGCGGCTCTTCGCCGACCGCGGAGCCGAGGACCCCGCCCTGGAGGAGGTGATGTTCCGCAGCGTGATGGAGGGTGTGATCTTCAAGATGGCGGTCTATCCGCAGACCTATCCGATCGCCGCCGTACGGCACCGCCTGCTGACGATGTACGGCCTGCCGGCCGGCGACCCGCCCGGCGAGCCGGTCCGCCCCCTCAGGGCGATGTGACGGCCGCGACCTCGTTGGGCAGCGCCCCGCCGAATCTACGGTCGCGGCGCGCGTACTGCTCGCAGGCCTGCCAGAAGTTGCGCCGGTCGTAGTCGGGCCACAGGACGTCCTGGTAGACGAACTCGGCGTACGCGGCCTGCCAGACCATGAAGTTGGAGCTGCGCTGCTCCCCCGACGGCCGCAGGAACAGGTCGACCTCGGGGATCTCGGGCCGGTACAGGTAGCGCTGGAAGACCTTCTCGTTGATCTTCTCCGGCCGCAGCTTGCCCGCCTGGACGTCTCGGGCGATCGCCGCCGCGGCGTCCGCGATCTCCGCCCGCCCGCCGTAGTTGACGCAGAACTGCAAGGTCAGGACGTCGTTGTGCTCCGTCATGCGCTCGGCGTCCTCCAGCTCCTTGATGACGCTGCGCCACAGCTTCGGCCGGCGGCCGGCCCACCGCACGCGTACGCCCATCGAGTGCAGCTGGTCGCGTCGGCGCCGGATCACGTCGCGGTTGAAGCCCATCAGGAAGCGGACCTCATCCGGCGAACGCCGCCAGTTCTCGGTCGAGAACGCGTACGCCGACAGGTACGGCACGCCGATCTCGATCGCGCCCATGATCACGTCGAAGAGGGCGTACTCCCCCATCTTGTGACCCTCGGTACGCGGCAGTCCGCGGTCCTTGGCCCACCGGCCGTTGCCGTCCATGACGACGGCGACGTGGCGCGGGATCAGCTCCGTGGGCAACTCCGGCGGTCGCGCTCCGCTCTCGTGGGGATCCGGCGGCTGTACGGCCCTCATGTTCGCTTTCGTCTCCTATTCGACTGCGGCGTTCCGCGGCGCTTCCCGCGCCTGCTCACTGGTCGAGCTCGGCTTCTCACTCACTCCGCGGCCGGCCTCGTCCCTCAGCCGACCACTCCGCTCGCTCGGCGCCTCCCTCTCCGGCTGACCGGTCGAGCTCGGCTTCTCACTCACTCCGCGGCCGGCCTCGTCCCTCAGCCGACCACTCCGCTCGCTCGGCGCCTCCCTCTCCACGTGCCGGAGGGAGCGGATGCCATGCTCTAGGTGCCACTGCAGGTAGGCGGCGACGAGGCCGCTGCACTCTACCCGGTGACGGGGTTCGCTCGAATCGGCGCGGGGCCAGTCGCCGCGCAGCAACGCGATCATCAGCCCGACCGTCGCCTCGGCGGGGCTGGCCGAGCCCGGTGGCCGGCACGACCCGCAGACCATGCCGCCCGCGGCGATCGCGAACGACCGGCCCGTACGCTCGCCGCAGCGCGCGCAGTCCTCCAGCGCCGGCGCGTAGCCCGCGATGGCCAGGGACCGCAGGAAGAAGGCGTCGAGGACCAGCCGGGGATCGTGCCCGCCCTCGACGAGCGTCCGCAGTCCCCCGACGACCAGCAGGAACTGCCGCAGCGCCGGTTCCTTTTCGACCGGGGTGAGCTTTTCGGCCGTCTCCAGCATCGCGGTGCCCGCGGTGTAGCGCGGGTAGTCGGTGGCGAGACGCTCGCCGTACGGGCGGAGCGTCTCGGCCTGGGTGACGAGGTCGAGCGAGCGACGCTCGTACAGCTGCAGGTCCACGTGGGTGAACGGCTCCAGCCGCGCGCCGAACCGCGACTTGGTCTTGCGTACGCCCTTGGCCGCGGCCCGCACCCGCCCGGTGCGCCGAGTCAGGATCGTCACGATGCGGTCGGCCTCGCCCAGCTTCTGGGTGCGCAGCACGACGCCCTCGTCACGGTAGAGACTCACCCGCTCATTGTCCCGCACGAACCGGGTGGAACCGGCGCGACGCCCCCGAGGGTCCAATCCACGTCGGAACTCAGACCAGGGGGAGAACGTGACCTGTTTCTTCGACGCATCGCACGGTCCCGGCCGCCAGGAGATCACGTGGTCGCCGCAGTGGGGGGCGCCGCGCCCGGTGTTCGCCTGCCCGGCCTGCGCCCAGCGGTGGAACGACCACCTTCAGGGCCGCAACGGCTACCCTCAGCAGCCCGGTTACCCGAACTACGGCGGCTACCCGCAGGACTGTCCCCCGCAGCGACGCGGGTACGGGACCGGCTCCATGGTCGCGGCCGGCGCGGCGGGCTTCGTCGGCGGCATGCTCGTCAACGAGATGTTCGACAACGACGAGATCGTCGAACAGGTGGACGTGGTCGACGTCGTGGATGACTATGGGAATTACGGTGGCGAATGGTAAGTATCTACGCCAGTCAACTCTGCGTAGGTGAAAATTAACGGTCGGTGACCACTTTCGGTCGAGTGGGCAGTGGTGACGAACACAACCGTCGTGCAAATGTGAATCCATGAGATGCACAATCGTCCCGCCCCACGTACTCGAGCACGTCGCCGGCGGACATGGCGACGAGCAAGTGCGCGAGCTGGTCCAGCGCACCCTCACTCTCGACAACGAGCAGCGCCTCACCCGTGACGCCGCGCAGTTGATCGCGCAGCCACCGCCGCCCACCGCGCCGGCGGCCGCCAACCGTACGCTCCACGACGCCGGGCACCAGGAGTCGCTGCCCGGCAGGACGGTCCGTTCCGAAGGCGGCGCGGCAACCGGCGACCAGCAGGTCGACGAGGTCTATGACTGGCTCGGCGTCACCTTCGACTTCTACAACGTGGCGTACGGCCGCAACTCCATCGACGGCGGGGGCCTGCCGCTGGTGGCGACCGTGCACTACAGCACCAACTACGACAACGCCTTCTGGGAAGGCTCCCAGATGGTCTACGGCGACGGCGACCAGCAGATCTTCAAGACCTTCACCGGACCGCTCGACGTGACCGGGCACGAGCTGACGCACGGCGTCACGCAGTACGCCGGCGGCCTGGACTACCAGGGCCAGAGCGGGGCGCTCAACGAGTCGCTGTCCGACGTGTTCGGCTCACTCGTCAAGCAGTACCACCTCGGCCAGACCGCCGACCAGGCCGACTGGATCATCGGGCAGGGCCTGTTCACCGACTCGGTCCACGGCGTCGGCCTGCGCTCGATGAAGGCGCCGGGCACCGCGTACGACGACCCGAACCTCGGCAAGGACCCGCAGCCCGCCGAGATGGCCGGCTACGTCGACACCGACAGCGACAACGGCGGGGTGCACATCAACTCCGGCATCCCCAACCACGCGTTCTACCTCGCCGCGACCGCGATCGGCGGCCACGCGTGGGAGAAGGCCGGCCGTGTCTGGTACGACACGATCACCAGCCGAAGGGTGCCGACCGGGGCAGACTTCGCGATGTTCGCAAGCATGACTTATGCCACCGCGGGCACGTTGTTCGGTGTGAAGAGCACCGAGAGCGACGCCGTACGCGACGCGTGGACGAAGGTCGGAGTCAAGATCACGTGAAGGTGGCCGTCACCCGCAGCGGCGGGTTCGCCGGCATGGTCCGTCGTGCCGAGGTCGACTCGGCGGACCATCCGGCGGTGGCCGGCCTCATCAACGACGTCCGACTGGACGAGGTTCCCGCCGAGCCCCGACGGGAACCTGACCGGTTCGTCTACGACATTCAGATCGGCGACCGATCCGCCCGGATCGGCGAGGCCGACCTCCAGGGTCCACTGCGCGAGCTCGTGGACCACGTCATGACCCAGGGCAGCTGACCCCCCGCCGGCCGCCTCTTCCGTTCGAGGCGGGGCGGCGGGCCGGCCTCGCTCAGCGTGCCGCGCGGTTGACCGCCGACAGCACCGCCTTCAGTGACGCGGTGACGGTGTTGGCGTCGATCCCGACCCCCCACAGCGTCCGGTCCCCGACCTGGCACTCGACGTACGCCGCGGCCTTCGCGTCGCTGCCGGCCGACAGGGCGTGCTCGGTGTAGTCGAGGACGCGGGCCTCGATCCCGATCGCGGCGAGCGCGCCGACGAACGCGGAGATCGGGCCGTTGCCGATGCCCTCGACCTCCCGGATCTCCCCGTCGACCCGTACGTCGACGTTGAGCACGTCCTTCTCGTCCACCCGCGACACGGCGCGGTGCGCCAGGAGCCCGACCTTGGGCCCGTTGGTCAGGAACTCCGTCTCGAAGATGTCCCACATGTGCTCGGGCGTGACCTCGCCGCCCTCACCGTCGGTGTGCTCCTGCACCACGCGGGAGAACTCGATCTGCAGCTTGCGCGGCAGGTCGAGGGAGTGCTCGGTCTTCATGATGTACGCGACGCCGCCCTTGCCGGACTGGCTGTTGACCCGGATCACGGCCTCGTAGGACCGGCCGACGTCCTTGGGGTCGATCGGGAGGTACGGCAGGGCCCAGCGGAACTCCTCCGTGGGTACGCCCGCCTCGGCCGCGTCGCGATCGAGGGCGTCGAAGCCCTTCTTGATGGCGTCCTGGTGGGAGCCGGAGAACGACGTGTAGACCAGGTCACCGGCGTACGGGTGGCGCTCGTGCACCGGCAGCTGGTTGCAGTACTCCACGGTGCGGCGGATGCCGTCGATGTCGGAGAAGTCGATCTGCGGGTCGACGCCCTGGGAGAAGAGGTTCATGCCGAGGGTGACCAGGCAGACGTTGCCCGTACGCTCGCCGTTGCCGAACAGGCAGCCCTCGACCCGCTCCGCGCCGGCCATCACGGCCAGCTCGGCGGACGCCACGGCGGTGCCGCGGTCGTTGTGCGGGTGCACCGAGAGCGCGACGTGCTCGCGGCGGGACAGGTGGCGGCTCATCCACTCGATCTGGTCGGCGTAGACGTTCGGCGTGGAGCGCTCGATCGTCGAGGGCAGGTTGAGCACGATCTCGCGGCCGGGGCCGGGCTGCCAGACGTCCATGACCGCCTCGCAGACCTCGAGGGCGAAGTCCAGCTCGGTGTCGATGAAGATCTCGGGGCTGTACTCGTAGCCGAAGTCGCAGTCGCCGAGGTACTGCTCGGCGAACTTCATGACGTGCTCGGTCCCCCGTACGGCGAGCGCCTTGCACTCGGCCTTGTCGATGTCGAACACGACGCGGCGGAACAGCGGTGCCGTGGCGTTGTAGAGGTGCACGGTGGCGTGCGCCGTGCCGGCCAGGGACTGCACGGTCCGCTCGATCAGCTCCTCACGCGCCTGGGTGAGCACGGAGATCTGTACGTCGCCGGGGATCCGGTCCTCTTCGACGAGCTGGCGGACGAAGTCGAAGTCGGTCTGGCTCGCCGCCGGGAAACCGACCTCGATCTCCTTGTAGCCCATGCGTACCAGCAGCTCGAACATGGCGAGCTTGCGCGCGGGGCTCATGGGATCGATCAGCGCCTGGTTGCCGTCCCGCAGGTCGGTGGACAGCCAGCGCGGCGCCTTGGTGATCGTCTTGCCCGGCCAGGTGCGGTCCGGCAGGTCGACCGCGGGGAAGGCGGCATAACGCCCGACGGGCATGGGGCTGGGCTGTTGTTCGAAGTGCTTCATGGTGAAGGGTGCTCCTGGTGAAGTGCCTGCGGCCAGCGGTCAGCATGCCGAAGCCCCGCGACGAGGGAGCCGACCTTTTACAGGCCCCCGTCGCGGCCGCTAAGGAGGAGCAGCTCACGCAGCACGCTGCCCAAAGTAACAGACCGTCCACGCAACCCCCAATCGCGTCCCACCAGATGAGACGTCTGAGGCTTCAGCGCACAACGGCGAGCCCTGAGGCGGAACGCGACGAGCCGACGACGCCGATCCTCGACGAGACCATGCCCGTGGCCCGCCGCCGAGGCGCCATGTCACCGTGGTGAGTACGTGTCCCGCGCCGCGGCCCCACCGGGCGGCCTTCCAGAACTTCAACGTGTCGCCGACGGCCGGCTGGAATGATCTTGTCTATGAATGGAAGGGGAGCGGGCGGCCGTGACAACAGGTGATCGGGCGCCGAGCCAGGGGACCACGGGCGATAACGCGTTCCCGCGTGGCATCGAGATAGTCGG
>Ga0247774_1001700_pt1 | contig 11000 bp, 10 predicted proteins | sample UWRJL001104B6_FD_179933 | JGI IMG/M metagenome (GOLD analysis project Ga0247774, IMG submission 179933) | Plant litter microbial communities from Arlington Agricultural Research Station in Wisconsin, United States - UWRJ-L001-104B-6 | ecosystem: Environmental > Terrestrial > Plant litter >... | reverse complement strand
GTGACGTCAGTGGAAACGATCGAAGTCGTGCTGGACGCCCATCAGCATCCCACAGCGTTTACGACAGGCTGAAACTCAGCGGCTGCGGGCGGGCCGCATCGGCTGCTGGCGATTGTCTGCCGAGAGCCCTAGATCGTCTGCGCCGTTGTAGCGCGACCATTGCGCCATCACGAGATCGGAATACGTGCGCCGTCCGACGCTGCCGTTGTAGCGAGCCAGCGCGCGGGTGACGCTGTTGCGCTCTTTCTTGAGATAGAACCGCAGAATCGCGCAGCCCATGCGGATGTTCTGGGGAATGCGGATGAGCTCGCTGCGTCTCATGCCGAGCTGTTCGGGCCAGAAAGGCATCACCTGCATCAGTCCGACGGCGCCGGCAGACGACACGGCGTAACGGTCGAAGCGGCTCTCGACGTGGATGAGTGCCATCACGAGGCCGGGCGGCAGGCGGGTTTCGCCGGCTCGCTGCGATTCGCAAATGACTTCCTTGAGAATGAGCAGGCGTTCGTCGCGGTCCTTCACCATCTTGCGAAGGCGCGGCTCCATCATTTTGTACCAGACCTCGCTTTCGAAGCGGTCTTCGAAACATTCGGCCTGGGCGATGGCCGTCTGGACGATGGCGCGCAGCTCGGGGTCCTTCTGCTGGTCGGCATGGGCGGCGGTGGCACAACCCATCAGCAGCAGCGACGCAAAGAACAGCTTTACCGCGTGCACCCGAATCGCGAGCCCCGCGCTCGGCGCGTGCGACGAGCTCGCTACACCGGCAGGGCGATAACCCTGCCGGCGCGTCGGCGCGTCAGCGCGCCATCTTCGAGCGAACAAAGTCCACCGCGCCCTCGAGCGGCATGTCGGTGCTTTCGGTGTCGCGGCGGCCGCGGTATTCGAGCTTGCCGGCTTCGACGCCGCGCTCGCCCACGACCACACGATGCGGAATGCCGAGCAGCTCCGCGTCCGCGAACTTGACGCCCGGGCGGGCGTCGCGGTCGTCGAACAGCACTTCGATGCCGGCGGCTTCGAGATCGGCATACAGTTTTTCGGCGACTTGACGGACACGGTCGGACTTCTGGGCACCGATGGGAACGAGCACCACGTGGAACGGCGCGATCGGCTCGGGCCAGATGATGCCGCGCTCATCGTGGTTCTGCTCGATCGCAGCCGCCACGATGCGCGTCACACCGATGCCATAGCAGCCCATGTACGGCGCCACGGACTTGCCGGATTCATCCAGCACCGTGGCTTTCATGGCCTCCGAATAGAGCTTGCCGAGCTGAAAGATGTGACCGACTTCGATCCCGCGCACGATCTTCAGCTTGCCCTTGCCCGAAGGGCTCGGATCGCCTTCCACGGCGTTGCGCAGGTCGGCCACGGCAGTGGGCTCGGGCAGGTCACGGCCCCAGTTCACGCCGGTGTAATGCACGCCGTCTTCGTTTGCGCCGACGCCGAAGTCGCTCATGGCTGCGACGGCGTGGTCTGCAATGAACGTGATCGAAGGCGCGTCGCCCGGCACCGTGCCGTTGCGAATCGGCCCGAGCGAGCCGAAGCCCGCGCCGAACGCCGCGCGCACTTTGTCCGCACCGGCCTGTTTCAGCGGCGAGGACACCTGCGGCAGCTTGCTCACCTTCACTTCGTTGAGCTGGTGATCTCCGCGCAGCAGGAACGCGACGAGGCCGCCTTCCTTGCCTTCGTACACGAGGGTCTTCACGGTCTTCTCGACCGGCACCTTCAGGAACTTCACCAGGTCGTCGATCGTCTTCACGCCCGGCGTCGGGACCTTGGTCAGCTGCTCGGACGGCACGCCGCGACCGGCCGTCACAGGCAGCGTTTCAGCGGTCTCGATATTGGCGGCGTAATCATCGCCATCCGAATAGGCGATGGCGTCTTCGCCGGAATCCGCGAGCACCTGGAATTCGCGCGACTCCTTGCCGCCGATGGCGCCCGAGTCCGCCTGCACCGAGCGGAAATCGAGGCCCATGCGCGTGAACATGCGCGAGTAGGCGACGTGCATGCCCTGATAGGTTTCGCGCAGCGAATCCTCGTTCATGTGGAACGAGTACGCGTCCTTCATGATGAATTCGCGCGAGCGCATGACGCCGAAGCGGGGACGGATCTCGTCCCGGAACTTCATCTGGATCTGGTAGAAATTCACCGGCAGCTGGCGATAGCTCTTGAGCTCGCGGCGCGCGATGTCGGTGATGACTTCTTCGTGTGTCGGGCCGACGCAATAGTCGCGATCGTGGCGATCTTTCAGCCGCAGCAGCAGGCCCTCGGCGCCGATGCGGTCCCAGCGACCGGTTTCCTGCCACAGCTCGGCCGGCTGGATCGCGGGCATCAGCAGCTCGAGCGCGCCGGCGCGGTTCATCTCCTCGCGGACGATCTTTTCCACCTTGCGCAGGGTGCGCAGGCCCAGCGGCAGCCAGGAATAGATGCCCGCAGACAGGCGACGGATGAGCCCCGCCCGCAGCATGAGCTGCTGGCTGATGATGTCGGCTTCGGCCGGCGTCTCTTTCAGGGTGTTGATCGGGTACTGGGAAAGTCTCATCGCGCTGGTTGCTGGCTGGGGCAAAAGGGCGGGCATATTAGCAGGGTGATCGCGAGCGCCTTACTTCGCCGCGACTCCTGGCCGCCGCCGCTGCGACTTGCTGCTAGCCGCCCGGCGATTGAGGGCTCCTGAGGACGGCCTTTCAGAGGCCCTCAATCGCCGGGCGGCTAAGACCTATCGGATAGCCCGTCACCGCACCGGCCTTGCTACCATTCCCGCCCGATGGAACCCACCGCTACCGAACGTCCACCCCCGCCGCGGGGCGTCTACCTGCTGCCCCAGCTCCTCACGACGGGGTGCTTGTTCTCGGGCTTCTACGCCATCGTCGCGGCCATCGACAAGAACTTCGCCCCGGCCGGCATGGCCGTGTTCGTGGCAATGATTTTCGACGGGCTGGACGGGCGCATCGCACGCCTCACGCGGACCGAAACCAACTTCGGCAAGGAATACGACAGCCTCGCGGACATGGTCGCGTTCGGCGTCGCCCCGGCGATCGTGACGTACCAGTGGGGCGTGGTCCGCATCGCCGAATATGGCCGGGAATGGGAGCGGTTCGGCTGGCTGGCCGCGTTCTTCTACTGTGTCTGCGCCGGGCTCAGGCTCGCGCGGTTCAACGCGCGCGCGGCCACTGCGGACAAGCGTTATTTCGAAGGGCTGCCCAGCCCGTCTGCCGCTGCGATCGTTGCCGCGTTCGTGTGGTTCTCGAGCGCGCGCGGGCTGGAAGAGCCGGGGCTTGGCGGGCTGATCGCCGCGTTCCTGATCACGGCTTCGGCGGGCCTGCTGATGGTGAGCAGCTTCAGCTTCCCGAGCTTCAAGAAGTTCGACATCGACAAGCGCATCAAGCGCGCCTACATGATCATCGTGCCCGTGTTTTTCGTGCTGATCGCAATCGATCCGCCGACGATGCTGTTGTCGATCTTCGCGACCTATGCGCTGTCGGCGCCGGTGCTGTGGGTGGGACGGCGCATCCGCCGCGCCCTGCGCGGAGCGCCGGCGGGCACCGGGCCGGGCTGAACGATGGACGGGAATCGCCAGCTCGAATATCTGCAGGCGATTGGCGTGGACGTGTGGGTGCGAAAGGTCGCGCCTGCGGTCGAGTTGAAGGTCCCGGCGATCGACGAGATTCCGGCTTCTGCGAATCTCGATGAGTCAATCGAGGCGCCGCCGGTGCTGGTGCAACCCACGTTGCGGTCGCCGGGCCACTCCGTCCAGGTCCCCGTCCCAGGGCTTCCGTCCGAGCGTCCCGCCGACGAGGCCATCCAGTGGGAAGCTCTGCGCGCCGAGGTCCTGAGCTGTACCAGATGTCAGCTCCATGCCACCCGTACCCAAGGCGTTTTTGGCGTCGGTAATCCCCGCGCGGACTGGCTCATCATCGGCGAAGCGCCCGGGGCCGAAGAAGACCGCCGCGGCGAGCCTTTCGTAGGACGGGCCGGGCAGCTGCTCAATGCCATGCTCAAGGCGATTGGCCTGGAAAGGGAGCAGGTGTTCATTGCCAACGTGCTGAAGTCGCGGCCTCCGGGCAACCGCGACCCGAAGCCGGACGAAGTGGCCGCCTGCCTTCCGTACCTCATGCGCCAGATCGCTTTGTTGCGTCCGCGCCTGATGTTGGCCGTCGGCCGCATCGCCGCCCAGAACCTGCTCGCCACCGACATGGCCCTGGGTCGCCTGCGGGGCCAGGTTCACACGTTCGGCGAGCTGAATACACCGCTCATCGTGACGTATCATCCTGCCTATCTGCTGCGCTCCCCCGCCGACAAACGCAAGGCGTGGGAAGACCTGAAGTTCGCGCGCAGCACGTTCCAACGGCTGGCTTCGCAGGATCAGTGATGGCAACCGCGCCGGAATTGCTCGCCTCCCCCGAGCTGGTGATTCGCACGATGGTGGAGACCGACGTGCTGTCCGTCGTCGCCATCGAGCGTGCGTCGTATCAGTTTCCCTGGAGCGAAGGCATTTTCCGGGACTGCCTGCGCGTCGGCTATGTGTGTCGCGTGGCCTGCGTCGGCGATGAGGTCGTCGGCTATGGCGTGATGAGCGTCGGAGCAGGCGAAGCGCACATCCTGAATCTCTGCGTGAACGGGCACTTTCGCTGTCGCGGAGTCGGGCGTCGCATGCTCGAGTATCTCGTCGAGCGCGCACGCGCTTCGGGAATGGGCGAGGCTTTTCTCGAGGTTCGTCCGTCCAATACCGCGGCGATCCGGCTGTATCAGTCGATGGGCTTCGAGCAGGTGGGCATACGCCGCGGCTACTACCAGGCCGTCGGTGGGCGCGAAGATGCGTCGGTGCTGAAGCTCATATTGCCGGGCCGCCGCACCCGCCAGGGCTAGCCCGTTCGGAAAACAAGAAAAACCACACGCTTTCCGGTGCAGGAGCACTGACTTGAATACGCTGAATGGGCTGGGTGCATCGCTGCTCGTGGCGATGCTCTTTTCGCATCCCGTGCTGGCGTTCGATGTGCCGGCACAACGCAATCGGAACGTGCTGAATCCCGCCGACACGGTGCAGTCACTCGCGGATTGGGACGAGATCACCGGCGCGGTGGGCGAGCTCACCGAACAGGTGCACGCGACGGCCCGAGTCGCGAAGGACGTGGCAGGTCATCCGCTCGACGAGTACTGGTCACGGTACGTCTGGTTGCCGGAAAAACGCGAGCGGCTCGAAGCGCTGCGCGAGAAAGCGCGACAACAGCAAGCCATTGGCGATATGCAGGGCCTGAGTGCCACGCTTGCCGAGGCCGCGCCGCTGCTCAACGCGGAGAAATACAAGGTCGCCGTCCTGATGGCATTCGGCACAGCGTCGCATGCGCTCGTCTACCACCGCAACGCGCTACAGCCCTGGGTGAGCCGAGGCACCGACGCCGATCGCGCTGCTGTCGATGCTGAATTGCAGGCCGGGCAGAGCGCGCTTGCGAGCTCGCTCATCGATGTCGTGCAGATGACGAGCTACGACGTGAGGCATCTGTACGACCTGACTCGGGGTGTCGGCGCACCGATCCAGGCACTCAATGGGCACCGCTCGCGGCTGGTCGCGGAACAATCCGCGCTGCCGAATCCCATCGCGCTTTCGAAAGTAAGACGCACGGTTTCGTGCCCACCTCCGGTCGAGCCGTCAGCGGCGCGTGAGAGCGCCGGCCTCGCTGAGGATTTTCCCTCGACGGAAGACTTCTATCCGCAAGATGCGAACGCTGCGCGCCTGGAAGGTGATGTCACGGTACGCGTGGAGATCTCCAGGACCGGTTGCGTACTGAGTGCCGAGGTCACGAGCACTTCCGGCGCGAGGGATCTCGACCAGGGCGCCCTGGACCTGGCCATGGCGGGCCGCTACGTGCCTGCTTCCGTTGCCGGCAAGGCGAAGGCCGGCGAGCTGACGTACCGGATTCGCTTCGAGACCCGTAAATAACAAGGTTTGAAGATGCACATTTCCAAAGTACTGCGCTGTTTCGCCGCGCTGCTGGCCACATTGACGCTCACGCCCGTCGCGCTCGCGCAGGACGGCAGCATCATGGAGGCCTATCGGCTCGCGACGATCATGGACCCGAACGCGCCCGTGAAATCCCTCGACGACTGGGATGCGATCGTCAACCTGCTCGGGCGAAGCTCCTGGCAGATCCACGAGAACGATCGCGGCGAGCGCACGATCGCAGGCCAGTCGCTCGGTGCCTACTGGGATCAGTACCTGCTCGTGGCAGAGCAGAAAGCGAAAATCGACTCGCTGCGCGAGAAGGCGCGCCAGCAATCGGAAGCGGGGAACGCGAAGGGGGTAGAGGCCACGATCGCGGAAGCGACTCCGCTGCTCGCTGCCGAAAGATACAAGGCGGCCGTGTTGATGGCATTCAGCTACTCGGCCACCAGCATCACGTATCAGAGGACGTTGCTGGATCCCTGGCTCGAACGCGCCCAGCCGGCCGAGCGCACGACTGCGGACCAGCAAACGGATGCCGGCCATGGCGCGCTCACGAAAGCGCTTGCCGATGCCGTGCGCGCGAAGAAATACGAAGCGGGCTACGTGAAGACATTCGCAGACAGTGCGCACAAATCGCTCGACGCCCTGAACGCGCAGCGCCTGCGGCTCGTGAAGGAACAGGCGTCGATGCCGAACCCGATTTCCATTCCACCCGTTTCGCGCGCCACCTCGTGCCCCGAGGCCGTGCCACCAGCGAAAGACCGCGAACGGCCTTCGCTCGGGGGCGATTTCCCGTCGTCGGAAAATTTCTATCCGGCGTTTGCCAAGCGCGCACAGGTGCAGGGCGCCGTGACATTGCGGACATCCATCTCTGACACAGGTTGCCTGATGCGCGCGGAAATCGCGGAAAGCTCCGGTGACCGCACCCTCGACCAGGGCGCGCTCGAGCTCGCCATGGCCGGCAGCTACGTGCCCGGGTCGAAGGACGGCAAGGCCATTCCGGGCGAGATGAAGTTCAGGGTGAAATTCGAGCTGCAGGATTAGCGCGCGTGTCCGTCGCTGCTGACCGCGCTCAACCGGCTTGCGCGATGAAGCAGCCGGTGCGGTCGACGTTGCTCGTTCTGCTTGCTGTCCTGAGCGTTGCGCCTGGCGCGGCATGGGCGCAGGCACCGACACAAGCGCAAAGCGACGACGCGGAGTTTGCCCGCATCGGCCGGCTCATGGATCGCAGCCGCGCTATCGAATCCATCGCGGACTGGGATGCGGTTCTCGAACAGATCGGCAAATTCGCATCGCCGCCGGACGCGCGCAAAGCGCAGATTCCGGACCTCTCGGGTCGCACGTGGGCCGATTACTGGACGCAGCACGTGATGCGTCCAGACGCGAAATCGAAGCTCGATGAGCTGCGCGCGCTCGCTGGAAAGCAGTCCGCTGCAGGCGACGAAAAATCGGTTGCCGAAACGCTCGCCCGGGCGACGCCGCTGCTCAATGCCGAGAAGTACCGGGCGATGGTCGTGGTGAGCTACGGCAACAACGAAGGCATGCTGCTCTATCATCGCGATACATTGAAACCCTGGCTGGACCGCGCGACCGACGCCGATCGCAGCGCTGCCGACGCGACACTCGAATCTGCACAGAACGCGCTGCTGGCCGCCTTCGAAACATCGCTGCAATCGGATAGCCCCAACCTGACTGCGGCCATGGCGCTCATGAGCCATGCGTCTGTCGAGAATCTCGAGGCGCTCAACTCGATGCGCCTGAGGCTCGTCGAGACGCAATCTTCGCTGCCCAATCCCACGCCTGTTGCTCCCGCGATCCGCTCGGATGTCTGCCCCGCGCGCGTGCCGCCGGCGACGGATCGAAGCGCGCCGTCGCTCGCTAAGGATTTTCCGGCAGCCGAGAGCTATTACCCCCGATTCTTGAGAAGTGCGTGGATTGCAGGCCCTGTCGTCGTGCGCGCGACGATTGCCGACTCGGGATGCGTTCTGCGTGCGGCGGTCGAGACAACGTCCGGCAGCGCGGATCTCGATTGGGCGGGGCTGCAGCTGGCGATGGACGGCCGCTACATCGCCGGCTCGCGCGATGGCCAGGCGGTGCCGGGCGAGGTCAGGTTCCGCATCATCTTCGAAACGCACGACACGACGCCATGAAGCCCAGAGCGACGCCCGGTGCCAGAGTGAGGACCAGTGCCCTGACACGATATCTCGCGACGATGCTGGTCGCGCTGGGGTCCGGAACCGTTGCGCTGGCTAAGGAGCCTGTGCCGGCGTACTGGCAAGCGATCGTGGAAATGGAGCCCAGCTCGCCCATCACGTCACTGGAAGACTGGGACACTCTCGTCGGTTTCCTGACGATGGCCAGCCAGACGATGCATGAATCGGCGAACCTGACGGGCTCTGTCGCGGGTCATCCGCTCGACTATTACTACGATCAGTACGTCCTGCAGCCCGAGCCGAAAGCAAAGCTCGAAGCGCTGAGAAACGCGGCTCGCCAGAGCCGGGACGCGGGCGATGAAAGCGGTGTGAAAGCCGCGCTCGCTCAAGCAGAGCCGCTTCTGCAGGCGGAGAAGTACAAGGCCGCCGTGGTGCTGGAGCTCAGCGGCTATGCCGCGCTGTTCGCCTATCACCGCGGCTTGCTCGCTCCCTGGCTCATGCGCGCCGCGCCATCGGAACGAGCAAGTGCCGATGCGACTGTGCAGTCCGCGTACAGCGCCTTGGTGAAGGCGCTCGACAGTGCCGTCCGCGCGCCGAACTACGATGCGAAAGCGCGCGGAAGGCTGAACGAACTTGCCTCGGAAGCCGCGCTGGAGGCGCTCAACGCCCAACGATTGCGTCTGATCGCGGAACAGGCCGAGCTGCAATTGCCCAACCCCGTGCCTGTCGATGCGCTCGTGCGCACCACCGCTTGCCCGCCAGCCGTGCCGCCATCGCCGGACCGCCAGAGACCCGGCCTGGGCAGCGATTTCCCTGCATCGGAGGAGTTCTATCCCGCGACTCCGAAATCTCAGAGAGTCACGGGCCCGGTTACGGTGTCACTGCTCGTTTCCGACACCGGTTGCCCGGTGCGAGCAGAAGTTGACCGCAGCTCCGGGGACCCGGCGCTCGACCTGGGCGCACTGGAGCTGGCGATGGCGGGCCACTACGTACCGGGCTCCAAGGACGGCCGGGCAGTGCCGGGCGAGCTGCGCTTCAAGGTGAAGTTCGAATTCAAGGACTAGCCGGGCCGCTGCTTTATACTGCGCGCCCCTCGAGAACACCCCTGTAGCTCCCGTGCCCGAAGCCGGTTTTTCGAACGAAATCACCCGACGCCGCACTTTCGCGATCATCTCGCATCCCGACGCGGGCAAGACCACGCTCACGGAGAAGCTCCTGCTGTTCGGGGGCGCGATCCAGATGGCCGGGACGGTGAAGGGTCGCAAGGCCGCGCGCCATGCGACGTCGGACTGGATGCGCCTGGAGCAGCAGCGCGGAATTTCCGTGACCTCGTCGGTCATGCAGTTTCCCTATCGGGACGCGATCGTGAACCTGCTCGATACGCCCGGTCACGAAGACTTCTCGGAAGACACGTACCGTACGCTCACGGCCGTCGATTCCGCGCTCATGGTCATCGACTGCGCCAAGGGCGTCGAGGAACGCACCATCAAGCTGATGGAAGTCACCCGGCTGCGGAACACGCCGATCATGACCTTCATCAACAAGCTCGATCGCGAGGGCCGCGCGCCCATCGAGCTGCTGGACGAAGTGGAGCAGGTCCTGAAGATTCGCACGGCGCCCATCACGTGGCCCATCGGCATGGGAACCCGGCTCAAAGGCATCTACCACCTGCTCGAAGACCGTATCTATGCCTACGAGGCCGGCAGGGGAGGGCGTGTGGGCGAGAACCAGATCATCGACAGGCTGGAGAGCGCGGAAGCGCAGGAATTCCTGGGCGACATGGCAAAAGAGTTCGCAGGCGAAATCGAGCTCGTGAAGGGCGCGACCGATGAATTCGACCCCGAGCTGTATCGGGCCGCGAAGCAGACGCCGGTGTTCTTCGGCTCCGCCATCAGCAACTTCGGGGTGGAAGAGCTGCTGACGGCCTTCACCACACATGCGCCCGGTCCACTGCCGCGCGCCACGCGCGACCGCGAGGTGCAGCCTCTCGAGGAGAAGCTCACCGGCTTCGTGTTCAAGATCCAGGCGAACATGGATCCGGGGCACCGGGACCGAATCGCGTTCATGCGCCTGTGCTCGGGCCGATATGAGCGCGGCATGCGCATGTACCACGTGCGCCTGGGCAAGGAGACGCGCGCCGCCGATGCGCTCACGTTCATGGCGGGCGATCGTTCGCAGGCAGAAAAGGCCTTCGCGGGCGACATCATCGGCCTGCACAACCACGGCACCATCAACATCGGCGACACTTTCACCGAAGGCGAGAAGCTCTCGTTCACCGGCATTCCCAACTTCGCGCCGGAGCTGTTCCGCCGCGCGGTGTTGAAAGACCCGCTGAAGATGAAGGCGCTGTCGAAAGGACTTTCGCAGCTGTGCGAAGAGGGCGCCACGCAGCTGTTCAAGCCGCTGCGGAACAACGACATGATTCTCGGGGCGGTCGGTCAGCTGCAGTTCGAAGTCGTGGCCTTCCGGCTCGAAGACGAATACAGCGTGAACTGTGTGTTCGACGGCGTGAACGTCCACACGGCGCGCTGGGTCACCGGTGACGCGCGCAAGCTGGAAGAGTTTCGCACCAAGGCTTACGAGCACCTCGCCATCGACCACGCTGGGCAGCTCGTTTATCTCGCGCCGACGCGCGTGAACCTCGCGCTGACCCTCGAGCGCTGGCCCGACCTGAAATTCAACGAGACGCGCGAATCGGCGAGCTGACGCGATCCGCGTCACTGGAACGAGCATGGCGGCGACTGCAGACGAATCGTCCAAAGCGCAGCACACGCGCGGTGTGCTGTTACGCCGCCCGGTGATCGGCTGGGCCCTGTGCGACTGGGCGAATTCCGCGTTTGCCACGACGGTGATGGCGGGATTCTTCCCGCTGTTCTTCAAGCAATACTGGAACGCGGGCGTCGAGGCCACGG
>Ga0247774_1001699_pt1 | contig 11003 bp, 8 predicted proteins | sample UWRJL001104B6_FD_179933 | JGI IMG/M metagenome (GOLD analysis project Ga0247774, IMG submission 179933) | Plant litter microbial communities from Arlington Agricultural Research Station in Wisconsin, United States - UWRJ-L001-104B-6 | ecosystem: Environmental > Terrestrial > Plant litter >... | reverse complement strand
CAAACAGGTCCTCGGCCTCCTTCCACCGGCCTTGGTTCCTGTACGTCGACGCCAGGTTCGCCATGCTGGTCAGCGTGTCGGGATGCTCGTCCTCCAGCACCCTCTTGAACGTCTCCATCACTTGCACCTCCAGGTCCTCGGCCTCCTTCCACCGGCCTTGGTTCTTATATGTTAATGCTAGGTTCCCTATGCTGCTGAGTGTCAACGTATCTTCCTCTCCAAGAACCGATTTCCGTATTTCCGTTGCCTGTACCAAAAACGTTTCCGCATCCTTCCACTCGCCCTGGTCGTCAAGGAACCATGCAAGCTTATGGAGAAGAGTCGCTTTCGCTGCCCTCTCGTCCTTCGACTCTGCACCCTTCCATCTAAGCACGGCATACACATGAGGAAGGTAGTTCCTACACGTTTGCCAAGTCTCAAATCTGCCAGATGGGTAGGTATGCGACACGGCTAATAGTGCCCGTTCTGCGAACTGGTCCATCGCCCCATTCTTGACTAGCCACTTGCGCGTCACTAACTGTACTAACCGGTGCATATCCAGCCCGTTGCCCTTTTCCTCGGCGACAAAGGAAAACGCCTTCAGAACCCCCAGCGCCTTCGTTAGCTGGATACTACCACGTGAATCATTGTCGTACTGCTGCTCCTGGTAGTGCGAGAGAAATTCTATCGGAATAGCCTGCCGGTCGAAGAGGCTCATCAGCGACAGAAGCTCGCCCGCAAATGTGTTCTGCTCCTGGATCTGCTCGAACGAGATAACCCATGTGGCCGTTACTGCATGTGGGGTTTCCGAGTCTCTTCCAACCGTCTCAAACCTCTCGCTAAGTAGCTCAACAAATCCCTGATCGCTTTCATCTAGGAGCCGAAGATATTCGCTGACCGTTATGGTGTTCTCCTGGATAAAGGCGGCCGCCTGCACGAGCGCAAGCGGCAGGTGCTCCAGCCGAGAAGAGAGCTTCGACAGTTCGCCGGACCCGAATTCAACTCCGTCGAGCTTTGCACGAAGCAATTGACCCGACTCGTCGTCGTCCAGCCTCTTCACCTCGATAGACCGTCTTCCCTTGGTTAGCTTCGAGCCTGTCTGCATGTTCCTGGTTGTGACGAGAATAGCCCCGTGAGAGCATTCAGGGAGATATCGTCCTAGATTCCCTGCCTCGATGGCCGTGGTGCTCCCCTCGGTCTCCGGCTCGCCGAAGAAAAGCTGCGTATCGTCCGCATTGTCAATGACCATGAGCCAACTCCCGTTCGCCCTCTTCTCTAACCATCTCTTCACCAGCGATAGCAGATCCGCCTTGGGGTCGGTATGGCCAGGGATGTCGCAGTCTTGAGCGATTGACGTAAATGCTTGGCGGAACCGTTCGGCATTGCTTGCGTGGGCCCAGAACACCGACGTTTCCGGGTGGGCTTCCTGCAACCAGTACACGTACGCAAGAGCAATCTGCGTCTTACTATCTCGAGTTAGCATACCGCGCAAATCGCTGGACTGAGGCCATTACCCGATGCCGCCTAGGCCGTGGAGCGACGCTCTCGGCTGCGACCGGCTTGGTGATTGCGGCTGCTGTAGATGGCCAAGTTGGCCTTTCAACTGTTCGAGGATGGCGGAGCGTCCAACAAACTCTGGATTGCTCGTGTATGGCACAAGAACTGTTCCCTGCTTAGTGGAGGCTCGGTCGCTATAGGGCTTCTACCTACATTGCCCTCTATCCTGCTTGCCCCCGCCTGCAGACTCTTCGCCGCCACTTCGCGCTTTGCTGGGCGAAGTCTCTGGCTGGCTTTGTGATCTAGTCCTCTCTCTGCTAAACGCCTCGCTGCCAAGGAACTGCCTGAGAACGCTGAGGATCGCCCGATACTGCGCATCTTCACGGCCGCTACACCTCGCCATCTGCATATGGTTTGCATCTATACTCCCTAGCCTCTCAAAGGATCGTGAGAGCCCGAGTTTCGAAGAGAAGTCGTCCACCACCTACAATATCCTTAATTAGCACATTAAATGATATAGCAAAGGCCCAAAGGCCTACCTTGTTATTCAGTCCTTTCATTCCCGATATGCCCTGCGCCTCTTGGAACGAATAAACCTGCAATTTGTCCTCGAGCACAATCGTTATAAACTGCTCATGGATAATATCTAGCACCTCGCTATTAACTTCCAGCGTCTCAATTATAGTTTTATTCGAGTCCTGAAGCGCTAGTTGAGCCATATTCGCCGCCAGCTCGCCCCATCCTGTCGATTGACTGCCGCGATGCGGTGTGCCAAGGAAGACGACGAGTTTCGTGCGAGCCCGACAAGTCTCGGACCTGCGTATCGCCTGAGTCGGAACAATTAGTCCATGTCAATTAATCGAGAATATTAAAATATACGTCTTTGACTAGTATGCCGCCGAGACTATGTGCTACGAACACGATCGGGTCCTGGTCAATTGTCAGCCCCACTTCGTATCGACTTCGTCAGAAATCACCTCGTTCCCAAGCTCCAACTCAATTTGATTGGCGAGTTCTTGGCCATGCTGCGATATGGTATTCTGGTTATTTGCCCGGTATAAAAATCCAATCGCGTCGGCATTATATCCGTATGTCCATACTCTTGCGTTGGGGATGTCGCGCGTCAGGAAATCGTTGGGCCAGAACAGCCTTGTCGAAGAAGAGCGTTCCTCAGCCGAGGCGTCAGGGGTTGTGGTCGATGTCTTGCTTCGGAAGAGGGACGTCAGGGCCTTTCGCTTGCTTCTCGTTATCGTGCTTTTCTTGACGAGTACTCGCTCGTCCTCCCACGTTCGTCGGGGATGGCCTCGCAGGCCGTGCACGAAGATGATGCTGCATCGCGTCAGTCGGCGCTGCCTCTAGACAGGGCATTCATACTTGACCCGGTACGGCCCGCGCGTGACGTCTTTGCTGCCAGAGAGCTCGGTAAAGCCGATGCGGCGAACGTCCGACATAGTCGCCGTCGTTGATTTAGGCTTTCGAGTGATCTGCTCGGCGGGGTCCTGGATGATGAGTAGGTGGGCCTGTCAACCTAGTCCAAGACGATGGGTCCCATTACAACCCCACCACCGGCAGGTTCCGGGCGGCATTTCCCAACGAGGCTGACCTAGCCTGGGAGTTTGGTAGAATTGTGGCCAGTTCTGGGCGCTGGCCTGGATCTCAAAATAGCGGAGGGGCCTGGATGGAATCCATAGAAACCCGTGGATCGTCGAGGAACTTGCAATGTAGCCTCACAGTCATTCCCAAGCGACTCGGCGATGCTCTCACGACCTTATTTCTACGTTTCTCGACTCAAAAGGCACGCTATCATGGAAGACTTCAATTTTGACTACCACTTCTCCGACTAAGTGGTTGGGAGCGCAACAAACAGTATAACAAGAATAAACCGGAATGTATCCGCCACGACTTTCGATGGAATATCTCCAAACGCGAGAATATCAGAGCTAGGCATATTGTTTAGATATAGATCCCGATCTCGTCCTGGCCCCGAGTGATATTTGGAAGGCCAACTTCCAGCCACGGCTTAAAGCACTTCTAAACGACGAGAACAAGTTTCCAGGAGATAAATACACGTGCGAAGAAACGATTATCGATATATTCATCGAGCGGAGCCGTTAGCGCGGTCTGAAGAAACGATTCAAGGACCTGGAGATCGATTGGGAGATAGTGGGTAGCTATATAGAAGGCCATAGTGCCTTGTTTAGCAAGAGGAGGAAGGTAACCTTAGTATGGAGTTTACTTATAAGGAAGTAACGAGTAGCGCAACGACGATGAAAGATGAGAAAAAGCAGAGCGCTACTAAGGCTTAAAGGCTTTAGAGAGCCGCCGATGCTGGACTTTGGATCCGGGTCTATCAGCACTTTCGGTGTAGGGGCAAATATTATAAGCGAGGACCTTATTGCTGGCCGGACGAACGAGGAAATTATTATAAACTGTGTCATGTCTTGTACCCGAGGTACTACTTAGGGAAGTAACGATGCTTTCCAAAACCCACACGTCTATTCAAACTTCAACTTGGAGAACCCTTCTCTCGTGCCCTCGCTTCGGGTTCTCCTGTTGTCGCCGCTATCTCGGTACAACCTTGGCTATTACACAGTTTCTTAGCCTGTCTCTGATCCATCTGCGACGTCTCTCCGACAGTCCCAGGTATCCCATTACAAACCGCTTCTAAGTGTCACGGCTTAGACCCAAATGAAGAGCACCAGCACAGCCGGTGCTGGCGAAGGTTGCCGGTCGGGGCCGTAGCGGGTTCGTTCAACGACCCACAGACGGGGTCCCTGTGGTCCCGCTGCCAAAAAAAAGCCCCTGGTCGAGCAATTCATTCCTGTCATTTCTCTTCCTTTCTTCTTCAGCTTCAGATAGACAATCTTGAGGCCCCAATTGTTGCCTAACCGTTAGCCAGCCCTTCACACTAAGGCACTTAAAGGATATTTTCCAGTATATTAAAGGAAATATGAAAGAAGGGGAAAAGGAGGACGAGATAGACGTTAATATCGAGATACCACATAAAATCCTGAAAGATATCTTGGATAGTAGTGGTAAGCGGAAAGAAGAGGACTCTATCGATTGCCGCAACTGTAAAGTCTATATCTTATCGCACAGGAGGCATCACGATACAGCCGCGATCCTTGGTGAAGGCCTTAGGGATTTGGAGGGAGATAGAAAGAATAGACTTAAGGAGTGTAAGGGGTCAATTGGCAGTACTACCTAATTGAGTCCTAATCTACGAAAAGGTTCGGATGGAAGAGAAAGGAAGATCTCTGCGAGCTGTCGGCGACGGCTCGCAGAGTCATCAACTAGCTACGCACGGGCCGGAGCTCCTCTTCGTGGAGCGACGGCCGGTGGGTCGATGCCGCAACCCTCGGGCTCCTGCTCGAGCCCTCCAGAGGTAACCCGTCACAGCCACGACGGTCAACGCGGGTTGTTCTTTGGGTGGGCATGTGGGTTACTGGTCTCTCTAGACGGATTCTCTGGACGGTACGCACGCTGCACGAGGCTTTTGAAGCTATTAGCTGGTTGTCAAGTCCTTGAGTTAGTAGAGTTTTGACTAGGATACGCTGGGCAGCACCCAGTTGCGGCGCCATGATGTCAGCGAAGACGAAAGTGCCCTCTCAAATAGGGGTGAAAGGGACGAAAGAAGAAGAGGAATGGGAGAGGGAAGGATGACGGGCGCAAGGCCCTTTCTTTCTGTTTTTTCTCCCCAAGGGAGGGTCTGGGAGGATTGGATACGATGCATGGCATTCAAGGGCAATGAAACTGGATGGAAGTAAAACCCCGGTTAGGGATGAGGTTCGTGTCCAAGTCGGCTGACTCTATCCAAAGCATGACATCGTTGACGGTAAAGTAAACACTAGCGACCATATACCACCAAAGGAGTTCGTATTAAAGATAGAGAGAAACGGAGACCCGATCAAACCGTTCCAAGGCGCATGAGAACTCCAAATATAGATTCTCAACAAACAAGCAAACTATCCCATCAATTAGCAACCGAACTGGGAAACTAAGCAAATGTCCTCCCCACCTTCTGCTTCCCGATCAACACCCCAGGCCGGAAACTTGGGTGTTGATTCCTCAGCATGTCACACATTGTCCAGCAAATTTACTAGGAGACTAGCACATGATAGCACCAAGCCGTCTTTCTCATAACAAGCATTTGCCAAATCTGGGAATTTCAGATTCCTCATCCCCTGTTGAGTCAATCTTCGATTGATTCCAAATGCCCCCCGCCCCGGGCCGCTGAAAGTGGGGCTCGCGCGGCATTCGACCACTGAGAAAAGGGGCCACCGCAGCCGAGCATATGCGGGGTTATTTTAGCGCATCGTTGCCGGCTGCCGCAGGAACGGCGGGTTTGTTCCGACGACAAAAATATTCCCTGTCGCTAAACGACGGTCAGCTCTTGCCGGCCCTACAGAGCAGCATCCTTCTTGGATCTATAGATTTGTTGCAGTTCATCGTTGCCACGACATCTCCAAATGTGGTCGGATTCGCCACGAGCGCAAAGTGAGCAGGGAGAGAAAACAACAAACGATTTGATATGTATGTCATTCAACACTCATGACACCACGAATGATGGATACCAATAGTCCATGCCATTAGCTCCGAATTACCAAGGTACTCGTAGCAGAATTCCATACGAGCTAGCCCTTTTTGTGGCCCTTAACACCCAAAAACTATCCTTATCAGCCATGACTCACAGTCACGCAATTCATGACCATTTTGCCCCCATTCCTTCCGGATCAATATTCGTCTCTTCAGTGTAAAGCTGAGTCCCAGAGCGGCGTAGCCAATATGCCGTGTGACCTGTCCAGTTTCTAGGGGCATTCTCGTGTGGTCGACAGAGCCGCCAATCCCGCCCTTTCCCGGCTGATCCAGGTAGGAGGGTTCGGTCTCACCGTCAAAGAGCCTGCTTGAATGCCCCCCTCAGTTTGGGCAGCATCAACCGTGAATCAAGGGCGGTGTGAGATACTACCCTCAAAAACCGCCCGAGACTTTCAAATTGCTAGTCCTGGCTGGTCCATCATAGGCTGGTCGGCAACGTACGGCCCTAGAACCCTGCCGACAATAGACTCGAAAGCCTGCCGTTCAATGACGGCGCCAAAGTGGACGCACCTGACCACGCCGACAAACTCGCGCTTTAGAGACTCCATCAGATCCGAGTCCAGGAGCAGGCCGGTGTGATAGTGGGCAGCCAGCTCGAACCAGGCCTGCACGGGAGTGAGCTCCTTGTCGCCAGGGTTGAGTGACATCGCAAGGCCACGAAGGCTTTCCAAGCTGATGCCGCTAGTCCGCCATGACAAGGCGGGCGGCGGTGACTTGGAGCTGGACCGTTTGACGGATTTTCGCTCCTTGTAGATGTTGTCGGGTGCCGACGACATGCAAATTGAAGATGCCATGAGGGCGTGGCAGGAGGCGCGACCGCCGGGGTCGCCATTCGCGGGGAAGTCCTTAGGATGGAAGTGGTCCCAGCAGTTGTATTCAAGCCTGTCGAGAGAGAGTCATGTTAGTTGACCTAAGTCTAAAATTTGAGGCGCATGATATACTCACGCTAAGATGAAGTTGATGGCTTGATCTTCTTGCGCCTTGGTTAACGCGCTCGGATCTTCCTCCGTCAGTGGGCTCATGACCGACTGAGAGCTGACGCTTGCGCTCGATGAGGAAGTGGTGATCTTGTAGCACGGAGTGCCCATTGTTGGATCCATGCTGAGAGTGACTTCGATGTCGTTGACATTAATATCGGCAAACAGCTCTGTCGTGGCGGACGGCGGGGGGAAGTTGACATGATCGTAGGGCTGTTCGACGACAAGATGTTGCGGTTGCGGTTGCGGTTGCGGAGATTGGTCCAGTTGCATCTCACTAGAATCTCCAACACTGACACCCACCGCGCTTGGTTGCGCCAGTTGCTTCCCTTTCCATGCAGGAGATGAGACTCCAATGCTCCTCAACTTCGACTTCATTCTTTCGTTTTCGCGTCGTAAACCAAGTGTCTGCTTCTCCGTCTGCGCAATCATATCTCTGACCCGGACGACGTCCAGCTCGAGTTCCTTGATGTAATTTGCCTTCCTCTGCCGGTGTTGGACCTGGGCCTTTCTGACCTGAGCTCTCCGAATCTGAGCCTTCTCCTGAGGTGTGAGGTCTTGATTTTGCGAGCCTTCACCGCCGGACCCGGGCGCTATCAGGAGCTTGTAAGCACGAGCAAGCATGACCACGGTATATATAACGATATACGGTGACCAGGAGATAAGGAAGAGAGGAAACGGACGCGTGTAACGAGCGTCAGGGTATTGGACAATGGTTTAGAAAACATTTGGTAATGCATCCCACTTCTCCAGTAGCGCTTGCATTTCTGTAGACACCCTAGGGTAGTACTGAGGAAGGAGCGGGAGCACGTCAAGATAGTCTAGCCATACTTGCTTCCGAGAGGATCACATGCGAGTGCCGAGGAGCCCTTAAATGTAGTAGATGTAGTCTCGCCACCTTCCCACCAGCCAAGAAGATGGTTGCAAATGAACTCGGACTCCTCGTATGATCAAATAGTCTATGGAATCTTCATGTATAATGATATCTTGAGACAGTGACGAGATTGGGTAAATTGCTGTGCCAGACCGGTCAAGTCGGAATATAGCCATGACAAATCATGAAGATTTGGTGCAAACTTGTGGGACGTGCGTGGGGAGGTAGGGGAGGAACCAATATGTCGGGTCTCACGTTCTGGAACCCGAGCATAGCTGTGCCGTCGAAGGCATGCGGCGGGGAGGGGGGTAAAAACGAAAACGCGTCGTCGGCCTACTTACAAGTCACGGATTGGCCGGCTGTATTTGTCGACACGAATGTGATGTGCTTCCCAGTCAAGGCATCCTTCGACTTCTTCCAAAAACTGGCAAAGGATGGCCGATCACCTTCAGCCTTCACCTCCACTTCCGCCATGATGTGATGCAGGTGGCGGCTGCCGCCAGCCTGGGTTGTAACTTTGGCCTATGATTGCTAGCGTGTCACTAGCTGGTGCAGGATGTTGAGAGGCACTGACACCAACGCCCCGGGGAGCCTCGTTGTGGATTCTTGAACTCGAAGCCGGTCGAGATATGACCACCAAAGCGGGAATGGAATGATGTCGTCGAAGACGACGGACAGGAGAGTCGGGGAGACAGCGGTGAGATCGAAATCCGCCGACCACGGCTGAGAGGTCGAAAAAGGGTTAAGGTGAGGCTTGGACGATTCCTAATATGGGTCGCTTAATGAGTAATGAACCTCGCTCTGCTATGAAAAAACTGTGGAGCGTTTGGCGGTGCGGCTGGAAATCAGACCAATCGAGATCCTTGTACCGACCTGAGATGAGGGCTGATTCATAGGTAGGCCGAACAATCAATCGCCTTAAGATTTACAAACTGAATAAAAAAAGTGTACCGGAAACAGTTTCCAAGTCCCATAATTGGATCAAATTAGATACTAAAGCTGCGTGTTTTTGCCTTGCGTAGCCGCTGCGACAATAATGACCAAAAAAAGACTCGCAGAGTCAACCGTCCGTAAGAGCCCTCCACGAGAAACGAATGTCAGGCTGTGCCACACGGCAATGTTACAGTCCAGACGGATTTACATCCAACGCCCAGGAGGAATTAACTAGAGTCTGTCAACCTGGTCAAGGACATAGTTTGTAGGTGTTTAGCAGTAGTGAACCCAGGGAATCATGCCCACTATCCAACTAACAGGCGATTTCCGCCATTTATAGACTATAGAGTCATGATTTGAGTTTTGAGCCTGTTGCTTTTGCCCCCCGAGATCTGCCTGACGAGCATGGTGGTTGCACCGATCTTGGCATGGCTTCCATCCTACAGAACCCACTTTACGGCCCCCAGCACCAGTTTTGCAGGCGGCTGATCAGCTTCACTAGGAGCTCATCCAGCTGACTTCCCGGAGAGCATAACTTGAGCTGCCTCGATACATCTAGGCTATCTCTATTAATCTAACATTACAAATATCTGGTATAAGTCCGCTATCACGTCTCCCATTTCTTCGTCGACCTCCGTCTGGAATGCAAATACCAGATGCAAAGCGTGGCCAATGTTCCTAGGCTCCCCTTTCTTGCCCCTACAGGAAGTAATACAACCTGTTGAAACTGACTTAGGCCTCATCATCGTCGTCGTCCATGTCCGTCGCCGTCTCCTCGCCTGCTGAACCCTCACCCATGTCCTCATCATCCTCGTCGTCGCTATCATACCCGTCCGATTCCTCGGCGTGGGCGTGGAGACCGGGGATGGGTTTCCAGGCAAGGAAGTCGGCCATGAAAAAGGGCTTGGTTCGGGGGAGTTGATATGGATCGAAGGGGAAATAGGCGTCCATCTGAAGTTCAAAGTCCTCTCGGGTGTCGCTGCCAATATCTCGAAGCTTCGCTCCAGCCGAATATGAACCTTGAAGGTACTGTGAGAGTCGGATGCGCTTGTTAAGCTCGAGCGTGGGCATTACGTAAATGAGGTTCAGCCGATATGCCATGGTGGCGAACTCTTCCACGATTGGCTGCGCGCAGACTTTGAGCGGGTTCAGCTTGCTCTTGACGTTAGAACTGAAGATGAGTTTGGTTTTGTCGCCCCAGTCCAGGTCCTGGTTTAGGTACGAGAGCGGATCTTCAGGGTCAACCGTGTCTGGTGGCGTCGACAATATGAGGCTCTGCCACCGAAAGCAGAAGATGTAAATGGCCGCCTGGAAGAGAGTGTAATACGCGCTGTACAATTCCTTGTTGGGCCCCAAGCACCTTGGTTCGTACGCCTTGCGGCGCTCTTCAAGATGCGCGAGAATACGACCGAAGACACGCTGAATCGTATGAGGCGGTACATTGGCTCCTCTCGCGATAAAACTGGCAAGGTATGCTACGGCAACATCTGCCATTGCCGAACCTCTGTCCCTAAAGGCATGCCGCTCGCAGTGGCCGATAAACTGATCCATGAGCTTCTCCGACTTTTGGGCGAAGTGAAAGAGGAGGAATTGAAAATGGCGTGATCTGCGTGTCTTGAGCAGGATTTTGGTGAAGTGAGATAGGAGCATGTTGAAATGATCTTTAGCATCGAAGGATTCGACGTCGACGAAGTGGCGGCTGTGAAAGTTGATGAAGAGATCCATCATAGCATCCAAAACTTTAACCCTGTTTTTCACCCTCTTGATATGCACAAGGCCCGCGTGTGCATCGTTGTCGTCATCGTCGGTATCGGTGCCAGAGTCGCTGTTGTCGTCCTGACCATCGGTAACTAGTTCACGCTCCAGAGCCCGGCGAACAGCCACCGCCACCTCGTCCTCGTAGCTGTCCAGGTCCTCCTGCATTGAAACATCCATGCCGACTACCTTCTCCACGATGATATCCAGCAGCTCTCCCCTGATTTCAGGCTGGTATTCTCTTATTTTGAGGAGGTGCGATACGTAGGTGAGGTGAACCCGCGGGCCATCTTCGTTGTTCGGCCACTTTTTCGCCGCAAGGCTCACAATGGTTCTACTCGTAGCGGCTGCGACTTGAACGAGACGCTTGATGGCCTTGTGCAATCTTTCCT
>Ga0247774_1001698_pt1 | contig 11005 bp, 11 predicted proteins | sample UWRJL001104B6_FD_179933 | JGI IMG/M metagenome (GOLD analysis project Ga0247774, IMG submission 179933) | Plant litter microbial communities from Arlington Agricultural Research Station in Wisconsin, United States - UWRJ-L001-104B-6 | ecosystem: Environmental > Terrestrial > Plant litter >... | reverse complement strand
CCCAACCCTGCATCTTCATCGTCCCTAATTTCCCAGCTTGATAGCTCGCCAGTTGCCCCTCCATGGCCGCTGCCCATCGTGCGCTCAAACGAGTCACCACTCTCATCGAGAGATTCCCTAATGCACGACTGCCAGTGCGTGAATGCTGCCACAGCATTAGAATCATAGCCCGGCGTCATTCCAAGGATCGTTGCAAACGACCCTTCCGACGCATTTCTTGGTAGCCCTCTGACCGCCTTTACAATGACATCGATGATGCTCAGCGTCTGCGCATCACCGGAGAGCCCCGACTTCTTCATCTCTTCCAGAATTCGTAGGACGGAATTCGTGTCCCCGTACCGATACCACAGGATTGACAGCAGCTCGTTGTAGAATCGCGTCGAAGCGCCCAAAATCCGTGATGCGATGCCAATCTCGACGATGCGAGAGAGGAGGCCGAGCGCGAGAGGCGACGGCGATGCAAAGCCGCGATCAAAGTGTCGCAGCCCGTCTAGGAGATGAACCGAGTACAGGGGGCCGTGTGTGTCCATGTCGAGTAATTCAAGGGCCAGCTCGGGCTCTTGGGGTTCGGCAAGCTCTTTGCGCGGATCGGGCAGTCCGTAGACCAGTTCCACCTCGCGTACCGCATCGGCGCGGTCGTGGGGCTTCTCGGCTCTCTTCAGCACCCTCATCATCTTCTTCACGAGCTTATCGTGCCTTTGCACCTGCCTCGCTGCAACATTTCTTTGCCGGATCTCATGCTGCTGCTTCCTCAACTCGATAGCCTCTCCATCCGCAATGCCTAGGCGCGGAGCCATGTCGAAAACACGCTTGAGAATAGCCCACAGGTCCTGGTCTGTGGTGGCACTTTTGATTAGCTCGATGAAGTGAGCTCTTTCGGTTCTGTGCAGGGCGAGAAGAGCCTCCTGGTCGGCCGTGGAGCGGGGAAGCTTGCCCCTGTCGTGCTCGTTTTGGCTCGCTTCGTTTTTGGCTTCCAACTCTACCTGCTCGGGGTGGTCGTCTTCCTGAAGACCGAGCGCAAGTTCTGCAGCCCTTCGCAGCGATGGGGGATACACGTGGAGCATCTTCTCGCGCTTCATGGCAGCCTCGATCCTGGCTGATTCTTGGTTCGTTTTGGCAGTCGTAGCGGCCGCTTGGGACATGGCCAACACCTCCAGCGCAGTCCGGGGTGCAGCTGATTGAAGTCTTTTCTTCTTGATGTCGCCGAAAATGTCGTCAAATACCTTCCGTTCCGTCGATGTCATGGTGGACTTGGGGAATTCCTTGTCTCGCAATGTTGGAATCTGATCTGGCGCCAGCTCGAACGGAACGGGATCTGTCGATCGCTTGCTTCGAGAGAACCTCCCGCGCCCGAGCTGCCATGGCGTAGATAGGTGAAATTCGTTTACCAGGCGGGGAACAACATGCCTGGCGTTTTGTTGAATTGTTCGTGTCTGATACAGGAACGGTAGCATTGTCGATGTCATGGCGGGCATTGAGGGTGAAGAGTCTGATTCAGAATTCTCGTCGCCCTCTTTCTCGAAGCTCCAAGTTTTTTTTTCCAGGTCCGCGTTCCAAGAGGGTCCGAGCTTTGACCAATAGGAAGCCTCTAAACTCACAGGACTAGCAGCTCCACCTCTGCTGCCTGCACTACTGAACGCGAGATCAGGCGGACTCGTGTCAGAGACCAGTGAACCACTTTACGCGGTCTGCCCAGGAGATCTACAAAGGCGCGTCAATTCTCCTCAGGAATGCGGATTTTTGCGACCTTGTCGCAAAGTCTCTGCAAAGTCCAGTAGTCGCATCGAACTTGCATAGCTGCAATCCGTCTGTTTTATTGCCTTTTACAGCCTTCGACTCAATCTCGATTGAAGGGGCGAGATGGGCTTCGACTTCGAGGCGTTACGCGCCAAAGCCGCGGCCGACAATGCCGGCCTCTTGACGAAAACCAACAATCGCCTGTCAACGGTGGCGGCAGCTCCCCCAAAAACAGCCCCCAAGGCTCGTCCTGTCAAGAAAAGAGAATCACTGCCTCCGCCGACCACGCGAGCCACGAGATCTAGCAGGCGACTGGCCGAAGCCACTGGCGACAAACACAAACTCGACGATGGACTTGACCAGGTCTTTTTCAAGGAGCCTGAGCCCAAGCGCCTCCGCAAAGAGGGGGACCTCGAGCTGAGTAGCATTGCCGGGAAGACGGGGATAGATGGGCTGCAAAACATATTCAGGGGCGCCCAGCCCGGGTTGCGGACGTTTGACCCATCCGATGTAGTCGACTCCGTCACCGACAAGGTTTCAAAGAGTGTTATCAAGCGATTCGAAAAGTTTAGGTTGTACGAAAAGTTTCCTGGTCCAGGTACGTAGAGATTGAGACGGAGAGACTCGAAGCCCAGGAACAACAGCTCATTCAGACCTCGCAGGCAAGAAGCTGCTACCCACCCGAGTGTACAGTCTTGGATTCCATCCCACCGAAAAGCAGCCAATCTTCTTCGTTGGCGACAAGGAGGGCAACATGGGACTTGTCAAGACCGTGGCCGATGCCGAGGAGGAAGACGAGAGCTGGGAGTTCAAGCAGCACGAAAGGACCATCACTTCATTTGCCGTGTCTCCTGTCTCGCACAACATCTACTCCAGCTCGTACGACACCTCGATCCGGCGCTTGGACACGGAAAAGATGAAGAGCATAGACATGTACGCACCGGGCGAGGATTCTCAGGAGGGCATCTCGTGCATCGATATGATTGATGAAAACACCGTCTTCTTTTCGACGCTCGAAGGTCGAGTGGGGCGACTTGATGTTCGTGCCCCCGGAAACAAGGCCGTGACGTGGCAGCTGTCCGACTCCAAAATCGGAGGCTTTAGTGTCAGGCCTTTTGAACCAAACCACATTGCCACGGCTTCTCTAGATCGCACCCTCAAGGTTTGGGATCTAAGGAAGATTAAAAAGGAAGAGGGCTATGGCTTGCGGCCCATGTTGGTTGGAGAACACGCCTCCAGGCTCTCCGTCTCGCATGCGGCATGGAGTGCCAGCGGAACCCACATTGCCACCTCTTCCTACGACGACACCATCAAGATCCATTCCTTCACTGACTCGAAAATGTGGGCCGCCGGCAAGACGTTTGACGACGCTTCCATGGAGCCGTCCGCAGTCATTCGCCACAACAACCAGACTGGCCGATGGGTAAGCATCTTGAAGCCGCACTGGCAGCGCGCTCCGAAGGACAACGTCGAAAAGGTCGTTATTGGAAACATGAACCGCTTCGTCGATATTTTTGCGGCAGACGGAACGCAGCTGGGCCAGCTGGGAGGCGACGAGCTCACTGCCGTGCCGGCGGTTTGCGAGTTTCATCCGACCATGGGCTGGGTGGCCGGTGGGAATGCGAGCGGCAAGGTTAGTCTCTGGATTGGCCCCGACGACGACAGTGCATGGCAGGAGACCAAATAGCTTTTGGCCCGACTCGACCACGACTCTGGGTCAAATTTCGCCACTTGCTTATTTATGGCCTGCCGTTAAACGAAGACATTTCGAGTATTGCCAGGGATGTCGAGTGGAACTAAATTTTGGATACAAAGTAAGATATATCGTGTACAGGAAACATTCCCGCCAAGTGCTGTTTGAGTTGCACTTGTCAGGGGCTGGGATACCACTTGATTTAGGTACCAGGCGTATTTTGTTGGGGCTGCAGAGGTTGGCTTTCAATGCCACTGGCGTGTTACTCACTAAGCATTCAATCTATGTTAGTATCTACTCTGGATTCGAAAGGATATCTCTTATTACGATACTCGGAATGATGCTCTTGACCAAGCATCTCACACTTTCGACCTAACCAATAGGCTCCACAGTGAACATATGCCATCTACTTAAAGCTTCCCGAGCTCCTCTCCCATTCCCTTGTTACAACATCCTCCAACACCGTGCCTACAATATCCCGATCCTCTCACCTATCTTCAATTTTCTCGGCTTTTGCTCTTAACAGCAAACTCTTCATAGTCTCTCACGGCAACCCTCCTCGACACTTCATTCCAAACCTTCCACAACGTGCCCACCACATGCGCGAATCTGCCGACGCCTAAAAACGCACTCGTAAGGTGCAAACACTCCTCTTCCAAGTCCCTAGTCTTGGAATCAAAAGTCTCGCAGGCGGAGAGGTATGCCAGATAGCCTGGGTTGTCTTGCCTTTGAAGACCCACCAGCTTGCGGAGGGTGAGCGGTCGGTCGGACAGCAGGAGGGCGTTTTGTGACGGGTCGTGGCGGTTGTTGGTTCCGTGACAAGCAAAATGAGCTAATGTAGCGGATTGTAGAGCGCTCGCCACTGTGTCGAGGGTTGTGCTTGGCGGGTTCAAAAGTGTGCATTCCATCTCGGGGGAGAAAAGCGATGGGATTGCTTGCGTCTCAGACAGGGCGTGGGGAAGATGAGGATATCCTGGTATTTTGTCCATTCCCACGATGAGAGCCTTTGGCGTCTCATTTCGTTCTGGAGACAGGGTCGACGTAGTTTTCTTCCAGTTGAGGAGGCCCCGTGCAGATGATGCGTAAGAGGGGAGCACGTAGTGCCGTAACCCGTCAATCAACTGGCCGGTTTGCGTGTCGTACTTTCCGGATGCGTGGAGCGGAAGGCCAGTCAACTGCCCGCTAATTACTCACCATAACCGAGGTCTTTTAGAAATGTCGTTTGTACACGGCGTGCGGATTTCTAACGCGTTGAGAACTGGTCGGGCAAGCATGGTCCATAGCCATTCCGCAATGTCAAAACAGGCTTTTGAGGCTCTAACGGGATTAGATTCATCTTCTTCTAAGGCAAACCGAAAGCTCTGTGCTCTCTGCACAAGTTCCGATGCAGAGAGCTCTGGTAAGTGAGCCTTGTTGAAGAGTCCCCGGTAGAAGATACATGCCCAAGCCGACTTGCCGTCCAAAACCGGGCACTCTGCTGGGTTGCCGATACTGACGTAGACAAGCGCGCCGCGCTCGGACAACTGCACAGAGTTCTTGATCAATCTTGAACTCAAACACGGTTTGCAATTCCGGGATCTCCTCTGCCAGTTCCCTGGCCCTCCTGAGTTTCTGGGCTGCCCAGGTGCGCATCAATGCTCCTGTGATAGGATCTCTTTTCTCGACTCATCACCGGCCCCTAGTTCGGGATGGGGGTTCCGACTGAGTATTGCGCGCGCTGAACAAACGTCCTCCGCCAAGTCGGGACGCAACCTCTCCAAGACGGACAGGTAGCTCCTGAGATTGAGCGCCTGGTTGAGATTGACTCGCCGACCACCTTCCAACATCTCCATAACGTCGCGGGGGTTACGCTCCGCAAATGCTATCGCAGCGGCAGCGTTAGAAACGAACCTCTCAAATTGGAACAGCAGGAACTGCTGATCTTCCATGTCAAGCTGCGGCGGAGCAATATCCTAGAGGATTTGGACGGATTGCTGAAGAAAATTTGCGAGGGAGAGCCGCTCTGAACAAAACACAGTCTCCAAGTTCTTGAGGATGGATCCGATCCAATCGTGTCCTTTGAGGAGCTGGACAGATCCTAGCTCCAGAAGATATTCAAAACGGTCTGGGTTGTCGTTTGGCAGAATCTCTACCGCGCGGTCTAGGCTCGCAACCGCATAGCCGAGCAGCTTGTCTGATGTCCTTCTTCCCTCCCACAAGGTGACTGCAGCGGAGGCAAGGGCTGCGAGTCATCCAGTAATACGGAAGAACCCATTCGGCTTTCGTCTCTACGAGCTCCTTAGAAAGCTCGTCCGTCTTGGAAAGACAATCCGGAGTCCCCTGCCGATGATGATACCCTTTCCAGCCCCTCGCTGAGCTCCAGCCTATTGCGGAGGTACGCGATGAGCTCGAAATCATCGTAACACCACTGCCGAGATAAGTTCGAGGCGTGACCACGTAAATAGCTCTGAAATGAGACAAGGTAACTCTATTACACGCAGGCGCTATTGCCACTGCAAACTTTTGATACCGGCCTTACTCATGTCTGAGCTAATAAATGGTTCCAGGACAGTCTCGAATACGGCCGAGACAAGATGACAAAATATATATTGCCGTAGTCCCCTAGGACCATCTTGGCACAAAGATATGAGAAATATATATTATATCCATAGTGGGGTAGGGTAAGTGCTGCATCCTCGCCGACGAACTATCGCGTCGTATCGCGTCCCTAACAGCAACACGAAACTCAGATTGCACGCGCAACGACACGGAGAAAGCTTCTATACGGGTACAAAGACACTCACGATTAGGAATAGGTGTCGAGACGGCGCGTTCTAACTCTTGCTACTCATAGTCTGGCACCAGCAAGATCTGGAGAATGCTGGCCAGCGAGCTGGCTCTCCGTTTCGATTATTGGACTTATTTGCAAGAGGCATAAACAAGCGTTCCAACGCTAATAATAATTAACAGCTTTGTGTGTACAACTCATTATCAAGATCGAGACGGCGACGAAATACTTGGTTCACAAATGGCGTGACACCTCTTGGAAGGATGGGCTCTTTTTGGAGCATTGCTTAACATGATCAGCACCTACTAATGCTGCTACGGAAACGAAGTAAAACAATAGCGTATGCGAGAATGAAAGTTAAGCAGATAGTGTCGGAGAAAGACGGATAATAATGGAGATATTGTCTTTTTCGAGTTAGAGGAACCGGTAAACACAACACTAGAGGATCATGCAGAATGGAAGCGAGTATATGCCTTCAGAGGGGATAACCGCGATGGTTGAAGTGAATGTATGCATATAACTGAAATTTAGTAGCGTTTCGGTCCTTTGGCCCTTCAAGTTGAACGTGCTTCCCTTCCGTAGCCACCCCTCTTACCCATAACCGCGATTGAGACTTAATATTGAGATCGGAATTATCACTAAGTTTCATAGGGAAATTGATAGATCCTGGTCTGTTTTTATTAGAGCCGGGCTAGATTCCTGCTCACTTTAACTCCCCATGACAGTTTCTTAGCTCACAAATAGCCAAGGAGAATGGGGTGTCCAGAAACATCCTCATAATTACCATACATCTCGTCGGACAACCTTTAGCGACTGTTGATCCATCTCTTGAAATATATAATTCCCTCGGTCGGCAATCAGATTGGAGGCCATATTGTCCCCCGACCACACCATGTAACCTAAGAACCGTCTCCACGTATATCCCACCTTGGCTGGGCTGAAGATAGGCGGTCGTTCGATTCAATCATGAGCGAACTCCCATCGCCAACGCCCTTACGGTCGCTGCGGTTATCCGTAGAATTTCCGACGTCATGGTCGAAGCCTCCAGCATTGAGTTGAAGCCGTAGTATGGAACCGCCCGAGTCCCCAAAACGAAGACGGGAATCAGAGCGGTCCATTTTGACACCTTGCGGATCTCCTTGCCCGACGTTGCATCCCATATCCTTGCGGTCCTATCACTCGACTCTGATGCAACGCGGCTGCCATCCAGCGAAAGGCTACTGAGTAAACCGAACTGCTATGGCCCTCGAGCTTGCGGATCTCCTTGGGGGACGTTGCATCCCATACCCTAATAGTGTTATCGGTCGACCCCGATGCAATGCGGCTGCCATCTGGCGAGAAGGCTACCGAATTAACCAAACCGCTATAGCCTTAAGCTTGCGGATCTCTTTGCCCGACTTTGTATCCCATATCCTGACGGTCTTATCGCGCAACCCCGATGCGATGCGGCTGCCATCTGGCGAAAAGGCTACCGACCTGACCAAGTACTGTGGAGTCGGGTAGGTACAAGCGCATCCCTGATTGAGGCGCTTTATCCAGGGCTTGGGTACCAAAAAAGCACCCGCCCGCCAGCCAAAAATGGCACCTTTGGTAACGACACATTAAGTCTCTGGAAATAATAAATCCCAAACAGGCGCATGCTTACTGGGCATGTATGCTAGAAATGGATAGGGCCGGACCCTAAAACGCCTTTGACTCTGTTCATCCTGTCCTGTCATTCAGTCAATGTCTCGCATGTGATGGACCAGGGACGTTGTAACCCCACCCGCACGATTTCCTTATCGACCATCCAAGGGGCAGAGCCACCATGAGCCCACCAGGTCTCTTCGCCCGCTTCATGTGCTTTGCAGATAACGTGAATCGATGACCCATGTTCGCCGGACACTGCCGTGTGACTCCTTTTATCTGGTGACACAGCGTGACGACTTGACGAAATCGGTGTTGATTCGTACCTACCTGGCAGAGCAACCCAACCCCAGGCAGAGAGCTTGATCCTTGGGGTGTTTGCTGCAGGGCACGTTATCGATAAGGCCCAGGGCAAGACGAAGATTGACATACAAGACCCGAAGCGAAAGGGGAATCCCCAAGTCACTGTCGCTGGCGAGCCTCGGGAGAGTTACTTTGTCCTCGCACGGGCTTGCAGCTTGGTGCCTCGACCGGTCAGCCAGTGGTAGGGCTCCGACCCCTCCGCGGCTCCGCCTCTCCGCCCCTCCAAGACGAAGACGTGCCGCTGTTGGCGGCGGCGAACAGATTCAAAGTGGACGGCAACTTTACATGCTGACGGTCACCCTGCCCCAAAATTTCTGACAGCTGGTGCAAATGACGAGCAACCTTTAATCACGCCAATCCCCGAAGCCGTGAAGCTCTCCAGTACTTGGACGAGTGGAATCCAACCTTTCCTGCGGTCGCCTCGCCAGGTCGTTGGGAAGCCGTGTATTCTGCTACGGAACGTCCCACCCAGAGACACAACTCTTTTTTTCTCCGACGAACCACAGAGGAGCTTGCCAACATAGCGAGACAAGCTGGACCGACAGTCCCGACGCTGATTTGCGCGTCCGTCGAACCCAAGAAAAGATAAAGTCCAATCGCCACCTTGAGGATTCTTGGCGACATTTCGTTTTTGCCCAACGACGCTTCGAGATCCTGCCTGCTCTTGGGCGAACAAAAGCTCTGCTTGGAGGCCTTGAACGACGCAGCTAAGAGGCTAACGAACCAGCCATTGTCGGCTCGGCTCCACTTTGGCCTTGTAGGATCCCGGAATGAGGCTCGCTGCCTAGATTTTAGCTCTTTGCGCTCGACCGCTAATCGCTGGTTGTCTCGTAGATATTGCGGCTCTCTCCCTTTGTTGCCGACGGCGGACCGTTGTCGCCTAACTCGGGTCGCGCACTGCGCACTGTCGAAGCGACGCAGCAGACCCGATATACAACCGAGCTGCAGTACGAGAGGTAGAGGTGGATAGGAAGAAATCCTCTTTAGGTCGCCATGGCCCCGTCGGGCCTTTCGTCTGGTGGGGAGGAGGATGCACACCACCCAAGACGAAAATCGACAAAGAAGCTCCAGAAGAAACGCCCTACCGAGGCGCCGGCGAACATGGAAATGCCCGAAAGGCTAAGGCGTGGGGACGACGAGGAAGAGGATTTGACGGTGGCTGCTAGCCAGGGCCCGTCCATGTTCGTGGATATGAATCAGTCTATCTGGGGTATGATAGCGGCGGCAGGGTCGAGGGTGGACTTCAACGAACGTCTGGAAGCTTCGAGCGAAGAAGACGAAGACGACGAGACGCAGCCTACGTCCCAAACGACAGTCCTCAAACAGAAAGCCGCAAAGGGCAAGCGACACCACCGGAAGGTTTCTGGCCACAAGCTCCTCCGGTCTCTTCCGGCCCTGCCGCGACTGACGAAAAAGAAGGAGCGCGAGCGGAGCAAGCTGTCCCTCGAGCCCACCGCCGAAGCCTCCAGCGAAGCCTCCGATCGACATGCATCGTCCGAAGACGACTCTCCTGCTGAAGACACACGACTCGCCCCGGTAATGAGCCGAATGCTGCAGGCGCGGGAGGAAATGGCATCCCGACCGAGCTTTGATCTGGAGAGGGTGTCTGGCGAGAGCAGCAACGACATTTCCGAGTCGGATGCTGGTCCGAGCAAGCTTGCGAGGAAGCTGAAGGAGATATTCGAGTTTGACAAACCGGAGGAAGTCATTGTCGGTACGTCATTCCCCTCCTCGTGCCCGTTTCTCTCTCTCTCTCTTCCACCTGACTTTCTTCTGGGCCTTAACTGACTTGGCCGAAGAGTATCCCTGTTGGTTGCTACAATGTGTGCTCCTCCAAGGATTCATGTACGTGACGGCAAACCACATTTGCTTCTACTCGTATCTGCCGAAGAAAGCAGTAAGTCTCCTCAGCCTCCCTGTTCATTCAAGCTAATATTCCCCAGCTCGAAACGACCAAATCCGGCTACCTGGCAAAGAGCGGACGGCGGAATCCCAAGTACAATCGCTACTGGTTCCGCCTCAAGGGCGACATCCTCTCCTACTACCCGGACACCACGAATATCTACTTTCCTACGGGTCAAATCGACCTTCGGTATGGGGTATCGGCCAGCATCTCGGACAAGGCCAAGGACGGAACCCACTTCACCGTCGACACAAGCAACAGAGTCTACAACTTCAAGGCTGATAGCGCGCCGAGCGCCAAAGAATGGGTCAAGGCAATCCAGAGGGTCATTTTTCGGTCGCACAACGACGGAGACAGCGTCAAGATCTCGCTGCCCCTCCAGAACGTTATCGATATTGAGGACACGAACGACATGCTAAACTTTGCCGAAACGTGCAAGATTCGAGTGCTTGATAATGATGAGACGTTCGCGATCGACGAGTACTTTTTTTCGTTCTTCAACGACGGAAAGGAAGCCATCAATCTGCTCAAAATTTTGGTCGGTGGCGTGGTTGGCCGTGACCGAGACGTACCAGCGATTGCCGGCCCGAGCTCGACATCGCCGCTTTCGACCAAGAGCCCCGATAGATTCCGCGTTGGAATGGGTCATGATGTCATCAAGTCTACTCTCGCGCCTCTTTTGGGGTCAGGTAGATCGAGTCCTCGCGCCAGCGGCGAGCTTTCCAGGACGAGCTTCGATGGTCTCAAGACCTTCAAACGGCGTAGCTTGGACGTGACGCGCGTGCGTGACCCTTCCCCTCGACGGAGTTTCAGCAATACACGGCGGTCGCAGAGCCAAACACGCCGGGCAGGGGACGCTTCACGAGAGAAACAGGCATCGTCCGAGTCATACGTGCAGTCCATGGACGACCCAAGC
>Ga0247774_1001696_pt1 | contig 11010 bp, 11 predicted proteins | sample UWRJL001104B6_FD_179933 | JGI IMG/M metagenome (GOLD analysis project Ga0247774, IMG submission 179933) | Plant litter microbial communities from Arlington Agricultural Research Station in Wisconsin, United States - UWRJ-L001-104B-6 | ecosystem: Environmental > Terrestrial > Plant litter >... | reverse complement strand
CGATGCGCTTGCCGTGCCGCTCCGACAGGATGCGGTTCAGGAGAGTGGTCTTGCCCGAGCCGAGAAAACCCGTGAGCACCGTGACCGGAACGCGGCCGGGGTTCGCCATACAGAAAACCTGCGCAGGAATCGGACCGTCGGCCCGGGCCGGCGATTCTATCGTGAACGCATCAGCAGGCGACGGCCGAGGGGGTTGGCGGCGAGAGCGAGCATCACCCGCCAGAACAGCCGCTTCTTCCACGGCACCCGCCGCGGCGGCAGCGCTTTGTAGAAGGCGGTGGCGATCTCCCGATGCACGTGAGCAGCACCCTGCAGGGCCCAGCTCCGGCCGCCGCTCGTGAGTCGATATTGGTTGGGGCCGACGAATTCGAGCCGTGCATCTTCCAGCGCTTCCGGCAGATCGGCCGGGGCGGGACACGAGAACGCGACCTGAACCGCTTCTTCGCGCCGGTGCTGGGTGGCGCGTCCGACGAGGATCAGCCCGAGCGGTCCTTCGCCATCCCGTCTGCACGAGATCCAGCCGCGAAAATGAATGCTCCGCGGACTGTCGCTCGGCAACGCGTTCATACGCGACCGAGACGTAGCGAAAGCGGCCAGCTCACATCGCGCGCCCGCGCTCCCCAGTACGGCGCGAACTGCTCTTCGGCTCCCATCACCGGATCTTCGCCGCGAGCGTCGACATAGCGCCCGACCGAAGACCAGCTGCGCAGGTAGCCGAGGAACTGCGGCATCGTCCAGTTCTCGCGCATGCTGAGCGACGGCGCGAAAATTTCGGTGAACGGGAAGTCGATCGAGCGATAGCCATCTTCGACGTAGCGGCGCTCGGGCGGCCAGTAAGGCCCGACCGTTTCCCAATAGAACGTCTGCATCGCGCGATCGAGGTTGGCGTCGTTCAGGCGCGGAATGCCGTAGGTCCAGACCGCGATCACGCCCTGCGGCTTGAGCACCCGTCGCGCTTCTTCATAGAACGCGGGCCGGTCGAACCAATGAAGCGCCTGCGCGACGCTGATGAGATCGAGCGAGGCAGCCGCGATACCGCTCGACTCGGCCTTGGCCACGGAATACGTGACGCGCGGGTGAGGTTTCGCGACCGCAATCTGCTGCGAGCTCGCGTCAGTGCCGATGACGGACTCGAAGCGCTCGGCCAGGTCGAGCGTCGCCTGGCCGCTGCCACACGCGCAGTCCCAGGCCCTGGTGCGCGCAGGGGCGATCCGTGCCAGCAGGTCGAACAGAGCACCGGGGTACTTCGGACGAAACTCCGCGTACTGGGCTGCCAGGCTCGAAAAATGGTCCTTGAACGTCACGGGTCAGTCCGGCGCGCTGAAATGCCTTCCGACTCTGCTCTCGACTATGAACCGGACTCGAGGTCCCAGACTGTGAGCGGCACCCCACGGCGCAGCCAGAATCCCGAGCCCAGGTCGAGGAAACTACGCCGCAGACCTTTCCTGTACCACTCTGCAGTTCGCAAGTAGACCTCAGCGTCCGTCCGGCTCTGGTCGCAGTTCTCTTCCCAGTCCTTCTTCGTGAGGGCCGTGAAATACAGCATTCCACGGCACAGCCGCGCGAGGTTGTTGAGCGCGCGCTTTGCCGTGGCGGAATCCAGGTACTGGACCACGTCGTAGCAGATGACGAGATCGAAAGGCTTTTTGTTCCGATAGGTCTGGATGAGACCATGGTCCCAGCCGTATCGCTCACACAGGTATTCGCTCGTTTCCATGCCCGTGTATTCGGCACGGCGCAGATGCTTGAGCAACGGTGCGCGCAGCATTCCGGTGCCACAGCCAGCGTCGAGAATCCGCTTTACCGGCAGGCCGATGTAGTCCGCGTGGGCTGCGATGAGACGCGCCCGATTGCGTGCTTCAGTGGTGGAGGTGACGGCCGTGCGGGCGTTGTAATAGAAGCGCTGGTAATAGGCACGGTCGAAAGGCATGGAACCTCGGCTGTTGAGTCAGGGTTGCAGGTCAGCGGGGAACGGCCGCGACAGTACCTTAGTTTCGGGGGCGGGAAACAGAGCCGTCTGCGTAGAAAAGCCACTCTGGACCGGGTCTTACTAGCATCTATATTTGCCGGCCGCGCGGGCCGGGCGTAGGCTCTCGCCGCCATGTCGCCCGACCCCTCCCACTCCACTGCAACCGGCACCGCCGAGCGTCCCCAGGCCATGTGGCCCTGGCTGCTCCTGCCTCTCGTTGCGCTCACGCTGTTCTTCGCCCTGCATCGGGTGCGAACCGCGCCAGCGCACCATGCCGTCCACTCCGAAGAGTCGGCGGCGGCGGCATCCAGCGAAGCGGGCGAGTCGCCCTAGCCCCAGCCAGTACTCGGTTTTTCTCTATGTCTGCTTCCCAGCGCGCTCCCAAAGTCGGGTTCGTGAGCCTCGGCTGTCCCAAGGCTCTCGTCGATTCCGAACGCATCCTCACGCAGCTGCGCGCGGAAGGGTATGAGGTCGCGCCGAGCTATGACTCGGCCGATGTGGTCGTCGTGAACACCTGCGGTTTCATCGACTCGGCAGTGGACGAATCGCTCGACGCCATCGGCGAAGCGCTCGACCAGAACGGCCGCGTCATCGTCACCGGCTGTCTCGGCGCGAAGCCGGAGCGGATTCTCGAGCGCCATCCGCGCGTGCTGAAGGTGACCGGGCCGCATGCTTACGAAGATGTGCTCACGGCCGTCCATCAGCACCTGCCGCCCGCTCACGATCCATTCATGGATCTCGTGCCCCCTCAGGGTGTGCGACTCACGCCGCGGCACTACGCGTATCTGAAAATCTCCGAAGGCTGCAACAACAAGTGCAGCTTCTGCATCATCCCATCGATGCGCGGTCGGCTCGCGAGCCGGCCCATCGAAGAAGTGCTGCGCGAAGGTGAGCGCCTCGTGCGCGCAGGCGTGAAAGAGCTGCTCGTGATCTCGCAGGACACGAGCGCTTACGGCGTCGACATCAAATACCGCAAAGGCGGCTGGCGGGACCAGGTCTACGAAACACGCTTCCTCGACCTGGCGCGCGGGCTCGGATCACTCGGGGCGTGGGTGCGCATGCATTACGTGTATCCGTATCCGCACGTGGACGAAGTGATGCCGCTGATGGCCGAGCGAAAGGTGCTGCCGTACCTCGACATTCCTTTCCAGCATGGCAGCCCGAGCGTGCTCAAGCGTATGAAACGGCCGGCGCATGCGGACAACTCGCTCGCGCGCATCAAGGCGTGGCGCAACGTGTGCCCGGACCTCGTGATTCGCAGCACGTTCATCGTCGGCTTTCCGGGCGAGACCGAAGCCGAGTTCGAAGAGCTGCTGGCGTGGCTCGAAGAGGCGCAGCTCGATCGCGTGGGCTGCTTCAAGTATTCGCCTGTCGAAGGCGCCACCTCGAATGCGCTCGGCGACCACGTTGCACCCGAGGCGCAGGAAGAGCGGTATCAGCGGTTCATGGAGCTCGCCGGCGAGATCAGCGCGGAACGGCTGCAGCATCGCGTGGGCAAGCAGATGCGCGTGCTCGTGGACACGGTGGCCGACGGCGTGGCCGTGGCGCGCAGTGAAGGTGATGCGCCGGAGATCGACGGCGTCGTCCACATCGAAGCTGCCGGCACGCTGAAGTCAGGTGACTGGGCGGACGTCGAGATCACGTCGGCCGACGATTACGACCTCTACGCGAAGCTCAGCCATCCTTCTGGGACGACCTAGACACTGGCCTTCTGGGCACCCGCGCCGCTTTCTCGTTCTGCCTCGCCGCTCCGGTCGCAACCGTCTTGAATTCGCGGCGGGCCAGGTTATCGAACTTCCGCGACAGCAAGCCGTAGCGCCGGACCAGGTCTTCTCCGAGCTCGGTGAGCTTCACACCGCCACCACCTTTGCCGCCCACACTCGCGGTGGTCACTGGCGAATTGAACGATCGGTTGAGTCCGTCGACCAGCAGCCATGCCCGCCGATAACTCATCCCCAGCTGCTGAGCGGCCCGTCGCAGCGAGCCACTTTCCTGGATCCCTTGAAGCAGCGCGATCTTGCCCGGCCCGATCGAGCAGGCAGGACTCACGTCCAGGCGAAATCGCACGGTGATCATCAGCGGCGCTCCAGGGGTGCTTACCCACCCAAGAATCGCCGCGCCAGCCGGCGCTGACAAGGCCTCGGCCGGACATGCCCATTCAGAGCCGGCGCCGACCATTGGTGTCGAGCGTCGTGAACACACCGCGCAGCAGCTTGACCGACTGATCGAGCGTATCGGTGTCGAAGCGCCGCATCTCCTCGCTCGCGATCGCGTCGTCGTTGAGCGCCTCGTGCTCGCATGGCGCCGTGACGGTATTTCGCTGTATACCTCAGAGCACCCCGAGTGCCGCGGAGGCCGCGTGATCGACCACTGGCGTCGGTCACTCTTCCATGAACGCAAAAACTTCTTTCACGCGAGCCTGCAGCGCTCACGCGCGCCCGGTACACTGCGCCCTTTTTCAGGGCCCACCGCCCGTTCAATCGGAACCGTTACCGCTGAATCGATGAACACAATCGCTGCCGCCGCCATCCAGGGGCCGACTCTGGAAATCCGTTTCGGGCAGGTCAGCCTTCCTCAGGTGCGCATTCGCACGACTGATCCGGGCGCCATCCTCGACGAGCTCACCGGTCGCGTGGCCTCGGCGCCGCGCTTCTTCGAGCGCACGGCCGTGTGCCTCGACCTGAGCGCGCTCGATAAAGAGCCGGATGTCGCCGAAGTGCGCGCAGTGCTCGATGCGATCGGCCGCGCCGGCATGGTGCCCGCGGGCCTCGCTCACGGCACCCCGGCTGTAGACGCGCTCGCGCAAGCGCTCGACCTGCCGGTGCTCACCTACTTCCGCGCGCCGCCGACCAAGGCGCCGCCCATCCTGCAGCCCGCAGACCCGGCGCCGCAGGAATTTGCGAAGCCCGCGCTGATGAACCACAGCCCTGTGCGGTCGGGCCAGCGTATGTACGCGCGGCATCGTGACCTCGTCGTCACCGCAGCCGTGGGCGCCGGCGCCGAAGTGATGGCCGACGGCTGTGTGCACATCTACGGCGCGTTACGCGGTCGCGCGATGGCCGGCGCGCGTGGCGAAGTCACAGCGCGCGTTTTTTGCCAGGAATTTCATGCGGAGCTCGTGTCGGTCGCCGGCGTGTTCCGCGTTTTCGAGACCATTCCACCAGAGCTCAAAGGCCATCCCGTGCAGGCCTGGCTGTCTGGCGACGAGCTTCGATTTGCCCGCATCGGGTCGTGAAAGTAATACGAGGGGATAACCATTGACCGAAATCATCGTTGTGACTTCAGGGAAGGGGGGCGTCGGTAAGACGACCACTTCCGCCAGTATTGCCTGTGGGCTTGCACGGCGCGGCAAGAAGGTCGCCGTCATCGACTTCGACATCGGCCTGCGCAACCTCGACCTCATCATGGGGTGCGAGCGTCGCGTGGTGTACGACTTCGTCAACGTCATCCAGGGTGACTGTTCGCTGAAGCAGGCGTTGATCAAGGACAAGCGCATCGACACGCTCTTCGTGCTCGCGGCGTCCCAGACCCGCGACAAGGACGCGCTCACCGAAGAAGGCGTCAAGCGCGTGCTCGACGAGCTCGCGAAAGAAGGCTTCGACTACATCATCTGCGATTCGCCCGCCGGCATCGAGAAGGGCGCGCACCTGGCGATGTACTTCGCCGATCGCGCGGTCGTGGTGGTGAATCCCGAAGTCTCTTCGGTGCGCGACTCCGACCGCATCCTCGGCCTGCTCTCCAGCAAGACCGCGAAGGCGGAACAGGGCAACGGCGGCGTGAAGGAGCACCTGCTGCTCACGCGCTACAGCCCGAAGCGCGTGGCGACGGGCGAAATGATGAGCGTCGGCGACGTGAAGGAAATCCTGGGCCTCGACGTCATCGGCGTGGTGCCGGAATCGCCAGACGTGCTGTCGGCTTCGAATGCCGGCACCCCGGTGATCCTGAACGAACAGAGCGATGCCGCAGACGCCTACGACGACGCCGTCGCACGCCTGCTCGGCGAAACCAAACCGCTGCGCTTCACGGACGAACCCAGGAAAGGGTTCTTCGCGCGCATGTTTGGGGGTTGAGCGATGGGGTTGTTAGCGCTTTTTCGCACCAAGCCCAGCTCCGCCCAGGTCGCCAAGGAACGGTTGCGGATCATCGTGTCCCAGGAACGGGGGAATCGGGGCGGACCTGACTATCTGCCGCTCCTGCGCAAGGAGCTGCTGGAGGTCATCCGGAAGTACGTGAACGTCAATCCGGATGCGATTCAGGTGTCTGTCGAGAAGGAAGATGGGCATGAGGTGTTGGAGCTTACGGTGGCTTTGCCGGAGCAGGCTAAGTAACCGGTAGCTGTGGCAGCGGGCTCGGGGCGACGGGAAAGGTTCGGGATTCCGGGCGCCGTCGCTCGAGCGCGCTTCGAAAATTCACGCGGCAGACCGCGAGAATTTTCGGCGTTCCCCGCATTCGCCGGGGGCCGCGCGGTCTTCGGCCGTCGCGAGACTCGAATTCACCACTCGCGCGCGCGGCCCTGATCCGGCGAACGCGGGCGCTCGAGAAACGCCGCCCGGAATCCCGAACCTTTCCAATCACCCCGAGCCCGCCTCACGGCCTGCGTGGCGTTGAGGGAGTGGGGAGAAGACGAGAAAAGAGGAAGAAGAACCGGAGCGCGTCAGCGCCCACGCGAAAGCGGTGGACGGGGTTGGGCTGGAGGGAGGAAGTCCCTCATCTCGCCTGGCGTTTCTCGAGCGCCCGCGTTCGCCGGTTAAAGGACATGCGAGTGGTGATTGAGAGTCTTGCGAAGGCCGAAGAACGCCGAAGCGCGCTCGAGTGACGCCAGGCGAGATGAGGGACTTCCTCCCTCCAGCCCAACCCCGCGCGCTTACTCGACCGTAACGCTCTTGGCCAGATTCCGAGGCTGATCCACATCCGTCCCCTTGAGGATCGCCACGTGATACGCCAGCAACTGCAGCGGAATCGTGTACACCGCAGGAGCCTGAAAATACGTAACGTGCTTGGGCATCGTAATCACGGTAACCCCATCCGAAGGCGTGATCCCCGACTCCGGATCCGCAAACACGATCAACTCCCCACCCCGCGCCCGAACCTCCTGCAGGTTCGACTTCAGCTTCTCGAGCAGGTCGTTATTGGGCGCCACCGTAATGACAGGCATATCCGCATCGACCAACGCCAGCGGCCCATGCTTCAGCTCACCCGCTGCATACGCCTCCGCGTGGATATACGAAATCTCCTTGAGCTTCAGCGCCCCCTCCATCGCAATCGGATGGAGCACGCCGCGGCCCAGGAACAGCGTGTGATGCTTGTCCGAGAAGCGCTTGGCCAGCTCCTCGATCACCGGATCCAGCGCCAGTGTCTTCTCGATCAGCGACGGCAGCTCGATGAGCCGCGACACCAGCCCCCGCTCGCGCTCCGCGTCGGCGCCGCGATGCTTGGCCAACGCGATGACGAGCATGTTGAACGCCGCGAGCTGCGTCGTGAACGCCTTGGTCGAGGCGACGCCGATCTCCGGCCCCGCGCGCGTCAGCATCACCAGCTCCGACTCGCGAACCAGCGAGCTTTCCGGCACGTTGCAGATGGCGAGCGTCGAGAGATAACCGCCGTCCTTCGCGAGCCGCAAAGCGGCCAGCGTGTCCGCCGTTTCGCCTGACTGCGAAACCGTCACGAACAGCGAATTGCGCACGACCACCGGGCTGCGATAACGATATTCGCTGGCGATTTCGACGGAGCACGGCAGCTTGCAGATCTGTTCGATCAGGTAACGCGCCACCGAGGCTGCGTGATAGCTCGTGCCGCAGGCCACGATGTGTACGTGCTCCGTGCGCTTGAAAACGTCTGTCGCCGCCGGACCGAACGCCGCTTCGAGCAGGCGCCCGTTGGCAACCCGTTCCTGCAGCGTGTCGGCGAAGGCGCGCGGCTGCTCGTGGATTTCCTTGAGCATGAAGTGCCGGTACTGGCCCTTCTCCGCCGCATCGGCCGACAGCTCGCTCTCGCGCGCCGGGCGCTCGACCGTGTTGCCTTCCTTGTCGATGATGCGGATGGACTTGCGCTTGATCTCCGCAACGTCGCCTTCTTCGAGGAACATGAACCTGCGCGTCACCGGCAGCAGCGCCGCGACGTCAGACGCCACGAAGTTCTCTTCGACGCCCAGGCCGATGACGACCGGGCAACCTTCGCGCGCCAGGATGATGCGGTCTTTGTCGTGCTCGCTGACGACGGCCAGTGCGTACGCCCCTTCGAGCTCCGCCACCGTGGCGCGCACTGCCTTGAACAGGTCCTTCACCGTCTCGAGGTGAAAGTGGATGCGGTGGGCGATCACTTCCGTGTCGGTCTCGGACGTGAACTTGTAGCCGATGCGCTTCAGCTCTTCGCGCAGCTCTTCGTGGTTCTCGATGATGCCGTTGTGGACGATGGCCAGGCCATCCAGCGAAATGTGGGGATGCGCGTTGCGCTCGCTCGGCACGCCGTGTGTGGCCCAGCGCGTGTGCGCGATGCCGACGTTGCCGTGGGTAGGGCTCTGCTCCAGCGCTTCCTGGAGCACCTTCACCTTGCCGACAGTGCGCATCCGTTTGAGGTGCTGGGTGCCGTTGAGCACCGCGATGCCGGCGGAGTCGTAGCCGCGATATTCCAGCCGGCGCAGACCCTCCATGAGGATGGGCACGATGTTGCGCTCAGCGATGGCTCCGACTATTCCGCACATGGCTCAAGAGGTCCCGGATTTTCGAGTTTTGGGGCGCGATTTTGCCCCAACTTGCCTTAACGCGATGATTCGGCTTGTCTAGTCGTGACCCGGTTCGCGGTCGCGAAAACACCCGCAGCAGGCGGACAAGCGCGGCCGGAGGCATGGAAGTGCCTGATCGCAAAAGGATTCAGGGCGCGAAGGTTCATCTAACGCCCCAGCAGGGCTCACCCCCTGCGGGTGGCCCATTCTTCTTATATGCAGCCTCTATTGAGGTGCGGCCCCGCCTGGGGTCACGCGCCGAATGCGGGTGACAGCCAGGAGCCCAGCCAGCCCCGCGAGGGCGAGCCAGTCCATGGAGCCACCGCCACCGCCGCTGGTGCTCGCCGCAGCAATCGTCACGTTCACCGACTGCTCGGACGAACGGCCGCCGGCACCAGTGCACGAGAGCTTGAAGGTCGTCGCGCTCGTGAGTGCCACGGTAGTTTCCGTTCCGGACACAGGCTTGCTGCCGGTCCACGCGCCTGCGGGCGTCGACGAAGCCGTGCAGGTCGTCGCGTTCTGCGTGCTCCACGTGAGCTTCGCGGAGTTGCCGCTCGTCACGGCGAGCGAGTCGCTCGTCAGCGTGATGCTGGGGCCGGCGGGTGAATTGGTGAAGCTGAGACCGTATGTCCCAGCGTGCTCGGTCTCGGACGGTTGCGAAATCACGGTGAGCGAGTAGTTCGACACGCTCGCATCGAAGTCGAGCAGCGGTGCGCTGCCGCCTTCCGTGCCGTTACCTGTGCCGCCGCTGCCGACGATGAGTGTTCCCAAGCGCTGCGCGCCGCGCGAAATCACGGCCATGAGATCGCGAAAGGGTACGGGGAAATTCAGGTCCGTGAGCTTCAGGTCGTACTTGCCCGCCTGCGTGACGCTCACTTTGCGCACGTTCACCAGCGGACCCACGCCCTGCGCGACGTCCAGCACCATCTGGCTGTTCGCGTTCGAGGTGAGCTCGAGACCGAAGGCACCGCCGGACTGCTGCACGCCCGCGCCCGTTGCCGGATTCACGATCGCGATCGCCGTCGTGGGACCCGCCGCGAGCGTGGGGAGATCCAGCGTCAGCGTCGGGCCGTCGCCCACGTTCGTCTTCGCGACGATCGCTCCGTTCTGAACGATGCCGAGCCGGGCCGAGCTCAGCGCGGCCGGAAACTGGAAGTCGCCCAGCTTCGCGCGATAGGCGCCAGCGGTCGGCACATCGAGCGGATAAGTAAACGCGACCAGATTGCCCGACGCGCTCTTCGTCACCTGCACGGACGAGAGAACGGTCGCGCCACCGTCTTTCTGCACGTCCACCTGAAAGGTGCCGATTGCCTGCGTGGCATCGGCGTCGGTGTAGGCAAGCACGTCGTAAGCCGTGGCATCCGCCGCGACGGTGAACGGCGCGTTGGGTGCCGCAATCGTCGCAAGCGCCGCGACCTGCGCGGCGCGAGTCACGAGCACGCTGCCCGACGCGAGCGCGGCGGGAAACTGATAGTCCTTCAACTTGAGAGTGTGTGCGCCGGTGTTGAGCCGGAACGACTCGGGGTTCACGCGAGTGATGCGGCCGATCTCGACCGTGCGACTGTGAACGATAGTGCCGTCCGCAGTGGAGTGCATGTGCACGGCGAACGTGCCCGCGTCCGACGAACCATCTTCAGGCAACGCACCGGCTGCGACGATGACGTATTTGCCCGCGGTGAGGGTAACCGTTTTGGTCGCGCGGCAATCCGCAGGAACAACCTCCGGCAAGCTCAGGCACGCCGTCAGGGCCGAAGCGCCGGACTGGAACACGAAAACGCCCGACGTCTCGAGCGCGCGCGGGAAATTCAGGTCCGCGAGCTTCAGCTCATAGGTGCCGGCTGGAACGTCGATCTCGGTCTGGTAGCTGCGTACGCCCGCCTTCATCGTTTCCGGTGGTGACAGCGTGTCGCTGAAAGACACGACCGACGTGTTGGACGTTGCGTTCTCGATGAGCAGGCTGAAGGGCCCCGAACCCGTCGTGGGACCCGGCTTGCCGACGACGTGCACGACATAGGAGCCCGGCGTCGCGTCGAACAGCATGACATCGACCGCACCGGCCGAGGCGCTCGCGTCGAGCTTCGCAACGACTGTCTGACCGCGCGTGATCACGAGCTTCAGCAGATCGAGCGGCGCAGGCTCCGGTGTGGTGAACAGTGCGCCCACGTCGGTGAGCGTGATTCGATACTTGCCGGCACCGGCCTGCGGAATCTCGAACGCCTTCTCGATCGGCACGACGTCCGTCGACAAGGTCGCCACCGTCTCGAACGGCGCGACCTCCGCGTGCGCCACGCCCATCGGGATCGCAATCGACGCCAATGCG
>Ga0247774_1001695_pt1 | contig 11010 bp, 9 predicted proteins | sample UWRJL001104B6_FD_179933 | JGI IMG/M metagenome (GOLD analysis project Ga0247774, IMG submission 179933) | Plant litter microbial communities from Arlington Agricultural Research Station in Wisconsin, United States - UWRJ-L001-104B-6 | ecosystem: Environmental > Terrestrial > Plant litter >... | reverse complement strand
TTTTCCTTTTTTTTTTTTTTTTTTTTTTCCGTGCTCGCGACATGGAGGGACCAGGAAAGACAAGTAAGCATCCAAGATACGAACCCTTATCTCTCGGTCCCAAGAAAAAAATCTGCTTGCAAACTGAAACGTGAAACGCATCACTGGCTCGGAACTAGCCCAGTGTTGGGTTCGGGGTGAAAGGTCAACAGGGGACTTAAGACTGCCGTCGCCTGGGTTACTCATCCGGATCATCGTCATCCTCCGCACCGCCCGTCTCGTCTAGTGCAGCACCTTGAGTATGTCCTGCCTTGCGCTTCAACCTACGCGCATTTTGGACGCCTTGAACGCCGGGACGCGATGCATCATGCCTTGGTAGATGGTTGCCCTTGTTGAAGACCCTTTCAACTAGACTTGGGCCCATCCTCTAGGAAGAACTAATAGCAGGCTAGTTAGCGTACAATCTCCAAGAGGAAGACTGGCACAATGGTTGAAACTTACAAAGTTCCCGCTGGACTTCTGTTCCTGGTCAAGTTGTGAGTTGGCCTTGTTGATGCGAGGCCGGAAGTTGGTCGGGTCACGGCGGAAGGTGACGTCGAGGTTTTTCAGGAACGAGTTGCAACCGGTAAGCAGCGATTCGGGCTTGTTCGCATGAGCATCGAGACCAGGCTTGCCGTCGAAGACAATGACCCTGTCGGCAAGATACGTAGCCATGATGAAGTCGTGCTCGACAACAAAGGCCGTCTTCTTGGCGTGCATGATGAAGCGCTTGATGACACGCGCGGCGATGATACGCTGTTCCGAGTCGAGGTATGCCGATGGCTCGTCAATAAGGTAGATATCGGCCGGAATTCCCAGGGCGAGGACAATGGCAACGCGCTGCAGCTCACCGCCTGACAAGTTCTTGACTTCTTGGTCGATAAAGTCGTCGAGCTTGAGAGGCTTCACAACATCGGTCTGGAACTGAGGGGACAGGAACATAGATCGGATCTTCTTGAAGAACAGTTGGCGCACTGTACCCTCGAATTTGGGCGTGATGGTCTGAGGCTTCATGCTGATGGCCATCTCAGGAACAGGCTTCTTGCTATCTGGCTTGATGGCGCCAGCCAGCAGGCGGCAGAAGGTGGTCTTGCCCGTGCCGTTCTCGCCCATCATGACGATAATCTCCGAGTCGGTGAAGCTGCCAGAGTCGATCCTTAGCTTGAAGTTGCCTAGCGTCTTCTCCATGGCCGGATACTGGAAGGCGCGAGACTTGTCACCAAAGAATTCGTCAGTTCCCTCGGCAATGCGGAACGTCAGGGACTCCTCGCGGAATCGCAGGTTCTCGGTTGGAATATGGCCGTCCAGGAAAATGTTGATGCCTTCGCGGACCGAATGAGGCAGCGTGACCACGCCATACACCGCTGGCTGTCCGTACAGGACGCATATGTAGTCAGAGAGGTAGTCAAGAACCGACAGGTCGTGCTCGACTACGATGACGTAGTCATCTGGACGCAGGAGAGATCGAATAATTCGGGCAGCACTCAGTCTTTGCTTGACATCCAGGTACGACGACGGCTCATCGAACATGTACACATCGGCCTTCTGAACGCAGACGGTGCCAATTGCAAAACGCTGAAGCTCACCACCAGAGAGGAGCGTAATGTCACGGTCCAGGATGTGATTAAGCTCTGCACAATTAGTCAGTCGCAACATAACAAGCATTGAAGGCAATTGGGTATGTGGCACATACCCAGTGTGTCGCAAACCTCTTTCATGTTGTCCATTGACAGGCGAGAGGTAAGCAGGTGCTCAACTGACCTCTCGCTTGCGGGTGCACGAACAGCCTTGGGGATCTGGTCGACATACTGAGGCTTCACAACAGCCTTCAGGTCATCCTCCAGCAGCTTGGTGAAGTAGTCTGGACACGAAGGTTTAGTCGAGGCCCATAGAAGTATAGGCATCACTCCATATTAAAAGAAAGGTGAACCCACTCTGCAGCTCGGAACCTCGGAAGTACTTAATGACATCCTCCCAATCAGGAGGGTCATCGTATCTGCCCAGATTTGGCTTCAACTTTCCGCTGAGGATCTTAAGCGCAGTGCTCTTGCCAATACCGTTTGTCCCCACGAGACCGAGAACGTTGCCGGGTCGCGGCGTGGGTAATCGATGTAACTTGAAGCTGTTCGCCGAGTAGCGGTGCGTTACCTGGCTTTCTAGGTTTGTCGGAAGGTTGATGATGGTAATGGCACTGAACGGGCACTTTTTAGGACAGATACCGCAGCCGATGCAGAGAGACTCGGAGATGAAGGCGAGTCGCGAATCCGACGTGACTTCGATGCAGAGCTTGCCGCTTTTTACCACCGGACACGATTTCTTGCACTCTTGGCGACATTTCTATTGCAAAGCGAGCCATGTTAGTTATCATTGACGCCAAGAAGAACCAGAGGGGTACATATTATCCACCAACCTTTGGTTTGCACTATTGTCGCAGAAGCCTGGTTAGTGACGCTGGGACTCTGCGGGGCAGTTATGGCGGGGCAGCCACGTCGTGATGCTGCGACGGGACATACCTTGTCACTATTGACAATGGCCACACTGGAGAGAATAAGGGTCAGCTGGCTCGCAATCGTAGCTGATGGCTACGAGAAATAAGTCTCGCACCGGGGAAAGGCGAGGAGGCCATCCAGGAGTCCAAAATGCGACGTACCGAGTGAGCTTGTCCGCCATCTCGTGGGAAGCCTGCACCGATGCAAAGGCTGACGCGCGTACTGAAGTTGAGAATGGGAGACTCTTGAAGCCCGGTAAGAGAAAGGAAAAGGGGAAAGGGGAAAGGGGAAAGGGGAAAACCCGCGGCGGATTCCTAGCAACTGTCGCTCGAGGGTCGCAGAAAGAGAAAGGAAAGATTGGTGCAAGTCTTGATAAATAGATTTAACAGTTTTCGTGGCCCGACGGAAATTCTTTGGTGGGGTTACCAGCTCCGATGGTGGACCAGCGGAGGTCATCAGCTTTTGCCGCGATCTGAGTTGTCCATGAACTTGCGTCCTAATTTTTATAGCCAGCTGGCAGCCACCGCAGAGTGGGCAGCTTGGCAGGCCATGAACCTGGTTGGCTGGAATGAAGTTTCCTCCCACCTGCAAACAGAGAATGGAACTTTGTACCCTCTTACAATCTGACCGACCTGTTCACCGTAATCCTGCGCTGCTATCATTGACAACCTGCGTAGGTGGGAGGGTGGTGTTGCCTTATCGATGAGTCAAACTCAACGAAATAAGGTGCATCTACGATGGAAGGTACCGGGAGAAAAGGACTTGAAGAAGATCATTACACTAGTTGGGTCATCTTCAAGTTAATACTAATACTGGTCGAGGTTTCGCGCGAGCCGGGCCTTGCCAGCCATCTATTGTTCATTTGGAGAACCTTCTGCCTCGTATACAGGAGCTCAGTGATTAGAGAGAATTCCTCACCTAAAGAAGACATGAAGGAAGAATATGAGAAAGGCAGGAAGATCTTCGAATTATATCGTACGGAGGAGCCAAGTAGTGGCGGTTCTGGATATGGTGACACCTGCTGGTGCTTGTCAAAATTCAAACTTGTCTTTGCGACCAGCCTGTGGCGCCGTATCTTCAGCCTTGTTTCTGATGAATCAGAGAGCCATGGTTGACCGCAGGTGCTGAGTCGCTAGAAAATTCTAGGATGCCAGCGGGATTCCATTGTTCTCTTCCAGCGAATTGCACTAGCAATTCTTTCAGGCGGAATGCGGCCAATGATGAAGAGGTACATAGTGTTTGCGCTAGGCCCCTCGGAAGCCTTCGTACCTGGCAAACTCCACCCCTGGAGAAGTTTTAGCCGAGACATCCACCGCATTTGCACCTGCCTCGCCGACCACTGCCAATTCTTTTTTTCGCTGGCCACATCCGCTGTCACAGTACATTTGGCCATATTCCGCCTTCAACCATCGACTCCCAGACCGGCTGGACACCTGGAGATAGCCCAAATCATCCGCCCAGACCTGGTGTCATACTTTCTTGATTCACTATACCGACGTATTTTCTAATTCTTCGCTGCCTGAAGGTCATTCTTCATGACTTGTAAGTTGCCACGCTGCCTTAACTGCACCACTCGTGCCCCGTTTGGGTGCTCGCGTCCCCGTCATCCGTTGAGTCCACCACCAGCCTTGGCTACCATCTCCCATCATATATCATGCCAAGTTGATATATGAGGTCAGTTCGGTGGTTCTGTTGATGGAAATCACCGCCGCTGGTGGCACTGGCCAGCTCCTGCCCGACAGTTCTTCTCCCAGCACCCGCAGCAGGCGGAGTCCTGGTGACTTCAACTGTCAGCCTCGTTTCATCAACGACATCAACAGGATGCGACAGGCCAGATACGTTGTTCAATTGTGCCTGTTTTCTGTTTAGCGGTCATGTCTCCTGGTCGCCGGTCTGGACTTGTCCGGCTGGCCACATTCTAGGAGTCTTCAGGGCAGCAAGCGGCATCATCTGCTAACTATCATCATGCAGCAGGCAGCTTGGGCGACTCCTCTCGCGATGTCTTCGTCCCCGGACCGTAGTCCGGTCAATGGACACGTTTCTCCCGCGGCGGTAATGTCGACGGAATTCGATGCTAGCGACCATCAATCCGATAGCGATCTTTCCGAAGTACAAGAAGCCGTTGTTGTCGAGCCATCACCGTCCCCCACCCCGGTAGTCTACGATACCGTCCATATTAATCATGATGACGACGATGCTGTGGGCTCGCCAGACGTGGCAGTCGCCAGCGAAGACAATGCATCCGATGACAATGCATCAGATGACGCCGATTACGACATGGACGACAGCGTCTCGTCTCCCGTCGACGGCGCCGCCGACGTCCCCGAGGATGATGGGTCCAGCTCACAGGAGTCACGACGCGCCGCAAAGCGCAAATTAGGTGATGATGAAGATGATTACATTCAGAGGAACCCTGAACTATACGGCTTGAGGCGTAGCGTAAGTTAAATGCCTTGCCTTTTCGTTGTCTCATCTGCTAATGGTGCTCACCATAGACTCGTGCCGTACCCCGTAAGATGGTTAGTACCCTTATGACCGGAGCTTGATGGTGCATTGCATCTGACACTAGAGTTGATAGGTTGATGAATCTGATTCCGATTCTGATGTTGTTCGGGCACCGCGGCGACCCCAAAAGAAGCGTAAACTGGAGACTTCTCAGCCATGTATGTGATCACCCTGTTGCCCGTCAGCTTCCACTAGTTATGCTAACGGGGTCTCTTAGCTTCCAAGCAAGCCACTCCTGCTCGATTACAATCCACCGACGATTCCGGCTCGGATAACTATGGCGGTGCTCGCGCCAAAAGTCAGCAAAAGAAGGCTCGTCGCCGACGCGAAGCCCAGCCAGACTTGCTGCTCGCTGAGAAACGGTGGTCAAGCCGCCGAGCTGCCCAAGTTCAGCAAGGTGCATACGAAGAGAGTTCCGATTTCGAAGACGACGATATTTCGGACCGGACGCCAAACAACGAAGCCGAACTGGAAGAAGATACGCGTCCCTACGTCGAAAAGGTTACGCAGCACCGTCCCAAGCCTGGGGTCACTATCGAAGAAAACGCGGAAATAACCGATTACGAATATTTCATCAAATGGCAAGGCCGTTCTCATTTACATGACACATGGCAGGAGTATGAAGCGGACCCAAAATTCTCGCCTTTTCGAGGCGATCGAAAACTGGTCAATTACTTCAAAAAGGTCATCCTGTACGAGTTGGATGTGAGGTACGGCGATGACGTCGCTCCAGAGAGCAGGGAGCAATATTTGCTCGACCGGGAGAGAGAGCAGGAAGCTCTCGAGGACTACACTAAGGTCGAACGAGTGGTGGCGGTCCGGAAAGGCGAGGAGGGCACCGAGTATTACATTAAGTGGAAAGGACTCACGTATGACGAGTGTACATGGGAGGCTGCCTCGGCAATCAGCCCCGAGTTCCAGGACAAGATTGACCAGTTCCTTGACCGGACCTCTCGTTCCTGGGCTTCTGACCGACAAGAAGCCAACAAGGACACGCGGTCCAGGATGGTCAAGCTGGAGACGCAACCGTCCTACATCCAAGGCGGAGAGCTAAGGCACTTTCAACTCATTGGCCTGAATTTCCTCTGTCTCAACTGGACACGCGCAAATAACGTGATCCTGGCCGATGAAATGGGTTTGGGCAAGACTGTCCAGACTGTCTCGTTCCTGAGTTGGCTTCGACACGATCGGTGCCAGGAGGGCCCGTTCTTGGTGGTGGCTCCACTCAGCGTCATCCCCGCCTGGTGTGATACTTTCAACCACTGGGCTCCCGACATGAACTACGTTGTCTATCTTGGCCCTGAAAAGGCGCGCGGAATCATTCGCGACAACGAGCTCTTGGTAGACGGGAACCCCAAGAGGCCGAAGTTCAACGTCCTCGTCACATCGTACGACTACATCCTGGCTGACACGCCGTTTCTGTCCACCATTAAGTGGCAGGTTCTCGCAGTCGACGAAGCGCATCGATTGAAAAATCGAGAGTCGCAACTCTACACCAAGTTGTTCGGCTTCGGAGTACCTTGCAAGATCCTCATTACGGGAACGCCCATCCAGAACAACCTGGAAGAGTTGGCAGCCCTTCTTGATTTCCTCAATCCTGGACGAGTGTCCATCAACGGCGATCTCGAATCCCTCGAAGCTGCTGATGCACAAGCGCAGCTGAACGAGCTTCACAAGGCCATCTCGCCTTACATCATTCGACGAACCAAGGAGACGGTTGAATCTGACCTACCTCCCAAGACGGAGAAGATTATTCGCGTGGAACTGTCTGATGTGCAACTCGACTACTACAAGAACATTCTCACGAGAAACTACTCAGCCCTTCGGGATGCCAACGGCCAGAAGACGTCGCTCTTGAACATCATGATGGAGCTAAAGAAGATTAGCAACCACCCGTACATGTTCCCCGGTGCCGAGGACAAGGTCCTGGCTGGTAGCAAGCGCCGAGAGGACCAGATCAAGGGGCTTATTACGAGCAGCGGCAAGATGATGTTGCTCGATCAGCTTCTCACGAAGCTGAAGAAGGACAACCACCGAGTGTTGATTTTCAGCCAGATGGTGAGGGTGCTCGACATTCTCAGCGACTATCTCTCGCTCCGAGGCTACAAGTTTCAAAGACTAGACGGCACCATTGCCGCCGGTCCGAGGAGAATGGCCATCAATCACTTCAATGCCGAGGACAGCGATGACTTCTGCTTCCTGCTCTCTACGCGTGCCGGTGGTCTTGGCATCAATCTCATGACTGCTGACACTGTCATCATCTTCGACTCGGATTGGAATCCCCAGGCTGATTTGCAAGCCATGGCTCGCGCCCACCGAATCGGACAGAAAAAGCCCGTCAACATCTACCGTCTCGTGTCAAAGGAGACGGTCGAGGAGGAAGTTCTGGAACGTGCTCGCAACAAGCTTCTTCTCGAATATCTGACTATTCAGGCTGGAGTCACGGATGACGGGAAAGCCTTCCGCGAGGAGTTCAGCAAGAAGGGTCTGAAGCTTGATGGGCCGTCATCGGCGGATGATATCCAATGGGTGCTGAAGATGCGCTCGCAAAAGATGTTTGAGCAGACTGGCAACCAGGAACGGTTGGAACAGCTTGACATCGACTCGATCCTGGAGAACGCAGAAGTTACCAAGACCAAGGTGGACGACAAGATCAACCTTAGCAGCGGTGGTATCGACTGGGACAATTTCATGCAGTACACCGACGTCAAGGTGGACGACATTGCTCTGGACTGGGACGAGATCATCCCTGCCGAACAGTTGGAGGAGCTCAAGAAAGAGGAAGAGCTTAAGAAGTCAGAAGAAGTGGCCAAGAAGCTTCACGCCGAAAACATTCCTCGCCGCGCTGCCATGAAAAATCGTGCTGCTGACCCCAGAGCCGACAGACTGAAGAAGCGTCAACAAGAGGCTGCTCAAAAGGAAGAGGACGACCGACAGGAGAAGAACGCGGCCAAGCGAGACCCGAGGAGACCGCTCCACACGAATGAAGCACGCCATCTTATCAAGGCATTCCAGCGTTTTGGCGCCATGGACGAGCGGGGTGACGAGATTGTTCAGGAAGCCAAGCTGGCTGACCGAGACCGAGATTTCCTCAAGTCTTGGGTCGACGATTTCTTGAAGGCGTGTCAGACAGCCTTGGACGACTACAATGAAAAGCTCGCCCTGGCCGAGCGCGAAGAAGGCAAGATACTGACCAAAAAGGACAAGAAGGCAGTTTTGTTCGACTATGGTGAACTGAAAAAGGTCAACGCCGAGACGTTCCTCGAACGGCCGGCGCAGCTCCAGCTTCTCCGAAAAGTCATCAAAGATCACGGAGAGTGGAGGACCTTCCGCGTTGCCGACGCCACCAAGCCGGCGAGCTATAGCTGCCCTTGGGGTGCTCGCGAAGATGCCATGCTTCTGGTTGGCATTGACAAGCATGGTTACGGCGCATGGACCAACATCCGCGATGATCCTGTACTCGATCTTGGCGACAAGTTCTTCCTCGAGGAGCACCGCATCGAGAAGAAAGAAGAACGAACCAAGGGTGGGGAGAAGAAACTCAAGGCCCCTGGCGCCGTGCATCTCGGCCGTCGAGCCGACTACCTGTTCTCGGTTCTTCAATCCAAGCACGCTACCGACCCGACGTCGCAGAAGGCAGCCGAGAACCACCACCGAAACAATAAGAAGCTAGCTCTTGCCAATGGCCACCGCGCATCGCCAGCTCCAGCCATGGTGAGGAAGGGCAGCCAGCAGGCTGCCAGAGACCGGGATCGCGATGGTCGGCACAATCGATCTCACAGCAATGCTGAGGAGCGCGGCACGCCTCGACCAGAAATCAAGCGAAAGCACGGACCGCACAGGTCGGAAAATGAACGCTCCGGCAAGGCGTCGCGGAACATGGAGGATCCCCGGCGGCCTGGAAGAGGCTATGAGGACGGTGGTTCGCCGCGGCCGGAGAAACGGAAGCATCGGGACGATTTCGAAGAGCGCTCAGGCCACAAGCATCGGCGTCTAGATGATTCGCGACGGTCCGATAGCTACCACGATTATCGTCGCCACGATGACCGCGACCGCGACCGCGACCGAGAACGAGAACGAGATCGTGACCGAGACCGAGACCGGCGCTATGATGATAGGCGACATCAAGATGATCGTCATCACAGAGACCACGACCGGCACCATGACAGATACGATCGCCATCATGACCGACACGACCGTCCAGACCGAGATGACCGAGCAGATCGACAGGCAGTTGACCACCGGACCAAGGCACTCAGGAGACTTGAGCAGCTCCGTCGCATGGGTGATTCCGCTGAGGAGCGCGACCTTGATCCGGATGCCATGGTGTGGTATCTCCTGAAGCCTGTCCGAGACAACTTTGAGCGCATTCTATCCACGACCAAGGCATCAGTCAAATCGAATAAGGAGCGCGCAGCCATCTTTGGTCGTGAACTCATGGTCATCGGTGACTTCCTCGGCAAAATGAGCAGAGAAGGCGGGATGGACCAGGCTCTCGTCGAGCGCTTCTGGTAAGCAATGGCTATTGATTTTCACGCTGCCAAAACACCCTTTCGCTAACTCTGCCTATAGGGAGTTCCTTGCCAACCTCTGGCCCGTAGAGAGCAGCAGCAAAATCGACGGAAAGAAGCTCAGTGGCATGTACAAAAAGCTTAAGGGCAAAGATTTGCCCCAACCGCAGAGCAGCACGAACTCGGACTCGGTGAGACCGAATGGTGCGTCATCGAGCGCTGCACGAGCCTGATGGCATTCGGAACGATCCTACAACCAGCGGCAACTAGGAGAGCTGGCCGCGGCTAGGCAGCCAATGACCTGTTCACTGTGAAAACACTTTGCGTCGCACAGCATTGTTCTGCATACATTGGCGTTTTGGTCCTTGTCCTTGGCGTCAATTCAAGGAGCTTGATACATCAAATACCCACACCTCGCATAATGCATTTTGTAGGCAGGTACCAAGAGAGAAAGGCCCACGAATGCTGCCTCCTCCCTGCCAAGGGACCAGGAAAGTGAAGACTACAGAAAGGAAAGTTTCTATCACGCGAGGGACGTGGATTTATATTGTTAAGGGGGTTTCGATAGTGAACCTCTAATCCCTTTTCGGGATGAACGGATGGGTCGTGCTCTTAGTTGACAAGGACAAAGGAAATCATTTCCTCGCATTCATCCTCGCGGATAGCAAAAGGGCTCGCCGTTTTACACGATTTTGTTGTTGTCGGCATGGCGATAGCCCGGGCACAATTGTCACCGTTTCTCTGCTTTTCAAACTCCTACACCAAAAGTAGCAGCCCGACGCTGCTAATCCGTCTAGCAACCTTTAGTTTGCTCTCTAGAGCCTCACGATCGTGCACGAGCACGTCCAGAGTCTGTCCACCAAAAAATGACCGGAAATGGATGGCAAGGAAGGATGAGACACATGACAAGCGGGAGAGTTAACGTCGAATCCTTGGGGAGAGGGCGCCGACCCTTGGCATAACGGTAGATGGTTCATAGAATCAATAGATCAGAATTTGCATCTAGATGACTTTGCCCCATAGTGCTTTTGTATGCAGAAACTTGAGTATGTGGTACACCATGCCCAGACTCATGGCTGTCAGTAGAATGAATGGGCGGTGCAGCCCAGGCAGACAGGGACGAGTCTCACTCAGCGTCTATAGATTCCTCCCTCTCTCCGGTAGTGATATGTTAGCGGTATCGGTACGTTGCAGCTGCGCAGTTGGAACCAAAGCACTTGTTAGGCTATGACACGACGTCCTACAATAGCGGGCTAGGCGATAGTCTAGATCACATGACCAACATTCCTTAGGATTGCGGATTTCGGATTTCGGTCTCTCTCTACCAGAAGTAAGTTTAATATGTGTGGACTAATGAAAAAAGCAGAGAGAGTCCATCTCCTTGATAGATATCTAGGAGCATCATGGACAATTCCTTTGGAGAACCGGAGGCGCGTTATTAAAGTGTACGAGTACATCCATACCAGAATACCTGGCCCAAGTATCTC
>Ga0247774_1001694_pt1 | contig 11017 bp, 6 predicted proteins | sample UWRJL001104B6_FD_179933 | JGI IMG/M metagenome (GOLD analysis project Ga0247774, IMG submission 179933) | Plant litter microbial communities from Arlington Agricultural Research Station in Wisconsin, United States - UWRJ-L001-104B-6 | ecosystem: Environmental > Terrestrial > Plant litter >... | reverse complement strand
TTTGGCTGTAACTTCGTAACCAAGAAACAAATAAAGCCGTGCCTAGTACCAAATTAAAGCCCTCGATGAGTCCGTCATTTTGGTACTATTTTCGTCTCGATGCGATGGCCCGTCGTCGCGGGGCGCCCGGCGCAAGCGCCGGGCTAGCAGTTAAAGTTGATATCTCATCCAAAACAGCCATGCCAATTTTTCCGCCACGTGCCTAGGTATATTAGGACAGCTTCAACCCTCTCCACTATCATCTTGCCCAGCAGAATCATGTTACGCCGGCTACTTAACAAGATGAAAAGGTGCAGTACAAGGTGACGAAATAAAACCCTTAACGGCATTACTCTTATCCATAAGAACATGTACAAAGCGACTCCTTTAAACAAAATACACGAACGTCAGTTGACCAAGAATCTAGGCTTTGGTCCTGGCGACACCTCTTGTCTCATGTTGTGCTACGGATTGCGTAAATGAACGCGTTGGCACATGCTTTTGTAAAAAGGACACGAATTTCCTCTCTCCAAGGATCCACAGATCCTATAGAAACAACCGTCGGACCTATCAGACAAACGGAATGCGGAGTCAGTTACGAATGTCTCGCCCATATCTTCAAGGACAAACCACCATCATGACCCGCTCTCGAGCAGACGCTACTACGCCCAACAAACTATTACACCCACCTAACCAGCATTTGCGTTGTTCTACCCAAAGCCTCAGCGCAAATCTCGGTGAACACCTAACAGTTATACAACATCAAAAGAGACATGCGCGATTCGTCAAATTGAGAACCCGGCATGAAGCTAGGTGTTGCAATTGCAGCCCAGCAAATAAAGTAGAATTTCGCATACCCAGACGGGGAAATCGTGAGCAAATCACAAACCATTCCGTCGACAGCCTTGGGCAGCAGTACACTAGTACAACCCCAAAACAGCTCCCTGGAGCCTTCTCAAACAGTGAGTCACATGGGCATTTTTCAACGAGCTGGAAATCGAGGTTCTCAACACTTCAATTGAAAGAAAAATATATAGGGCTCTAGCCATGGACGGGGGTTCCCATGTTAGTCTCTTATTAGCCGTGCCTCATTCTGCATGTCCGGGGTATCGTCCTCAGACCTCGATGATGCGGAGCTTATATGGCTCCATTCCCACCCCCTCCCGCGGACCGGTCTACTTCATATGTTTGGGACGATAGTTTCGAGTCGCTCCAGGAGCACATATTTTTGCAGTCATGGAACGAAACTCTGGAAGACGTCTTGAACAAGGGATGGAGGAATGCGGCCCCCCAGGGACTAGGTGGCTCGAATGATAAATATGAACAAGAAGGAGATAAAGAATCCGATATCGATGACGACGACTCAGATTACGGCTGTATCGAGGAACAAATTGTCAGGAAATTTGCTAGGTGGGAAGTATCTGATAGTCTAGACTCTTGCGACCGGCAAGAGAAGATGGAGGGATTTTGCCGAGACTTGGCTGCGAGTAACAATGCTGCGGCACTCATCCATAGAAACCAACGTGGGCGGAAGGGGAAATTAATGGCATTCGTGTATGATGGAGATAAGAGTGGAAGGAACCGGCTTCTAACTCATCAAGAGCTACTCGAGAAGCTGAGCAGAAAGGCGAGTGAAAATCAATCGCAGAGTTAAAAGTAGGCCTGCTAACAATCCAGCGAATACACAGCGTTACCGAAATTTGCAATCTTGCTCGCAGAACCTCGATAGGAGGATCGTGTAGGGCAGACATATTCCCCTGTCAGACATGGAGACTAATTTTGTGCCAGGTATATAGCAAACCTCGACCCCCAGAGCGTCTTTGTGCTGGCAAAGACAACATTATGGTTGCATGTTCCCGTGATACAACGCATGATATATGGACACCTCTCATCGCTGATACGTCTTAGCGTTCACATTCCCGTAAGTGGGGAGATGTATCGTTCCACTGTCTGTGCTCCATTCGTGGTTATCTAATGTGTCTAAACTGAAGTCTCGCGGTTTCAAGACTTTCAGCCTCGAGCTCAGTCTCTCGTACTTTTCCCTAGAAATGACTAGCAGGGAAGAACCGGTGAGGGATAGGAGAACGCATTGGGAGGGAACGAGCCCGTTGAGAAGGTCCTTTGAACTACCCAAGCTACCAGTCTCCCAGTCCTCGATGGCCAAACAACGAAAGACCTACGTATATGAAGGACAGATTTCGCTATCGGTTTTCGGCATTGACCGAGTAAGGTGGAATGCGTATGCCTTCATCGACGGATGGTTTCCCGGGGGCGAATCAATTCATGCTTATTCTGAGGACGAAATCGCCGGGGGCAAACCTGATCCCGTCGCTTCAGGCCAGATGGATCTTGAGCCCGCTATCCAGGATCCAAGAGTATACTTTTTGAAAGTTGCGGAAATAAGAGTCCAACATGTGGCGGAGAAGTACGAGATAACACTACGGCATCTTGAAAGAAACATACAATGGCAAGTAAAGCATAGGTCATACATGGCTCTGGAGATTTTTGTTATACGTTGGGAGGGTGGCAACTTAGGGATTGCATCGCTAATTGGAAATTTTAGGATCCGGGAGACTCCCGATGCTTTTCTGTTCTCGCAAGATTTCGGGGATGAGGAGATCAAGAAAAAGTTCCATGATATGGACGTATGGCACAAAAAGATGACACAGGTGGTAGGAATGGTACTTGACCGTCTAGGCACGACTCTCATAACATGGGACGTTTTTCAAAAGTCACATATTGGGTATTTTCTGCATAACGGCAATTCTGACCCTTCTCATCTCCAGGCTCACTCACCACGCCAGCCAGACTCCCTGCGTGCGATAGAGGAAGCATTTCGTGACCTTTGGGCCATCCAGCAGAAGGTGGAGCTATTAAGGCAATCTCTAAAAAATATTGGGGAAGAGGCAAGCTATTGGCTTTTGTTTCGTCCACACTTCAAAGACGCTAACGCGACGAATAGTTGAGCAAACGCCTAGCCATCGAGAGCCATAATGCCGTACTCATCTCGCAAAGAGCGGGCGAGCGTATGCACCTGCTGACCTGGGTCACAATTGTGGGTTCATGGCCCCTTAAAGCTGGACACTAGAAGCATGGACTGATCGGATTTGTGTATAGGTATGGTTCCCCGTCCTTCTCGCCACGGGCATCTGCAGTATCCAAGAGGGAATTATTCCATTTAAGAAGAATATCCTGGCTTTCATCGGCTCTCTCATCGCCATGGTAGCACTTGTATGGTTGACAGTTGCTGTACTGCTCTACGGGGACAGGGTATGGAGTCGGCTAGAGAGTCTTGGAGTGCTAGGTCCGGCTTATGAGCTCGGCATATTAAAGCGAAGGGCTCAAAATATGGAACTACCTCGCTTTAGGCTACCTGCTGAGTTTGCTAGGACAATGCCTCTTCCGAGAGAGAGCCTAGATGCCGCAGAAACGAGAGGACGAAATGTAATTGAGCTAGAGACGATGGATCGAGAAAGAAATGGAACGAAGATACTTTCCCGCGATGAGTTTGGGTCTGCGGGTTTAGTATCAGATGATAGCGCCATAGACTAGTAGTTCGATTCACTCCAGTTACTCCAATTTCCGTCACATCGTGGATACATGTTGGTCCAGGTCTCCTTTTCACTACTTGACCGAGCGCGAAAGAAAGTCTATACGAAGTGAAGCACGTTAGTTTATTCTCGAAATAGGGGTCGAGCTCTTCCGTCACGATAAACATCCCAAGCCATAGTCTTCTAATGCCGAGAATGGTTGCATCGAAGAGCAAGTTAGCCCTTATTCCCCTAATTTCCGACAGTACGAGGGTGCCGCCTCCGGGGCATTCCAGCAGGAGAAAAAACCCCCGGATTGACCGGAACAGAGGGACCGAGGAGTTGTCAGACGAAGAGGCTCAAGCTGGAAACGTCACTCCATCAGACACGTCGGGTTCGCCACCCCGACCTCGGTTCTTCGGCAGGTGACCGTGACGACGAATGCTGCCAGACACTCGGAGTACGTCGGTGCTGCACTCGGGTGCGGCGGATGCGAGATCTTGATTTTGGAGCCTCAAATCTCTTTCCCAAGTCAAGCCGTTTTTGGGCGCACACTGCTAGAGAATCGCCTAGGCAGCGTGTCCAGACTCTTGATGTTTTATTTAGAGGCGATCTAACCCTAACCTTAACCTGCATTAACCAACCCTCTTGGGAGGGAATAGAGGGGTGTGAAATATATCGGTATTTCAAGTTTGTCGGAGCAGAAGCTGACTTTGAAATCCGTAGTTAGCCTACAAGACAAAAATAAATTGCCAGTTGAGGGATTTGAACCCCCGACCTCCCACCGCCTACATTAATAATACAAGGGAAATTTGGGAATTTTACTCGGTGGACGCTCTACCGCTGAGCTAACCCGGCTTGATTCTGATTCTTGACAGTACAGTGCGTAATTTTGGTATATGAAGTTTGTCGTTGAGCTATCATTTCAAACTCTAGAACCACTAGTGGGCTGCAGAGCCAGTGTGGCGGTTCTGTAGAGCCAGAGTTCATGAAATTGGCACGCAGGGATTCGACTTCGACGTCAATGGCAAAGGCATCCGATGGTTGACATTGAATTTCTATTTTTGTTGCAGTAGCTAGACTACCCATGCCCCTTCATGCCACGCCTCTATCATGATATATCATCTCTCCACAGCCATATTCAACCTATCATGCACCACCAATCTGAAGTCTATTTTGTAATCGTTGAGGGCGTGACGGCAAATGTTGGCCTCACAAACCTGAAATGGGATGATTAGCAAAACACAAATTCCTCCAAATGCCATGTTGTGACGACAAGAAACTGCAAGACGCACCTGTCACTGTTGTACACCTTTGTATTCTCCCCTAGCAGCTCCTTTTCCCTCTGCTGATCGGCGAGATACCGCCTCACCTGGTCGCGGTCCTCCTCAGCCTGGAGAAGCGGCAGGAGATGGAACCGAGACCACACCTTTTCGCGAGCCAGTTCACTGTTGTCCGTCAGCCACTGTCCGTCCGGCTACTCTCCCCGATTTGTGTCGGGGAATCGTGATCGGGAAAGAACCGTACTTTGTCTCGCGGATGCCGAGTATAAGCCGGTACCATCCGTACGTCATGATTACTCCCATGCCAATAAGGAGGGTGCCTGGCCGCGCAAACTTGAAGGGGAGGTTGCGCTACGAAGACGGCCGGTTAGCTTCGTCCGAGCTAAACAAATCCCTCGAGACCTCAAGGCCGAGCCCATCCGCCCAATTGAGCTCCAGAGGCCGCCTGCTGACTTCGCCGCGTCGAATCATCCCTTATCGAGCTCTGGAAGACGCCACCGGGCCCCATGGGCCAATTGACAGGCTGGAGGCATATCGCCGTGGCTTCTCGATCGTCGGTCGTCGGGAGGGAGGAGTGTTCAACCAACCTTGTACTGCACGGGGCCGTAGCCACCGACGGGGGGCATATCCTGCGGCATCGTGGGCGACTGGACTCGAGTTCGAGATGCGGTTGGGGATCGGTGCTCGTGGTCCCGCTCGGCGAGTTTTCTTGAGATTGCTGGTTGGCGTTGTGGTTCCAGACCTCGAATTCGGGAGCTCACCGCGGTTGATCCTCACCCAATCGATGGCGGTTGCTTAGTCACCACCTAGCGCACGAATTGTATTACCGCAACCCTATTTCGGTAATCTCAGGATAACTTCATCTCCCACTTCTTCCTGCACTCTTCATTTCTTCGCCAATTTTTTCTTTGCGTCCTTTCTTATGCATCTCCTAGTTTCCTTACCCAAAAAATGCTCCCGCTAGTCTTATTTTGCTTTGAGCTTCCTCTTCTCCTGCCGATATTTGCATTCCCACCCAGTCAGCGTGTTTGCCTACTCCGGAGTAGCGCACCACATCGATCACACTGTTGGTTCCAAGCGTGAGCGCCACCAACCGCTTCCGAAATTTGACACAATGTCAATGTGCTGACCCTTGTGCCCGTTTAATGAGGCTGTTCCATGTTGCTGGGACTCAATAAAGTTACAAAAGCTACTGTTTCCGTACCAAGACAAAAATATACCGTTCTCAAATGTGTTCATTCTTGCTACTGCTTCAGGTACCCTTAAACCGGCCATCATTACGCCGGAAACCTAGCGATCGCTCGCTCGCTACTTTTATAAATATAGGACTCCCTAAACCCAAAGATCCCCAGAGATTACCTTTGTACTCAAGTCCATGTCGACAGCCTCGCCTCGTCAATCCACCCGGGTTTCCGGCAGTTGTCAACGCCATGCTGACGGAACGGCTTGCTCATGGGCCCACGGCCCATCAGCATGGGGCATATACATTTTCCGGCCCGTCTAAGCGATAAAACGCTTTGTTTATCCCACCTGAAGGTGGCCCGTATCAACTTCGACTCATGGTGCAACTAGGCATCTCCCCGCTCGTCCACATCAACGCCAGCCGCGGCATCTGGATCGGCACCGTGTTCCCAGCCTCAGATACCGGAAAAGTGCCCCGCGGGATAGAAGCCCTAATCGGCGCCGTTGACCCCATGGACGCTCTCGATGGGTTCCTGGTTTGATCTATGGCTTGGCAGATAATAGCTGCTTAGTTCCACTACTCGCGGGCGCATCTCATACTGGGTGATGCCTGTAGGCTGTTGACCCCGGTGGAGCGAGGGCAGCAATCCCCCTTTTTTGGGTAGGTTCAACTCGACGAGTTTCGGCTGTGCAGAATAGGCCAAAAAGCGATCCTGCGTCTCTTTGGCCCTCTGGTCGTCCCCTGCAATGGTGAAGAAAGTCCCCAGCTCGATGTAGTACATCTGAACAAGGCCTCTGTCCCAAGACACCTCGTGGAAGGCTGTATCGAGGCCGCGCTTCAGCCGTCCCGCCGCAGCGTGGTAGTGGCCTTGTTCCGCCTCCAGGTGCGCTTGGAAATGGTGCCCCGGGAAAGTCTGACCCACCTCCAGCAAATAGGGCTGCAACTTTTGCATTGTCACCCTTGCCTCCTCAAATTCGCCCAGATACACAAAGGTCCAGGCAATTGCGTAGAGCAGACGCGGCTGCGCATTCCACGCCTTACCCGACAGCTTCCGCAGGGCCGACAAGAACACAATTTGCTCGCTCACCCCCTCCCTCTCAAACTCGGAGCGCGCAGTGCTCAGCACATCCAATTGCCTCGCCCCCGCTAGGACGAGGCTCCTCCAGCCCTCAAAGCACACGCCCCGCAGCTGGTTTGTGGTGTCCTCCAGATTGGATAAGCGCAGGCTTTGCAGCAGGCATTCCCAGAGACGAAAGTGGGGATGGCGTTCGCCGTAAATGGCTTTGCTTAGACCGGCGGCTTGGGACATGGTGAGTTCGGTTATGCTGTGGATGTCTCGTGCCTTGACCCTTAGCAGAAAATGGAGCGTGAAACTTGCGTATTGGTCTTCAATAATCGGTTTCAAGGCTGTGGTGGCATGGTTGAGCAGCCTCACCACTTCACCGTTTTGGATGTGGGCTAGGTATCTGGTGGCGAAGAAGAGAATGTTGGAGAAGCATAGGGCCTTCTCCTGGCTGTGCAGCCAGTCGAGCCCGTCGTCGGAGCCGAGCTTGAAGGGGATCGTGCCCAGGAGCTCCTTCGTAGCTTTGATCGCCTGCTCAACCACTCGCAAAGTGTCTGGAGGCGCAAGCGTACGGGGTGGCGTCGGTGGCCGTGTCTGGCCCAAGACCCGAACTCGCTTCTTCCCTTCCGCGGCAGCCTGCCATTCCTCCCTCAAATGCTGATTCCGGTCTAGGTATCGTTTCACCGTCGTCGACTTGACAGCACCTCGGCCCGGACGAATGTACTCTCTCACCTTGCGGCCCGCCGCGTCACCACCTACTTGGGTGCGGGCAATGTCCAATACGGCCTCGGAGTTGAGATATTTCCGGAACCCCCATTTTGCGAGTCTGTCCTTGAACATGCGTTGCCTGTCTTCCCGTCAGTGACGCCCATGCAAGTTTGCGACGAGAACCTACGTGGCGCGAAAATTAAAATCCTTCTCCATGATTTCGGCGACGTCTTTGAGCTTCCTGTCCTCGTCCATGTAGAGCCGCTTGATGGTCGGCTTCTGAGGCTCCCAGTCGCCTGGCTTGGCGAACTGCGTGCGAGGTTGAGGGCTCATGTTGGGGTCGGTGTGAATTGCCATGCCAAGTCCTCCGCCGGCCCCCAAAGACCAAAAGGTGGAACGGATGAGCCAGATGTGATTGAATGAAGTCCCGATGTGGTAGGAGCCCTTTCTTCAATGATCTTGCTTCTGGGAATTTTTGGGGAGAAGGTCGGCGCGCCAGGCGACCTGTGAACGAAGTGCCTGGATTGCGCAGAAAGGTACGAGGGTCATCACCTGCGGCCACCGCGATTGGCCCCTACGCGCCTCACCTTGCACCTAAAACTGAGCCAATCCAGCCAGGCGTGACCATTAGCGCACGGATGCTCAACTGGTCTCGACCTAACTCATGCAAAGGCATTTTGTGTGGTTCGTTGTATCATTGTCAAGGAATACTTGACCGAATTCGGGTGTGCCAATTTTGCTGTAATGTCTTTCGTCTTTCCGGAACTGTTCCCCGACGCTGATCGGCAAGACTAGAGCCAATTCTGGCATCCACTATTGCTTTTTCGTACTTTTCCATCACAACTTCCATCGGAACCACGCGATTGTTTTTTTGTCCACTGTTTGAAATCATTCCACGAAACCGCCATTCCCTCAACGCCCTCTCCCCCCTCCCTTTGTTTTTTTCTTCTTCTCAAGTCCAATAACGCTCACCGCATCAACGATGAGTGCAAGGGCCAAGGGGAGCCTAAGTAGAAACCCTCCCACTCTTCGTTAAGTTCGAGTCTCAGCATGCGCACTCGTAGGCCGCCACTGCCTCTTGGATTTGGTCGGAAAACAAACCAGCGGAATAAGGGCACAAAGAATGAGGGTCAGATCTGGGCTGGTGTCGGCCGGACGTTAAAAGTTTAAATGATATCAGATCACCCTTATCGGGGACTTCCGAGGCCGCCAATGCGCTCGGAGCGGCATGCGCAACACGAGTTGACAAGCTACAGCAGATGCATTAGGCTCTTCAACGCCTGCCAAAGTTAATCTGTCGCAGTATTCGCTGCTCATTGGCTCTGGATCAACCGATCAAGGTCTCATGCGGAGAACAACCCGAGGCCAAGACATTGGGTCCGCGGGGAATGCCCCCACTGACACAAACCACTGCACAGTACTTTCGATCCCGGTAGGCCGCCCCCGCGACGCCAAGTCTGCCTTATATTTTCGTCGCCGCTCAACACGTAGAGAAATCGGATTCACGCTCGCCAACATCTGCTCTTCCTCCGCCTCCGCCTCCTACTCCTACTCCTACTGCTTCCCAGCCCACTTCCTGACAATCATATCCGCCGCCTTCTCCCCGATGGCATAGGTGGTCGCACTGGTGTGCGTTCCCGGAATGACGGGCACCACGCTCAGATCCACGACCCGCAGCCCCTCCACGCCGTACACCTTCAGGTCCGGCCCGACCACGCCCCCCTTCTCCCGCGGCATCATGGCGGCCGTGCAGCAAGGATGCATGAAGCTGGCGGTGATGCCCCCGCGGATGCTCTCGATGATGTCGGCGATCTTGGTCACGTCGGCGCCCGGAGACCTCTCCGTCGCGCCCATGGCCTTCATGGTGGGCGTGGCATAGTACCGACGGAAGAAGTGCACAAACGAGGCCATGACGTGGAGGTCCACGGGGTTGGACGCGGTGCGGTAGTCGATGATGGGCTCGCCGTAGAGGTTGTCCGGGTCGAGCATCACGGTGCCGCGGGAGAGCGGCTTCAGCAGAAACCCGCCACCCGGGGCCGAGGACATGAAGGGGGACTCGAGGATGGCTTGCTCGGGGTTGGCGTGCGACTTGGCCAGCAGCGAGAGCTGCGCGAGGTACCCGGCCTTGACATCCTCGGGGACGCCTTCGGGAAGATAATTTAGGGCTGTCTTGTCCGCTACCTGTGCGTTGATGGCGTCGATGATGTCCGTGTAGTCCTCGGTGACGTTCCTCAGAGGGATGTAGATGGCGCTGTTGCCCATGGCAAGGGTATAGGGTCCCTGGGCCGGCCGTTCCTTGTACTGCTTCAGAGCCTCCTCGCGGAAAGTCGCGTTAGAGTTGAGCGAGGCTTGGTTGGGGGAGAAGCTCGTGGTCAACGAGAACGAAAACCCTGGACCGCAATGGTCTTGAAAGTTGTACCCCACACCGGGCAAGTCAACCTCGACCTCGATCCCCACCTTGTCCAGGAACTTCTTGTCGCCAATGCCACTCCGTTGCAGAATCTGCGGCGTGTGGATCGCGCCCGCCGACAAGATGACCTCCAACTTCGGCGTCACAGTCTTGACCTCGTCATCTTTGTCGTTCCGCGACCGAAACTCGACAGTCGGAGGGCCGTCCTTGTTGGGAATGATGCGCAAAACCTTGTGCGCCACGAGCAGATCGTAATTCTCGCGTCCGTCGATGACGTCGGCGTAGTGCCCGAGACCGGCGTGGGATCGCGCCGCCGTCATGGGGTCTTGAGAGGTGGGCACCCAGCAGACGCCAAGCTTGTCGCCGCCGGAGCATTCTTTGGAGACGTGGACGCCCATTTCGGAGAAGGCATTCCAGGCGATTTCTGCGCACGCGTCAGTCCAAGCACTCTCCCGTCACCATATCTTCCCCCCTCCCCGGAGAGAGATAAAGCGCCGTACTTCTGATGGACCTAGGGCAGGAAAAAACGAACTCTGAATAGGGAATTGGAAGGCCGAAAAGCTCGAATGAATTGGCGTCTTCCCCCCAAACGCATTCATATCCCACGTATACCCATACTTCTCCACTTGCTCCTTAGGCGGCTCGTGAAACGTCACGCTCTTCCTGAAAAAGGGGAAAATCCCGTCCCAGTCCCACCTGTCCTCAAAGTCGTCAAATGCGGGACTCCCTTTGCCCAGCGTCGCCCAGTCGTTGTAGTCGTGCTTGGACCCTCGGTCGAAGAATTGCCCATTCACGGCCGAGCTGCCACCCACGGTCATTCCGACGACCAGCGACGCGCGGGAGCCCTTGAGAGCGGGAATG
>Ga0247774_1001693_pt1 | contig 11020 bp, 8 predicted proteins | sample UWRJL001104B6_FD_179933 | JGI IMG/M metagenome (GOLD analysis project Ga0247774, IMG submission 179933) | Plant litter microbial communities from Arlington Agricultural Research Station in Wisconsin, United States - UWRJ-L001-104B-6 | ecosystem: Environmental > Terrestrial > Plant litter >... | reverse complement strand
CTTCGAGATAGTGCAAATTGCCTCCAGAAATGTCAAATTTGACGTGACGGACTGTACCCTCGCCGCCTTCTCTGACCAATTCTTCTGTAGAAATGCACTTACCAATATAGGGATTGGCCGGCTTGTAGAGGTTAACAGGAACCTGAACTTTTTCCTTGGCTTGAGTCATGGGCTTAGTTTTTTCTCCAGATTTCTGACTCTGTAGCCCTGCTTCTGGTGCGACTTTGCCATTTGTTTCGGGAGCGCTGTTTGAGGGGCGGATGCTGACGATTTTGCCACCCATGCGAGCAATTCTGCGCATTTCCTGATTCATGCGATCGTAGGGCACGGAGATAAATACGCTGCCGCTACGGCGAATCGGGTTACTTGTTTGGTCAGTTGCTTCGCTCTGACGCATACCCTCCACTTCGTAAACAAAGATGCGGCTGCCTGATTCTGAGTTGGCGGCTTTACCAGATAAGCTTGGGCTGTACATTTGTTGATTTTCCTTCACGATACAGAGTTATAAAGAAAGAGAATGTGACGTTAGACTCAATTTACTTTTTTCTTAAGGCCATCGGGACAAATTGGCCGCGCCAATTTCTGGGCCTTGCCACGCCGGCAGGAATGTTGAAGTTGCGATCGCTCGCGTATCCAATCCCTACTAGCCGAACGCCGCGCTCACCGAACCCGTCAGGCGTTCGGCTGTTGACCTATAGCTATTGTTGTCTGCGTACTGCCAATATTTTACCCGATCGGGGGATCGGCCCCGATAAGTCGTTCTGATTTGGGGAGCGCCCCACAAGAGAAAGGAAGATTCGAGCAGTTAATCAGGTTGAGCTTGTAGGGGGCGGATGCCTTCTGGTAAGATTAACCACTAAAGTTAGCATTAATTACTTGCGTTGAAGATTGCTTGGGTCTTCCCGGGCAGGCAGTCAACATACTGCTGTATGCTGGTGAGAACTCGATCCTCTTGGGGTAGCAAAGCCGCACAAAGCCTGCTTGTCGCTATCTGGGGGCTGAAATTTTGTGGAATCTAGACTTGAGTTAGTTAGTAAACAGTGATTTTGTTAGAGGGAAACTATGACCAGTAAGCCGGATCGCGTGGTTTTAATTGGCGTTGCCGGAGACTCCGGATGCGGAAAATCTACTTTTTTGCGCCGATTGACAGATTTGTTCGGGGAAGATTTCGTTACTGTCATCTGCCTTGACGACTATCATTGTCTCGATCGCAAGCAGCGCAAGGAAACAGGGATTACAGCCCTTGACCCCAGAGCGAACAATTTTGACCTGATGGCCGAGCAAATGAAGGCGCTCAAAGAAGGTCACGCGATCGACAAGCCGATTTACAACCACGAAACCGGTCTGCTCGATCCTCCTGAGCGGGTAGAGCCGAATCACGTGATTGTGATTGAAGGGCTGCATCCCCTTTACGACGAGCGAGTTCGATCGCTCATCGACTTCAGCGTCTACCTCGACATCAGCGACGAGGTAAAAATTGCTTGGAAAATCCAGCGCGACATGGCGGAACGGGGCCACCGTTACGAAGACGTGCTGTTTGCGATCAATGCTCGCAAACCGGATTTTACAGCCTACATCGACCCGCAAAAGCAATATGCTGATGTGGTAATTCAAGTGTTGCCGACCAACTTGATCAAAGATGACAAGGAGCGGAAAGTTCTGCGCGTGCAGATGATCCAGCGCGAAGGCGTCGCCAATTTTGAACCTGCGTATTTGTTTGACGAAGGTTCCACAATTAACTGGGTTCCTTGCGGCCGCAAGCTGACTTGTTCCTATCCCGGAATTAAGATGTACTACGGGCCTGATGCTTTCTACGGTCACGAAGTCTCGATTTTGGAAGTAGATGGTCAGTTCGAGAATCTCGAAGAAGTTATTTACATCGAAAGCCATTTGAGCAAGACTTCTGCGAAGTATGAAGGCGAGTTAACTCACCTGTTGCTCCAGCACCGCGAATATCCTGGTTCTAACAATGGAACTGGTTTGTTCCAAGTGTTAGTCGGATTGAAGATGCGGGCGACTTACGAGAAGTTGACTGCGAAGGAATCGAAAGTGGCTGTTAGTGTTTAGAACGCAGACATGAAAGATTTGAGAGGCGCGATCGCGCCTCTTTTTTTGTGGAGAAATGAACAGCAGAGGGCGCAGAGGGCGCAGAGTTGAGTTAGGGGAGGGTGTGTGGAGGTAGAGAGGTTAAGAAGGTTTTTCCGGCTTCATGGAGGTCGCTATCTAGGGAAAAAGTTAGACTGCGAACTCGGATATCGTCATATTTTATGTCTAGTGGCTGTTGGAGGTTTTGCGGGTAGATGATAATTGCATTTTGGCACTTTAAGGCATTTGCGTAAGCAACTATTTGATGAATGTCATTATTGGCTACTTTATCGGGAGATTTGTATTTTGTATCGAGGACGTATTGGACTTTTTTTGTTTCACTATCGCCTAGGAGTAAGTCAATGCGATCGAAATAGTTTTGGTCGTGTGTGACTCGGTGTTGTTGTTTGACAAAAAAGCCTTTTGGTGTATTTGCTTTGAGCCATTCAGCGACAAATTGTTCATATAAATTAGCCATGTCTATGAGAAAAGGAAGCATTTCGCGATCGCCACTTTCGTGACTCGGCCCTGTGTTATCTAAAAAGAATCGACATAAGGCGTGTAAAAGTTGATAATCTTGATTCAAACGGTGATAATTTCTATCAATACAAGCTTGTGATTTAAAAGGTTTTAATGTGACAAATCCTTGGAGTGCGTGAAAGGCTTTTCGCACAGTGGATGAAACAGATTCACGGCACAAACCGCTGCGACCAATTATGAAGAGAGTCCAAGCCAGAATTTGATTATCTTCGATGTCGCCTGTTTGTTCGTTATAGTGGCATTTTAGTTTAACATCCCAAGGTTTTTGCAGGGCTGACCGCAAATCCACGCGGCCGCGAATGTAGGCGAGTCTTTCTGTTTTGGATAAGTAATCGCGATATAATCCTTTGCGACAGCGTTCTAGAATTTTTTGGGCAAGAATGTTAGCTAATCTCTCGTAACTTTCTTGTAAAGATTGGCACTGAATCAAGCCTTGGGGAAATTTTATCTTAAGGTTGTAGGCATAGTCAAGCATTCCGAAGAGGTTGTTTATGGGAACCTTGGGGCGAATGGCTATGTGAAATTCTGGAGTGATGGGAATGTTGCCAACTCTGCCTTTAGATTTTAATTGCCATTTATATTTAGTTTTAGGGTTGGGAAATTCTATATCTATTTCCTTGGCATAATTCTGGTATATTTTTTGTCCTACTGATTCGGGGATTGAGTCTTGTTCAAAAGTTGCTAATTGATATTCTGTAAGTTCGATAATTCGGCGGGATTCTGGTTTCATAATTGTGGTGGATGCAGTAACGCCACGGTATCGGCGTTAATGACGGCGTTACATTGTCAATAGCCCAATTTTGTCTTGATATTATCCCAGAGAAACTCATCCATTTTTTCCAGATTATCAAAGAAGTATTCTTCGAGGTATGGCTCAATTTCCATTTGCCAAATATCTTGGATATCTTCAGCTAAGGTTTTTGTCAAAAAGAAGGAGATGCCTAGTTCATAGTGTTTGTTGTTAATTGCTTGATTGACATCTTCTAGAATGCTAGTTAATTTATCCACTGGGAAACCTGTTTTCTCTCTCTGGTGATACTGTCGCAGGACTTCATAGTTTGGATAGACGGGGATAAATGCGAAGCGGCGGCGGAGTGCGTTATCGACTAAGGCAATAGAACGGTCTGCGGTGTTCATTGTGCCAATAATGCGGACATTTGTAGGGATTCTAAATAGTTTACCGCTGGCTAGTTTAATAAAGCGTCCTGTGTCTTGTCGGTCATCTAGGAGATACATTAACTCGCCAAAGACTTGAGAGAGATTTGCGCGATTAATTTCATCAATAATGAGAACGCAAGTATCTTCACAGGCTTCGGCTTTTTCGCAGAATTCTAGGAATCTACCGGGAACTATTGAGTAGGTTAATTGTCCGTTTTGAGTTATTGGCCGGAGGCCTTCGATAAAGTCTTCGTAGGTGTAGGCGGGGTGAAATTGGATAATGTCTGAGAAACCGTCACCGCCGCCGATTAAGTGTTTGGCTAGTTTTTCGGCTATGAAGGTTTTTCCGGTTCCGGGTGGGCCTTGGATGATGGTTTGACCTTTGCGGTTAATGGCGTGTATCCATCGGGTTAGTTCTATTTCGTCAAAGCCAGTTTCTTCGGCACATTGGTTCAAAAGATATTCCGGTTGCAACTCTAGTATTTTAACATCGGTATTTATATTCTCAGCGCGGTTGCCGGTGATTTTGTCCTTGTAGGCAAGTCCCAGATTATATTGAGTCATTGCCCAATTTTCGGGAAAATCGGCACGGGTGTAGATTTCTAAAGCCAGTTGATAACAACTAATTGCCTCATCTATATTCTCAGCCCGGTTGCCGGTGATTTTGTCGATGTAGGCAAGTCCCAGATTATTTTGAGTCATTGCCCAATTTTCGGGAAAATAGGCAAGTCCCAGATTATTTTGAGTCATTGCCCAATTTTCCCGAAAATGGGTACGGGTGTAGATTTCTAAAGCCAGTTGATAACAACTAATCGCTTCATCTATATTCTCAGCCCGGTTGCCGGTGATTTTGTCGATGTAGGCAAGTCCCAGATTATTTTGAGTCAGTGCCCAATCTTGGGGAAAATCGGTACGGGTGTAGACTTCTAAAGCCAGTTGATAACAACTAATCGCCTCATCTATATTCTCAGCTCGGTTGCCGGTGATTTTGTCCTTGTAAGCAAGTCCCAGATTATTTTGAGTCATTGCCCAATTTTCCCGAAAATGGGTACGGGTGTAGATTTCTAAAGCCAGTTGATAACAACTAATCGCCTCATCTATATTCTCAGCCCGGTTGCCGGTGATTTTGTCCTTGTAGGCAAGTCCCAGATTATTTTGAGTCAGTGCCCAATCTTGGGGAAAATCGGCACGGGTGTAGACTTCTAAAGCCAGTTGATGACAACTAATCGCCTCATCTATATTCTCAGCCCGGTTGCCGGTGATTTTGGCCATGTAGGCACCTGCCAGATTATTTTGAGTCAGTGCCCAATTTCGGGGAAAATCGGCACGGGTGAGGATGGTTAAAGCTAATTCGTAACCAATAATCGCCATGTCTACCTGACTAGCCCTGTTGCTTAAAGGGAATAGCTGAAATAAATCACTGAGATTGACCAAATCTATTGCAACATTTCGAGCTTTTTCTGGTGCGGCTTGGGAGAGAATGTTGTGAACCCAATTAGGGTACATTGCAACTAAGGTACGATTGAGTTTATCTGGGTTAGCCTCCAGGATGGGATAGACGACTTTTCCATCACCATCACTGTCAGAGGTGGCTTGCCATACTTTACCCAAGAAGGCGATATACTCTGCTGGGAATGCGGTCGATAATTTATCCACAATTTTTATTTAACAGACTCCGTTCTCAACATCCACAAGTACCTATAATTTTAAAGTTAAAAATGTCAAAAAGCAAGTTTTAAAACAATCTGTGCTAACCCTTAATTATTGTCTTCTTCCTTTCAATAAAATTGACATAACTTACGCACTACGGGTCAAAAACCCGGTTTCTGCGTCAATATCTCTGGGATCTATCCACAATTTTTCGGAGAAACGAGTTTTTTTTGCCGTCGTCCTAATTGATTAAATTATTGTAGCCGATCGCCCTTTCCGACACCAGATATCTGAGATACGATCGCACCCACCATCCTTACCCACATCAATAGCCCTCCCAAACCAGTAACACAGGCAAAACCTCTAACAACAGTTCCCGGAAAAATTAAACTTGCGCCGAGTGACTGAGATTTACCAAATAGTGTCTATACTATATAATTGAATCCGGCGATCGCGACTAATAACGGGTACATAAAGATACAAAGCAGTAGCAGCAATAATGCGATCGGGCAAATCGGGAATTTGCGATCGGTCAACTTGCCTTAAAGTCAAAGCTATATTGCGATCGAAAGGAATTTCAACCAATAAGGCATCATCGCTCTCAACTTCTCTCAATAATAGATCTAGAGTAGCTGAATTAATCCGCCCTCTCTCGCTCAGATAGACAATTTCTGCTAATGTAATTGATGAAAAAGCCACCTGATTTCCCTCGGCAGCTATCTCTTCTATTGTCGTTCTAGCAGTCACCGAAAGTCGTGAATCGGCAAAGATATATCAGATAACAGCATGAGTATCAGCTACAGTACGCAACATTAGAAATCCTCCCTTGGGAAATTCGCCCATTCTTCGCTGCGAGTTTCATCTATATCAGCGGCAGAAGGTGCAATTCCCAAGTCAGCACATAAACCCCACAATGATTTGCGGGGAACGAGCCGAAGAACTAATTCTCGTTCTATTTCAGGAACAATCCACTTAATCAATCGTAACTTTTCGGTTAGAGACAAGTGCTTGACAAGATTTAAAACCGCCTCAAAAGTCATGTTTTTTATGTTTAAATTGGTGATAGATGTAATTCTAGCATTTTGGCTGCCAAGGACAGCATCACCAGGTTTGGGTTGAGAAGATTCGTTTACCGCGGTTCCCGGAAAATTTAAACTTGTGTCGAAATTATGTAAACGTGCTATATTCAACTCCGTAAACCCTGAACTGCGTTTTCAGGTATTGCAAATTTATCCACGAGTCAACTGAATGCTCTCTACTTTCAAGAAATTAGCTTCAATTGCAATCATCTTTGCCGCCCTAGAACTTTTACTTAATTATCCGACTTTCAGAGAAATAGAAAATTATATCGCAAATAGAAACCCAGCAAGTGCCACCTTAGACAATGAAACTCTGCACCAAAAATCCAGCAGCCCGCCTGCGGTACCTCGCAAAAAATCACCGGCGCAAAATTTCGATGTAGTAGTGTATGGCGATGAAGTACCGGGGATATGTGCGGCGATATGGGCTAAGAAAACTTTAGGTCCAAAGGGCAAAGTTGCGATCGTGCGATCGAACTACGCAAGTGCTCCTTTGGGCGGCTTACTCACCCGCGGCGGTTTAGCTTACATCGATTTAGATAAAATCTCCGATTGGTACCGCCAACCCTACGCCCAATGTTTTAAGGAATTCTTAGATAAAGCGAATGCGCCGGAATCTTGCTTAGACCCAAAACAGGCAGATCGAGCTCTCAAAGAGATGCTTTCAGCAGCCCAAGTCAAAGTTATTTCCAACTCAACTCTTACTCCCTACGTCGGAGATAAAAAAATCGAATATGCCGAAGTAAACGGCAGCAATATAATAATTAAAGCCCACTCTTTTATTGACGTAACTCAAGACGCAGAATTGGCAAGAAAAGCAGGATTATCTTATTATACAGGATATGAATCTCAAAATATAAAATCAAAGAATGAAACTTTAGCTGTATCTGTAGTTCCGACAATTACGGGTATAACGATGTCGGAATTGCGCAGAATAGAAGATGAAATTCTCTACAGCGCCCCATTGGTAAAAAAGATTCAAGAAACCATTACAAAATCTAAAGATCCTGCCAGTACAAAATTCTGGATGAAGAATTTCTGGAGTACGATTTATCAGTCATATACAGACGGCTACGACATCAGAAGCGCAGCTATAGGAGCAGCGTATCACATAGACAGAAATCTGCCCTTCAGTCAAAATAAAGGATTCTTTTTTGATAAAGGCAATGTCTGCGTTTATAAGAAAAATGTGCTGTCCTGGAACGGGTTTCTGTTTAAATACCAAGTTGACAAAATAATGGAGATGGAAGCTAACGGCAGAAAACCGACTCCTGAGATGATTAAAGAAATGTCATATCTCCAAGACTGGCTACAAAAGAAATCCGGTAAAGATGTGAGAGTATTTATTCCGGACGAGATTTATATCAGGCAAACTTTGAATGTCCGCGATGTGGTAGATCCGCTGACGGGGCAGGAGATTATCAAAGGGGGAACAGCAGCGTCCAAGTCGATCGGCAGTTTTTCCTACGATTTCGACGTGCGGGGCGGAATCAAGTATTTATCTGCAAGAGTTCCGCCGCTGCCAGTGTATAATTTCGGCATAGAAAGCGCTTTGGCTAGCAAAGTGAATAATTTAGCCATTGTCGGGCGATCGTCCGGTTATGTCGGTATGGCGGTATCAGTCGGGCGAATTGCGACGGTGAATATTTATCAAGGACAAGGTGTGGGCGTGGCGGCTGGTTTGGCTAGCAAGTTCGGCGTGCCGCTGAATTCGATTACTTCGAGTGAAACGAAACAAACTTTGGAGACTTTAACGGGGAAAACTACGTATTTGTCGGGGAGAGATACGAGTTATGGGGTGGATTATAAGGAGGTGAAATAATTAAAGATATTAAGAGGAATGAACCGCAGAGGGCGCAGAGGGCGCAGAGAGGAGAGGGATGAGAGGGTTTGTTAGGAGAGGATGAGGCGGTGGGTATGGCGGTATCTGTCGGGCAAATTGCGACGGTGAATATTTATCAAGGACAAGGTGTAGGCGTGGCGGCTGGTTTGGCTAGCAAGTTCGGCGTGCCGCTGAATTCGATTACTTCGAGTGAAACGAAACAAACTTTGGAGACTTTAACGGGGAAAACTACGTATTTGTCGGGGAGAGATACGAGTTATGGGGTGGATTATAAGGAGGTGAAATAATTAAAGATATTAAGAGGAATGAACCGCAGAGGGCGCAGAGGGCGCAGAGAGGAGAGGGATGAGAGGGTTTGTTAGGAGAGGATGAGGCGGCGGATTCCTTCTTTTAAAAAGCGGACATTGAAGTTGATGAGAATGGCTAGAGGATAACCAGTCATTTTGAGGTAGGAGATAACTTGAGCCTCATGGATAGGAAGTATAGTTTGGACTGACTTTAATTCAACAACGAGAGTGTTGGCAACCAGCATATCGTATCTGCCTTCCCCAACCACAACACCTTTATAAGTTACATTTACTGTAGGTTGAGGTTGAAAAGGAATTCCCCGGCGCGAGAGTTCTTCACGCAACGAATTCTCATATACCGCTTCCAAAAAACCCGGCCCCAACTCCTTATGAACCTCCATCGCCGCCCCAATCACAGCATAAGTCAACTCATTAAGATCCTCTCCCAACTCTCCTCTCTCCTCTTCTCAAACCAATAATCACAATCATAACCCAAAACCCTCCCCACACTCTTCCCTCTGCGCCCTCTGCGCCCTCTGCGGTTCAAACCTCTTCTCTTCCCTCTCCTGTGGCACAATCTTAAATAAGATCCAACTCTCAAGCCACCATGACCGCAAACCTACCCCCCCAATACGACCCCCAAGCCACCGAAGCCAAGTGGCAAAAATACTGGGAAGACAACCAAACCTTCAAAGCTGACCCCGAAAAAGGCGGCGAACCTTACTGCGTAGTCATCCCGCCACCCAACGTCACCGGCAGCCTCCACATGGGACACGCTTTTGAAGAGACGTTGATTGATGTCCTCGTCCGCTATCACCGCATGACTGGACGCAATACCCTGTGGTTGCCGGGAACGGATCATGCTAGCATCGCAGTTCAAACTATTCTCGAAAAGCAACTCAAAGCAGAAGGCAAAACTCGCCACGATTTAGGCCGAGAAAAATTCTTGGAACGGGCCTGGGAGTGGAAAGCTGAATCGGGCAATACTATTACTAATCAATTGCGCAGTTTGGGCGTGTCTGTCGATTGGTCGCGCGAACGCTTTACGATGGATGAAGGCTTATCCGCTGCGGTTTTAGAAGCGTTTGTCCGCCTGTACGATGAGGGGCTGATTTATCGCGGTAATTACCTGGTGAATTGGTGTCCGGCCAGTCAGTCTGCTGTGTCGGATTTGGAGGTAGACCAGCAGGAAGTTGACGGGCATTTGTGGCATTTCCGCTATCCTTTGACGGACGGTTCTGGTTATTTGGAGGTGGCGACGACTCGGCCGGAAACGATGTTGGGGGATACTGCGGTGGCGGTGAATCCACAGGACGATCGCTACAAACATCTTATCGGTAAAACTGTCACTTTGCCGATCGTCAATCGCGAAATCCCAATCATTGCTGATGAGTTTGTCGATCCGACTTTCGGAACTGGTTGTGTCAAGGTGACTCCCGCCCACGATCCGAATGACTTCGAGATGGGTAAGCGTCACAACTTGCCGTTTATTAACATTATGAATAAGGACGGCACTTTAAATGAAAATGCCGGAGAGTTCCAGGGACAAGACCGATTTGTTGCCCGTAAAAATGTGGTGCAGCGCTTAGAAAATGACGGGATTTTGGTTAAAATAGAAGATTATAAGCATACAGTTCCCTACAGCGAACGCGGCAAAGTTCCGGTCGAACCTTTGATATCTACGCAATGGTTTGTGAAGATCGAGCCTCTTTCTCAACGCGCTTTAGAAGCATTAGATAAAAGTAACTCACCAGTCTTTGTTCCTGACAGATGGACAAAGGTTTATCGGGATTGGTTGGTGAAGCTGAAGGATTGGTGTATCTCCAGACAATTGTGGTGGGGACACCAAATCCCGGCTTGGTATGCTGTTAGCGAAACCCAAGGAGAAATTACTGACACGACGCCGTTTGTGGTGGGAAAAACTGAAGCTGAAGCTAGGGAAAAAGCAACGGCTAAATTTGGTAATGACGTGCAGTTGGCAAGAGATCCAGATGTACTGGATACTTGGTTTTCGTCTGGGTTGTGGCCTTTCTCAACTCTGGGATGGCCTGACGAAACTAAGGATTTGGAGTTTTACTATCCGACAACTACTTTGGTTACAGGTTTTGATATCATCTTTTTCTGGGTTGCTAGAATGACGATGATGGCCGGACATTTTACTGAAAAGATGCCTTTTGATACTGTTTACATTCACGGTTTGGTGTTGGATGAAAACGGTCAAAAAATGTCTAAGAGTAAAAATAACGGTATCGAGCCGCTGCTGTTGATTGGCAAGTACGGTACTGATGCTTTGCGCTACACTTTGGTTAAGGAAGTGGTTGGGGCCGGTCAAAATATTCGCATGGAGTACGATCGCAAAACTGATGAATCGAAATCGG
>Ga0247774_1001692_pt1 | contig 11021 bp, 12 predicted proteins | sample UWRJL001104B6_FD_179933 | JGI IMG/M metagenome (GOLD analysis project Ga0247774, IMG submission 179933) | Plant litter microbial communities from Arlington Agricultural Research Station in Wisconsin, United States - UWRJ-L001-104B-6 | ecosystem: Environmental > Terrestrial > Plant litter >... | reverse complement strand
ATCAACAATCAATCAAGAAAGTCAGCACACATCAGTTATCGTCATCCGTATCAGCCTACCAGTTATGCGTAGGCTACAGATACGGTGGTGACACGACTAGGGTGCTGACACTGCGCAGAAGCCACAGCAGCTTGAAACTGTACCTGCGGTATGGGTACCTCGGAACACGAAATATTGGAAAGATAGATGATATAAGGGTGCCTACCTACCCACCAATTCCGGTAACATATATACACTTGAAATAAAAATATCTGGTGGACTGTCTTGCCGGGAGAGTGAGCTTGCTTGAAAGATCGAGGAAGAAAAGAGGACACCTGGGAACCCAGGGTCACTAGGGTAAGGGTATGGCAAATGAGTAACCGTAACCCTTATTAACCAGTTAGCTGTCAGAAACGCCGCCTCGGACAGCTGCCAGCGGCCGTCCACTGAGAGTAGCGATGATCACTAGCGATGATCGGCGACCACACTGGACTTGCAGAACTCTCACAGGGCATCATCAGCATAATCAGAGACACGAAATACAGGCAAAATCAGCCCTATTTTTAATCGTAGACCGTCAATTGCATACAGCTGCGTTATTGGCGTTATTCTCTCGTGTTTCTGACATTAGCCAAATACCCTCTGAGTCAGCGGCGCATGGGGACACGTGACTCAGAGACCTGGCCTGTGCGTTCGACCAGCCCCCCTCATTACTGCCTGAGTTGAACCGTCCGTCGATGACTTCATCTCTCTTTCGACCCAGGGGAAGTAGGCTTCGATTCTATGCCGAGAAGTACCAAATTTCATCGATCGTTTCAATCCCGCAATTATGACTGAAAAGCAGCCTCTGCTCGGAGCTGGCCTCCGAGATGAGCGCAGGGAGAGCCCTGCGCGACGTTCGTTTGGTGGACTTACCAGAGCAGCTTTTCTGGCCCGATTGCGTAGGCTTGCCTGCCTCGTCGTGCTATTTGGATTTATCACCACCGTCTATAAACTTGGTATGTTTGAAGCAGAATACTGAAGTCAAGACCTGGAAGCTGCTTTCGATAGACTGCACATTTCGAAGCTTGCTTTCCGATACAATTGGGGCTCATATTTCATGAGAACGCTGGGGTGGAGCTCGCCAGCTGACGCTCTATGACAGACTACCAGAGGCACCACTTGACAACGCCGGCCAAATTGGACGCAGACCTCTGCCTGACGCCAGCATGCGTCCATGCATCCTCTGAGATTCTGTACAGCCTTTCGCCTGACTACGAGAATGTTGACCCTTGCACCGACTTTGAGGAATTGGTGTGCGGGGGATGGAAGGAACACCATGACCTTCGGCCCGACCAGGGCGACGTCTTCACGGGTACAATTATGCACGAGAACTCACAGCTTCTCCTGCGACATATCCTCGAAGCAGACTATCCCAAGGATTCTAAGGTAGGTGGCTGGATCCGCTAAATGGCCTCGCGCCTTTTCGTTTTAGACGTGACCATGGCGTCTGACGCTAATGCGGCTTAGCACTCATACTTCTCTCCCATGCAGCTTGACGTCACAGTACGCTCCTCAGACGAGGAAAATTTCAAGCTCATGAAGGATGCCTATGATGCTTGCGCCGACCAAGAGACCATTAAGAAGCACGGTGTCAAGCCTCTCGTGAAAATTCTTGACGAGATCAAGGACCTCTTCTCCCAATCCAACTCCAGGCCACCTGTGAAGGACGCTCTTCTCCTCCTCGCAAACTATGGTGTCGGCGCCTTCGCTATCGCCGGAACTGGTGCAGACGAAAAGAATCCGGACAATGTTGTCGTTGCAGTGTATCCACCCTGGCGTATCGGGCTGCCGTCCAAGGAACGATACAAGGACGACGCTTTGGTTGCCAAGTACCAAGACGTCCTTGTCAAGGTCTTGAGTGCTCTTTATCCTGACCAAGACACTGGATCCTTCAAAGGCGTGGTGGAGCTCGAAAAGAAACTTGCGGCGGCGTCGCCACCCATCGAAGACTTGCAGGATGTCACCGTATGTCTGCACCTCCGCTCTCAAGTTCGTCCCACCTCCATGCTAATAACCCATCTCCCAGAAAATCTACAACCCTATGTCATTGCCAGAGGCCGATGATCTTGCACCGGTTCTTGGACTCGCCGACATTGTTTCAAGTCTTTCACCCGCTGGGGAGACTCCTAGCTTCGTCATTGTTGCAGCACCCGAGTATATGAAGGCCGTCGGTGAAATCATTGCTGAGACTCCTTCTGATGTTGTGCACAACTATTTCTTCTGGAAGACCATCCAATCCTTTGCGTCGTATGTAGAAGCCGAGGAAATCAAGCCCTACAGGCAGTTCTTGAACGAACTAGCTGGCAAGGTTCGTTGACAGTCACATCCTTCCTCCATCCGACCGCAGACTAACATTCAATCTCTAGGACCCCGATTCAGAGCCTGAGAGATGGCGAACATGCGTCTCCCACGTCGACTCTGGCGTCGGCTGGGTTCTGTCCCGCTTCTTCGTCGAGAAGGCATTCTCCGCCAAGGCCAAGGCGTTTGGTGACCGCATCGTTCTCGACATCAAGGATGAGTTTGTTAAGAAGCTCAAGGCGGCCGAGTGGATGGAGGATTCCTCAACCAAGCTCGCTATCGAGAAGGTGCACAACATTGACCAGAAGATTGGGTACCCGACGGCGTCTCCTGACATCATGGACCCCGACAGCCTAGCAAAGTACTACGAGGGCCTCAAACTTTCACCCGAAAAATTCTTCGACAACGTCGTCAACATGCGCCAGCTCGAGCTGCGGAAGGAATGGGATGATCTCGGCAAGCCCGTCGATCGTGCCAAGTGGGGCCTGTCCGTGCCAACCGTCAACGCCTATTACAACCCGCCCGGCAATGAGATCGTCTTCCCTGCCGGTATCATGCAGTTCCCCGTCTTTGACGTCAACGTTCCCGCCTACCTCTCGTATGGAGCCTTCGGCGCCGTGGCAGGCCACGAGCTCAGCCACGCTTTTGACTCGACGGGCCGCCACTTTGACCAGAACGGCAACTACACGGACTGGTGGACCGACGCAACAGTCAAGGCATTCGAGGAGAAGACGCAGTGCTTCATTGACCAGTACTCTAGTTTTACCGTCCCGGGTCCCGATGACAAGCCCCTTCACGTCAACGGCAAGCTTACGCTAGGCGAGAACATTGCTGACGCGGGCGGACTGTCGGCGTCCTTCCAAGCCTGGCAGAGGCGCGCGGCGGAAACGCCAAATGAAGATCTCCCAGGCTTGGACTTCTTCACGCAGGACCAGCTCTTCTTTGTCAGCTATGCGAATTGGTGGTGCGGCAAGTCGAGGAAGGACACGGCCATCAACAGGATCTACACGGATCCACATGCGCCCAAGTGGGCAAGGATCTTGGGTACCATGGCGAACAGCAAGGAGTTCAAGGAGAGCTTCCAGTGCAAGGACAAGAAACCAACTTGTGAGTTGTGGTAAAGGTGAAGGCGAGGGACTAGGTGGTTTCCAACTTGTATTGTATTCAATGAAGCCGTATGAACACGAAGAATTGTCCTACCTCTATAGCTTTTTCTCGGTGTCTTGCTGACTCGAAAATCGAATCAAAATCAATAAAGAATGTTCGCTCTATAATTCAAAATTCCCATGAAATATCTCCCATTTGTCATATTGGCAGGAATCTCCGGCTCTGAAGTGGGCGCTTGGTAAGGATCACGAAGCTGCCCTGTGAGCGATCAATCGTTGCCAACTGCTGTTTACCACCGTGAATGATCGGCCCACCACGTAGGTTACGACACAGAATTCACATCGCAATACAATCCAACCCCACGCTTGTGTGACACTCCGCAGCAGGACCCTGCTCAACATCGCTGTCATTTACCAAGAAATTAGGCAGTAGTCAGCTTAGAATTAAAATCTCGACAAAATTGAGAAGGTATCCACAAAGATTCAAGACAGAAGGAGGTTGGTGACATCCACCTGTGGGGTTGTTGCCTAACAGCACGTGAGTTCGCGCCAAGTTCCAGCAGGCACAGTGGCCCTGAGTAGGCTGTTACGTGTCTTTCAGCGCGTCGGTGCCAGGCAACAGGCTTTGGCGGCTCCACCCGAAACGAAACTTGGAATTTGCAGACAGCGCCCAGCACACATTTCAAAATATTTAATTCAATCGTAATCCCAAGCGAAGCCGAAACATCTGTCTTGGGAAGGACTTTTTTTCTACAACTTTGACTCAATTGACACAATCTCGACCGCCTTTTTCCGCTCCATCACTCCCTTTCAGACGCACTCGATACCTCTCTATTTATCTACCCAGACCTTGAGAGACGCCCGCCAGCAATGCCGCCTAAGCGAAAGAAGCCCGCTACGGCCCCTCCCCCGCCCCCTCCCCCTCCACTACCTCTCCCTGGCTGCGTAATCGCTGTTAGTGGCACCTTTCCAGCCGGCCACCCACACGGAGTCCTCCAGAAGAAGGTGGAAGATCTCGGCGGCAAGTTTGAGAAGACGGTGACGCATAACGTCACCCACCTCATCGTGTCTCAGGTCGACTACAAGAAGAACTCTACCAAGGTGGCCACCGCAAAGGCCAATACCATCCACATCGTCAGTCTTGATTGGCTTCTTGACACGGAAAGCACGAGTGCGCGCCAGGCCGAAGCCGGCTACTCGTTCATGTCGATACCGTCGACAAGCTCGACCACGACGACATCTTCGAAAAAGAAGCGATCTACTACCGCGAGGTCCGACGACGATGACGGCCCCGACAACGACGACGATCGGCCGTCAAGCAAGAAACCGAGAAGTTCCAATGGCCACGCTAAGAATACCAGTAGCTTCAGAAACGATGACGACGAAGACGAGGCAGATGCGAAACCAAAAGACACAAAAGCTGTTGTGCAGACCGCCAAGAGCCTGACGACTTCTGTGCCGGTGGACGAGATGTTTACCGGATCCGGTTATTGCGTCTACATCGAGGGGGAAGCGGTCATATTTGACGCTGCTTTGAATCAGACGAACGCGTCAAACAACAATAACAAATTCTACAAGGTCCAGGTCAGTGTCCGCCACTCACTCGATGGCACCTTGCTCTAATAAGAGTTAACCTGTCCATTTCCGCAGATCGTCGAGAATATTACCACCAAACGCTACCACGCATGGACACGATGGGGTCGCGTGGGTGAGAATGGCCACTCGGCCTTACTTGGAAACGGAACCCTCGACGATGCCATGAAGCATTTTAAGAGCAAGTTCAGGAGCAAGTCCGGCCTCGCCTGGGACAAACGGTTGGAACCTCCATTGCCTGGAAAGTACGTATTTGTAGAAAAAAGCTACGAATCCGACGAAGCCGATGACGACGAAGCCGGCGCGGGTGATGGCAGCCAAGTTACTCCGTACATACCGCCCAAGTCAACCCTCGAGAAGCCCGTCCAAGATCTGATGCGACTCATCTTCAACCAGCAATTCTTTGCTAACACCTTCGAGTCGCTGCACTACGATGCTAACAAGTTGCCCCTTGGCAAGCTCTCGAAGGGAACCATCACGCGCGGCTTTCAGGCCCTCAAGGACCTCAATGATGTTATCGACAACCCTAGTACGGCTCAGCAAAAGTATGGCATGTCCTCCGCGAACGCCATTGAGCACTTTTCCAATGCCTTCTACTCGCTCATCCCTCATGCGTTTGGTCGCAACCGCCCTCCCGTCATCAGCGACATTCCTCGGCTCAAGAGGGAGATTGAGCTGCTCGAGAGCCTGTCCGACATGAAGGCAGCCGAGGACATTATGAAGATCAAGAACACTCCCGACGATACTGTTCATCCTCTGGATCGCCAGTTCAACGGTCTTGGCCTCGAGGAGATGTCGGTCGTCGACCCTACGTCCAACGAGTTCCAGCTCATCGAGAACTACCTGCAGGAGTCCAAGGGCTCGACGCACTATCTCAAATACCGCCTCGACCACGTCTTCCGCGTTGAACGACATGGCGAGAAGGATCGCTTTCAGGAGAGCAAGTTTTGCAGTATTCCCGGCGACAAGAGACTCCTCTGGCATGGATCTAGGTGTACCAATTTCGGAGGCATCCTGTCTCAGGGTCTGCGTATCGCCCCTCCCGAGGCACCCGTGTCAGGTTACATGTTCGGAAAGGGCATCTACCTCGCCGACATGTCGTCCAAGTCGGCCAACTACTGCTGCCACTACGGATCCGGAGGAAACGCCCTCCTCCTGCTCTGTGAGGCTGAACTGGGAGATCCGATGCAGAAGCTCCTACACTCGAGTTACAACGCTGGCGAGACGGCTGCGAGGAGCGGCATGGTGTCGACGTGGGGCCAAGGCCGCGTTGGTCCGAAGAAATGGAAGGATGCTAGCTGCATCCACCCATCGCTCGAGGGAGTCAAATTGGTCTGTTTTTCGTTGGTTCTAGAGCTTCCTTGGTGCTGTTTTCACTGACTTGATCAACTTCCAGCCCGACACGACGGAGATTCCTGGCGACACAGGCGTCAATGGTGCCAGTCTGCAGTACAACGAGTATATCTGCTATGACGTCGCCCAGGTGCGGATCCGATATCTCCTTCGTGTGCAGATGACCTAGGCACCAGGCTCCATGGGCCGCGAGAGCTACGAAGTATTGTTTCCATGCTCGCCACAGGGAGACAGGCTCGTCCCATTCGATGACGTGATAGCATGGACCCTTTTTAGGGGGGCGTTTGAGGCAAAAATGTGAGGCGGAACCATATACCATTAGAATTGGGGAGGAAAGGGATTGAGGGTGATGATGTCTCAATGAATCGGCCAAGTAGACTTGCTATTCTGCCTAGATGGGTACGATTTGACGCTGGCTCTAGGATCCACTTGTAATATAATTTAGTCTCTGCATGTCGCTGTTGTGGCCATGCCAGGATGCAGTTACGACCAGTGTGCTGGGCCGAGGGTGGTGGCACGGCAGGGAGAATCTTCGGTGCCTTGCAGGAATGCAGCCACCCTGACGCCGATCACTCATCGAGACGTGCACAACTTCCGTCTTTCCCACATCTTGGTCTGCATCGTTTGTTTTTCGTATTTCAATTTCTCTTCGATTTTCCCTTGTGTCATCTTTCTCTTCCCTCCATCTGATCCATCGCAAAGTCGCAAATTTCTCTCCCGAACCAGCCTCGAGACGGGCATTCCAAATTTCGGCCTTGACGCCACCCCCAGCCACCCCAAGCGAAAGAAACCGTCAGCGCCTTGCCTCCCAAGCTGAAGTCAGCAGCCCGAGCGGATCAATTGGCGAAATTTCTTGCAATAGAGCCGAGCCGGATATATTCAAAAACCTGCGTCCAAGTGCCGGGCCAACTGGGAAATCCTTCGCTTAGATGACACCGCAACCAGTCTCCTTAAAACATGGTCTGCTATACCCGCCTTGCCGTCCCGCTATCCTGTCCGTAGTCTCTAGTCTTTTAGGATAGGTGCTTCTGCTGCTGCCGCCGGGCTTGGGGGAGATTGATTTGAGTCATAACTTTGGGGACCGCGCACTCGACTCCGTCCTGCTTGTTATCTTATCTCGCTTCAGCCACGGGTAAGGTGCTCCTTGCATATGTTTCTTTATTTGTTTCATTATGATTTCCGACCCGAGATGTGCATTTCCCCCATCTTCGGGAGCCTTGATTGGCGATCCGGTAAGATTAGAAGGATTGGTTCTTTTTAAGGCGCGGACGGTCCCGCATTTTGTCGTTATGAGCCGGAGAGTTGGAACCAACAACATTTCAACCACCAACACGAGGACGACCCAAATGAACCGTCGTCGCAGATCCTCTGTACGACTGCCGAAACTTGAGAAAGCATTGGGCGAACGATGATATTACGATCTTTTTCGCAAATTTCGCGAACAAAACCGGGGGAGGAGGTGGAGGTTCCATTCTCGCGCAGCGTTCTCCGTCTGCTTGTTGGGCATGAGGTGCGCTGGATCAGAGAAGGGAGCAGGAGGGCCCACGTCATTTTCATGCCCAGTTGGGCCGGGGTTGTGAAGATTTCTCAACTTGTATGCAGCGAACCCGCAGTTCTTGAGCTAAAGTGAAGGGGAGAGGTATCTAACGAGATTTACAGACGCTTGCGATCGTCACTGTCGTCGCGACGGTACAAGGCCTCAACGACGTGATGGAACGGATAGGTGCCCTCTACGTCACATCCTGGGAGGGCGCCTATGGACTTCCACTATCCTGGGCGACCTCTGCCTGGACGGTGGTGTATATGAGTTGGCTTTTTACGTCACTTCTGTTTTTCCCAAGGGCATACAACTGCATGGTCCACCTGTACGTTCCCCTCCCCCTCTCCCTTCACCCTACAAACTTCTTCGCTAACAATCGCCCTCGAGAACAGATTCTTCGAATCCCTGACCTTCCTCCTCTGGGTCCTGACCTCAACCTTTCTCGCCGCCCATGCCACGTCGCTCAAATCATTCAACACGTCGATCCAGTCCGTGGCATCGAGCCCTTCATCCCCGTCGAGAGTGGTAGCGATCCCACACTACAACATGTACGCGCAGATTGGGATCCATGGCTGGTTCTTCCAGCATGCCACCTTTGTCGGGGTGGCGGCCAGCGCGGTTGCGAGTGGGTTGTGGGCCTTGAGCTGGGTGGGAGTTTGCTATTGGGTGAGGGAGCACCAACGGAAAACGATGATGAAAGGGGTTAGAGGAAGGAAGGAAAGGGCAGCAGATAGATGCTAAAGAAGATTTGATACCCCTGTGGACTCGTGCGGATTGTCGGCGAGGCGTTTTGGGCTCGGAAGTAGGAATGTGAGCTCTTCTGCTTTTTGGGGAGCCTTTTTGGATGGATAGATGGGACGGGCACACACAACGAAACATCAGAATGATCAGGGAATACAGACTGTCGCTTAGGATACCCAACTATTTTATGCTACAAATTTAAGCCCAACGGCCAAATGCGCACTCGCACTGACAGCATTCATGCCGCCTAATAGACTTTTTTTGTGGTGAGGCCCGCTCAGAAGGGGAGAGAGAGGTTTGCCGGAATGCTCCTTTATCGTTTGTTTTGAGTCCGTGGGGGGAAATAAAGGTGTCGTTTTATTGTCTTGGGCCGGAGACGGCTCGAGATACAGTAAGGAAGGGACAGGCTCTAGGAGATAGTATAATTGTAGCAGAGGACACCACCGTAGTTTGTTGCCATCACGTCTTCAGCCTTCACGTCAGGAGCCAAAAAGCTCCCAAGTGATATCACGTCTTGCAGACCTGCCCTGTCGTCTGACCCGTTCCATGCAAGGCCCTTGTACTCCTCATTTCGATTGTATGGATCGATCATCTGCCAGATCCACCACAGCCGATCAAGTTGCCTGGTTTTGCCTCTCTTCGTCAGAACTTAATTCTCTCAGAGGCCGAAGCCCTAATCGCAAAGCAGACATATCGGAAACTCACGCCAGGTGCAAGATGAACAGCGGATCATTCGGCCCCGTGAGCTGACTGAAGTGGCCATTAACCCACCCCGGAATCGCCGTCATGGGCCCTGCCTGGAGCTTCGCCAGAAAGCTTTCAAAGTCGGGCTGGTCAAGAATGTCGCGAATCGTCTCGGGAGAGAGCTCAGCGCCCGCGAGATGGCCGTTCTTGTCGCCATCGGCAAACCCGCGCGACAGGCAGTGCTCCGAGTAGGCGCTCGCCTGAGTACCGGTGCCATCGATAATCTTCAGCTCGAGATCGGAGAAGCTCCCGTCGAGCACGCAGCGGCCCCCGCCACGTCCCATGGAGGCTGTTGGATTGCCATCCCCGCCGAAACCGACGGTCTTTGCGAAAACAGGATGGTCTGCAAGGGATTTCCTGCGGTGGTTTGGGGTTAGCGTGTCACAACACTTCTTTGTCCCCGTTGTCTACTTTTCAAGCCTGTTGAATATTGAGTGGGAAGTACCAGCTAAGACTCCACGCCCAGTACCTTTTCAGAGTGACTGAAATTAGTAAACGCTTCAATGCCAGATATGTGAGAGGATACTAACGGCAAAGCTCCTTTGTACCTGCAGGACTCTCTAAGTGTCTTCTCGTATACGTGGAGGAAATACCGATTCCAAGGGAGGAAGGATGCGGCGTCAATTGCTGAGAATCCGTGTTAGACGGTATGCGGACATGTAAAAGGGAAACGCTAGGGTATCGATATGCTTCAAAAAAATCCTCTTACAGCGACGACCGTGTTCTGCCCTTACGTACGGGAAATCATCGTACAAGGCACCGTCGGGTCTCGTCTTGGACTTTCCATACGACATGCAACGCACGGCGTGAATATAGTCGCTCTTTTCGTAAAAGCTCAGCGTGCTCCATTCACGTCGTGTCGAAGGCGCTGCGCAATAATCCTCCTGCACCTTGTTTTCTTGGTGATTGTGACCATCATGGCGCTCACCGGCAAGATAACCCAGCGCCAGTCCGGTCGCAAGGCAGAGGATTCCCATCACGGCAAAACTGGCGACGCTAAGTTGGAAACAACGAGGCCGGCGCCGACGCAAATCGGAAGGCTGGAGCAGGTCTTGTTCTTCCAGCTTCTCATCATCGTCAGAGTCGTGCTCCGCGGACGGTGAAGGAAGGTCTTGATAGCTGGGCTTCGCCCATGGATGCCGAGGGGTTGAGAAGATTGTCGACATCTTGGCATTCACAATAGAGCTCGGAAATGCAACTAGACGAGGAAAGAAGAGAAGTTGAAAAAAATCCTGTTTCTTATTCTCAAGATGATTCCCGGTTGGAGTCCGCACAAAATAGCTCACAGGTCAATCCAAAAGAAAATGAGGCGAGGGGAGAGGTGAACTGACACGAAGCAAAGTTAGTTTCGGGGCAGCCCAAAAGACGGATTGCGAATTACTTTGATCCCTCATCCGTAGCAAAAAGATCCGCAATCGTGTCAATGGGATAGTAGTGCCTGACGTCAAGGTTCCTAACTGGGTCTAGGTGTGTCCCTCAATGTGTCCCCTCAGGTTCCTGGTGCCGCTAGGGCTGCTACAACCCCCACTTGTCGACCGCTTTCCACAAGGCTCCGCTAGTAGGGGGGTGCGCCCTGGGACGGCAGGGGAGATCCACTGCGGAACACGAATCTCGGCCGTTCCCAA
>Ga0247774_1001691_pt1 | contig 11022 bp, 9 predicted proteins | sample UWRJL001104B6_FD_179933 | JGI IMG/M metagenome (GOLD analysis project Ga0247774, IMG submission 179933) | Plant litter microbial communities from Arlington Agricultural Research Station in Wisconsin, United States - UWRJ-L001-104B-6 | ecosystem: Environmental > Terrestrial > Plant litter >... | reverse complement strand
GATCGAGAAGCTGGCCGAGATCGCGCTCGCGGGCGGCGCCCAAGACGCCACGTACGTCTTCACCAACGTCGACATGTTCGCAGACGCCAAGCGCTTCAAGCGTGCCATCGGCGCCGTCTGATTCGTCCGTTATTTCCGCCGCTTGACGGCGAGGATTAAAGGCAGGGCCTGAGCCCGAAGAGGGCGCGCACGTCAGCCCTTGTCGCGCTCGCCGACCAACGCGGACCTGCCCGCGTGTGTGGTCGGCGCAGCACCCCCGACCCCCGCTAGGCCCGCCCCCGCGTAAGGTCGGCGCGGACCCTCGCTAGCCCAGGACACGCTAGGGCGGGTCGTCGTTGGGCTCGGGGATCCCCAATGCAATGCGTGCGACGGCGCGCCCGGCGTGTTCGGCGGCGGAGCGCAGGGCCACGTCGTAAGCGGCGCTGTCGGCGCGGGGATCGGAGTCGCCCGTGAGTTGGACCGAGCGGCGCAGATCGCCGGTGTCGAGCCGAGCCTCTTGGTTCTCGGCCTGGAAGATCCGGCCGCGCACCGTGAGCGCGATGCTCATGCCTGCCGCGCGGGGTTGGCCGGACTCCACGTGAATTCCTCGTGAGAGCTCGTCGACGCGCAGCACGTCGAGCACCAGTCGTGGGAACTGCGTGCCGTTCGCCAAGAGCCCGGCCGCGGCGAGCTCGGAACGGACGCCACTAGCGGCGGCTTGCGCAGCGAGTGGCTCGGGGATCAGCACCTGCCCCACTTGGACCGAGAGGTGCTCGCTGCCAGCCTCTCCGTATGCAGCGTGGTAGCCGCACCCACAAAGAAGCGCTGCCCACAGCCCTGCAGGCAAGCAAAAGCACAAGCGGCGTCTAGACTTAGAGCGCAAGTTTCACGGGAAACAACAGGCTATCCACAGCGCTTCGCTCGTTCAGCAGGATTGCGCCCGTTAGGTGCCATCCGTGCAGACAAAAGCGACGCTGAGGAGTGGATGTCTCTGAGCGCGTTGTAGGTGAGATCGAGGGGCACGGCCAAATTTTCGTTCAGCCTTCGGCGCTCAGCCGACGATGAAGTTGAGGATTTTGCCGGGCACGTAGACCAGCTTCTTCAGCGACTTGCCCTCCATGAATTTGCTCACGTTCGGGTCTGCCAGGCCCGCTGCTCGCGCCGCAGCTTCGTCGGCATCGCGTGCCAGCGCCGCACGGCCGCGCACCTTGCCGTTCACTTGCACGGCAATTTCGAGCACGTCGTCGACCGTGAAGGCTTCGTCAAACTGGGGCCAGGGCACGTTCGCGATCGAGGCTGGGTGCCCGAGGACCTGCCACAGCTCCTCCGCCAAGTGTGGGGCGAACGGAGCGAGGCACAGCACCAGCTTCTCGACCGCCTCGCGCGGCGGTTGCTCCATGCCGTTGAGGTGGTTGGCCAGGATCATCATCGTGCTGACCGCGGTATTCAGGGACAGCGCCTCGATGTCGCGCCCCACCTTCTGCACGGTGCGGTGCACGAGCTTGGCCGTCTCGGGGTCGAGCGCGGCGTCGCTCAGCGGCCGTCGGGCGATGGCGTCGGTCCGGTCGAGGAAGCGGCGCACGCCCTGAATGCCGCTCGCTTGCCAGGGCTTGGCCTGCTCGAGCGGGCCCATGAACATCTCGTATAAGCGCAGGCTATCGGCGCCGAACTCTTCGACGACCAGGTCCGGGCTCACCGAATTGCCGCGTGATTTGGCCATTTTTTCGGCCACGCCCAAGAGCCGCACGCCGAGCTCGCGGTGCACGGGCTTGCCTTCGCGGACCTCGATCTCGGCCTCTTTCGCCCAGCGCACTTGCACCTTCTCGCCCGTGGCCGAGAGTCGCAGCTCGCCCTCCGCGTCCGGGCTGAGCCCGGGCTCGTCCCCGGGCAGCGCGCGCACGAATTCCCCGCCCTCGCTGACCACCGCGTAATAGCGGTAGGCCATGCCCAGGATGATGCCCTGGTGCACCAACTTGAGGAACGGCTCAGGGTCGCTGACGACGCCCACGTCGAACAGCACTTTGTGCCAAAAACGCGCGTAAAGCAGGTGCAATACGGCATGCTCGGAGCCGCCGACGTACAGATCGACCGGCATCCAAGCGTCGTACGCTTCCTTGGATACGAGCTCGGTCGTGTTCGCAGGATCCAGGAAGCGCAGGTAGTACCAACATGAGCCCGCCCACTGGGGCATGGTGTTGGTCTCGCGCGCGAACCACTTGCCGTCTTTCTGAAAGAAGCGCCAATCAGCGGCCCGCACCAGGGGGCCTTGCGGGTCACCCGGGCGGTAGTCCTCGAGTGCGGGCAAGAGCAGCGGCAGCTCGCTCTCGTCGACCGCGATCGGTGTCTCGTAGTCGATCTCGTAGGCGTCCCCGCGACGCGGATCGCCGGCCGTTTTTACCGGGAAATAGATGGGGATCGGCTCACCCCAGTAGCGTTGTCGGCTGAACACCCAATCGCGCAGCTTGTAGTTCACGCGCCGGCGACCGATGCCTTCGGTCTCCAGGAATGCGATCACGTTCGCCTTCATTTGAGGAGTGCGCTGGCCGTCGAATTGGCCGGAGCGCACGGCGATGCCGTCGTCGCTGAAGACCTGCTCGACGCGCTCCGCGAGCGTGCCGTCTTTGCTGACGACCTGCACGATGGGCAGCTCGAACTTCTGGGCGAACTCGAAATCGCGCTCGTCGTGGGCGGGCACGGCCATGATCGCGCCGGTGCCGTAGGCGCCGAGCACGTAGTCGGCGGTGTAGATCGGGATGTCTTTGCCGGTGAGCGGGTTCTTGGCGAAAGCGCCCAGGAAAATGCCTGATTTTTCCTTGTTCAGCGCCGTCCGCTCCATGTCGCTCTTGCGCGAGGCGGCCTGCACGTAGGCTGCCACGGACGCCTGCTGCTCGGCGCCGGCGATGCTGAGCGTGAGCGGGTGATCGGGTGCGATCACCATGTACGTGGCGCCGAACAGGGTGTCCGGGCGGGTGGTGTACACGGTCAGCTTCTCGGCGCGGCCGAGCAGCGGGAAATCGACCTCGGCGCCTTCACTGCGGCCGATCCAATCCCGCTGCTTTTGCTTGGTCTCGGGCCAGGCCAGGTCTTCCAACTCCGTGGAGAGGCGGTCGGCGTAGGCCGTGATCTTCAGCTGCCATTGCCGCAGGGGCGTGCGCACGACGGGGTAGTTCCCGCGCTCGCTGCGACCGTCGATGACCTCTTCGTTGGCCAGCACGGTGCCCAGCTCCTGGCACCAATTGACCGGAATTTCAGCCTGAAACGCCAGCCCGCGCTTGAACAGTTGCAGGAAGATCCACTGCGTCCAGCGGAAATACCCGGGGTCGGTCGTGTTTAGCTCGCGCGACCAATCGTAAGCGAAGCCCAATGCTTTGAGCTGGCGCCGAAAGGTATCGATGTTCCGCACCGTGGTTTTGGCGGGCGGCGTGCCAGTTTCGATCGCGTATTGCTCGGCGGGCAATCCGAAGGCGTCCCAGCCCATGGGGTGCATCACGTCGAAGCCGTTCATGCGCTTGTAACGGGCGACGATGTCGGAGGCGGTGTAGCCCTCCGGGTGCCCCACGTGCAGGCCAGTGCCCGACGGGTACGGGAACATGTCGAGCACGTAGTACTTCGGGTGGCCGGGGCGGCGCTCCGCTTTGAAGGTTTGCTGCTCCGCCCAATACGCCTGCCAGCGCGGCTCGATCTGCTTGTGGTCGTAGGCCATCTGAGGCCGGGAGGTTTACCACGGCCCGGCCGGCTAAGTCGGGTTATTGCCCGTTTTCTTGCTAGCTTTCGCGCTGGCTTTCGAGATTTTCTGCTGCAGCCGAGCGCGGCGTTTTTCGGCTTGGGCCAAGCTCTCGCTCGTGCCCTCGGCCCAGCCCAAGGCACTCAGCGGCTCTTTCACGTGGTGCTCGTACAGCTTGGCCAGCTCCAGCCGAACCAGCGGGTCGTCCACTTCGCAGGCGAAGGCTTCGAAATGGGCCAGCGCACGAGCGCGATCTCCGCGGGCTTTGGCGATTTCACCGTGCGCGCGGCGAGCCTCGGGCCCTGCGCCGCGCTCGAGCGCGACGCTCGCGGCGCGTTCCGCTTCGTCGAAGGCGCGGGCGCGCTTGAGTGTGCGCGCGAGCCCCAATAAATCCTGCTCGTGGAGCAAGTCGAACGGTTCGCCGTACAGGGCGACCAGCGCGGCCATCGACACCACGTCCCAGGCGTTGTGCTCCACCACCTGCTCGAGCGCGCTCTCGTCCCCGGAGCGTAAGAAATGCGCGTAGCGCGGGGCGATATCGATGCCCGCGATGTCCGGACCGCGCTCGAAACCGAGCACGTCCGCCTCGAGCCCTATCAGCCGGCAGGGGCCGAGGCGGCTTTTGTGCAAGCGGCGCGCGATGTGCAGCAGATCGAGGTGGGCGCGATCGGGCAGCTTTGCGCGGCGATTCATGACCATGCGGCCATTGAGCAGCGGCAAATCGAAGGCTTTGCCGTTGTACGAAACCAGCAGCTCACAGGCCTCCAGGCGTTCGGCGAAGGCCTCCAAAAGCGGGGCTTCCTCGGCCGGGCTGCGGAGCAGGAACTGCTCGACATGCAGGCGCAGCTGGTCGTCGAACCAGGCGATCCCGACCAAAAAGGCGAGCACGCCCGCACCGCCGCCGAGGCCCGTGGTTTCGGTGTCGAAATACAGCGCGCGCTGGGGATTGGCGCCCGAGATGCGTGGGTCGAGCGCGAGCAGGCCGAGCAGCTCCGCGCGTGAGCTAGCCGCCGCGTCGACCGGCATGCGTCCGACGTGGTGCGAGGGCGGCAGCACTTGGTGACGGCGAAAGAGCGGGCCGCTGGCTCGCTCTTCGCGCTCGAAGGGCAAGAGCGTGCCCAGCTTCGGCAACTCCGGCGGCACGCTGCGCGCGTGCGACGCAGGACCCGAAGCGGCCAGGATTTCCGCCATTTTCTCACGCAATTCGAGCAAGGTCGAGGCTTTGCCCGACGCGCTCGCCGGGTCGAGCACGCCCGATTCGGCCGGTTTGGGCCGGGCCAGCGTGGCGAGCTTGCTCTTGAAATCCATGACTCAGCGACCCGGCCGAATGCGGGCGGGATCGAGCCCGAAGACCAAGCCGCTGCGCGCGCTGACCACGGCCCAGCGTGAAGCGTTGGACCAGGCCGGCAGGAGCAACGCCGAGCTGGTGACGGGCACGAGGCTCGTGCCTTCGCCGGAGGCCGGGCGGTACTCGAGCACGCCATCGCTTCGCCCGCGCCAAGCATTGCCCTCGGGATCGCGCAGCATTTCCGGCTGAACGCGTGCTCCGGCTTGATTCCCGGGTGATAACGCGTACGTAGGGACACGGCGCCGTGAGCGGTCAGGCCATAGATGAAGTGATCGGCGGTAACGAAGTAGATCGAGCCCGTTTCGTCCGAGACGAGCTCGCTTTCGATCGAGCTGAACAGCTTGAACACCCAAGACAAGCTGCCGTCGCGGTTGAGCGCGTAGATGCGCTGGGCGCTGCTGGCGATGAACCAGCGCTCGCCGGCGAAATGCGGGCGGCGCGTTACGGCGCCGCGCACGCTGTGGCTCCAGCGGAAGCTGCCGTCGGGGGCCAGCCCGTGCACGTAGCCGTCCACGGTGCCGACGCACACGCTGCCATCCGGTGCGACCGCGGCAGCAGCAGCCAAGGGGGCACCCGCGTCGAAACGAAAGCGCTGCACCGGGACGCTCGGACTTGGGTTCGGCGCTTGAGCCGGGGCTGCGCCCGAGGCCGGCGGGGCCACGGACAGCCAAAGCAGGCCACAAAATGGCCAAATCAGTCGCGGGCGCAGGTTCACCGCCCTGGTTTTAGCCTTGCCCGCGAAAAGCACCAGGGGCATGGGCCGTGCGCTGCTTTCCCACCCCGAAGCGGCGTGCTTTCGCTACCCTCGGGGTGTGACCCTGCGAGTGTTCGGACTGACCGGCGGCATTGGCTCGGGCAAGAGCGCGGTCGCCCAGCGCTTGCGCGCGCGTGGGTTGCCGGTCGTGAATGCGGATGAGTTGGCGCGCGTGGCCGTCGCTCCTGGGAGCGTGGGCCTTGCGGGAGTCACGGACTACTTCGGGCCCGGCGTGCTGACTGCCGAGGGCGAGCTCGACCGTGCGCAGCTCGGACAAATCGTGTTCAGCGATCCCGAAGCGCGCCGCATGCTCGACTCGATGATCCATCCTCTGGTGCGCCAGCTGGCCGCCGATCGCTTTCGCGAGATCGGCGAGCGCGGCGAGCCGCTGGCTTGCTATGAAGTGCCGCTCTTGTACGAGGGGGGCCAGGATCGGACCTACCATCCGGTGCTCGTGGTGAGTGCACCGCTCGCCCTGCGCGAGCAGCGGCTCGCCCAGCGCGATGGCTTCAATGCCGCGCAGATCGCGGCACGGATCGCCGCGCAAATGCCGCTGGAGGAGAAAGTGCGCCGCGCCGACTACGTGCTCGACAACGCGGGCACCGTGGAAGAGCTGGCGGAAGGCACGGACCGAGTGCTCGCCGCCTTGTGCGACGCCTTCTCCATCCCCGTGGCGCGCTACCCTGCCCTGCCGCTCAGATGAGCAGCGTGCGCGTGGCCGCGCGCGAAAGGCGCGTGGTCGCCGCCAGCAGCGTGTTTTCGAGCAGCATGGCGATGGTCATCGGTCCCACCCCACCGGGCACGGGGGTGATGGCCGAGGCCACCGCGGACGCCGATTCGAACTCCACATCGCCGCACAGCTTGCCCGCGTCGTCGCGGTTCATGCCCACGTCGATCACCACCGCGCCCGGCTTGAGCCAGGACCCGGGGATCATTTTCGTGCGCCCGACGGCGGCGACCAAGATCTCCGCCTCTCGACAAACTGCCGCTAAATCCCGGGTTTTCGAGTGCGCCAGCGTGACCGTGGCGTTGGCGGCCAGGAGCAGGCCGGCGATCGGTTTGCCCACCAGGTTACTGCGCCCCACCACCACGGCCTGCGCGCCTTCGACCTTCACGCCGGTCTCGGCGATCAGGCGCATGCAGCCCTTGGGCGTGCAGGGCACCAGGCCCGCGATACCCGCCCACAGCGCGCCAATGCTTTCGGGGTGCAAGCCGTCGACGTCTTTCGAGGGCGCGGTGGCTTCCACCACCTTTTGCTGACGGATGCCCTTGGGCACGGGAAATTGCACCAAAATCCCGTCGACTTCGCCGGATTGGTTCAGCTCTTTGACCAAACCGAGCAGCGCTTCTTCGGTCGTGGACGCGGGCAAGCGATGCACTTGACCGGCAATGCCGACCTCGAGTGCCGCCTTTTCTTTGTTGCGCACGTACACCGTAGAGGCCGGATCCTCACCCACCAACACCACGTGCAAGCCGGGCGCGCGATTGTATTTGGCCTTGAAGGCCTCCACGCCGCGCGTCACCTCGTCGCGCACGATCTTCGAAATTGCCTTGCCGTCGATGAGTGTGGCCACGGCGGACGATTATCAGAGCGGCGCTCGAGGCGCCAGTGCCGCTCGCCACGCGGCGCGGGCGCGGGTCAGAACTGAACGTCGACGCTGGCAATCGAGGCGGCGGCTTCCGCGACTTTGACCGCGAATTGGCCGCTCCCGGTCGTACCGCGCGTGACGATCACGGTCTGCGTGCCACCCGAATTCGGGGGCTCGACGTTGCCGAACACCACCAGGCCGCTCTTGTCGGTGAGCGCGAGGCCGTCGTCGAGCACCCAACCGTTCGGCCCCGAGTAGATCCCCGCTTGCGCCTGCGGCATCACCACGTGCAGGCCCGACAGCGGCACGCCCGTCGCGGCGCTGCGAAAGAACAGGATCACCTGGCCGGAGACGGGACTGCGCAGCTCGGAGACGGCATTGAAAATGCGGTCCAGGGTCGCCGCAGAAACCAGCCCCACGTCGGCCTGCGTGACCCGATTGGTCGCCACCGCTTGGTAGGTCAAAAGTGGATCTCTCGCGGACTGCTCGGGCTCGATGCGGATCCAGCTGGTGGCCACGCGCTGCACGCCTTCGAGCAGATAGGGCGTAGTGCCGTCCCAGATGGCCGTGACCGGGGTGCCGTTGGCGCCATCCGCAGTGACAGTCGCGCGTTCGGGGTAGACCGTGGTGCTAGCGAACGACTCATCGTCGAGCAGCAGGACTTTGCCCGCGAGGGTGCCCGTCCCGGCGTCCGTATCCCCCCCCGTGGAGGGCGCCCCTGCGCCGCCGCCGCCTACCGAAATGGGCGGCAAAATGGCGCAATTGATCTCACACGCCGGTGCGAACGGCGGGTGATCATCCGACTTTTGGCAACCCGCGAGCAGCCCGGGCAGAATCACGGCCAGAGCGAGCCAGGGTGAACGAAGGGAAATCACGCGGGGAAGCTTACGCGGCCGACGGGAGTTCGGCCAATCTCCCGACCCGCCGCGACAGCAGGCGGTGCCCCGCCACGGCTGCGGCGATCAAGAGCACACCGATCAGCTGAGAGGTGCTCAGGCCGAGCAGCTCACCGCGATCGTCACTGCGCAGGAACTCGAGCCCGAAGCGCACCGCGGCATACAGCACGGTAAAGGCCAGAAATACCTGGCCGTCGTAGCGCTTCCGGCCATGCAGATAGAGGATCAGGAAGGCGGAAATCGCAAACGATGCGCCCGATTCGTAAACCTGGGTGGGGTGCACCGAAAGCGAGGCTTCACTCATCGAGTGCAATAGGCCGGCCTTGAACTCGGACTCGCTGGCGGGACTATTGGGCGGGAAAATCAGACCCAGGCTCGAGCCCGTGGGCGAACCAAAGCAGCAGCCCGCGAGTAGGCAGCCCATGCGCCCGAAGCCGAGGCCGAGCGGCACGACCATGCCGGCCATGTCCGCCGCTTTCCAAAACGGAAAGCGATCCGCTCGGAGCAGGTACCAGGCGGCGAGCGAGGCGCCCAAAAAGCCACCGTAGTAAGCCAAGCCGCCGGCATAAAAGCGTGCCCACGCGAAGCAGTCACGCCCCTGGGGCTTGCACACCGAGCGGGCGGCGTCCCACACGCCCGAGTAGTCCGCGCTCAAGCACTGCGCTCGATCGAGGTGCCAGTCGACCTTGCTCGGATCCGTGCACAAGTGCACGTAGTCCCAAAAGTAACCGTCGGCGAAGACGTGCAGCAAGCGACCACCCGCGATGCCAGCCAGCAGCATGGCCAGGCCCAGGTCGACGATCACATCCGGGTCTTGCCCGATGCGTTTGGCCCAGATCGCGCCCATCAGCGTCGCGAACACGAAGCCGGTGAGTAGCAGTACGAAGTAACTGGGCGCCGGAATGGCGTAGCCGCCGAAGAACGGCAGATCGAGGGTGAACAGCCGACCTTGCATGCGGGGCCGTCAGACGCTGGGCGGCTTGCTCGTGGGACCGGTAGACAATGCGGGCTCGGGCGCGAGGTGACCGTGCAGGGGCGGGTGGTGGCCGCGCTTGGACACGAACATGTCGAGCGCCATCAAACCCACGCCGACACAGATCGAGACGTCAGCCACGTTGAAGGTGGGCCAATGGTCGGTGATGCCCCAACCCTTCACGACCTTGAAGATGCCGCGATTCATCGCTTCCACCCAATTGGCTCGATAATCGATGAAATCGATCACGCTGCTGCGAATGATGCGATCGCTCAGGTTACCGAGCGCGCCGCCGAGCACGAGCGGTAGGCCCCACTTCAACGCGCGCTGCCCCGTGCCGAGCCGACCGTAGAGCGACACGATGAAGGCGATCGCCAGGCCGCTGACCAACAGGAAAAATGGCCGGCGTACCAGCTCACTCGCGTTCTCGAGCAAGCCCCAGGCGCCGCCGCGATTGCGAGCCAAGGTGAAGCTCAGGTGATCGGGGATGAGCACCATCGCCGGATCGACCAGCGTACGCTTGGACAGCACGATCTCGGCCCACGCCTTGCTCACGACGTCGGCCACGAGCGAGATCCCTGCCACGATGCCCAAGAACAGGAAGGTGGGGCGCGCTTGTGGCCACTGCGAAGGACGGACAGAGCCCGGTGCCGGCAGCGAGCTCGGCCGCACCGGCGCGTCAGCTATGGGGGCCTCCGACGAGTACGACGCTTGCAAAGGCGCGACCGCTTCGGGCGATGCGCCGGACGCGACGGATGCATCGGACGGCAAAGGCGCTTCGAGCGCGGCGGCGTCGAGGCCTGCGGTCGGGGGGACTGGCTCAGTCGGGTCGCTCATGATTCGGGGTCGAGTTCCTACGCCAGCTAGCGCCAAGCGGCCAGCTTGTTCAGTATGAACGGCTGAGCGGCCGCGGGCATTCCGGAGATGGAAACGGTTGCCAGGCACCGCACATCCGTTTAGTGTTCTGCGGTGCCCGAACCGCCCTGGACCCAAGCCAACGGCGTGCGCAGTGTGGTCGATGCCTGGCGCGCCTCGGGCAGTATCCGGCCCTGCTTCACCGCCGAACGCGCGCTGCCCCCAGCTGAAGCGTCGTTCGCGCCCGTGCCGCCAAAGCTGCACGAATCACTGCATCGCGCCCTGCGTCAGCGCGGCATCGCGCAGCTTTACACACATCAGGTCGAGGCCATCGACGCGGCGCTCAGCGGCCAGCACGTGGTCGTCGCGACGCCCACCGCGAGCGGCAAAAGCCTGTGTTTTCACCTGCCCGTCCTGAACGCGCTGGTGGAAGATCCGGAAGCCACCGCGCTCTTCATTTACCCGACCAAAGCGCTCTCTCGCGATCAGGAGCACAACCTGCGCGAGCTGATGAAAGACGCCGAGCTGCGCTCGGGGGCGATGGTCTACGACGGCGACACGCCGGCCGACGCGCGCCGCGCTGCGCGCGAGCGCTGCCGCGTGGTGCTGACCAATCCGGACATGCTGCACGCGGGGATCATGCCCAACCACGCGCGCTGGGCGAGCCTATTTCAGGGCCTGCGCTACGTCGTGCTGGACGAGCTGCACACGTACCGCGGCGTGTTCGGCTCGCACATGGCGCACGTTTTGGCCCGTTTGCGGCGCGTGGCACGCTTCCATGGCTCGAACCCCGTGTTCATCTCCGCGACCGCCACCATCGGCAATCCGCGTGAGCACGCCGCGCGCTTGATCGGCGCCGTGCCGGAAGACGTAAAGCTGGTGGATCGCTCGGGCGCGCCCCGCT
>Ga0247774_1001690_pt1 | contig 11022 bp, 7 predicted proteins | sample UWRJL001104B6_FD_179933 | JGI IMG/M metagenome (GOLD analysis project Ga0247774, IMG submission 179933) | Plant litter microbial communities from Arlington Agricultural Research Station in Wisconsin, United States - UWRJ-L001-104B-6 | ecosystem: Environmental > Terrestrial > Plant litter >... | reverse complement strand
GCCAGAGGCTTTGCCTTAACCCATTTATAGACATTCCAAGCAACAGTAATCGCCAGGGACAAACCCAAAGTTATTTGTAAAACCCTGACAAATATCTCAGCATCGCTAAATGAACCAACATTATGTTGATTGGCCAGTAAAGCAACAGGCAGCGAAACAACTAATGTCACGCAAAATATTAGCAACTCATTCAACAAAATAGAAAATAGCTTTTTGCCGTCCCGGAGTGCAGCAGGTCGGTAAAACTCCGCTGCAAAACCGTCGCTCAAAGCTATTCCGCTCAAATCCTCCAACTCCTTCTCAGGAATCTTTAGCTCATCCAAATCAGCTTGTATCACTCTTTAAAATCTCCTTAAATTGGGATTAATCACGATCCTCCCAGAGACATAATTGATTGCCACAGAGTAATATAAAAATTGCTTTCTCGGTTTCGGAACAGTTGAAAAGCCATTCCCGGCGACCCAAAAAACGGTCTCAGCGTCCATCCCAACTGAGTCCCAACAAACGCATAAAGTCCCAACCAAAAGCGCAAAATATTTAGCCTGATGTCTTTGCCTTCCGTATCTTGTTCCGACAGAAAGTGCATTCCTTGATAAATGAAACTTACCCCCAAAAATCCTGTGATTGCCATAATAGCAACATTCAACACCAGAAAAAAATTGTAATTGGGACTGCTTAGAAGAAAAAACAGACTGACAGGTGCAAATCCAAACAGCAAAACGCTAATCATCGCCATCGCTGTCATCAACAATGTCAAATACTGCTCAAAAGTTCGTTTTGAACCAAACATGACATTAAAAAAGTACAGGGTGGGAAAGCAGATAATCAGCGTCAGCAAGTAAAGTGCTGGCAACTTAATTGCTGAAACCAGACATTGCATCCACGTACTAGAGGCACCCAATATCGCTCCGTAAATGCCAAAAAATACGGTACTAGAAATCAACAAACCGAAAATTTTAGATTTGAGCTTGACACCTTGGCGAATTTCTTCGAGAAACTGTTGCCGTTCCCGCAGCAAATACATTACTACTGAAAAATATTTCACGGGTTCTCCTTGTGACTGATGCGACTCTGAATCAGTCATAACTCAAGCTGAGTTCGATCGGCAATCTTGGCAAATCTGGGCACTCTATGTTAACCAATTATTCTTGCAGATACAGGACTTACACAGAACCTAATTATGTAGGGTGCTCTTGGGCCGCGCACCTTACCGCTATTGACTATCGGCTGGATATTTCTTGTCAAATTCTAGTCACATTGTCTCCAAATTGTATCCAAAAAGGTCATTTAATAGTCAAACCGTAGTCATTTGATAGTCACTTTGACCCCCGACTCACCCCTATTCTGGGCAATAAAAAACCTCAAACCGTTGATTTATCGTTGGTTTGAGGTTTTTGTAGGCGCAAGCGGGCAGCGGGAATCGAACCCGCATAGTTAGCTTGGAAGGCGGTAGGGATGATTCGCGAAACCCTTTACACAGTAACAGCTTCTAAAATACTTATTTTTGCTACAGCCGTAATGATACTCACTTGATACTCAGTTTGGTATAATTGGCAGGTCAATTTCAAGTGAGGATGCGCTGATGACTGAGAAATCTGAGTCAGGTGGCAGGGCTTCTTATGGGTCTGTTGTGGTGCAAAACTTTAGGGGAAGGTTGCGACTGCGGTTGCCGAGGTCTCTCTACGGGGGGGAGCAAAAATACTTGTCTTTGGGAATGCCGGATACTTCTGAGAACAGGCAGTTGGCAGAGGCCAAAGCACAGTTGATTGAATCTGACATCAAGTTTGAGCGGTTTGACCCCACCCTCAAGAAGTACAAGTCACAGACTCACTTGACCGTTGTTGAGACTATCAAGCCTAAGCCGGAACTGACGCTGACTCAGTTGTTTGCTAAATACTTGGAGTTCAAGAAACCAGCACTCAAGGCGACAACTTTTAACTACTTGGTGACAGGCATTCAAAGCTATGTTGACCGTTGCCCTCACCAGCCTCTGTCGGAGGACAGTGCTTTGCAGGTACGTGCGTGGCTGTTGGAGGATACCACTAACAGCATGACTAAGCGAATTCTGACTCACCTAAATGCAGCGGTGAAATGGGGGATTAAGTTTAGAATCGTTAAGGGTTTAACTTTATCGCCGTTTGAGGGGATGGCAGCAGAATTGCCCAAGCACAATTGGGAAAGTGACCCGGAGCCGAACGCTTTTACAGCGCAAGAAAAAGAGCTGGTATTGGAGGCTTTTAAGAACCACAGGGGGACTTGGAACGGGAGGGGAGAAACCGGGCAAAAGTTTTGTTTTTACTACCCTATGGTGCAGTTCTGGCTGCTGACTGGATGCCGTCCCTCTGAAGCTGTGGGTTTGAGGTGGCGTGACATTGCTCCTGATTTTTCTCACATTGTGTTTAACGGGAGTATACAGCACCCAAGCGGTAAGGAGACACGGGTTGATGGTAGTAAAAACAACAAGCGGCGCAAGTTTCCTTGCAACCAAGAACTGGTTCGGTTGTTGAAAAGTATCAAACCACAAAATCTGACTGACAAAGATAGGTTGGTTTTTCCATCACCTATTAAGGGCGGGGCGATTAACTACAACAATTTCACTAAGCAGGTATGGCACAAATTAGTTGACCCGATTACTGAAAAGACCCGGCAACACGAACAGGATTGTAAGACAACTACCCCTTACTCTTGTCGGGATACTTTTATCAGCGAACAAGTTGGCAAGGGTGTACCGAGTGCGGTTGTTGCTAAATGGTGTGATACGTCTGAAAAAGTGATTAATGCTGTCTATTTAGATGGCAAGATTTTGGAGCATTTACGCCCGCTTTGATGCTGTTAATATGTTGATTCTACGGGCAACTTTTGAGACACAAAGCTTTGCAGTCACCCCTTGACAAATGGCTGCAATACTGCGATCGTAGGTAACAAGGAAGATTGAGGCGCGACTGCCCGGTGCTATCAACACCGAACAAGTCACGACTTCCCCAATACGTTGAGTTGGAACGTTTGGAGCATAATAATTATGTCATTTTTAGGACGCTTGTCTAGTGCAGACTTGCAAAGTTTGACGTTTTCACGTCGGGAGCTGCCCGGAAAACTTTTAGTGATCGCTGGAGCGTTGCTCTTGCCGGAGCGTCGTTGTGAAGTTTTGGTCGCTCCAACAGAAGTCCAGCCCAAGTTCAAAATTGGTGACTTGGTTGCTGAGGATTGGCTTAATGAAGATGACAAGGTAGATACTGAGTTCGGTCAAATCTTAGGAATGACTTATTTTAAGGAGGCTCAGCGCGGTTTTGAGGCAAATACCTGGATTTATTATGTCAATTGGACGCATAGTACGTCTGATGCAGACTTTGCCTATCCCACGTATGACCAAGAACCAACCAGGGAATGTGATTTGAGGCTGGTTAAACAATCGGGGGGCCACAAATGATTGCAGCACCAGAAATGGTTCAGATAATAGAGCTAGCTCGAGCCATCAACGAACAACAGAAAATGCTAGCCACAGCCTTAGCAAAACTAGCCAAAGTCGAAGAAGTTGCGAGTCCTGAATCGCTGAACCTTTTAGAAACTTGGGACAGGTATATTGATTTCAAAAGACCGTCAGTCAGTCCCTCTTATCTGGCACACCAATTACAGGCAACCAGGAATCACCTAGAAAAACTTTCCGGCTCGCCAGGAATGGATGCCGTCGCCGTTCGGGATTGGGCAATGAAAAACTTGTCTGTTGATTCGGCAAAGCGGTTAATCTCTCAACTCTCTGCGTGTTATGCGTGGGCTAAAAATAGCAAGCTGACTGAGGTCAACCCTTTCGCTGGGATGGCTTCAGAGATAAATTTGCCCCGCTGCAAAAAAGTAAAAGCTGGGGATACCGAAATAGAGCCTTTTACCGCAATCGAGCGGGACGCAATTATTGAGGCATTGAAGACCAATAAATTTTGCCACCCCTTTACATCGAGAAATCATCTGCACAGCAATTATGCTGCCTATATCGAGTTCCTTTTTTATACGGGGTGCCGACCTAGTGAAGCTATCGGTTTGCAGTGGAAAAATATCGACCTTGACAAGCGAATTGTCCTTTTTCAGGGGGCTGTAGTTCAATCACCTAGGGGTCGGATTCGCAAAGAAGGGCTGAAAACTCAATCATTTCGCAAGTTCAAGATTAACGACCAGTTGCACGAAATTCTTGAAAATACCAAACCGTTAAGCTGGGGTGCCGATAGTTTGGTTTTCCCCGCCCCCGAGGGTGGCTTTATTGTCCAAGACAACTTCCGCAAGAGGGTTTGGAAAAAAGTCCTACAGGGCTTGGGCTTTGAGTATCGTAAGCCCTATCAGACTCGCCACACCTTTGTCACGCTTTGCCTTGACAAAGGCATTGACGCCAAGGATATAGCTCATTGGGTAGGCAACAGCCCAGAGATTATCTACAGGCACTACGCGGGTAGTAGGCACGGTCTACAGGTTCCAGAGATTTGATGTGCAAACCTTGCGCCTGAACCGCATCTGCCTACGTTCACAGCAGCAAAAATAGCAGGAAGCTGAAGTTTCCTTGCTGCTATCGGTGAGGAAGTGGAAGTGGCGCAGGAAGCTCTGAAAGCCTTGTACAACAACGACTTACAGCCTGAAGCTTCCGCTACCACTTCCTCGCACGATGCTAGTGCTTTAGAGCCTTATTAGCTATACAAGACTATACAGATGTCACTTTGTATAGTCTTGTATAAATTGTGCAGTATTCAAAGGTGGCTCCCCTAAATACAAGGCTGCGGAGGTTGAGTACACACGCCTAGTGGAGGGGTAGTTATTTAGCGTTTTTTCCCGTCAAACCTATTGGGTTTGATCAAATTTTACAAGCGTTAAGTCAATCGTGCGGGGAAGTTCTTCTGGAAACCCTGTCGCTTTCGAGAGTATTTTCCTCGCTAAAGCACGCTCTCTACGGCGGAAACTTATATGAGTTTCCGTAAATAACTCGTTATACCAGGCTCCCGCAAGCAGAACGAGATTCAGCCTTTGACGATTTTCCTGAATTCCCGACCTATAGGTGGGGGCTAAATAACTCGCTATTTTGTGTGCATAACGAAAATGGAACCCTATAGGGTTCCTGCACAACAAAACACATTAAAATGCTTGTCCCTGTCTGCGTTTTCTAGATAAGCGGTTCACTCACAAAGCCAACCCATCGCCTAAAATAATCACATGGACTACAACCGCCTGCCATCACCACGCGAACGCATAGAAGCCCGCAGAGAAGAACGTGAATCTCGGCGGCTATTTCTCAAGCACTATAGGATTAACCCTTTAACGATTGGCGTATTCGTGTGTGAATTTTTGGCGTTGTTAAAATTTATAGGGGTTTGGGCGGCGTTAGAGACTCTAATTCAACTCTTGAAATCTCTGATTCTCATCCCTAAGTTTTGTAACGGCTTAATCGGTGTCAGCCTGACCGACACTCTACCCGCACCCGCAATCAACTAGCGGGGCGGCTTCTCCTATGCTCTAAATTTTTCAAAACACTGTAAACGCCAAAAAACCGCTGCTTTAGATTGAAGCCCTAGTCGCAACGGCTTTTTTGGTAATAAAACTCGCTTAGGGGCGAGCTAATTCTGATGTACGACAATTCTACTCCGAGCGACGGGCAATTTTCAAGCGCTCACGGAAATCTTGTCAAAGTTTCCAAAACAAATCCTTGTCCGCACTGTGGCAAACCTGACTGGTGCTATTCCATCGGCGAGTTATCAGTCTGCAACCGCGACCAACCGCCCGCTACTGGTTGGGAAGCTACAAGCAAGACTGATAAAGACGGCAAAATTTACTACGCCCGCCCTCAAGAAAAGAAACCAGTGCGACCAGCCCAGACTCGCTACTGGGAATATCCCAATCGGGACGGCTCCCCACTTGTCAGGGTAAAGCGGATTGATTATGGCGACGGGAGCAAAAAGGATATCAAACAACAGCACTGGGACAAAAATAAAAAAGACTGGGTGACGGGTTATGGCAGTGTTCTCCGCGATAGTATCCCAATTTACCGCTATGCCGAAGTTCGAGGGGCGATCGCAAATGGCAAACAAATTCTCTTGGTTGACGGAGAACAGTGCGCTGATATTTTGTGGGAATTTAACTTAGCGGCCACTACCAGCATCGGCGGGATGGGTAAATTTTCCCTTGCAAATTCTGTGGATTTACAGGGCGCACAAGTTGTTATCGTTCCTGATCGCGACGAGCCAGGGATTAAGGATGCTAACAAAGCTGCCGAATACTTCCCAGATGCAGAGTGGCTCTACCCATTCCCAGAGAAAAGCTGGGAAAATTTACCAAAAAGTGACGGGCTTGATATTTTTGATTGGATTGGGCAAGGGAATCTTTCACCCAGTGACATCAGAGCGGCGATCGGAGAGAAGAAAAATTTCAAGGCTCCGACTTCAGAAGCAGCAGCGAATGTTATCCGGCCGACTCAGTTTCAAGTCCCCCACATCTCCGAACTAGGGGGAGAAATTGAAGCGCTGCTAGAATCCGACCTCAAGAAATCTAAGCTACAGCTTAAAGTCTCTGAGCTTGCCCAAAAGTTTCGCGTTAACTCTGCGGATGTCTGGAAGATTTACCGCGAGCGCGAGCAAGAATTAGAGAAAGAAGCGGATCAAGAAGATACGGCGACCGAAGTCGCTCAATTGCTTGCCTCAAAGTCTGCAACCTTGAATCTGACGGCGATTTTTCCTCCAGAATTAGCGGAAGCAATAACAAGGTTGGCACAAACTCTTAATATTAAACCTGAGTGTTACGCCTTGGCCCTTTTGACTCAAGTCTCGACGCTACTAAAACCTGGCACTCGCACAATGCTTTACCCTCAAACTAATTTCAGGGTATGCCCCAACTTTTTCGGCGCGTTAATTGCAGAGAGTTCACAGAAAAAAACCCCGATAATCCGTGCAATTATTACCGACCCGATGGAAAAGTTAAACGCTGCGAGCCGGAAAGCATTTGAGGAGGCTCAAACAGCCTATGAGGAAGAACTCAATACTTGGACTGCTAGCAAAGATGAAGGTAAGGGCCCAAAACCTCAAAAGCCCGCTAGAAGGGTCTACTACATAACCACCGGAACGGGTGAAAGTATCCCAAAACAGGCAGCAAGAGTACCCGATCAATCTTTGATGTGGGTAGCAGATGAACTTGCAGGGATGCTGAAGTCCCCCAACCAATACCGAAGCGGAAAAGGAGCGGATGAAGAAAACTTGCTCGAATATTGGAGCGGTGGCGGTGCGGCAGTATTGCGAGCTGACGGTTTAGCTGTTGACGCTCCCCATGTCGGGCTTTCAATTTTTGGAAACATTCAGCCAAAAGTGTTGGCACAGTTTCTAGGAGACGGCAGCGACGATAACGGTAAATTTGCAAGGTTTGAGTTGATCCAACAACCGCTAGCTGCTACAGAATTGTTTGAAGATGCGCCCACTGTTGACTTAACCCCAATGCTGTCAGCGCTTTACGAACATCTAGACCCGCTCCCACCTCAAAATTTCCAACTAGACACCCCTGCTCGAAAACTTTTCATTGCTTACTACAACCAATGTGAACGCGAGCGGGTAAAAAACCTCAAGCAAGGGATGCGAGCAATGCTAGGGAAAGCGCCCGAAAAAGTTGGGAAGGTTGCAACCATCCTGCACGCCATTCACGGCGCGTTCAAAGGAGGCAAAATTTCTGAAAATATTCCCGCTGAGATTGTCCGAGGTGCAATCCAATTTGTGAAATACACAACCGACCAAGCTTTGAGCGTAAATCTAGACATTTGTGAATCATCGGCGCTCGCTCCTAACTTGGCAAGAATTTTAGATCGGGCACGAATTAACGGCGGGACAGTATGCGTCCGAGAATACCGTGATACTTTCAACAAAAAGACGCGGCCGGAATCTCAGCTTGTCAAAGAGTGGTTCAAGGAATTAGAAACTTTGAAGCATGGATATGTGACGCAAAAAGGATTGAATTTCTCATTTACACTAAGTCCACAGTCCACAGTGTCCACACTTGACGTAAACCCTGACACAGCAAGTGTTTATCAAGTCCACAGTAGCGATTTATCAAGTCCACACAAGTCCACAGTTAGCGAAATTTTCGAGAAAAGTGTGGACTACTGTGGACTTACTGTGGACTACGAGTCCACACCCCTCGAAGTCTTAGAGGCTAAAGCTTTAAAGCCTACTGTGGACACTGTGGACTCAAAAAATCACTTTTCGGAAAACTCAAATTCTTTAATGCTGGGCTGTACTACAAAATCCGAAGAATTTGCGGGACAACTCAGAAAGGCGATCGCAAACCTTGACCAGGCGCTCGCTGTCCAAATTTCAAGGGCGCTGAAAGGCAAAACAGAACTAAGAAAAGAAGTGCGGGCAGTATTAACCGTTGACGAGTTTGATAACTTCAGACTTTTGGTAATTCGGGGATTTATCAAGGGTACGCGGGTCAAATACATCGGCGCTCGCTACCGTGACCAGCTACAAGGTTTGGAGCTAGTGGTTAACGCAATAGATTCTCGGTCAGAAATTAGTTGCCTCAAGCCTGACGGCAGATTCACAACATGGATGAAGCCTGAGGAGCTGGAAGCCATAAGTTGAATAGCTGCCAGATCAGCATACGTCCATATCCTGACCTGGCTCTGATCCAACCTCCGATACTTGAAAAGAAATGTCTATTTGTCATTGAGATATTTAGCCAGTTCTGAAACTTCCCCGGCGCGCTGCCAGTCCGCTTCTCCCCGTCTAACTTTTGTGCGAGCTGTAATTTTCTGAATTTCCCAAAGTTGTAATTTGGTGTACGGGCCCTCGGCTTTACCCGATCGGAACACGTACCAGTCAGCAACTTCGGGGGCTGCTGGCCTCACAGGTCGCATCCGAGTTGCTCCAGCATCGGCGCTCAGTTGGTTGAGTTCTTGTTCTATGGGATTTGGAGCGGGTAAGTTTTTGGCAGCAGGTGATCGCCTTTTTTGCTTTGCAGCAGGTGCGGTGGAATCCTGTGATAGCCTTTCTTGCTTAGCCGCCCGTCGCTGGCGCGCCCACAGATCGTATTGATAGAGGTAAGCGGTAGCAACGGGCAAACAGTAGAGAGCAATTTTCAATTTCCACATTGAAGATTCTCGATCGGAGGGGTCGGCAATAATAAGTGCGCCGACGAACAGTGAGAAGAAGAAACCGAAAAACAAAACTACAAAAGCATTTAGTCCTTCTCTCCAGTGCCGCCAAGTTCCCGCACACCGTTTGCTGGTAAGCCATTGATGGATGAGATCGTAGTTCGGGACTTGGTTGGGCAAGCGTGCGATAGCTGCTTCGATCGCTGCGGCAAGCAGGTAGTGGAGAAACGTGAACACGAAGGGCTGGACTAACCAGGCAACCGCCAACAAAATGAAAAAATCACCTGTATTGGTGACTTCTGAGATGCCGCTCATTACAAAAAAGCCGAAGCTTCTGGAAAGAACGAAACCCCTCAACCATGAGATAGGATAGGGAAACCACGCGGGTCATGATGGAATCTTCATGAGCTTGCAATTTTGATAGGGATAACAAGATTGTCTCAAGCTTTAGTCTCCGTGGCTTGTTCAACCTTCCAGGTTAGTGCCTGGGAGGTTGAATCGTTTTTAGCACCCTAGAAAGTTGAGAGGTTCTGGGAAGATTAGCACCGTTTCCATAAATGGTCAGTCGCGTCTCTAGCCGTTTATGGAAGCGGTAAGAATTCATAATTCTTTTCTGCAACCCTTGACGGTTGCTTAATCAGTTGCTTAAACTGGTTGCATAAGGAATTAAGCAACTGATTAGGCAATCTATGAAAATCCCATCGGTAGTCCAGGGCATTGTAGAGACGGAGAACGGCAAGGTATTTGAGCTAAACAGTCCCAAGGGTTCCGCGTGGTTGGAGTCGATCGGCTCTTTCAGGTTTGAGCCAAGCGGTGAGAGTAAACCCTACACAGTTCGCAGAGAATCCGGTATCTACTGGTACGGTTGCAGAAAGATTGCAGGAAAGGTACGTAAAAAATATATTGGCAAGTCCTCGGACGTAACCATAGCTAAGCTTGAGGAGATTGCAGAAGCTTTAGAGATTCCCCCAGCACCGCGAGTCAACAAGGTTGCAGAAGTTACCCAAAAAGTTACCCAAAAGGTTGTACAAGAAGTTACCCAAGAGGTTGTACAAGTTGCAGAAGGGGTTGTACAAGATAGGCTGACGGCCTTAGAATTGCAGGTGGCTAATCTACAGAAGGCAGTTGAAGCCTTACAGGAGGCACTGCCGGGAAAGTTAGAGGTGGGTAATTATTTGGACTTGCCCAAGGTTGACAATAAGGTTGCAGAACGGTTGAAGAACGGATTAGGCAACCTAAAGAATGAGAATGAAAGGTTACAGACCGACTATGCCGCGCTTCTAGAATCCAGCACCGCAGTCACCAAAAAGCTAGAACGGGAAGTGCAGGAATTGCGATCGCAGCTTCAGACAGAGAAAACCAGGGGCGAAGAAATTTGGGAAGAGTTGAGCGACACTGAGCAAACTTTGGCAGAAGTCCGATCGGAAAACTCGGAGCTGAAAAAAACTTGCAACGAATTGCGATCCGACCTGAACCAAGAGTCAGCCACTGTCAGCAAGTTGCCAGAAGCGGCCGACTTGCTCAATCAGTTAAAAGGGCGACGTAAAAAGTCGAGGGCCGACTTGCCTGATATCGAGGTGATTCTAGAGTTGCTTAATCAAGCTGGCAGTTCGTTGTGAGGAAACCATGACTTACCGCTGGAACCCAGGTATTTTGCGAGTAAGGCTTGACTGCTGCCAAAACTTGATACTCAGTTGATACTCAGTTTGGTCGTTTTCTCGTCAAACCGTAGTCAGTTGATACTCAGTTGATACTCAGTTGATACTCAATTTGACCTCCAACTCACTCCTAGTCTGGGCAATAAAAAACCTCAAACCGTTGATTTATCGTTGGTTTGAGGTTTTTGTAGGCGCAAGCGGGCAGCGGGAATCGAACCCGCATAGTTAGCTTGGAAGGCTAAAGTTTTACCACTAAACTAT
>Ga0247774_1001688_pt1 | contig 11025 bp, 5 predicted proteins | sample UWRJL001104B6_FD_179933 | JGI IMG/M metagenome (GOLD analysis project Ga0247774, IMG submission 179933) | Plant litter microbial communities from Arlington Agricultural Research Station in Wisconsin, United States - UWRJ-L001-104B-6 | ecosystem: Environmental > Terrestrial > Plant litter >... | reverse complement strand
GGGTCCGGCGAGGCTCCAGTGGGGAGTGGTCACCTCACGGGTCACGTCGCGGCTGTGGACCCGCTCGCCGCAGGTGCCGCAGACCGTCGTGGCCCTCAGCGGGTGGTCGTGGTGCAGCACCTTCATGGGCGGCGAGGTCACGGCCCACTTGTCGCCCCATTCCAGCAGCGCCCGCAGGACCGGGCCCAGGTCGCGGCCCGCGGCCGTGAGGTGGTAACCCTCCTCGTCCGGCCGCCGCTCCAGCACGCCCGCCTCCACGAGGCCCTTCAACCGGGCGGCGATCCGGTCTCGCGGCGCGCCGGTGTTGCGGACGATCCGGCTGAACCGGTGGTTGCCGAACATGACCTCACGGATGGCGAGCAGGGCCCACCGGTCACCGACGAGCTCCAGGGCGGACGCGACTGAGCAGGGGCGGCCCGGGAGCGTGGCCGGGTCGCGCCGGGGACTGATCATGCCGCAAGAATGCCACTGCTTGGTTTGATTTTCAAACCCCAGCCCGGTTATGGTCCCGTCATGTCCTCAATGGTTGGATTTTCAAACCGATCACGTATGGCGGCGGCCGTCGTGGTGCTGGCCGTGTTCATGACCAACCTCGACCTGTGGATCGTCAACGTGGCGTTGCCGGCGATGGGCTCGAGCTTCTCCCACGGCGGCCACCCCGCGTCGCTGGCCGACCTGTCCTGGGTGCTCAACGCCTACGCCATCACCCTGGCCGCCCTGCTCGTGGTGCTCGGCCGGGTCGGCGACCGGATCGGGCAGCGGCCGGTGTTCGTCGCCGGGGTCGTCGTGTTCACCATCGCCTCGGCCGCGTGTGCGGTGGCACCGGAGTTGTGGGTGCTGGTGCTGGCCCGCGTGGTCCAGGCGGCCGGCGCCGCCGCCCAGCTGCCGACCTCGCTCGCGCTGCTGCTCGCCGCCGTTCCCGCCGACCGGCGGACCGGTGCCACCCGCACCTGGGCCGCGTTCGGCGGCCTGGCCGCGGCGGCCGGCCCGGTGGTCGGCGGGCTCCTGGTGGAGGTCGACTGGCGGTGGGTGTTCGTGGTGAACCTGCCGATCGGCGTGCTCGCCGTCGTCGCCGGGCTGATCGTCCTGCCCGCCCCCGCCGCGCGTGAGGCCGGCCCGCTGCCCGACGTGTGGGGGGCCGTGCTGGTCACCGCCGCGGTCGCCGCGCTGACCGGCGCCCTCGTGGAGGCGCCCGAGTGGGGCTGGACGGCGGGCCGTACGTTCGGGCTGCTCGCGCTGGCCGTCGTGGGCGGCGTCTGGTTCGCGTTCCGGTCCGCCCGCCACGCGACCCCGCTGCTGGAGATCCACCTGCTGCGCCTGCCGAGGTTCGGTGTGGCCGGTGGCGGGACGTTCGTGTTCGGCGTCGCGTTCGCGATCATGCTGCTGTCCAACGTGCTGTGGTGCCAGGACGTGTGGCACTGGAGCGCGCTGCGCACCGGCGCGGCCCTCGTGCCCGGCCCCGCCCTGGTGCCGATCGTGACCATCCTCACCTCGCGGGCGGTACGCCGCTTCGGTCACGGCCCGCTGGTCGTGTCCGGCGGCGTACTGTTCGCCGCCGGGATGCTGTGGCGCGTCGTGATGGTCTCCAGCACCCCGGCCTACCTGCGCGACCTGCTGCCCAGCATGATCCTTTCCGGCATCGGCGTCGGTCTGACCCTGGGCACGCTCATCGCCGCCGGAGTCCAGTCGCTGCCCGGCGGCCGTACGGCGACCGGATCGGCGCTGGTCAACTCCTTCCGGCAGATCTCCTCCACCGTCGGCGTCGCGGTCCTGGTCACCATCCTCGGCGCGCGGGTGGACGTGGGATCGGTCGACGGCTTCCGCCTCGCCTGGGTCCTCGCCGCAGCCCTGAGCCTGGCGACCGCGGCTCTCGGCGCCCTGCTCATGCGGACCGTCGCCGAGCCGCAGAGAGTCGCCGAGCCGGTGCCGGCGGACGCACGCTCAGTGTGACTCGCGCCGTACCTCGCTGCCGCTGGAGCCGGTCAGGAAGTCCAGGTCGGCGCCCTGGTCGGCCTGGAGGACATGGTCGACGTAGAGGCGCTCCCAGCCGCGGACCGGGGCGGCGTAGGCGGTCGCGGCGGCCGGCTCCCGCGCCTCCAGCTCGCCGTCGGGAAGCTCCACGTCGAGCCGCCGGGCCGCCACGTCGAGGACGATCATGTCGCCGGTGCGCACCTTCGCGAGCGGGCCGCCTGCGGCCGACTCCGGGGCGGCGTGCAGGACGACCGTCCCGTACGCGGTGCCGCTCATGCGGGCGTCGCTGATCCGCACCATGTCGCGGACGCCCTTGGCGAGCAGCTTGGCCGGCAGCGGCATGTTGCCCACCTCCGGCATCCCCGGGTAGCCCTTCGGGCCGCAGCCGCGCAGCACCAGCACGCTGTCCTCGTCGACGTCCAGGTCCGGGTCGTCCAGCGCGACGCGCAGGTCCTCGATGCTGTCGAAGACGACCGCGCGGCCGCGGTGGCGCAGCAGCGACGGCGAGGCGGCGGCCGGCTTGATCACCGCGCCGTCCGGGCACAGGTTGCCGCGCAGCACGGCGATGCCCGCCGCCTCCTGCAGCGGGGCGGTCCGGCGGCGGATGACCGTCTCGTCGTGGATCTCGGCCTCGGCGAGCCGGTCGCCGATGGGCCGCCCGGTCACCATCAGGGCGGAGCGGTCGAGCAGGTCGGCCACCTCGTTCAGGACCGCCCGCAGACCCCCGGCGCGGTGGAAGTCCTCCATCAGGTGGGCGCCGGCCGGCTGCAGGTCGACCAGCAGCGGCACCTTCGCGCCCGCCTCGTCGAAGTCCTCCAGCGTCAGCGGCACGCCGACGCGCCCGGCGATCGCCAGCAGGTGCACGACCGCGTTGGTGGAGCCGCCGATCGCGGCGAGGGCCACGATCGCGTTGAGGAACGACCCGCGCGTGAGGACCTCGCTCGGCCGCCGGTCGGCGGAGACCATCTCCAGGATCGTCCGCCCGGCCTCGTGCGCGCGTTCGAGCAGCCGGCTGTCCGGCGCCGGGATCCCGGCCACACCGGGCAGGGTCATGCCCAGCGCCTCGGCCACGCAGGCCATGGTCGAGGCGGTGCCCATCGTGTTGCAGTGGCCGCGGCTGCGGATCATCGAGGACTCGGCCTCCAGGAACCGCTCCTGCGACAGCGTGCCCGCCCGCACCTCCTCGCTGAGGCGCCAGACGTCCGTACCGCAGCCCAGCGGAACGCCACGGAAGTGGCCGGTCAGCATCGGCCCGCCGGGGACGACGAGCGCCGGCAGGTCGACCGACGCCGCGGCCATGAGCAGCGCGGGGATCGTCTTGTCGCAGCCGCCGAGCAGCACCACGCCGTCCACCGGGTTGGCGCGGATCATCTCCTCGGCCGCCATCGCGGCGAGGTTGCGGAACAGCATCGCGGTCGGGCGCAGCTGCGTCTCACCCAGCGAGGGCACCGGCAGCTCCAGCGGGATGCCGCCGGCCGCCCAGATCCCGGCCTTGACGCTCGCGGCCACCTCGCCCAGATGACTGTTGCACGGCGACAGGTCCGAGGCGGTGTTGGCGATCGCGATGTGCGGCCGCCCGTCGAAGGCGTCCGAGGGAAGCCCGCGCCGCATCCAGGCGCGATGGATGAAGGCGTTGCGGTCCGTGCCCGAGTACCAGTCCTGACTGCGGGGTGTTCCGGCCATGAGCCTGCCTCCTCGATCGCGGCGCCTACCCGCCCATACTGCGACGCCGGTGGCCCACATTGCGACCCGGCCCCTGATCAGGAGAGTCTGTGCGCCATGACGGACCAGGCAGACCAGGAAGCCCTCAGCACCGCCTACCGCGACATCGTGGCCGTTCTGAGCGACGTCGATGCCGAGGAGGAGTGGCTGCCGACGGGATGCGCGGGCTGGTCGGTGCGCGACCTGCTCTTCCATCTGCGCGGTGACGCGCAGAGGGCGCTTGTGGCGCTGGCCAGCCCGGCCGGCACGGCGCCCGACACCGACGCGGTCTCGTACTGGACGCACTGGCGTCCCGGCTCGGACGGGGCGACCCTCAGCCGGCGGATGACGCGGATCAGCGCGAGCGTCTACCCGGGCCTGCGGCCGATGCTCGACAGCTTCGCCGAGACCGCCGAGGCCGTCGTCTACGCCGCCGTGCACACCGACCCCGGCCTCGCCGTACGGACCCAGGGGCACGTGCTGCGCGCCGGCGACCTCGTACGGACCCTGGTGGTCGAGGCGGCCATCCACCACCTCGACCTCGTCGTCGCGCTGGACCGGCCCCTTCCCTCGGCCGGGCCGCTGCGGGTCGTACGGGAGACGCTCGACGGCCTGCTCGGCGAGCCGCTGCCGCTGCCCTGGGACGACGTGACCTACGCACGTGCCGGCACCGGCCGCGCCGCGTTGTCCGAACCGGACCGTCGCGCGCTCGGACCGCTGGCCGAACGCCTCCCGCTGTTCGGCTGAGAGCCGATTGGGGCGCGAGTTGTCCGAGGGGTTGCCTAGGCTTCGTTGGTCGGGCGGTGGCATGACGGGGGACACGACGGGGGAGACGCGTGAACGGGCGCAGGGCGCTGGACCTTGACTCACTCGCGGTGAGCGACCGGTTCCGGCTGTTCAACTTCACCCGCCGCGACGACCACGTCGCGTACCTCTGGGTGCTGCGGGCCATGGACCGGCTGCGCGCGGTCCACCACGTCCAGGTCGACAGCGACCAGGTCGCGTCGGCGCTCACCGAGCTGTCCGAGCTGTACGAGGACGTGCCCACGATCGACGGCGACCTCCGCAGCCGGCTGGACGCGCTGCACGAGGACCGCGTGGTCCACCGTTTCGACGACGCGTCACGGGCCGGCAACCTGGTCCGCTACCGCAACCGCCAGTCGGTCTACCAGTTCAGCGAGCTGGGCTACTGGGCCTACACCGCGGTCGAGGACCTCCTCGAGGCCCGCATCCAGGACGCCAACCTGTCCCGCCTGGTCTTCTCCGACATCCTCGAAGACCTCAAGGCGCTCGCGGCGGCCAACCGCGCGGGCGAGACCGAGCAGGTCTACCGCCGCCTGTCCCGGCTGGACTCGGTGATGGTGGACATGGGACGGCGCTCGGCGCAGTTCCACGTGACCCTCGGCGAGATCGTCCGGTCCACCGACACGTCTCCGGACCTGTTCCTGCGCTACAAGAACGCGTTGCTCACGCACATGACCGACTTCATGGCCGAGCTCGACCGCTACCTCGCCCGGCTCGGCCGGGCCGTCCAGGAGGTGGAGGACACCGGGCTCGGCACGCTGCTCGCCCGCGCCGCCGAGGCCGACGAGCGGCCGTTCATGGCCTACGGCGAGCGGCTCGACGAGTGGGGGCGCCGCTGGACCGCGCTGCGCGACTGGTTCGCCGCCGACGTCGTGGGAGACTCGCGCGCCGGCGAGCTGCGCGCGGCGACGCGCACCGCGGTCTCCGGCGTGATCGCGCTGCTGCGCCAGATCACCGAGGCCCAGCGCGGCGGCGTCAACCGCGCCACCCAGCTCCGGCACCTGGCCGAGTGGGTGTGGGGCGCGCCCGACACCGCCGCCGCGCACGCCCTGATGTCCGGGGCGTTCAACCTGCGCTCGGCCCGCCATCTCGGCGGCGCGCACGACGACGCCGAGCAGATCTCCGACCGCGCGACCTGGTGGGACGCGCCCGGCATCGAGCTGTCGATCAGCCTGTTCCGCACCGGAAAGGCGCCCACGACCGGGGTTCCGCAGCCCGTGCGCGCCAACGCGGGCGCACGGGTCGAGCTGCGCCGCAGGCAGGCCGCCGAGCGCGCGGCCGAGCGCGAGGCGGCCGGCCGGCTGCTGGGCGAGGGCCCGTACGACCGGGTCCTGGACGAGACCGAGACCCAGGTGCTGCTCAAGCTCCTCACCCGCGCCCTGGAGGCCCGTACGGTCGTCGCCGGCCGGCTGGGCGCCGCCTCGGGCGCGAGCGACACGGTGATGATGCGCCTGTCGCCGTCCGCCGCCGGGAGCACGGTCGCCACCACGCGGGGAGTGCTGCACCTGCCCGGTTTCAGCGTCGAGCTCGCGCCGGCCGCGCGGCGCGCACGCGGGGCGTCCTGATGCGGCGCCCCCGCGCCGCCGCCGGAGTCCAGACCACCGACCTCGGCGCCTACCAGCAGGCCGTACGCCGCGTGCTGACCTGCGACCTGATCACCGCGACCCGGCCGCGGCCGGGCGTGCTCGAACAGGTGCTGCGATGGGCCGACGAGATGAGCCGCGACTTTCGCGAGCTGCTCGGCTACACCCTGATCGCCGACACGCGCCAGGTCCGTCTCGTCCGGCGGCTCGACCGGCTCGACCCGACGCAGGGGCTGATGTTCGCGCGCAAGGGAAAGCCGTTCGACCAGCGGCGGATGGCCTATCTGTGCCTGGTGCTCGCCTCGTTCCAGCGGTCCCGCGTCGAGATCAGCCTGGCCGACCTCGTCCGGGTCTTCACCCCGGCGGCCAACGCGATCGACGGCCTGGGCTTCGACCCGACGGTGAGCGCGCACAAGGCGGCGGTCGTCGACGTCCTCGGCTGGCTGGTCGACCGCGGCGCCCTGCGCCTGTCCGACGGCTCGCTGGAGGCGTGGGCGCGCGACAGCGAGCACGGCGACGCGCTCTACGACATCGACCACGACATCTGCACCGTGCTCTTCAAGCCCGCCCGGCCCGTACAGCACCTGACCAGCGCCGCCGGGCTGCTCGATGACCCGCTGTCGCGCGTCGACGGGGCGGTGCACCCGCAGGCCGTGGCCCAGCGCGCGCGGCGGCTGCTGACCGAGCAGCCCGTCGTCTACTACGCCGACGTCGAGCCCGCCATCGCCGACCTGCTCCGCCGGCCCGGCCTGGCCGAGGACCTCGCGCGGTTCACCGGGCTCGTGGTCGAGCGCCGCGCTGAGGGCGTCATGCTGGCGGACGCGGGCGGGGTGTTCACCGACCGGCCGTTCCCGGGCCGCGGCGGCGCGATCAACCGTACGGCGGGGCTGCTCCTGGCCAAGATCGCCGACCTGCTCGAAGAGCCGGGACACGACCCGGTGCTGATCGAGACGCCGAGCCAGGCCGGCGACCACGCCGCGCTGGTGGAGCGGATCGACTCCGGCCTGCCCGTCGCCGGCGTCGTCCAGGAGCTCGCGTGGACGCCGCCGGAGGCCGCCGAGGCGGGCGGCACGTCGTTCTCGGCTCCACTGGTCGAGTGGAGCCGGCTCGACACGATGATCGACGAACTGTTCGAGGAGTTCGGCGCGGCGTCCTTCACCAGCGCGTGGCAGCAGGACCCGCGCGGGCTGCTGGCCGCCGCGGTGACCTTCCTCGGTGAGCTGAGCCTGGTACGTCCGGTCCCCGGCGGGGTCCTCGTGCTGCCCGCGGCGGTGCGCTACCGCAACATCACCCTGGCCCTCGCCGACAGCGCCCAGCTGTCCCTGTCCGGAGGAGAGACGTCATGACGGCACGGTTCCGGCCCTCACGCGCGGGCGTGATCAACGTCTGGGACTACGCCGACGAGGAGTTCGTCTTCGCCGGCGGGCGGCTCGTGCTGCGCGGCCACAACGGGTCCGGCAAGACCAAGGCGCTGGAGGTGCTGTTCCCGTTCGTCTTCGACGGGGTCGCCGACGCCCGGCGGCTCGACCCGTTCAGCGGCGACAACCGGACGATGAAGTCCAACCTGCTCTACCGCGGCCAAGAGGCCGAGTACGGCTACGTCTGGATGGAGTTCGCCCGGCCGGGGGAGACGGTGACGCTGGTCATCGGCCTGCGCGCGCACCGCAACCGCGACGGCGTACGCTCCTCCTTCTTCGTCACCGGCAAGCGGCTCGGCGTCGACTTCGGGCTGCTGGGCCCCGACTCGCGGCCGCTGACGGACCGGCAGCTCAGGGAGGTCCTCGAACCCGGCGCGGCGTACAAGACGGCCACCGAATACCGCGACGCCGTCGACGCGCGGCTGTTCGGCCTGGGCCGGGAGCGCTACACGCAGCTCCTCGACCTGCTCCTGGCGCTGCGCCGCCCGCTGCTGGCCAAGGACCTCGACCCGGGCAAGGTCTCCGACACGCTGACGGCCGGCCTGAGCCCGGTCGATGAGGACCTGGTCGACCAGGCCGCGCGCGACTTCGAGAACCTCGCCGCCGTACAGCGGCTGTTCGACGACCTGACCGCGGCGGACGGCGCGGTCACCGCGTTCATGGCCGACTACACGACCTACCTCCAGGTGCACGCCAAGGCCAAGCTGGACCGGGTGCAGGCGGCCCTGGGCGGTGCGACCGAGCACGCGCGGGCGATCGCCGAGGCGCTGGCCGAGGTCGCGCGCGCCTGCCGGGCCCGCGACGCCGCGGCCGCGGCCCGGGACGCCGCCGAGGCCGAACGCGACGCCCTGGGCGTACGCCTGGGAGCGCTGAAGAGCCACGACGCGTACCGCAAGCAGGGCGATCTCGACCGGATGCGTACCCAGATCGCGGCCACCGAGGCCGAGCTGCGCAAGGAGCGGGCGCGGCTCGACCGGGCCGGTGAGAGCCTCCGGCAGCTGACGCGCGAGGCGGCCTCGGCGGACGAGCGACTGGAGTCGGCCCGCGCGGACGTCGGCCGCTGGTCGAGCGCCCTGGAGGACGCCGCCGAGCGCGCGGGCATCGCCGCCGACGGCGACGGCCCCGCCGATCCGGGCGCGGACCTGCTCGTCGCGGCGAACGCCCGGGGCACCGCGCGGCGTGACGACGTCACCCACGTACGCTCACACCTGGCCCAGGTCGGCACGGCCGAGGCCGACCGCGCCCGCGCCGAGAACACCCTGGCCGAGGCCGGCTCGGCGCTGGAGAGGCGCGAGACCTCGTGTGCCGAGGCGGACGAGCACCTTTCCTCGGTACGCCGGGCGGCGGCCGAGACGCTTTCCCGCTGGGCCTCGGAGTGGTCCGAGGTCGCCGAGCCGGCCGACGCCGAGGCCCTCGCGGCCGCGCTGGAGCGGATCGGGGAGCCGGACGCGCCGAGCCTGCCGGAGGCCTTCGCCGAGCGGTCCGACGACCGCCGCCTCGCGCTCGCCTCCCGGCGGCAGTCGCTCGTCGCGTCGCGGGAGCGGCTCGCCGCCTCGCTGGACGAGCAGCGTGCCGCACGCGCCTCGGTCGAGGCGGAGCGTGACGACGCGCCACCGGGCAATGACCTGCGCACCGCCGACCGTACGGACCGGCCCGGCGCCCCGCTGTGGCGGCTGGTGCGTTTCGCCGACGACGTGGACGAGGCACGGGCGGCGGGCATCGAGGGCGCCCTGTACGGCGCGGGCATGCTGACCGCGTGGATCCATCCGTCGCCGGCCCTGACCGAGGCCGCCGTCGCGGCGGGGGAGTCCGACGGTTATCTCCTGCCGTCCGCCGCCGGCCCGGCGGGCCGTACGCTCGCCGACGTGCTGGTCCCCGAGGAGCAGGACCTGGTCCCGGTCTCGGCGATCGCGGCGGTCCTGCGGTCCGTCGCGCTGGCCCACCCGGATGACCCGGGTGGCCACTTCCCGGCGGTCACGGACACGGCGCGGTTCAGCCACGGCGTGCACGTGGGCGCGCGGCCGAAGGACGCGCCGGAGTTCATCGGCGCGACCAACCGGTCGAACCGCCGCACGGCCCGTCTCGCGGCCTACGACGAGGCGATCGGGCGGCTGGAGGCCGAGGACGCCGGCGCCTCGGCCGCGCTGGCGGACCTGGAGACGCTCCTGGCCGGCTTCAAGCAGGCCCAGCGGTCGCTGCCCGCGGCCGGTCCGCTGGTCAGCGCGGTGAAGCGGGTCGCCGACCAGGCCATCTTGTTGACCGTGGCCCGCACGACGGAAGGCGAGGCGCGCAAGGCCCTGGAGAGCGCGTCCGCCGAGCTCGACGCGCGCCGGCGCCGCCTCCGCCAGGCCGCGGCCGAACGCGGCATGCCCGCCACGGCGGACGCCGTCGACGCGGTGGCCCAGGCCGTGGAGGACTTCACGACGGCGGCCGGACGGCTGGACGCCGCGCGGCAGAACGCCGTGTTCCTGGCCGATGACCTGGCGGGCCGCCGGTCTCACCTCGAACGCCTCCACGTCGAACACGCCGAGGACGCCGAGACGCTGTCGGCGAAGGAGAAGTCCCACGCCGCGGCCGTCTCGGAACTGGCCGAACGCGAACGGGCGCTGGACGCGCCGCTGAAGGAGGTCCTCGCCCAGATCGCCGAGATCGAGCGGCAGGCCGAGGCCGCCGACCGGGAGTACGCGAGGCACCAGTCGGAGGCGGCACGGGAGGACCGCGTGCTGGTCAACGCCGAGGCCGACCTCCGCAACGGCCGCAAGCTGGTCGCCGAGTCGATGAGCACCCTGTTCGACCAGGCGTCCTCCTTCGCCCCGTACGCCCACCGCGACCTGCGCGTCCTGCTCGGCGTCCAGGACACCCGCCCCTGGCCCGCCGACGCGATCTGGGCCCCGGACCGTGCCGGCCAGGCCGTGGTCGACGCCCTGTCCGCGGCCGCCAACACCGCGGCGCCTCCTGCCACCACCTCGGCGATCTCCGGTGCCACCACCACCGCGCCTGCGGCCCCGACCACCTCGGCCACCGCGCCCGCTACCTCGGCCACGGCGCCTGCGGCGCCCGCTACCTCGGCCACGGCGCCTGCGGCCTCCACCACCTCGGCCACCGCCAAGGCTGGCGTGCCGGGTCTGGCCGGGTCCGGACCGGTCGATCCGGCGGCGGCGGTGCGGGGAGCGCTGCCGGAGGGAGTGGTCGAGCTGCTGGAGGCGTTCCGGGCCGAGGTCGGAGGCGGCCGGCCGGTCGCGGAGAGCACGTTGAAGAGCGCCGCCGGGCGGATGTCGGACGCGCTGCGCACCTTCGGCGACGCGCTGGCCTCCTGCGAGGCCGACTACCGCCTCGACTACGACCCGACCGGCGTCGTGATGGTCTTCGTCATCGACGAGGACGGCCGCAACCCGGTCGCGGTCTTCGCGCGCCGCGTCGCCGAGCGGGCCAGGGAGCAGGGCGTCCTGCTGGAGGATCGCGAGCGCACCGTCCTGGAGGACGAGCTGCTCACCGGCCTGGCCCAGCAGATCCACGGCCGTGTCCTGGCCGCCCGCGACCTCGTACGC
>Ga0247774_1001687_pt1 | contig 11026 bp, 8 predicted proteins | sample UWRJL001104B6_FD_179933 | JGI IMG/M metagenome (GOLD analysis project Ga0247774, IMG submission 179933) | Plant litter microbial communities from Arlington Agricultural Research Station in Wisconsin, United States - UWRJ-L001-104B-6 | ecosystem: Environmental > Terrestrial > Plant litter >... | reverse complement strand
CTTTTTCTTCTTGGAAAAGCCTGGTTTTGCCATTGCGAAAGGCTTGACGTTGCAATGGTGATGGCGAAAGCCTTCCTGGCGTGATGGTGGGGTCGAATTTTCTTCAAATTCCCTTGTCACTGCTGCAGGGCATGCCAGTTGTTGATTCGCCTAGTTCATGTATAGGCGGCGGCTCCACCCGTCCGTCCGGTCTGCCATCAAGGGAGTAATACAGCAAAAGCAACTAAAGCAATCTAGAGGGGAAACAGACAAAGCTTAAAAGGGCAACTGACATGAGAGAAGCTTTGTTCCCACTTTACTACGTTGCTATTTCCGAAACAGACAAACATGCTACCGCTGCTTGCACTGCGCGCGTCATTCTTCTAGCCTAGAATGTCTATCACTACCAACTCGACTAGCACCAAATTCTACCAATCCCTTTGTCACCAACCACCAGGGAGTCTATAAATGACTGCAATATAGAAGCCAAATGAGACAATCCTACTCTTGCATACCTTACTTCCGAACCGAGAACGGACGAAAACTTTGGGATAACGAGTTCCAGAGTTTGGCATTCCTCAGATCCTGCATTTCGCAGGTATACATTCATCTGTCGAGGGATGTTCGCGTCTGCCGAGAGGCTTTCTTACTTCTGCGGGGATTGCCGTCTTGTCCCTAAGGCAGCCCTCCAACTTGCTACCGACGACCCAACTCTTGACAGCGATTTTAACTCCATGGCATCTTTGTCAAGCAGTTTAGGCCTGATGTTTATCATCTTGGATGGGTATACTACTATAGCAAGAATTATCATGGGAAGCTAACTCGGTAGCGGAGAAGTATATGACGGGCATACGAACCTTACCGAGGCCGTCGTGCAGATTCTCTCCAAGATCCACAAGGACCATAGCGAGAGGAAACTTGCCTTCGTCTCGTTCGCAATGCTAGGGACCGATTTCGTTATGGCGGCGCCTCTTCGGGTCCAGGACAGACTTACTGCCGTCATCGGATCCACGAGGCCAACCGTACCGGCGATACCTTAACCATATTCTCTGCGGTCGTGTGTCGTCGAGTGACATGACCAAAAGCTGATGAACGAGTGTCAGACATGGAATTCCAGGGTCGCAACATTCGGAGTACGGATGTCACTCTCTGTGGAGAGCTGCGATAAGGAGGGAAGATCGGTGGATGAAGCAGGTGGCAGAAGGCTTGGAGGGATGATGGAGTGCTTCCAACGACAGATTACCATGGGAGTTCGGCAAGAGCCTAGATCGACGTTTAAGTTTCAGCGGTTTGGTACACGCCTCAGCCAGATCGAAAAGCAAAACACCGTTCAAAAAGCCTACAAGCTATATGGGAATCCCAACAAGCAGAAGAAGTCTTACTCACGCAACCGGCCGCACTCAAGAAAAGGAGAAAACACACGCCTGACAGTCCCGCCAAAAGGCAGATCCTTGATAGTTATTGTAGCCCTAATACCTATAAAGGCGACAAGGCTGTGTGATATCTCCACACACATGATTCTACGCTCTACAACTATGCCGTCCAAAATATGCGAGGTTCCTACTTTCCAAGATCGCCCGGTTCGACCACAATGATGTCGTCCAAGGTTTCAACGCCCAGCTTAACCTCCTTCCAGGTCTACCTCTCACAATTGCCCTGGAAAATGGTGCAGTATGACAACCTGACGATGGGTACCAAATGGGAGTTCATGTAGCACACATTCAATGGAGAAAGGAGCTGTCATCTCGACTGCGGATTGTGCCCATTCGCTCTTCTAACATACACTAGCTGCTCTGTAGACATCAAGCCATGAGAGACAAGCCAGACACAGTAACACCATAGAAGATGCCTAGATCTTTCTGCCTACCGATATGAACGGGAGTAAGCACTTGATCCAAGTGCTCAAGGGCGCCAAAAAATGCGGCCCGCCCACGAGCCAAAAACAGCACCCGACAGCGACATGGGACTTTGCGCGGGGTCGTCACGTGAACAGCTGCTGACAGCTGCGATCAAATCGCCATTTTGAAACTGGAAACACCAGAGGAGCAATTCATCACGAGCCTGCAGGTCCGACACTTTTCGTCACCAGTTATTCTCGGCATCTACTGTTCACATCTATGCTCCCCCCACAAATACTTAACCTTTCGGAGCTCTAGTCTCAAATAGAGAAGTGCCTAAAAGGTACGAGTGCGCATAGATACTATCGGTAGCTACGAACGGAGCTGCAAAATACTGAGGACGCAAGCTAATCCCCCAGCGTTGAGATGGATGCCTCTTAAAACCGCCCACGCAGCTTCGCGAACTCCACCCTTCACGTTACCACCTTAGCACATTCGAGGCAGCCTGCACTATGAGCTACAGGAGCGCCCAAGACTGGGCCAACCGTTCCTACTACGCACCCGACAACATCTCGACGCGTTTGTCCGTGCCGATAATCATCACCCTAGCCGTCGGCCTCGTCTCCCTTGCGCTCGCCATAGCAAAGCGCCAAGACACGAACCGTCTCTGGGAGTCGCTGGTTCGTTTAACGCCCGCCTTTGTCATCTATCTTCTCGACCGGTGGCTCAACACACCCATGTTTCCCGGGCTCGCGACGCCGCGGTACCCAACCACCCATGCCGAGAAGAGCGAGAGGATGGCTGCCGTCTTCGGCGCCACGGGTGTCTCTAGGGCCATCGCCACCATGAGGCCGGTGATGCAGTCCCTCGCGCGCCCCAGTTCGAACTTCATACGGCCTAGCCTGCTTGGGCGAGCCGCTCTTAGAGGGCAACCGGCCGGACTGGGCAATATGGATAATTCGTGCTACCAAAACAGCATCTTGCAGGGCCTTGCCTCGCTCGATCACCTTGCGCCGTACCTTGAGAGCGCCATCGGAAGTAGCACCGAAGCGGAGGAAGTCAGGGCGGCGCGGGCCCTGAGGGATCTCTTGAGGAAACTGCGGGACCCAGGCCTCGACGGAAAGGTTCTCTGGACACCCGGGGTGTTGAAGAACATGAGCTCCTGGGTGCAACAAGATGCGCAGGAGTACTATTCGAAACTTCTCGATGAGGTCGACAGCGGCATCGCGAAAGGCACGAGGCAAACAACACGAGATGTTGTGGTGGACTGGGTGGACAACGCCAAAGACGATTCTAGCGAGGGCGGCTCCGATGATAGCGGCTACCATAGCTCGACACCGTCAGGACCCAAGATTTCAGCGGGCCGACCTGCGCGGAGTCCGCTAGAAGGAATGCTTGGTCAGAAGGTGACATGTGGGCAGTGCGGGTACACTGAAGGAATATCGCTCAGCCCTTTCAACTGCCTGACGCTTAGTCTCGGGCTCAACACCATTGAGCACGATCTCTACGAGAGGCTGGACGCGTACACCAAGATTGAGCACATCGAAGGCGTTCAGTGCCCGCGTTGTACGTTGACTAAGCTACAACGATTGCTCCCCGTACTCCGAACTCGCGCCTCACCGCAGCACCAGGACAGGATAGCCACGCGCCTCGCCGCCGTCTCGGAGGCCCTCGAAGATGAAGACTTTAGCGACAAGACATTGAAGGAAAAATGCGGCATCACGTCGCAGAGCATGGCTGTTGTCACGAAAACCAAGCAGGTCGTCGTTGCGCGGCCGCCGAAGAGCTTGGTCGTCCACATGAACCGCTCCGTGTTCGACGACCGGACCGGCGCCATGTTCAAGAACACGGCAGGCGTAAAATTCCCCATGGCGCTGGATCTTGGGCCCTGGTGTCTGGGCAGTGCCAAAGGCCGAAGCAATGCTAAGCCGGGCGAGGACGTGGTAGACGAGGAGACATGGACTACGGACGCGAACGCGTCCATGGTTGCTGGAGACAGAAATCCATCCTTGATTTCGGGGCCAATGTACGAGCTGAGGGCTGTGGTGACGCATTACGGGAACCACCACAACGGGCACTACATTTGCTATCGAAAGCATTACCCCACGACGTCCGCCGGCCTCGAAAAGACCGAGTCGACCAAATGGGAGAACGACGACGACCCACCGGATCCGGCAGACGACGTGACTGAGAAGGCCGGGCATGATGGACGCGAAACGGAAGCGGATCCTACGACTCTGTGGTGGCGAATCAGTGACGAGAACGTCATGAAGGTTGATGAGGAGTTCGTGCTCCAGCAGGGTGGCGTCTTTATGCTCTTTTACGACTGCGTAGATCAGAAACCAGTCCTCACCTCGGACCTCGAGGAGTCGACTCTTGTCGGGTCCGAGAAGGCTGTTGAGGGAATGTCGGAATCACCACCAGATGCATCGGTGTCTCACTCGAGTAGTCTGGCGCCGGAACTCGTACCGTTGCCTGACGATGACGATGACGACACTTTGGACGAGTACGAAAGCGTGTTTGATGAGGATCAACGGGAGGAAACGCCCATGACGGTGGCCGACTCTCCGGCGGCAGCGGTCGAAGTGGTCATCGAGGAACCCGACGTGGACACTCCGACTGTGGATGAAGAACCATGCAGCACGACAGCGGCCGGTCCGAAAGCCCATATTCAGGACGAAAACGAGTCACCAACTCCCATTATGGAATCACAGCAAACAGAGGCTACAGAAAATAGCCTGGACAAAGAGAAAAAGGAAAACTCCACAAGCGATAGCCCGGCGCTTCAAGATGTAACCAACGTGCTCGATACCTCAAAGATGGAATAGTAAACAAATGCGCCACGAGCCTGTCTGGAAACAGACGTGGAAATGGGTTCAACAATCTTCGCTACTACTCGAAGTTAGACGGTGGTTTGTTGGCCGGAGGTCGAGTCTTCGATGGTGACAGGCGGATCAATATCATTCAGAAGCATTAGCGTTGGCGTTTTCGTAGCATGTACCTTTAATAGCTGCCCCTAGGCTCAGGGTTGCCAGCGGCCAGGGATGGATGTTAGCTTTTGTTTATTTAGAGATGCACATACAGATAGTGCGCGTGTCCATAGTGTATATGATTATGCCTTGGCTGTATCGTTGTGTTTTTAAGCTTCAGTGTCAGGGTTGTTATGGATGTAACATATACGTTTGCCTCCCAGTCGAACCTACATAGGAGAGCTGGTAGTTAGCATTCTCTGATCACTGGAGAGGGGCTTTGTCAAAGAAATGGAATAGAAGCAAGGAAAGGAAGAGAAAGGAAGCACCCTAACAAATCCACCTCGAGACTGACACTCTGAAGGACCTGTTCAGGATTCTTAAAGTCCCCCTTGTTAAAGTCTTGCTGTGAAAAGCGCGCCATCTTTATCCTCTCCCCATCGTCCTAACGCATTGAATATGATGCCGCGCCTCATCCTGAAAGTAATTTTGACTCCCATAATGTCCCATATGTTCTGGAAGAGAGGTATCTGCTCCTTGGTAGGCCGTCGTCTGGGAGCAAGAGCGTAGTGGTCAAATGTAGCAGAACATTTTTCCCGAGATAGCCAACAACTGTAATGCAAAGCAGAGTAGAATTGGAGCAGGTGAGAAGCATCTGCTCCACCGAACCATTCAACACAGGACTTCCCTCACCACCGCCTCTACACAAAGCCATCTCTCGCCTTAGTGTCAGACCACCCTGCAAACTCTTCAGAGCATCTTCGAGGGAGGCGAACAGCTTCAGCCATTGCACACCAAGGGGTTGGGATAGGGATAAAGACCGTGGCAGTTCAACTAATGAACGATGCCAGGCGCTATCAACAAATTCTGTGATCCAGAGGGCCCTCCGAATACAACTTCGTAACGAGTTCAATCCAACACTCGAATCATCGTCTCCGCCACCCTTACACTTCTTGAAACTGCCACAACCTAGGAATCTCCCTTCGTGATATCTATTTCCCTAAATCCATATGACTCTTAGAGATCTTAAGCTTCTGCTGCACTCTCGCTCCCAAGACTTGTCTCGAGCTGCCTCCATACCTTGGACTTCTCAAGCCATTGACAAGACTGACAGCTGCCAAGAGACCGAATCGCCCTTGTAACGGCAAGATACGTCCTACTTAGAGATATGCAATGAATTCCCGCAGCATCAGGAATGAGCTAGCGTCGTTGAAACCTAGTCTTTCCCGAGCAATGTTTGCGTCATTAATTTCGGCTCCGCTTGAGGAAGGAATGAGAGGACGGGTGAGTACTTGAATCCAGCAGGACTGAAGCCCTAACCCTAGGTATAACTAGCGTTGGTGCAAATGGGGAAATTGTTGATGATATTTCGTCCCCACCACGTGCTAAAATGTGTGATCTCCAATTTCGGACCTGGTGGGCACCCTAGAAAGTCAGCTTCCAGGAGATCCATCACTGTTGGGACAGCGTGGTCCATGATCCCACGGCGCAGTTAAAAAAACATTTTACACGTGGTAGGACGGCGCGGAGAGAAAGTATGCCTGAGAGGCACGCAGGGGGGAAATTCTGGCGTCGGGAAAGTGATCCACGGGGGTTCTCGGCCGCGGACTGCAAGCGGGGACCCTGCAGAGAGAGCTGCGGCCACACCAGTCCTGCAAATCCTATGGCGCAATATACAGCCGTAAGCCTGTCCCACGCCAAGCCGGGGGGCAGTACGCGGGATGCCGCGCCCCTTTTGCCGACGACTTTGGTCCTCAGCAACCAGATTTTTCTCTGCCTTGCCCACCATGCACATCGCGTTGCCATGATCTTCGCTCCTTTTTGTGTTTCCTCAGCATCGTTATCGCAATCGCTTTTCGATCGATCAGTCACCAATTTGAGAGTGGCCATTGCTCAAGGCCAGGCACTGTCTCGCGAAGGCACGCCGCATTCTCCGAGATAGGTAGCCGGCATTTTGTCGCGCCTCCGCCCCTTTGACCAGACACCAAGGAGGCCCACATTCCGGATCCTTGAACGATTCGAATCGTCCATTCGCTGCTTCGCCGTCTGTCTTTCGCAACGGCTTGTTTCAAGACTTCGAATATGCAATCGCTTTGATATCGATCGTTAGATCTTACGTCTCCAAGTCGATTATTACGACAAACCATCCCACTCGTTCCCGAGTTACCGACCATTGCAGAAGTCGATCACCGAGCCTTGTACGAACGAGGAGAACTCGATTGCCTTTCGAAATGACGAACCCACAGTCCCCGGGGCTTCCCACGACGGAGAAGCCGGCCAAAGTCGGACCGTCGCTTCATCCGGCTTTCTATATCGGGTATGTTGGAAGGATAAGATGGTGGATATGAGGCTTGCTCTTTGGGCGTCGCTTACGCTTGACAACAGGAGTTGGATGTTCTTCTCCAACATGACCATTCTTTTCAATAAGTGGCTTCTCGATTCGGGTGGTTTCAGTATGTCTCATTCCAACCTCTGGTCTGACTATTCACTAACGCGAGTACAGGATACCGTACGTATTTTCCTTCCAACGAGACCTCAGCCTTCCACCGATCCGAACCCTAAGCAGTCTCTGCATACTAACACGTCACAGCCATCATCCTAACATGCTGGCATCTCGTCTTCGCCACGGTTGCAACCCAGCTCCTCTCCCGAACGACAACGCTAGTCGACGGCCGGAAAAAGGTCAAGATGACGGGTCGGATCTACATGCGCGCTGTCGTCCCCATCGGCGTCCTCTACTCCGGCTCCTTGGTGTGCAGCAACCTGGTATACCTCTACCTCAACGTTGCCTTCATCCAGATGCTGAAAGCCGCCGCGCCCGTAGCTGTCTTGTTCGTTTCTTGGCTCTGGGGTGTCGCGAACCCCACGTCCGAAAATGTCGTCAACATCATGGTCATCGCCGGCGGTGTCGGGATCGCTAGTGCGGGAGAAGTCCAGTTCTCGTGGGTTGGCTTCATGTTCCAAGTGGGCGGTATTGTATTTGAGGCCATGCGACTGGTAATGATCCAGCTGCTGCTTTCCGGAGAAGACATGAAGATGGACCCCATGGTGAGCCTGTACTTTTTCGCGCCCGTGTGCGCCGTCATGAACATCTTCGTGGCACTTTTCACCGAGATTCCGACCTTCAAGTTTGAGGATCTGGCGCAGACAGGCATGTTCCTGCTGGTGATGAATGCGCTTGTCGCCTTCATGCTGAACGTGGCTAGCGTTTTCTTGGTATGTTTCCCGCGAGGCAGCAAAAGTTTGGGCACACACTAACCCGAGCCATGCAGATTGGCAAGACATCGAGCTTGGTCCTCACCCTGTCGGGCATTCTCAAGGCCATTCTTCTGGTCATCACGTCGGTCATCATCTGGAGTAACACCATCTCATTTTTGCAGTTCTTCGGCTACAGCATTGCTCTCGGTGGCTTGGTGTACTACTCGGTGGGCTATCAACAGATCAGGAACGGCTACAATGCGGCCAGCATGTGGGCTAAGAGGACATGGGAGTCGCCCAACTTTGACGAGAACCGCCTGCCGCCCCTAGTCCGCCGCTTCCTTCTTATCGGCATTGTCGGCTTCGTCACCGTCATGATCTTTGTGGGTTACTGGAGGGGCGACTCGTCACCTTCTGCGGTGGAGACCCCGGACACGGACGGGGGCCTTTTCGGCTGGTTTTCGAACCACAAGTGGAACTAAGAGTCATCAGTGATTCGGAACTGAGGCCGGAGAGAGCTCTCTTGTTTTAACCTGACGGGATCAAAGCAAAGCGAGGAGCTTATCTTGCATACTATTTTTTGGACGAGTTGGAAAGGTGGCGTTGAAGCGGAGCGACTTGGACGCTGTTTGGTAGGGCTAGACTTGAAAGACACCCTTCGAAACTGGTAATACCCGTAATGAGGACAACATAGATGGTAGAAGATATCGTTCATTCCTAATATGAGCTAACTTTCTTGTGTTACGGGCTTCTTTACTGTTCTACCTGGCCTGGAGAATTGTCTGGGATTCAACGGAATGAGGACAATGCGCCAGGGTCCTCATGCTTTGTGAGGCACGTCCCCCTCTTTCTCCCATTCTTTCCTCGTCCCTTCCACCCCCACTTCGGCTTTCGTTCTCTTATTTCCCTTCTCCATTCCGTGTACGTTCCTGCACTCTACTCGGCGAGTCCTCTGGGTGGGATGGAAGGAAACCCAATCCTTTGCACCTCACTAAATCTCACCTCGCTCAACTCCTGCCACCATGAGAGATGAAATGATATCTCGGAAGGAGAGATGCGCAAGATGGGGTCACAACCGAGAAAGTATTTTCTCACACGCTGATCAGAAGAGAAGGTGCGGCGAGAGAAGCAAGGGTTCCTCGGAGAGTGTTCCAACGAGTTCCTGGTATAAAAATCGCACGACACACGCCAATCCTCTAAATTCTTAACAACTCTTCGCCAGATTGCAACAGCTATATCCGTCATTCATTTTCGCTGCTCAAGCCTCGCCATTTTTCGATAGTCTCTATTTTCCCGTAAGCCCGTTCCACTCCAAGGCTCTTGCTCTCCAACAAGATGGGCAAGGCCCAGTCTTTGAATGTGGAGTGGGCCGGCAGACTCGACGGAATTGACGCTATCAGGCGTGTCGAAAGGCCTAGGCTCCGCCGATTCAGAGACGCCATTCCCTGCATTGCGTGGGCCCAGGCTGATGCACGGCTGGAGGACCTCGACCACGGCGGTGATGGCCTTGTCGAGCCTGCCTCTCGCTTGAACAACAAATGCATGGATGCTCTTTGCTGCCGAGGTACATATTACTGAGTTCAACGCCACCCAATACATCATGAGGAAGAGTAGCTAACGTGTCACTGGCTTTCTAGTTAACGGCCCCGAGCTACGTGCTGTCAAGGAACGGATTGGCAGCTACACCGGGATCGACCTAAATGATCCCCGGCTTCGCCATCTGTCTGATTACGAGATGGAGCTGTATATTTGGTGCCGCGCGAGAGAAGTTATGCGCCAACATGAGAAATCCGGAGTAATCAAAGAGGAGTATAAGTCTCTAGGTCCCCTGGTCTACCCATCAGAGTCGTCGGTGCTTGAGGATGCACCCAAAAGCCAGCCAATGGTCACGGGTGTGAGGTCCAAGCGTATGGTAAAGTTCGAGGAGCCCCAACATCCTAGGCGGACTGTGGAGCGTTGCAAGGAGTTTAACAGTGGCCGAAGAGGCATATACCCGGTGATTCGCACCAAGATGGCAGAGTGCAACATTCCCATCCCTCCAGACCCGTGTGTTACAGCACCCCTCTTCAAACCACCGCCAGGTGGCATGGTCCCAGGGCTTGGGAATCGGCAGCTATTAGAGAGAATCACAGAAAGGGAAAGCTCCGAACCGGTTGCGACCTCCTCTACGGTCGATGAGTTGCACGGTCCTCTTGGTCTACCCAACGGTCGCGAAGCACTCAAGGCAGGACTAAAGGCATTCCGCGCAGGAGGCAGCTTCACTAGCCGTCACAACGTCAAGTCGCCACGTCAAACTTCTCTTGACCATAATATAGACGATGACCCTGGCGCCGTGGCTAAGGTTAAGCTTGAAAACATACCCGCTCTATCAAAGCACAAGATCGACGACGATATATCTACCCTTGTCAACAGTACTCTGAACAAAACGCATAGTCTCGCAGCCGATCCAAAGGTGCCCGAACCGTCCGGTAAGAACTTTCGCCGCCGGAAAGAAGCCTAGGACCACAACTCTCAGGCAGCGCGGGTTACATCGTCCACCGGAAACCACGTCTTGTCCAAAGACGCAACCGTCATGGTCAGGGGCAAGCGCTCGAAGTACTCGCTGATCGGTGCAAAGCCACAAGCCACAGACCCTAGGCCCGCCACCGATACCGAGAAGGCGGCACTTGCAGATTTTGTCGAAGAGATCGAGAATAACCTCGTCAAGCTGGAGAGCGAGCTCGCTGCCAAAACAGACCGGTCCGTCCCAGAGCCTCCCGTCGCTCACGTTGACCACGGCGTGCAGCAGCTTGACGGATCTAGCATTTCTTGCTGCTCGAGGAGAAAAGAGCCCAATCTCGCATGTGAGGGCCGAATGGATGTCCAGGTAGGCCACGGGAGCAGCATGATTCATTACAGTTGCACGACGACTTGCGCGATCTGTGGCGGAAGGAAAGATGGCCGCTGCGCCAAGCGAAATAATAAAGTGAGCGGGGGCAGACGCGGCTGCGGTCGCGACGTGGCTCACTACGGAATTCCACCTTCGATGCAGCCAGGAGGAAT
>Ga0247774_1001686_pt1 | contig 11030 bp, 7 predicted proteins | sample UWRJL001104B6_FD_179933 | JGI IMG/M metagenome (GOLD analysis project Ga0247774, IMG submission 179933) | Plant litter microbial communities from Arlington Agricultural Research Station in Wisconsin, United States - UWRJ-L001-104B-6 | ecosystem: Environmental > Terrestrial > Plant litter >... | reverse complement strand
ATCGGGCAAGCAAGTCACTTGGACTGTCTGCAAAATCGCTAGGTGCCTATTGCATCTTAGGACTTTGGCGCGAGCATTTAGAGTATATTTAGGAGCTGCTCTTTCTCGACTAGATACAGGATACCTAAACTCTCCGGCGCCTTGGCATCAACGCCGCGGCGAGCCATCTCTTCAGTATGGTACTAAGGGCTTGGCCATCTGACCAACCGCCCGTCCACCCCATCTGCTTCCAAGCGCCGCCGCCTTCCCGCCCACCCAATCTTGCCCTGTATGGGTGGCTGTACAAACCAGGAAAAGAAAAGATGTTGAAACTTTTATTTTCCCCGTTAACACCGCAATATGCCGATTTTCTTTCGCGCTCTACCGCTTCTTCTCTATTCTTTCCGCAATGCAAAAGGGGTATCTGTTGAAGGAACCCGCCCCGGCTGACCGGTATAGTGAGCCTCTGTAAAGAACATGAAACACCAATAAAAAAACCACACCGAATAAAAGGACTACCCAATGTGACAGCCCTATGTGCGAGCTAGTAGGTTTGTTGAGAACCGGGACGCCTTGTAGTTTGCCTGTCCATGAATTACCAACCATGAGTGAGCAGAATAAACAAATGATCATTGGGTCGTCATCATCAAAGCAGCGAGACTTGTTGAATCAGCCTCTGGCTCGAAGAGAGTGGGCCGTAAACTCTTAGAACTTCAGCTTCTTGGGCTGCTCCCAAGTGAAGTCCTGGTTGGTGCCAAAGTGGCCGTTCTTGGCCGTCTGGAGGTAGCCGGGGCGGTCGAGCGAGAGCTCACGGACAATGACACCCGGCCGCATGTCGAAGTTGTCGCGGACAATCTGGACCAGCTCGTCGCTCGTCTTCTCCGAGGTGCCGAATGTGTTGACGTTGATGGAGAGGGGTTCGGCGACACCGATGGCGTACGACAGTTGCACAAGCGCGCGGCGGCACAGGCCGGCAGCCACCAGGGACTTGGCGATCCAGCGGCCGAGGTAAGCTGCCGAGCGGTCGACCTTGGAGTAGTCCTTACCCGAAAAGGCACCACCACCGTGGCTGCCCCAGCCGCCATAGGTATCGACGATAATCTTTCGGCCAGTGAGACCAGCATCTGCTTCAGGTCCTCCAATGATGAATCGACCGGAAGGTTGAATCTAGCCGATAGTGTTAGCTGACAGATATTATCGAAGACATGCAAAAGAAACTGAGATAGATACTGACGTGGTAGATGGTCTTGTCATCTAGGTACTTGGCCGGGATTGTCTTCTTGATGACCTTCTCCTTGATAGCCTCGCGGAGCTCCTCAGTCGAGATATCTTCGCTGTGCTGAGCCGAGACGACAACCGTCTGAACGCGGATCGGCACGGCAGCACCGTTGTCATGCTTGTACTCGATGGTGACCTGGGTCTTGGTGTCGGGTCGAAGCCAGCCGAGAGTGCCGTCACGACGGGCCTCGGCTAGGGCAGCGTTCAGCTTGTGGGCAAAGAGCAGGGTGAGAGGGAAGAGCTCGGGCGTCTCGTCCGTGGCATAGCCAAACATGATACCCTGGTCACCGGCGCCGAGGTTGGCGAGGGCTTCGTCGTAGTGGAGGCCCTGCGCAATGTCGGGAGATTGTTTGTTCACCACCACCACCACCTTGCACGTCTTGTAATCGAAGCCCATAGCCGGATCATCATAGCCGATGCCCTTGACGGTGTCCCGCACAATCTGCTCGAAATTGAGGTTCGCTTTGGTGGTGATCTCGCCGAGAACGAAGACGGTGTCGCTCTTGGTAGCTGCCTCACAGGCAACCTTGGAGAGGGGATCTACGCTCAAGCAAGCATCCAAGACGGCGTCCGAGATCTGGTCGCACATCTTGTCGGGGTGGCCCTCACCAACTGACTCGGACTGAGACATTTGTTAGCATCCGGAGCTTTGGACTCGCTGCCGAGCAGGCTTTCCATACCGTGAAGAGGTAGTGGCCCTCATTGTAATGCTTCCAAGTGGAGAGATTGGCGTGGACAGCTTCGCCATTACCGTTGACACCGTTGACACCGTTGACGGCCATAATGACGAGTTTCAAACAAAAGAGTAACAAGCCAAAGAAGGATTGAGAAGGGTCGCGTAAAGGATAGAGATTTCGGGTAAACTAGAGCGCAGACGGAGCCGACTTTTCTTCTACGAAAGTGGTGAGGGATTAGTGAAATCTCAACGTGGAATTACGGAAGTTTTGGAGCAGGCAAACGCTGTTCTTAAGAAAAGATCAGGCTAACCACGTACCCTATTCACTGAGAACTGGAGAATGAAGAGGTGCCGCGTAGCGGAGAAGGGAAAGGAGGTGGGAATGGGTCGCTTTAAAATTCAAGCGAGAACAGAGTAATTGGTTTCCGGCGCGGAAAACGGATTTTTTTTTCTGCCAGTCGAGCTCTAAGAGGGGTAAAATGCGGCATCAAAAAATGTGGTGGCGGCGAACAGGCCCCCAGCGGGAACACTTCCCCTGTCACATTTGTTGCAATTGGGCCTGCGGCTTCGGGAGTTATCAAGCAAGTCAAGGTGCTAATGGCGTCATCCTGAAAGTTACATCTAGTATAGTATCTCACTCTATCGCGTTCGAAAAGGGTTGCACTAGTAGAACGGTGAAATTCAACTTAAAGAAGCACTCGGCTTCCACCGCCTGGAAGCTCTCGGACATAGTTGTTGGCTTTGAAGAGTGAGCCAGGCGGATTGCGCCATGCTGACTGACATGTGGCGGTCAATTGGCGATACGAGGCAAGCAGACACTACGCAGTCAAGACTTGTCGAAGAAGTCGGCACGGTTTGTGGGGTGAACTGAATACTTCGGTCCTGTCTCCCGTCTCAGAACGCAGGGCGGTATGGTGTGGAAAATTAACGAGTCCCAAATCCAGAACACTCTAATAACTCGTGGTTGTTGGAGGGCACGTCAAAGATTCCTCTCCAATTGCCTCAAAAATTTGTTGTGCCGAGCCCGGAGTGCGGGGTGGTCGCCCACCGCCTAGAGCCCCACCCCCACCAAGACACCACGGCCAGCCATGTTCAGACGCAAAACGCCATTTCTCATCAGTCTTTCAGAAGCGAGCACGGCATTAGAATAACAATGAGGAATGCAGATAACCTAAGCTGGAAGTTCCTGAGGTGTTAATTTCATGCGTGTCCAAGAGGGCAGCTAGCGATATCTAAAGTTTCAGGTTTCAGCCATAGAATGGGCGAAACCCAGAAGTCTCATTACATATATCCCGATATCCCACCCCTACCTTAGATATGCAAACAATCAATAATGTTGACTCGTTGAGGTAGTGGGAGTAGGTAGCCCAAATGGCGGTGACATAATCGGCTGCGCAGTGCTTTCTAGGTACTTACTGGTGCACTCCGGGTGCGGCTGACAAGCTGCAGCCTCGGGCCAATTTTTTTTTTACCTAGCGCGACCCCAACCCCAAAGCACGCGTGTCTCAAACCTTTCACCAAGAACCATCGCCTTCTGTAGCTTTCAAGATTCCAGAATGAGCAAGTATGGAGTGATGGTCATGGGCCCTGCAGGGGCAGGCAAGGTACGGAGTCACCGTTAGAAGAACTTCGGCGGATAGCTCTCTGCTAACAATACGCCTCCAGACAAGCTTCTGCGCCGCCCTCGTAACCCATTTGCAGCTGACCGGAAGGTCGGCCTTCTACGTCAATCTCGATCCGGCAGCTGAGGACTTCGAACATACGCCGGACCTTGATATCAAAGATCTCATTTCGGTCGAGGATGTCATGGACGAGATGGGGCTTGGGCCCAACGGCGCCCTCATCTATTGCTTCGAGTTCCTTGCCGACAATCTCGATTGGCTGCAGGAACAGCTGGAGAGCCTGACGGAGGAGTATCTCGTCATCTTCGACATGCCGGGTCAGATCGAGCTGTACACGCATGTGCCCGTGGTCCCCGAGCTCGTGCGCTTCCTTACCCAACCCGGTAGTCTCGACATGCGCCTCTGCGCTGCGTTTCTCGTCGAGTCCATGTACACGATCGACCGGTCTAAGTTCATCTCGGCGACGCTAAGCGCCATGAGCTGCATGGTGATGATGGGCTTGCCGCACATCAACGTCATGTCGAAGATGGACCTTGTGAAGGGCCAGATTACGAGGCGGGATCTGGAGGATTTCCTCTCACCGGACGCCATGCTCCTTGACAATGATCCAGTCGAGGTGGAACGAAGGAGACAAGAAGAGGAAGAGGCCGAGGAAGAAGGTGCTGGCGCTGAAGTAACGCCTCAAACGCTAGGGATCACGACCGGTGCCATGAAGGGCGCCATGTTTAGCAAACTAAACTACGCCGTGGGCCAGCTGGTGGAGGACATGGGCATGGTTAAGTACCACAGGCTTGATGCGTCGGATGAGGAAAGTGTTGAGGCAATCTTGAGCCAGATCGAATATGTTATTCAGTACCAGGAAGCACAGGAGCCCAGGGAACCAAAGGACGAAATCGATGTGGACTATGACGAATAATAAGGCATAAAAAGAAAGGGTTAAGTCTTGCATAGCGCTGGCGTTGGTAGATACCAAAAACACATTCAAAAAGGGACCGAATAATATTCTTTCATCTATGTTACATTCTAAGTCTTGCAAGTTCTCCCCCCACCCAATGCCCTTTCTTGGTTTGCAGGGGCAGCCTCAGAGCCTCACAACCCGGCCAGGGTCATGACGGCTTGTATGGGGTTAATGAAACTAAGGTGGCACGACCCTAGTACTTTGTACAGTAAGGTTGGTTGACTATCAATACACCGACTTCGCATTCCCCCGAAGCCCTGCCATTATCCGATCTTTCTTCGTGGTAACTCGTCATCGCAGCTGCGCCATGGCGATGCGATTGTGCGCAGCGTGTTGCCCGTGTAGCTCTCATTGCCATTAAACCCTCATGATTCACGGTTCTGTAATGTGATGGCTATCGAGCCCTCCCTAGGTTGCCAAATCTGCACAAGCTAGACCCTTGCCGGGGCATCCCCCAAGCCTCCGCGTCGATGTACCCAACCCTTCATGCCAACTTCCACCTCCATCAGCCCCCCCGGCTCCTCACCTGCTCCTGCTCCCTCGCGTAGCGTTCCCACTCGGCCCAAAAATGCCTCCCCACACCGGCAGCCCATCCGGCGGCCCAGCTTCCCATGACGACCAAAAGCTTGAAACTATCAAACACGCCCTTCTCCCAAACTGCCGCTACCATCATGACGACGATGCCTAGCAAGAAGAGATTAAACACCACTCGTGTCCACCACATTATCAGGCGCCGTATGATGGTCATGGCGACTAGAAAAGCCGACAGGAAGAGGGTGAAGAGGGCGAGGCCGAAGGCCTCGGGGTGGTCGGCGCGGAGCTGGGCAACGAGATCCCAGACGGGAGCGAAGGCCGAGGCCATGGTAGGGATGGCCATGGTGGTGATTGTGTTGCTGAAACCGCGACCGACGACCTGGATCGGGGAGTCCGGGTGGAGGACGTTGTGTTTGAGGAAGGTCGCGAGGGAGGAGGGGAGGAGGGCGAGGAAGTGGTCGAGTGGCAGCAACATTTGTGGAGAGTTTGGCTTGGTTCGGGATTGCTGGGCGTTTTTCGGGCAGACGCGCGCCGACGTATGTATGTCTTGGTTGATCGGGGTCGTTTAATGGCAAGAAAGATTTGTCGCGCGACGGGAGAATCTACTCGCATGAAGAAGGAGAAGTAACTATGGATGTCGCGTTGTCGAATTTTGAGAGGTGAGCATGTGGATAGTGCAGCGCGGAGGGATCGCGACAGCTTATCGATTCGGGGTGGGGTTCACTCGTTTTATAGAGCTGTGCCCAATGAGCGCGCCGCACTACGAACCAAGGAATCTCCCTTCGAACAAACGGCATTGACCAGGCCGAACAAGACACAGACACAAAGGATAATACGTTACAAGCAATGTTTCCTTGTTGAAAGAACGTGGCTATTCTCTGCATAATCATATGTATGTTTGTTTGAAGTTGGTTGTCTTCACTACATGTCCTGAATTCTGCTAGACAAACTCCTTTGCGTCACCTTGCGGACGTCAGTGACTAGCAAAGTCCAGTTAACAACATGTAGAAAGAACCGCACAGGTCAAGTGACATTTCGATCTCTTTATGCATTTCATGCCGCTTCACTCTCAAAGGCCAAATGATGAAGTTGATGAACTGTTGATTACCTAGCTAGCTACCAGGTATATCTCTAGCTTACTATTTTACATTCCTAGAAGCCAGCATTGCTTCCCCCAAGTCACCATTTGCTCGAACCACGGAACTTTTCATCCCCCTACCCCCCCCCGCCCATCCCCTACCCCTCCATCAAGCATCTGAAATTACATACAGCATGACGTTTTGTGGTATCACAAGTAAAAGTCCATGTGCGTCGTCGAGAGCGAATGGCATGGCCATCTACCTGGCCAGTCTCTAAATGTACAAGTAGAAAAATATGAATTTTCGGAAACAAGAAAAATGGGAAAAGACAAGAAACGAAACGTTGCCCAGATGCCGAATGATATGTGACTGATGTCGAGTTATGTTCAGGTAGCTATTCCGTACAGGAGAGCGAATTAGGCACGCCGATGCGGGTGGTTGAGGAAGACGAGAGGCCGAAATGGATGTAAGAGGTAACAGAGCCAGACAGATGATGTTGGAGCGCCGTGGTCGATAGCCGTCTAATGCATGGTTCCAAGACCGTCCGTCTCATGAGAAAAAGGGTGAAGGTCGTAAGACGACGCTGCATCGTAACGCCGCAGGAGTGTGTCGAGATTCTTATGAGCGTTTGTTGTATTCCCCGAGGTTGAGCCAACTCATATCTGAGGATGTCGAAGCCATGGCGAGCTGCGGCTGCTTGCTCACTCCAGAAGGAGTGGCTCCGGCGCTTGTGGAGCTAGGGTCCAGTGAAGTGTTTTTGCTTAGGCCTTGAGCGCTGCTGCTGGCGTAGGCAGAGCTAGGCGCGCGGTCAGCCCCCCACGGTTTCTTCGCTGCCAAGGGATCCCACGCCTCGTGAACGCTGGCGGGAATCCCGCTCGAGTATCCCGATGAAGAGGTTGACGACATGGGCCGCTCGATCTTGCCCGTCAAGCCTTCTCTCATGGGAATCTTGTTAGGATATTGTGCCACCGTTGGGCTGCCCGAATTGACCCGGTTGAGTTCGGGCTTCCCTTCAAGATGTAATTGCAAGGGTGGAACCGTTGCCGAGTCTTGCGTAATCCGACTGTTCGAGTAGCGGGAGCTAAGATCTGATTCCAACGTAGTACGCTTGTTCGATCCAAACCCTAGCATGTTCAGAGCGCTGCCGCCCGACCAATAACGGTTCCAACCCGAGCTTCTCCTGGTACTTCCAGATCGATCGAGCGTTGCATTGCCTCGCGGGGGTCGGGGAGGAGGGATCCTGGGAGGCAGGCTGGCACCGAGTGTTGTCGGGGCGAGCTCGGTTGCTGCGGGAGAGCTCGGTTGAAGGGCTGGATGTTGACCCATCTGGGGAATTGGCTTACTAATTGTAGCCTTGAATTCCCTGTTAAATATACTGCTTGTCGAGCTTCGAGTCGTGTCATTACTCGGCTTCCTTCTTAACCCTGTTTTCTGCTGGTTCATGCGACCCATCAAAATGGCCATTGACGAGTACGACCCGGCCGAGTCTTGCTGCTGGTGGCCGCGGAAGTGACCAGTCGGCGAACCGACCATTTCGCTGGAGAAAGTGCCATCCTTCTCCATCCCCGGGGTGCCGCTGGCTCGCCGCAGGTGGCCAGCTTCATGATGATTTTGGCGAGCCTTCTTGCGTCGTATGAGAAAAAGAATGAGACCGAGCAGAATCATTAGCCCGAAGATAGAACCAAGGACGATGCCGAGAATGGCATTCGAGCCCATTTCCACCGCGGTGCCTCCGGCGGCAGCTGCCACTTCAGTCCCAGTCGAGGTCGATGTTGATGTTGCGCCGGTGAGGGAACGGATTGTGGTTGATGAGGTCGAACCCGACACAGCTCCTCCGTCCCTGTCGTCCGAGAGCACCTGCTGCGATGCAAACTTGATCGAGGGATCAACCCAACTATTCCCCCTAGCGTCGAAGAGGCAGAGTGCATGGCTATCTTTGTCCTTGATACCTCCAGCGAACACAACCAAGCCCTTGCCATCGGTGGCCACGCCATACTGCGATCGAGTCTCGGTCGGAGCTAGCGTGTCGTTGTACCGCGGCCAATTATCAAGCGTCAATGGGCTGTCAGCGTCAGATTGTCGGACTGTCAGGTCCCTTGCGAGGACCGTCGGTGAGTTCGCTTTAAAGGCATTGTTCCCATCGACCAAGACCATTCGGCGGACAATTGTTGGGAACTCGGTCATGTCAAAAGTATAGAGACTCCTGCTTCCGTCGTCTCCATCCAGCAACACCCCTTTGACCGAGGTCGAGTCCTTCGGTATCGGATCGGCCAATGATGCACCTGAGTCCTTCCAGCCGCCTTTCGGGCTAAACAGCATAACTTTCTTATTATTTGCATCGCCACCCACCAACACCGCATCGGTTTCCGACCAGGGCAGAAGTATGGGGGACACGCCCGCGGGGGCGACAGACTGAAATGATGTGACTTCGAATGGGGCACGGGCCTGAATGGTAAATGTCTGGGATGAGGCACCGACAACGCCGTCCTGATTGCCAGCGTAGATGAGAATGGCATCCGAGGCAGTCAGATACGTCGCAGCGTGCCATCTGCGGCGCTTCGTCACGGCCGATGCTGGCGAGATTGACTCCCAGCGTCCTGTAGCATAGGTAAACTTTTGGAGTCCATTGTAGGTATCGTCGTCCGTCACGCCTCCCACCACGTAAAAGCCCGCCAGTCCATCATCCTTCGGTGTTGAGCCCACACAAACACCATCCGTAACCGAAACGCCGGTTGGTAATACCTCCCATTCCGCGTCCGGCGTTAATTCGAGCTTGAGAAATGCAGTCGGCGAGTAGACGTAAAGAATGTTGTCGTGTATGACTGAGCAGACATTCTCCAGTGACACTGGAGGCACTGGAACCGACATCTTGACTGCTCCCGCATGCGAGACTGGTGTCGCTTCGATTCAAGCACCCAAGGTAGAACGGCTACCACATTGCGAGAAGAAAGGAATTCGTTCCGGCGAATATGTCAAGTTGGATTGTTTGCTCGCGTGCTATCGTCGTGCTCGAGAGGGATGGCGAAGAGGACCGTCGACGGACTAGATGAAAGGGGGTGTTGCTTGCTTCGAATCCAGAGCAAGCTGCCTCGAGTTGAAGGTAAAAGACAAAAAAAAAACTACTGTTGTCTTTGTGCCGTTGATCTACAGAACAAAGTTTCCTTAGACTCCGACGATCGTATGGAGGATGTCAACCGATTGGGAAACAAAAAGCTGTGAGCTCCTGAAATCTGAAGGCTTTCGTGTCGCAGATTTCGGGGTTGAAGCGGAGAGGGTGGATTTGGAAGGAGGGTTGGAGAAAGGAAAGGGTCCCCGATGCCCAGTCGTGGCTAAATTGGTCCCCTGGTTGTGTTACTGTGCCACCCTGGGCAATAATGCTGCTGAAAATACCAACGAATGACGATAAAAAGGGCTGACAGAAATGCAATCCAACACTTTCTGCCTCTTTCACAAGAACTGATTTTCGTCAAGAAATCGAAGAGTAGCAATTGCGAAGGGGGATGAAGGAGGGAATTGCGACGGCAGTCAGGAAAGAATGAGCGCCGGCCTGTGTGTGGAGATATTGGCTGGAGAAAACGGAGAACGGAGCACCACAGCGTGGAGACGAGGTGGCCCTCGTACTCACAGACCCTTCCCGAGAGAGCGGCAGCAACTGGTGAGTAGAGAACGAGCGAAAACAGGCAGGAAAGGGAATGAAAGCAGTGAACGGACTCCCATATCCTTCACGCTTGCTCATGGGGGGCCGAGAGGTCGTCTCTCGCTCGGGCTCTCTCCCTGCAATGTGCCAACCTTTTTTGCCAACGTTAAATCAGGGGATCCAAGCCTCATCGGATGTACACTAAGCCACCAAGGTACCCGCAGATGGTACTTGCGCCATCAGAATCTTCCCGCCAAAGAGTGGTTCTCTTATGTACTACTTGGCATGCATGTACCCCGTGGCTGCGCTTGCGCAGGTGGTCTTACCTACAACCAATATTAGAAAGGGGGGCCAATCAGCGCCACCACATCGAGGAACGCCTACCCCAGCTTCAAAGGGAGGGATGCAGCAGGACGCTCCCGTCCAATCGAACCTGGGAATTGTTTTGGTACAGCCATAGCAGTCACAGGGCGAAAAGAACGGGTGTCACAGTCATTTTTCACTGCAATATTGTTATTGTGGTACGATTAGTGAAACCGTTTTTGCAACCTCTTTTGTACAACGTTGCCTATAGAGTACAAGTCCTGCTCGTAGTACACTATGTGCATAGATCAATACGGCGACATTGGGTTGTTTTCATAATTGACAAGTTTGCCGGCTTCGCGCTGGACCGGGAAGGACGAGGATCATGTCGATCAACCTTCCAGAACGGAATCCCCTAACAAGTTACGACGAGTCTGTTAGTCGGTCTGCCCTTCACTTGGCCCTGCACAGCGGGCAGGTTCCTCCGTATCCGTATGTATAAGCAAACCATCGACAAGCCTCCCATGGCGGCCAATTTCAACCTTCTAGCCTCCCCCCAGCAAAACGCGCTTCATAGAGCGTCTCCCGGTCCCGTTAATTCCAATAGCACGACGCAACACGCGGTTGATGAAGCCAACAGAGGAATCCGCCTTGATCCAGGCAAGAATGGGCGCACACCTACCGAGTCTTGACATTGGCTGCTGGGTCCCGGGACTCAGTTCAAGTCGAGGCGCTATTGAAAGACTCTGCGCGACTGAGGTGCCGTTCAGAACACTCCAACTCAGAACCGTCACCACAAGCCCGGGGTAACTTATCGCTTTCCGCACGTCACATGGCGAGCGACGCGCCGAGTAGCAGGCGAACTCTGCATTCTTCGCCTTCGCTCAAAGGCTGCTCATCGCCATTCCAGCACGCGACTAGCAAAAGGAGCGGGTGGGGGGGTTATGGCAAAAGCATCTCATTG